>MAAC01018416.1_pt1 | contig 80655 bp, 81 predicted proteins | sample 1115981 | NCBI WGS metagenome assembly MAAC01 (sample SAMN04961126, study PRJNA320927) | seawater metagenome | isolation source: sample BD02T64 sea water enriched with oil for 64 days | place: USA:Gulf of Mexico | collected 2013-07-27
ACTGTGTGATCAAACCGCTCGTCCCCCATGCCAGGCATGGCAATCAGGAGTTTGCCAGTCAGGTCCATATGCAGCTACCTCTCTGCTTCAACGTGCATCTCGCTCTCAAAACGTTGATCAGGACCACAAAAATCACATCCGCCACCCTATTTGGTTCAAATGCCGCGATCCCTGATCTAACCATGACGCGGCAAGCCGTTGCGCGCAAGGGCGGGCGGACTGCGACATCGCAGCCAAGCCCGGCCCAGTGCCGGACTAACCACAACGTGACTTGGCTTTTGCCCCACAGCAGCGCATCTAGGTGCGCATGAAACAGGCTCTGAAAATTCTATCCCTCGGGCTTTTGGCCCTTGCCTCCCCTGCCTTGGCGGGTGGTGGAAATACCCCAATTGCGGATATTGAGGTGCTCGACGGCGGCATCACTGCCCGCGGCACCTATATGGGCGCCTTGCGCGTGACCCTGCAGGAGGGTTGGAAGACCTATTGGCGCAGTCCCGGCGATGCGGGAATACCGCCCAGCTTTTACTGGCGCGGCTCGCGCAATGTCGGCGCCTTGTCGATCACTTGGCCAACCCCCGAAGTCTTTATGACATCGGGCTATCAGACCATCGGCTATCACAATCTGCTGGTGCTGCCGATTGAGATCACCCCTGAGGTAGCAGGCCAGCCTGTTGTGTTGTCTGGACAGATGAACCTCGGCCTGTGCAAAGACGTCTGCGTGCCGTCGGAATTGTCCTTTGACCATCAGCTGAACCTGCAGGCGGGCCGCAACCCAGCGATTGCCGCAGCGATGGCCAATCGCCCCTACACGGCCAAAGAGGCCGGGGTGAAATCCGCAAAATGCAGCTTGTCTCCAACCAAATACGGCATGCAGGTCGAGGCGCATATCTCGATGCCCTCGGCGGGTGGGACAGAAGTTGCGGTGATCGAGTCCGGCACTCCGATGGCTTACGGCGGCGCCACCAGCACGCAGCGCAGCGGCAATACTCTGGTGGCCACCACCGAGTTCCTGCCGGTGACCAAAGGTGGCTTTGCACTGGACCGGTCAAAACTGCGGATCACGGTGCTGGGCAGTCGGCATGCCGTGGATATTCGCGGCTGCAGCGCTGGATAACATATGAATACCTTCGAAAATCGCCCCCTGGTCGGTGCAATTGCCGTGGTCTGCCACTTGGATCGTGTGATTCTGGTGCAACGCCGCAATCCGCCCAGCGCTGGTATGTGGGGCTTTCCCGGTGGGCATGTGGAACTGGGCGAGACCGCACTGCAGGCTGCCGCACGTGAACTGCTGGAGGAAACCGGTGTCACCGCCCGCCCGCTGGAATATCTCACCAATATCGACGTCATCCTGCATGATGACATGGGCCAGATTGAGCGCCAGTATCTGCTGGTGGCCGTGCTGTGTGAGTATCAGAGCGGCACGCCTTTTCCGGCTGATGACGCCCTGCAGGCCCGTTGGCTGGCGGTCAACGAGTTGGAAACCTGCGGCTTGCCGATGCTGGATCAAGTTGCCGAAGTGGCACGCATGGCGCAAGCCCGGATGCAAAATCAATAGCTGGAGCCAGGCCCGGCGTTACCGCCGGGCGAAACAACGTAAGACTTTGCCCGGCGGCTGGATCGCAGCCCAAAGCCCAGCGCCGCCAGTAGATAGCTGACAACAACAATCACCACCGCTCCGCCCCAAAATGCCAGGAGTGCCGCGCGCATCGGATCAAAGCTGGTCAGCATCGGCAGCGCCTCAACCAGCACAGAATGCAACCCGCCAGTGACAATGGTCTGGCCAAGCGTCAGCGCCAGCCAGGCAACCTGCACTGCACCAATGCCCAGCATCAGCCACCGGGTTGCTCCGGTCTTCAAGGCGTGGCGCAATGCCGCGATAGGCCGCGCCACATCACGTTGCATTGCCACCAATGCCGGCACCAGTAAAAGCACCAGAACCATGCCAAAGCCCAAGCCATAGACCAGCGTTATCACGGTTGGCTTCAGGAACTGCGCCTGTTGCGAGCGTTCAAACAGCAGCGGCGCCAGTCCCAGCACCGTCGTCATGGTGGTCAACATCACCGGTCGCAACCGATCAGCGGTGCCTTCGATGATCGATGGAATCAGCCCGCGATCTTCGGCGTATTCGTCGATGGTGGTGACCAGCACAATGGAATCGTTGATGATGATCCCAGTCATTCCCAACAGCCCCACCACTGTGAACATGCTCAACGGCACTTCCCACAGATTGTGCCCCCAAATCGTGCCGACCAGACCAAAAGGAATGATCGCCATCACCACCAGCGGGCGGGTCCAGCTGGCAAAGACCCAGGCCAACACCAGATAAATTCCCGTCAGGCACAGGATCAGCCCGGTGCGGGCATCATTCAGGAAATCATTTTCCTGCTCGCTCAGCCCGCTCAGGCGCCATTCAACCTGCTTTTCACTGGCAATCGTGGGCAGGATCTCGGCCTTCAGCGCCTGCATGATCTGTTCTGCCCGCGTTGGGTCGTCCTCGGAAATGTCACCACTGACCGAAATCAACCGGATACCATTCTCACGACGCACCGTGGAGAACCCGCTGCGTTGCGTCACCGACACGATATCCGCCAGCGGCACATAGGCCCCATCTGGCGCGCGCATCAGAGTGCGTTCCAGAAAATCAGCACTCAGTTCCCCCTCGGGCAGTTCAACCCGGATGGTCGCGGATCTTGGTCCTTCCGGATAAGTTGCCGCCTCAATCCCGTTCAGCCGTGCCCGCAGCGCCCGGCCCAGGCTGTCGATGGTGAAATTCAGCGCCTGCCCCTGTGGGGTCAGGTCCAGAATGATCTCTTCCTTGTCATAGGCCAAATTATCCTCAACCGCCGAGACCTCGGGGTAGCGCAGCAAGGCCTCTTTCAGATCCTCGCTGGCAGCCTTGAGGGTCTGCACATCTGCACCGTAAAACTGCACGTCCAGCGCATCACCGCCCGGCCCTGATCTCCACCCACGAAACGACACTATTTCAGCCATCGGATGCTGCTGAACGCTGTCCTGCAGCGCCGCCACAAAAGCAAAGCTGGAATAGGGTCGCAGGTCAGCGTCAATCAGTTCGATGCTGATACCGCCCAGCAGGTCACTGTCCTTAGAATCCACCCCGGCCAGCCCCCGCCCGGCGTTGCCGCCAATCTCGGCCATCACATAGTCCAGCGGGTTGCGCCCGTATTCGGCCTCGTACTCTTTACCCAGAGCCTCGGTCGCGCGTTGCATTTCGCGCATCATATCCAATGTGTCGGCGCGGGTCGCCCCTTCGGCCATGGCAAAGTTACCAGAGACCGAGCCGCGCTCGGGGGCATTAAAGAACCGCCATTTGACGTCACCGCCAATGAACAGGGCCATCTGGCTGGCGAATATCGCCAACGCTCCAGCCAGCACCACGTAACGGCCCCAAATCACCCAGGCGATCAACCGGCGGAAAAGATGGTCACGAACCCAGCGAAAGCCGCGATTTACCACCCGGTTGGGCCAGTCATACCAGTGCTCCTTGGCGGCATGGGCAATGGCGTGGGACAGGTGGTTGGGCAGGATCAGGAAACACTCGACCAGCGAAGCCGCCAGCACCGCGATCACCGTATAGGGAATATCGCGGATCAGGTCGCCAAAGCGCCCACCAATGATGATCAGGCCAAAGAAGGCAATGATGGTGGTCATGGTGGCTGCCAGCACTGGCATCGCCATGCGCCGCGCTGCGTTCTCGGAGGCCGTCACCGGGTGTTCGCCCAACCGACGGGCACGGAAATCAGCGTGCTCCCCGACCACGATGGCATCATCCACCACAATGCCCAACGTGATGATCAATCCAAACAGGCTGATCATGTTGATGGTCAGACCTGCGGCATACATGATGGCAATCGCAGCAAACATTGCGGCTGGAATGCCAGCAGCCACCCAAAACGCAATGCGCGCGTTCAGGAATAGGAACAGCAGCGTCACCACCAACCCCAGCCCCATCAGCCCGTTGTCCACCAGTAGGTTCAAACGACCGGTAATCGCCTCGGCGCGGGTGCGGATCAGCTCGACGCTGACTCCCTGCGGCAGGCTGGCCTGCATCTGTTCGACCACCTGCTCGACACTGCGCTGGATGCCAATGGCATCGCCCTTATTGGAGCGATCAATCCGCAGCGACATCGCCGCGTTTTCACCAACAAAATACGAACGGTTGCGGTCTACACCTTCAACCGTGATCTGCGCCACATCTCCAATGGTCAGCGCCGAACCATCCGCATTGGCGCGCAGTACAATAGCTTCGATTTCTTCGGGCTTGCGCTTTTCCCGCCCCGTGCGCACCCGTGCATTCGCCCCCGTGATATCTCCCGCCGGGTCAGCGTTCACTTCGGCGGCAATGGCCTCGGCGATCTGGGTCAAGGTTACGTCATGCGCGATCAGATTATACGAGGCCACCTCGACCATGGTCTGCGGCGCCGCAACACCGCGAATGGTGGTGCGGGTCACGCCGACTTCGAACAACCGCGTTGTCAGCTCATCTGCAAACAACCCCAACTGCGAAGGATCCAGCGGCCCGGTGATCACCACATCGGTGACCCGGTCACGCCAGACACCACGTTTCACCTTGGGCTCGTCCGCCTCGTCCGGCAGGGTGGAAATCGCATCAACTGCCGACTGCACATCATCCGCCGCCCGCGCCATGTCCCAGCTGGGTTCGAAATCCAAGCTGATCGTGGCCTGCCCTTCACGCGAAGAGGCAGACGAGGATTCAACACCATCCACCGCCAGCAGCGCCGGTTCCAGTGCCTGCACAATAGCACTGTCCACATCCTCGGGTCCGGCGCCGTCCCAGGCAACCGAGACCGTCACCCGATCAACGATCACATCCGGAAAGAACTGCGCCCGCATATTGGGAATGGCCGCCGCGCCCGACACCAGCAGGATCACGAGCAACAGGTTGGCGGCTGTTTTGTGGCGGGTGAAATAGCTGAGCAATCCGCCCGCAGATTGAGGAAGTTCGCGGATCATTTAAAAATTCCAACAAGCGTCAGGACCATTACCTCAGCCCCCCATCCGCGATTCGATGCGTTTCACTAGTTTTGCGGGCACCTTTGCCTCGGCCAGTTGGCCCAAGACCCGTTTCTTGGCCTCGTCAGGCATACGACTGTTTTCTTCAACAAACGTCGTGAGGCGCGCGCGTCTTTCATTACTCAATTCAATCAGCTCGGCCTGTGGCTGGGCCTCGGCCCCTTCCCGCAGCGCCCGCACCTTGATCCCTGCGCCCAGCAATGGTGTGCGGCCCGAAACAACCTCGCGTCCCGCCAGTCCTACACCGCGGATCAGCACGTCATCGCCCTGACGGCGCACCAATTCGACTTGCAACTGCTCCAACCGGTCATCCCCCCCCAGCACCAAGACCGTACCACCGGCATCCAGCACCGAGGCAGGCAGACGCGCCACCGCACTCAGCTCAGGCTCACGTACTGACACAGTCACAAAATCCCCCGGTTTGAACCCCGGCGCGGCATCCAAATGTGCATAGATCAGCCGCCCCGATTGCCCCTCGCCGGCGCCACCGCTGTCACGGCTGATCACCCCAACGGCGCTCAGGTCAACGCCAGTTGCATCTAGCGATACGCGCACAGGTGCAGTGATCAGCCTGCCGCTCTGGTCCAGCAGCCGGGCGTATTGCACCGTTGAAATCCGGAATGCCACCTCCAGCAAGGTGGGATCCACCAAATCAGCCAGCTTTTCATTAGCAGAGACCAGACGCCCCTCGACCAGATTGACCGTTTGCAGGGCGCCGTCAAATTCGGCTGTCACTGTGGTATCAGCAAAGTCCCGCTGCGCGGTTGCCAGACTGATCTGAGCCCGCGCCAAACTCGAGGCAGCCTGATCCACCCGCGCCTTGGCCGCTGACACCGCCTGGCGCCGGGAAATAACGGTCTGGCGAGCCTGAACGGCGGCCAACTCGGCGGTCTCAACAGTCGTTGCCGTGCCAACCCCGCGTGTCTTCAAATCCGTCTGACGCTGAAACGCGCGCTGCCGTAATTCAGCCTGATCCTGTGTCGCCGCCAGCTCGTCCTGTGCCAAGATCAGTGCCCGTCCGGTTTCGCGCTCCTCGGCGCGGGCGTCTTGCATATCCGCCTCAGCCCGATCCAGCGCCGATTGCGCATCCGCCGGATCGATCTGCAACAACAGCTGACCCGCCATGACCCTGCCGCCCTCTTCAAATTCTTCAGCTAGCGAGATCACCCGCCCCGCCACCGGAGTACGCAGCTCCAACCTGCGACGACTCTCGACCTTGCCAAAGGCGATCAATTCCGGCGCGATGCTTTGCAGTTCAGCTGTCACCAGATTGACCGCAAAGACGCGTTCACGCGGCGGCGGCGCTTTGCGCTCGGCCCCCATGCGCTGCTGCACAGCCCCCATAATCATCTGCCCCGCATACAGCAGTAGTGCCACACAGGCTGCAGCCAGAAAAATCCCGGTCAAACTCTGACGCAAAAAGCGCATCTATCGTCCCTTTCAGGTGGCATGTGCTGCCTGTTTTAACCCTGCTACACCCCGCCAAAACCTATCAAGTTTCAGCCGGGTTTGCGAGGTTACACGCAGCAACAGATTACTTCCGTCGCTGGTGCTCTTCTAATCTTGGCATTATTTCAACAAAATTACAGGGTTGGTGCCGGAAATCCAATTGCATCGACAGGATTTCGTCCCAGCCATCCTTGCAGGCACCCGGACTGCCGGGCAAGGCAAACAGATACGTCCCGCCCGCCACGCCGCCAGTGGCCCGCGACTGCACCGCGCTGGTGCCAATCTTTTTCATCGACACAATGGTGAACACGGTCCCAAAAGCATCTATTTCCTTTTCATAGACATCACGGTGCGCCTCGACCGTGACATCGCGCCCGGTCAGGCCTGTACCGCCGGTCGAAATCACCACATCGACCTGCGGGTCAGCCACCCAGGCGCGCAGCTGATTTGCAATGTCAGCCCGGTCGTCCGGCATGATCCTGCGATCCGCCAACACATGCCCCGCCGCCTGCAACCGATCGACCAACACCTGCCCCGAGCGATCCTCGGCCAGAGTGCGGCTGTCCGACAGGGTCAGCACCGCAATGCGGACCGGAATGAATGTTTTGCTTTCGTCAATGCGCACCATGGTGGCTTTGTGTCCTTTGAATTAGGGCCCGTTCTGAATGAAGGTCTGTGCCAGCATGATGGGTACCCGGCTATCGGCGGTTCAATGATCTATCTCAAACCAGTTCACTGTTGGCCCCAGGTTCACCACGTCGCTGTCGCCGATCATTCCGCGCTGGCCCCAGCTGTCATGGATGTGGCCGCACAATGCCAGTTGCGGCTGCACCCGCTCGATTGCGGCGCGAATCGCCGTAGAACCAACCGAGAGCCCACCGGAGGTCAGGTCACCCAATCCCTTGGGCGGCGAATGAGTGATCAGAATATCTGCCGCCTTGCACTCATCCAGCATCTGCCCGGCAAGCGCTTCACTCAAATCACAGGACCACCCGCCAAACGGAGTCACCGGCACGCCATAGCCCAGCCCAAACAATCGCAGCCCGTCAACCTCGACACCCGCGCCATGCAGCACAGTCATCTCCGGCAAGGCCACCGCGCGTAATTCATCCGCACTCTCGGCATTACCGGGCACCAGCACCATCGGCGCCGCCATCCCCGAGAGCAGTTGCATCGCCCGGTCCAGACCTTCGCGCATATTGCAGAAATCACCCGCCCCGATCACCAGATCCGCATCAACGCTCGCAGCCACCAGATCAGCAGCCCTGGCTCGTGCCAAATGCAGATCAGAAAACGCCAAAATTCTCACGACACCGCCCCCAAACGTGCCTTAAGTGACAGCAAATCCGCCCAGGCCGCGCGTTTGCCCTGCGACTGGCTCAGCAACCGATCCGGTGGCATCATCGGCAAAACCGCCTTGCCCCAGGCCTGCTGCCACTCGCCGCGCAACCGACTGATGCCACGTTTACCCAGCACTGCCTGACAGGCTGCATTGCCCATCAACACCAGAAATTCGGGCTCAGCCAGTTCAACATGTCGCTGCAGAAACGGCACCATCATCGCAATATCTGCTGCCTGAATTTCTTGATTTTGGGGTGGCCGCCATGGCAGCACCGAGGTCAAATACACGTTCGTATTACGATCCAAATCAATCGCCGCCAGCATCTTGTCCAGCAATCCAACCGCCTGCCCAGCAAAAGGCTTGCCCGCGCGGTCTTCCTCTCGCCCAGGCGCATCCCCGATGATCATCACCCGCGCCCCGGCCTGCCCATCACAAAACACCAGATTGCGCGCGCCCTTCTTCAAGGCACAGTGATCAAACCCTTCCAGAGCAGCCCGCAGACTGGGCAACCCAGTTGCCGCCCGCGCCGCCTTTTGCGCCTGCTCAACCGGATCGACTTCCTTAGGTTTAATCACCGCAGGCGCCTGATCCACCTTCGCTTTTGGCATCGTCGTCTGCAACGCATAGCGATCCACCGGCACGTCACCGATGCTCTCGGTCACCCCCAGCTCCACCTGCCACTGCAAAAGCGCCCGCGCGCTGTGATAATCCAATGCCGATTCCATGCCCCAAGCTACCCCGCCTGCAGCCAAGACGAAACACCCCCCCTTCACCTTGTTAAAAATACCTAATTCCCGCACCATCCCGCCGGACAACACTGTTGTTTTCCACGACCACAGCATCTTGCCCGCCTCCTCTGCCCCCCGTATAACAGCCCCGACCCAGCGCGGAGCCTACCCATGATCCCCACCCCATTTGGCCACAAACACCTGCTTGGCATCGAACCGCTACGCCCGCATGAGATCACCATGATCCTTGATCTGGCCGATCACTACGTCGACCAGAACCGCGCCACTGAAAAACGCTCTGATGCGCTGACCGGCCTGACCCAGGTCAATATGTTCTTCGAGAACTCCACCCGCACCCAGGCCAGCTTTGAAATCGCTGGCAAACGGCTGGGCGCTGATGTGATGAACATGGCAATGCAGGCCTCCTCGATCAAAAAGGGCGAGACCCTGATCGACACCGCCATGACCCTAAACGCCATGCACCCGGATCTGCTGGTGGTGCGCCATCCCCATTCCGGCGCGGTGGATCTGTTGGCGCAAAAGGTCAACTGCGCGGTGCTGAATGCCGGCGATGGCAGCCACGAGCACCCAACCCAGGCGCTGCTCGACGCGCTGACCATCCGCCGCGCCAAAGGCCGCCTTCACCGGCTCAACATCGCCATCTGCGGCGACGTTGCCCACTCCCGCGTGGCGCGGTCGAACCTGATGCTGCTGGGCAAGATGGAAAACCGCATCCGTCTGATCGGCCCGCCAACCCTGGTGCCCAGTCAGTTTGCAGAATTCGGCGCTGAAATTTACGACGACATGCACGAAGGCCTAAAAGACGTCGACGTGGTGATGATGCTGCGACTGCAAAAAGAGCGCATGGATGGCGGCTTCATCCCCTCGGAACGCGAGTACTACCACCGCTATGGACTGGACGCCGACAAACTGGCTCGGGCCAAACCCGACGCCATCGTCATGCACCCCGGCCCGATGAACCGCGGCGTTGAGATCGACGGCACTTTGGCTGATGACATCAATCGCTCGGTGATCCAGGAACAAGTCGAAATGGGTGTCGCCGTCCGCATGGCCGTAATGGATCTGCTGGCGCAAAAGCTGCGCGCAGAACGACTGGCCGAGGCCGGGTGATCAGAATGGACTCGGTGATCCACATCCCAGCAGGTGAGCGCGGCATAATCCGCGTCTTTGACCTCGATATGCGGGCCGAGCAGGCCCGGTTCCTGCGTGAACCTGGTGCACTGGCACAGGTCCTTGGCGTTGACGAGATCAATCTGGACCACGTCGAAATCTTCCCGCTCAACGATCTCGAAGACCTTGGCCTTGTCGGCTATCTGAACGAAGGCTGTGGCGTGCCTGCTGATCAACTGGCCCCGGACCGCGAACACCTGATGGCGCTAAGCGGCCACGTGCTGCTGATCCGCTCCCGCGCCTTTGATGGCGAGGAAGTCCGGCTCATCCCAGCCACCCCGCTAACCCTGATCGGCACCTACAGCGAATATCTGACCCAGAGAACAGGCGCACCAATCCAGACTGACAGTGCCAAACTCTATACTGCCCCTCGCCTGTCGCCCCGCGCGGGCCGCGCCAAAGCCCGCCGCATCGGCGCCACCCTGTTCACGGTGATCATGCTGGCCCTTCTCATTATCCTACGAGTACTGGTAAAATGGCCATGACAACATTCACCCCAGACCGCTCGGCCTATATCAGCTCCCATTCCTGGATGGCAGCTTTGGCCATGGCTGCGGGCATGGCTATTCTCTGGTTCATGGGCAACCCACATGTCTGGACCGGAGCTATTGGCGGACTGACTGCCATCATCCTGCGCGGCTGGTTTCTGGCGTCTGAGGACCTGACGGTGGTCTGGACCTTGACCGACACTCACCTCACCGGCCCGGCTGAGCGCAATATACCGTTGAACCAGATCGCGCGGGTGCGCACCATGGGCAGCTATGTGCAAGTGGTGACCAAGAGCGGCGACAAGCACCTGATAAAGTATCAAGCGGACCCGGCAGCGACCCTAGCCACAATCGAAAGAGCCCGCCCATGACCCTATTCTTCAGCAATGCCCGCCTAATTGACCCTGAGGCAGGAACGGACGCGCCAGGCCATCTGCTGGTTCAAAACGGAAAGATTGCCGAAATCTTTCCAGAAAACATCCAACTTGAACCGATGCTTCGCGCGCGAGGTCTTTCGCAAGAAGATGTTGAAATCATTGACTGCGGAAATCGCTGTCTCGCCCCAGGGATCGTCGATATTGGCGTCAAAGTCTGCGAGCCGGGTGAGCGGCACAAGGAAAGCTACAAATCCGCAGGCCTTGCGGCGGCGGCGGGTGGCGTCACCACCATGGTCACTCGCCCCGATACCTCGCCCACCATCGACAGCCCCGAGGTGCTTGAATTTGTCACCCGCCGCGCGCAGGCCGATGCCCCGGTGAACGTCCTCCCCATGGCCGCATTGACCAAGGGCCGCGATGGGCGCGAGATGACCGAGATCGGCTTTCTGATGGATGCCGGCGCAGTGGCCTTTACCGATTGCGACCGGGTGGTCACCGATACAAAGGTGTTCGCACGCGCGCTTACCTATGCCCGCTCTTGTGGCGCTCTGGTCATCGCCCACCCGCAGGAACCAATCCTGTCCAAAGGCGCCGCCGCCACCAGCGGTAAATTCGCCGCCCTGCGCGGCTTACCAGCTGTGTCGCCAATGGCCGAGCGCATGGGGCTGGACCGCGACATCGCGCTGCTAGAGATGACCGGCGCGCGCTATCACGCTGATCAGATCACCACCGCCCGCGCCCTGCCCGCACTGGAACGCGCCAAGGCTAACGGCCTAGACATCACTGCGGGCACCTCTATCCACCACCTGACCCTGAACGAGTTGGACCCGGCCGACTACCGCACCTTCTTTAAGGTAAAACCGCCCCTACGCTCCGAGGAGGATCGCCTCACCGTGGTCGAGGCCGTCCGCTCTGGCCTGATCGACATCATATCGTCGATGCACACGCCACAGGACGAAGAAAGCAAACGCCTGCCGTTTGAGGAGGCCGCAGCTGGTGCGGTGGCACTGGAAACCCTGCTGCCCGCCGCCCTGCGCCTGTACCATTCCGAGCATCTGGACTTGCCGACCTTGTTTCGTGCCATGGCGCTGAACCCGGCCAAACGCCTAGGGCTTGCCTCGGGCCGCCTCTCGCCCGGCGCGCCCGCCGACTTGCTGCTGTTCGACCCTGATGTGCCTTTTGTAATGGATCGCTTTGCGCTGAAATCGAAATCCCAGAACACCCCATTTGACGGCCAACGCATGCAAGGTAGGGTGCTGGCAACCTATGTCGCCGGCTCGCCGGTTTACCGGAGAACCTGATGCCCGTATTTGAGACCTCTGCCGCCTTGCTACTGCTTTGGGCTGTGATCGGCTATGGGCTGGGGTCGATCCCCTTTGGCCTGCTGTTGACCCGCATGATGGGCCTGGGCAACCTGCGCGACATTGGCTCCGGCAATATCGGCACCACCAATGTGCTGCGCACCGGTTCCAAAAAGGCCGCGGCACTGACCCTGCTGCTAGACGGTGGCAAGGGCGCAGTCGCCGTGCTGCTTGCGCGCATGCTGGCGGGCGAAGACGCTGCACAACTGGCCGGCCTGATGGCTTTCATCGGACACTGCTTCCCGGTCTGGCTGCAGTTCAAGGGCGGCAAGGGAGTCGCCACCTTCCTGGGGCTGATGCTCGCCCTTGCCTGGCCCGTGGGCATCGCCTGCTGCGCGACCTGGTTGGCCGCCGCAGCGCTCAGCCGAATTTCATCAATAGGGGCTTTGGGCGCGGCCGCCTCAGCCCCGTTGTGGGGCTTAGGGTTGGGCAACAACACCGCCATCGCGCTGGCTGCGCTGCTCGCAGCAATTGTGTTCTGGCGTCACAGCGCCAATATCGCGCGCATCTGCGCCGGGACAGAACCAAAGATTGGCCAGAAATAGACGCGATGATCATACCGCCAATACACGGCCCATTGAAAACACCTGTCTGGCCGGGGGCTTTTACCGCGGCACTGCTTTTGGCCCCAACGAGCATAGCCCTGCTGGTGGCATCCCTGTTTTTCCTGTCGCCAATATTCCCGCTTGTAGCCCTGTTTTCCGTGTTCATGGGTGGCCCGATATACTTGATCCTTGGCAGCCCAACCCTATTTTACTGGCTTCGTTCGGGACAGAATAGCCCGATATCAGCTGCCGCTCTTGGGTTCTGTGTCAATATCGCTTTCTGCCTCATCGCAGGCCTAATCGCCCGCGTTGTCGGGAAACCGATGGAGGACGACTTTGTGATGATGTTCATGTTCTACGGCTCAATATTCGCCCCCGTCTGGAGCGCCGTATTTGCATTTACTTACAATTACCTGACCCGCAATGACCGTTAACGCCGCCGAGTCGTGGTGATGTAATTCCCCATGAAAAACTGAACAGTCATCGGAGACTGCACGCTGCCCAGCCCAAAGTCAGGCAGCGTGACAATATTGCTAGTAGCTGTACTCACCATAGATCCGAGTGGGATCACCGATCCATTCACCATGATAGCGATTCAAAAGCTCATCGGCCGGTACTTTGCCAATATCCAGGCTGCCTTTCAGCGCGTTCAGGAAATGGGTTTCATCCGGCACCACTATCGCCTGCATCCGCACAGGGACCGAGCCCAAGGTCGGCCCAAAATAGGCACGAATTCCGTCGCGCCTAAAGTTCAAAGCCCGCCCGCCAGAAGATGTGTTAGCGGCTGCCTTGCACCATCCGTTCGGTGGCCTCGGCTGTACGTTTGGTGTTGTCGTATATGCCGAGGAACAGATACATCATGCCTCCCATCAGAACGACATAAAGCCCGCCGAAAATTAGCACGCCAATGGCTGGTAACACTCCACCTTCTGGGCTCATCATGGCACCGCCGCCGCCTACAACCACGGCGATACACATGAGGACAATAAGAACGGTGATTAGTTTTTCTAGGGACGAAATGAAGAAGTCACGCATACCAATTACTCCAAATTACAAAGTTAATACGACAAGGATGCGGTTTTTTTGATGTTCAGGCAAGCTTTGCCCCTTGCTCGCCACTGAACTACTGGAGGGTTTAGGTAAGCGAAATTTGGAATTTTTTGCGGTCGGGATTCAAATGCAGTTCTGCAAACAAACACCCCTGGCACCATACCCAAGAGACCAAACCTCAGCCAGTATCCTGCAACTTCTTCTTGTTAACAATACCTTCGCCGAAGGCACGCGCCATTAGGCGCGCCGCGCAGCCCGGCCGGAGGTCGGGCTGCGCCACCGATATTATTCAGTAACTAAACTCGCCAAAGATCCGACTCAAATCTCCGTTCCACTCGCCATGATAGCGCTCCAACAACTCATCAGCCGGCACCTTGCCGCTCTCAAGACTGTCTTTCAGCGCGTTCAGGAAATGGGTTTCATCCGGTACCAAACCACCTGCACCAGCACGTGCGCGCGCCTTTAGCCCAGCATCAGATATTGCCACCACTTCACGGGCCAGATCCATCATCTTGATGTCCCCAACCTGCGCTTGCAAAGCCTGCTGTGAGGCCGCAACGCGCAGCCCCTCGCGGGTTTCGGCATCCCAGCCCTTGGCCAGATCCCAGGCGGCATCCAGCGACGATTGATCATACATCAGCCCAACCCAGAATGCTGGCAGCGCGCAAAGCCGTCGCCAGGGGCCGCCATCAGCGCCGCGCATCTCCATGTATTTCTTGATCCGCGCCTCAGGGAAGGCGGTGGTCAGGTGGTCAGCCCAGTCTGACAGCGTTGGCTTTTCGCCTGGCAGCGCAGGCAGCTCTCCCTTTAGGAAATCGCGAAACGACATACCCAGCGCGTTGATATACTGCCCATCGCGATAGACAAAATACATCGGCACATCCAAGGCATAGTCAGCATATTGCTCAAAGCCAAAGCCCTCTTCGAACACAAAGGGCAGCATGCCGGTGCGCGCATCATCCAAATGCCGCCAGATCTTGCTGCGCCAACTTTTGTGGCCGTTCGGCTTGCCTTCAAAAAACGGCGAGTTGGCAAACAGCGCTGTCGCCACCGGCTGCAAGGCCAGCGCCACGCGCAGTTTTTGCACCATGTCGGCCTCGGAGCCAAAATCGAGATTGACCTGCACGGTGGTGGTGCGCCGCATCATATCACGGCCCATGGTGCCCACTTTGGCCATGTAGTCATTCATCAGCTGGTAACGCCCTTTGGGCATCAGCGGCATTTCATCGTGGTTCCAGATCGGAGCGGCACCCAGACCAATAAATCCAACACCAATCTTGTCGGCGATTTCCTTGACTTCGCGCAGGTGAACGTTCACCTCATCGCAGGTCTCGTGGATGGTCTCTAGCGGAGCCCCGGACAGTTCCAGCGCGCCCCCTGGTTCCAGACTGACATTGGCGCCGTCTTTTTCCAGCCCGATCAGGTTGCCGCCCTCGGTAACCGGCGACCAGCCATAGCTGTCGCGCAACCCCTGCAGCACCGCCACAATCGAGCGTTCGCCCTCAAAGGGCAGCGGCTTCAGGCTGTCTTTGCAGTAGCCGAACTTTTCATGCTCGGTGCCAATGCGCCAATCTGCCTTGGGTTTACAGCCCTCGGCCATATAGCCGGCCAGTTGGTCGTGATGTTCAATTGGTCCGCCGCCGGACTGGGGAATGGACATGAGCCACGCTCCGTTGCTGTTGGGTCTTGTTGGAAGATCAGTCGTGGTGCGAATCCCAGCGACTGTCAATGCAGCCTTTGGGCTGGTGGGCGAACGTTATGTTTTTCCCAGATCACGACCGTGTGAGGTCCACCACGTCGCAGCTCGGTCAGCATGCGTTCTGTGCGCAGGCCCGGCAGGCTGGCAAAGACATCAAACAGGGTCTCGGTTCCTTCGGCGTTGACTGGGATATGCAGCGGATCCTGCCCCGGCTGGTTCAGCACCCAATGCGGAGGTTTGGCGGTGTGATCCAGCGCCAGCTGGGTCAGCTCGGACACTGCCACCGCGCCACCGGTTAGTGGGCCGAAATAGGCGATCTGCCCCTCGTCCACCTGCACCACGCCTGGACCGCCAACACCAAGGCGGAACCGCATCCGTTGCGCGCCAACAACCGCAAGCGCCGTGCCGATGATCAACAGCACCCAGCCGCCCCAGAACAACAGGCCAATGGCCCCCAGCACCCAGCGCAGGCCCATCAACAGAACCACTGCGGCGACAATGATTTCACGCCAACGCCAAATGGCGGCTTGGGCTTCGGGTCTTATAAAACTCATGACGGTTCCCCAAATCTGCTAGGCTGCAAGGGCCTTACGGCTTCAGAAGTAATGCTTGTCAGGGATATTTGGGAACCAATTCGTTTTGGACAAGCCCCAAGACAGCCTTTTCCGCTCCGATCGTGCGCGGATTGAACCGCGCCCGCTCTTCGCACGACAGGGAGAGCATCCTGCAACGGGTAAATATCACCAGTCCCCAAGCGCCTGTTGCCACAGGGTCATCGCAGCCACCGCCGCCGTATCCGCCCGCAGGATGCGGGGCCCAAGGCTGACGACGTGGGAATAGGGTAATGCATGCAGACGCTCACGCTCAGCTTCGGAAAAGCCTCCCTCGGGGCCGATCAGGATGGCCCAGGGAGCGTCTGACTTTTGCGCAGCAGCCAAAGCCAGTGCATTGCCCACTTCGGCCTCGTCACAGAACATCAACTGGCGGCCCTCGGGCCAGTGATCCAACAGACGCGAGAGCTTTTGCAGATCTGCGACTTCCGGCACATAGGTGCCACCGCATTGCTCGGCGGCTTCGACCGCGTGGGCCTGCAGCCGGTCTTGGCGGATGCGGTCGGAATTGGTGAAGACGGTTTGAACCGGAACAATTCGCGCGGCGCCCATCTCGGCGGCCTTTTCGACGATGAAATCGGTGCGGGCCTTTTTGATCGGGGCAAATACCAGCCACAGGTCGGGTGGCATTTGCAACGGCTTGGTCTGCGCGGTGCAGGTCAGCACCCCGGCGCGTTTGCCGGCCTGTGCGATATCGGCCAGCCATTCGCCATCGCGGCCGTTGAACAGCTTCACTTGTCCACCAACAGCCATCCGCATTACCGCAAACAGGTAATTGGCCTGCCCCCGGTCCAGAGGAACCGATTGCCCTAACCCCAACGGGTGCTCTACATACAGTCTGATCTTTGCGCTCATGAGGCCCTACATATGCAAGGCGACGCCCCTACACCAGATGCTCCGAACCCCGAGGGACAAGTTTCGGATGCAGTTAGCAATAACTGGGTGGATACCCGCGCACCTGCCTGGAGCCGCCCCTATCTGCGGCTGTCGCGCGCCGACCGCCCGATTGGGACATGGTTGCTGCTGATCCCCTGCTGGTGGGGCTTGGCGCTGGCGATGTTGTGGGATCAGTCGCCACAATGGCAGGACGCCTGGATCTTTGTGGCGTGTGCAGCGGGCGCCTGGTTGATGCGCGGAGCGGGATGCACCTGGAATGATATCAGTGACCGCGATTTTGACGGTCGGGTCGAACGGACCCGGTCGCGGCCGATCCCGTCAGGGCAAGTCACAGTAAAAGGTGCAGTGATATGGATGGGGCTGCAGATTGCCCTTTCGGCGATGATCCTGTTCACGTTTAATCAAGCCGCCATTGCCATGGGCATACTGGCGTTGTTTCCGGTGGCGATCTATCCCTTTGCCAAGCGGTTCACCTGGTGGCCACAGGTATTTCTGGGGTTGGCGTTCAACTGGGGGGCCATGCTGGCCTGGGTCGCCCACACTGGCACCCTGAATTGGTCGGCGGTGTATCTCTATCTGGCCGGCATCTCCTGGACGCTGTTCTACGACACCATCTATGCCCATCAAGACACCGAAGACGACGCCTTGATCGGGGTAAAATCCACTGCCCGGCTGTTTGGCAGCGACACCCCCGCCTGGCTGCGTCGGTTTCTAGTCGCAACTACCTGCCTGATGACGCTGGCGGTTCTCAGCGCGGTGATGTCGAATGGGTCGATCCTCGCCTTGTTCCTGGCCTTGGTTGCGCCCTGGGCGATGGGCTGGCATCTGGCTTGGCAATTGCGCGCGCTGGACACTGAAAACAACGAGCGATTGCTGCAATTGTTCCGGCTCAACCGGGACACCGGCTTGATCCCGCTGATCTTCTTTGCCGCAGCCCTGTTCGCATGATTGATCCGCCGCGCAACAATCGGTAAGAAGACAAAACACCAATTCGGACGATATTGCCTGCCTATGCGCCTTTCTTCACTATTGATCGTCAGCCTGACTTTTCTGGCAGCCGCAGGTCTTAGCCTGGTGGCGGCTGGATATGCCGTCACAGGCATGGAACATAGCACTGAAATCGCGGCGCGCCGCACGCTAGACAAAACCGGTCATGACTGGGCCGAGGTCACTGCGGACGGGTTGCAGGTGATCATGAACGGCACCGCCCCAGACGAGGCCTCCCGGTTCACCGCCATCTCGGTTGTCGGGGGCACCGTTGATGCCGCCCGGATCATCGACCAGATGCAGGTCACCCCCACCGCCGATCTGTCAGCGCCGAGATTTTCAGTGGAAATCCTGCGCAACGAGAGTGGCATTTCAATCATCGGGTTGATCCCAACCGGCGCAGGTCGGGCCGCCATCGTCGAGCAACTGTCCCGGCTGGTGGGCGAAGATCACGTCGCCGACCTGCTGGAAACCGCGCGCTATGACGCACCGATCGGCTGGGTTGACGCCATGGGTTTTGCCGTCAGTGCCCTGCGCCATCTGCCCCGCGCCAAAATCTCGGTGGTGGCCGGACAGGTCACCATCACTGCGATCACTGACAGCGCCGAGGAAAAACAGGCGCTGGAGAAAACGCTGAGCCGCGCCGCACCTCCTGGCCTGCGACTGGCGATGGATATTGCCGCACCGCGTCCGGTGATCACGCCATTCACCCTGCGCTACCACATCGACCAAGATGGCGGCCGCTTTGACGCCTGTTCAGCCGAATCCGAGATCAGCCGCAATCGCATTCTGGCCGCCGCCCGCAAGGTCGGTCTGGCCCTGCCCTCTACTTGTGTGATCGGCATGGGTGTGCCCTCGCCGAACTGGGCCCGCGCCGCTGAGTTGAGCATCGCCAGCCTCGGCCATCTAGGGGCCGGATCAGTCACCATCGCCAATGCAGATATCACCCTGGTGGCAAGCGTGGACACCAGCCCCGAGCTGTTCGACCAGGTGGTGGGTGAGTTGGAAAGTGCGTTGCCCACGGTCTTTGCCCTGCACGCAGTACTGCCAGAACCAGAAACCGATGCAGGAGAAGGCGGTGTGCCAGAGTTCACGGCCACCCTCAGCCCCGAAGGAATGGTTCAGCTGCGTGGCCGTCTTAGCGATGAAACCCTGCGCCACCTGACTGACGCCTATGCCAAGGCGCGGTTTGGCTCGGACAATGTCCATACCGCCACCCGGGTGGTTGACGACCTGCCCGCCAGCTGGCCAGTGCGAGTGCTGACTGGGCTAGAGGCGTTGTCACAGCTGCAACGCGGCGCACTCTCGGTAACGCCAGACCATGTTGATCTGCGCGGCATGAGCCACTTTGAGGATGCCACGGCCGAGATCTCCAAATTATTATCTGCCAAGCTGGGCGAGGCCGAAAGCTATGGCCTGGACATTCGCTATGAGGAGCCGCCAGAGCCAGAGGACCAGCCAATGGAGCCGGCACTCTGCGAAGCGGAGCTCGCCAAAATTCAAGAGTTGGGCAAGATTGCCTTTGAGCCCGGATCGGCCACTATTGCGGCACAAAGTCGGGGCACCATGGATGCGATTGCGGTGATCCTGGAACAATGCGGTGAAGTCCGTCTGGAGATCCAAGGGCACACCGACAGTCAGGGTCGTGAAGAAATGAACCAAAATCTCAGCCAGGCACGGGCCCAATCGGTTCTTAATGAGTTGCGTGCGCGCAGGGTGATTACCACAAGCTTTGCTGCCCAGGGCTACGGCGAGAGCAACCCGATTGCCGATAACGGCACCGACGAAGGTCGTGAACAAAACCGCCGCATCACCTTTCACCTGATCCGCCCCGAACAGGCGCCTGAGCAGGAAAGCACGTTGGATAGCGCTGCTGCCGAAGACGGCGAGACCATCACCCCCGACAGCTCGCCCGCGGCGCCAGACGAAACAGTGGACACCGTGCCCGAAGCCACACCAGACGCCACCGAACAGGAGACCCCCGAGCAATGAACAGAAGCGAGTTCATCATCACCACTGCCATCATCCTGTTTGCCGCCTTTGTGATGGGCTGGTTTGCCAACTGGCTGGTGCATCGGTTCACTCGGGTGCGGCAAAGCGATGTGGCGGATCTCGATCGGATGAGCCAGGAGCTGCACGAGGCGGAAGAGACCCGAGACCAGGCCATCACCTATTTGCAGCAACGCGAGGCCGAGTTGAGCAACCAGCTGGCCCAGACCGAAGCCGAATTGCGCGCTACCATGGACGGCTTGCGTGCCGCCCGGCAAGAGTGTGAAGAGTTGCGGATGCAAATACCAAGCTGACACGAGGCGTGGTGCGTGCAAGCACGCACCCTACACTCGATCAGCGGTCGCGTGTGTCGCGCCAAAGATCTCAGTCAATCGACACTCGTTCGAAAACAGACACCGCGCGGCCGCAGGCCGCGCCGGGCCCAACGGGAGAAGATCATTTATGATCGTACGACGGGCGGGAGACCTACCAGCGGGTTAGCGCGTCCTCATCCTCGTCCCTGGCTGCGACCCAACCGGCACCACCGTCGTTCAGGATTTCTTTTTTCCAGAACGGGGCTCGGGATTTGAGGTAATCCATCAGATACTCAGCCGCCACAAACGCATCTTTGCGATGGCGCGCGGCGGTGGCGACCATCATGATCTGCTCGCCCGGTGCCAAGCGACCATAGCGATGAATGACCAGCGCATCAGCCAATGACCAGCGTTCCATTGCTGTCTGCGCGATTTCATTCAGGGCTTTGAGGGTCATGCCCGGGTAGTGTTCGATCTCCATCGCCACCAATCCGCCCTGAGGTGCGTCCCGCACGATGCCGGTGAAGGTCACAATGGCGCCTGCGCTATTGTTGGCTTGTGCGAAACCCTCGGCCTCGGCGCCCAAGTGAAAAGCCTCTACCTGTACCGACACCCGCATAGGATCAGCCCCCGGTCATCGGGGGAAAGAAGGCGACTTCGCGCACGCCTTGCAGCGGGGCATCGAAATCGCTCAGTTCTTGATCTAGCGCCACCCGAATAGCCGAGAGGTCGGCAAAGGCGGCAGCGTAGCGGTCTTCGCGGGAGCAGAGCTCAGCCACCAGGTCGGCAACAGTGATGGCGCGGGTCTCAACACGTTCACGCGGCAGACCGATGCGTTCGCGCACCCAAGCAAAGTAGAGAACTTCCATTACGCATTTTCCTTCAGGAAAGGCAGCGCCTTACGCAGATAATCAGCGCCAGTAATCAGGGTCAACGCCGCCGCGAGCCACAACAGCCATAATCCAAGTCGGCCGGACCAGATCATCGCCTCGAACTTCCAACGGATACCCTGCAGGTCTTCGACCTCGCCCAACATGATCTGATCGACAAAGGGCTGATCCATGCCCCAGGTGGCCATACCAAGGTAGTGCTCAAAAATGCCTTGGGCAAACAGCACCGCAATCGCGACCATCTGGGCGGTGGTTTTCCATTTGGCCAGATTGGTGACTTTCAGCGTGCCGGCCGTGTCACCCAGAAATTCACGCAGGCCCGAGACGAACACTTCACGAAACAGGATGAAGGTGGCAGGCAGCACCAGCCAGGGTGACATCGAGGAATAGCCAACGATCACCATCAGGGCGATCACCACCATCGCTTTGTCAGCAATCGGATCCAGCATGGCGCCCAGTTTGGTTTCCTGTTTCCAGGCCCGCGCAAGATAGCCATCAACCCAGTCGGTCAGCGCCGCGATGACAAACAGCGCCAGCGCAAACCAATCCGCATAGGGACGGCTGAAATAGAGAAACATCACTGCGAGACCAGGGGCTGCCACTAGGCGAAGCAGGGTCAAAATATTAGGTAAAGTCCATATCATAGCGCCGACCTTAACTTGCTGACGCTCGGGTGGAAAGCCGATGCTGGCAAATTCTGCCCATAGTGGGCAGATGCCTTCGGCCAGGGCATTGCTGGCCAGATGCACCGGGGGTCAACCCGGGATTTCAAGGTGTTGGTCATCACTTATCCTGAAAGAAGTCGTATATTCGTTGCGCCAGCGCAACCGAGACCCCATCGACCACTTTGAGGTCCGCCAGATTGGCACGAGTCACCGCTTTGGCGCTGCCAAAATGGGCCAGAAGTGCGCGTTTTCGGCTAGCGCCAACACCCGGGATTTCGTCCAGCGGAGTGGCACCAATGGCCTTGGCGCGTTTGGCGCGGTGGGTGCCAATGGCAAAGCGGTGCACCTCGTCGCGCATGCGTTGGACGAAGTACAGCACAGGGTCGTTGCGCTGCAGGGCAAAGGGGCGCTTTCCGGTGCGGTGGAACTCTTCCTTGCCGTGGTCGCGGTCGACGCCCTTGGCCACGCCAACCATCGGTATATCGCCGACCCCATGTTCCTGCATGATCTGCTCGACAGCCGAGACCTGCCCGGCCCCACCGTCGATCAACAACAAATCCGGCCAATGCCCCTTGCTGCGGTCCGGGTCTTCCTTTTGCAGGCGCGAGAACCGGCGGTGCATGACTTCTTTCATCATGCCGAAATCGTCGCCCGGAGTGATATCGTCACCCTTGATGTTGAACTTGCGATAGGCGTTTTTCATAAAGCCTTCGGGACCGGCCACGATCATGGCTCCAACGGCGTGAGCGCCCTGGATATGCGAGTTATCGTAGGCTTCGATGCGCTGCGGAGGGCCATCTAGATCAAAGGCCTCAGCCAGGCCGCGCAGCAGCTTGGCCTGGGTGGCACTTTCGGACATGCGACGGGCCAGAGATTCGCGGGCGTTGCGGATCGCACCTGAGATCAGCTCGGCCTTTTCGCCACGCTGCGGGACTATAATTTCGACCCGATGAGTGGTCTTGCCGCTGAGCGCCTCGACCATCAGATCTTGGTTTTCTATGGCATCCGACAAGATCAAATGCCGGGGTGGTTCCTTGTTGTCGTAGAACTGACCGATAAAGGCCTCCATCACCTCGGCGGCGTTAATGTCAGCACCAACGCGGGGGTAGAAATCCTGATTGCCCCAGTTCTGATTGGCGCGGATAAAGAACACCTGCACACAGGCCTGACCGCCTTCCATATGCAGCCCGATGATGTCTGCCTCGGCCACGCCGCGTGGGTTGATGCCCTGCGCGGTTTGTACCTGTGTCAGTGCCTTGATCCGGTCACGCAGCGCGGCGGCGCGTTCAAACTCCAAATCTTCCGAGGCTATCATCATCTGTGCAGCCAGTTCTTCCTGCACTTTGGTCGAGCGCCCCGACAAAAAGCGTTCCGCATCGTGCACGCTGGTGGCGTAATCCTCGCGGGTGATTGCGCCAGTGCAGGGCGCCGAGCAGCGTTTGATCTGATGTTGCAGGCAAGGCCGCGTGCGGCCTTCGAACATCGAGTCCGAGCAGTTGCGCAACAGAAACGCCTTTTGCAACTGGTTCAGGGTTCGGTTCACCGCTCCGGCACTGGCAAAGGGGCCAAAATAGCTGCCCTTTTCCTTGCGCGCACCGCGGTGTTTCTTGATCTGTGGAAAATCGTGGGATTTGCCGAGAAGGATATTGGGAAAGCTTTTATCATCGCGCAGCAGCACGTTGTACTTGGGCTTGAGGTGCTTGATCAGATTCTGTTCCAGCAACAGCGCCTCGGTCTCGGTGCGGGTGGTCAGGAACATCATCGAAGTGGTCAGCGCAATCATCCGCTCGATTCGCGGGCTATGGCCGGGGCGGCTGTAATTCGACACCCGATTGCGCAGATTGCGGGCCTTGCCCACATAGAGCACGCGGTTCTCGGCATCGAGCATTCGATACACACCCGGAGAGCCATCCAGCGTTTTGAGATAATGCTGCACAACGACATAGCCGGTTGCGGGCTCGGAAGGTTTTTTGGGGGGCAATTCAGTCATGTTACCAAAGATATGATTCCCTGCCGCTGGCTGCAACGTTCAAGCGTGCGGATCAAGCAATAACAAATCCACCGATCCTGTGGATAAGTATGGAGATATCTTTTGTCTATCTGCCATTTTTCGTTGAAAAATAGAAGATTTTTGGATTTGCACAATTTTTAGGCGCCACAATAACTCATTGATTTTACACGGTTAATTTTCCAGCACTTGTTAACTTCTTGAAAACAAATACAATTTTGCTACAATTTTATGACGCTTTCCAGACCAGTGCACAACTTCTTGCAGATTGTGCGCTTGCGGCACAAAAACCCAGTTATTCGCGGCCCATGACATCCGGGGTCTGCCAGCCCAGATGCTGACCTCCATCGACGCAAATCAGCTGTCCGGAGACCGCTGTCGCGTCGAGCAAATAACCCAGTGCTGCAGTAACATCCCCGGCGTTGGCACCGCGTTGCAACACGGTGCTGGCCCGTTGGTGTTGGAAATCGTCAAACGACTGACGCGGACCTGCCAGAGTAGGCCCTGGCCCAATGGCATTGACGCGCAGCTGAGGGGCCAGCGCTTGCGCCGCAGTCTGGGTCAGGGTCCACAGCGCCGATTTGGCAAGCGTGTAGCTAAAGAATTCTGGCGTCAGTTTGCGTACCCGCTGGTCGATCATATTGACCACCAGCCCGGCGGCCAGCGGTTCGCCATTGGCATCCAGGGAAACCTCCAATCCCTGCGCCGCCATATTCTGGATCAGCACAAAAGGCGCCCGCAGGTTGCTGCCCATATGCCGGTCCCAACTGTCGCGACTGGCAGTAGTAACGGTGTCATACTCAAAGATCGAAGCGTTGTTCACCAGACAGGTGATCGGCCCGCCAAGTGCCTGTATGGCGGCTGGAAGCAGGCCCTCGGCTTCGTCCTCGACCAGCAGGTCTGCCCTGAGGGCAACGGCCTGACGGCCCAGCGCCTCGATCTCGGCGACAGTGCCCAAAGCCTCTTGCTCTGAACTGCTGTAGTGCACCGCCACATCATAGCCGCGCTCAGCCAGTTTCAGGGCCATGGCCCGGCCCAGACGCTTGCCAGCCCCGGTTACCAATGCGCGCATGATCCGTCCTTTTCTGACTGCTGCGGCCCTTGGCTTACAGGACCACCACCATATAGGCCAGATACAGGCCGGTCAGAACAAAGCCCCAGTTCCGGGTGATGTCCTGTTTGAGAAACACAAAGGGCACCAGTAACAACGAGGCCCCCAGCATCACCCAGAGGTCGAAGGTCAGAAAGGTAGATTTGACCGGGATCGGACCAATAAAGGTGGCAACACCGACGATAGCCAACAGGTTGAACATGTTGGAGCCGATAACATTGCCCAGTGCCACGTCAGCCTGACGGCGCAGCGCCGCCATTACAGTGGTGGCCAACTCGGGCAATGAGGTGCCGATGGCAATCAGCGTCAGGCCGATCACGCGCTCGCTAACGTCATAGGTGCGGGCGATCTCGGTGCCGTTGTCGACCAGAATGTCCGCACCCAATGGCAGACCGATCAGCCCCAGCAGCAAATACACACTGATGCGCCAGTAGGGCATATTGGGGTCTGCTTCGTCGATCTCTTCTAGGTCATCGCCACTGTCACATCCGCAACGGCGATGCGCGCGGGCCTCTAGGAACGCCGCCCCAAGCACCAGCGCCAGCGCCGCCAGCAGCACCACGCCCGACCAGACTGTGAATACACCGCAAAAGGCCAATGCGATAAACAACACCGTAGCGGCCAGCATAAAAACATAGTTCTTGCGGGTGTCACATTCACTGGTGTGCAATCCGGTAAGGATTGCTGGGATACCAAGAACCAACAGGATATTGGCGGTATTGGACCCCACCACATTGCCCAACGCAATACTCGGGGCGTGTTCTGCAACCGCCTGAATGGCGATCAGTAACTCCGGGGCCGAAGTGCCAAAGGCAACAATGGTCAGGCTGACAATCAATGCCGGCACACCCAACCGCAGGCTGAGGTTTACAGCACCGCGCACCAGCACATCCCCTGCCAGCAGCAGGATCACCAGACCCAAGCCCAATAACAGCCATGGCATCATCATCCGCGCCGTCCTTTTTCACAGGCACAGGGGCCTTTACCAATCCTGAAACGGCCGCATTTTTGGCAGCGCGCTGATTTGAGCCGTTTTTGACCCGGGAACCGCAGTTTGCCGAACATCGCCAGCACCGCCATTCCCACCAGAAACAGAGAAACTATTTTGAAGATCATTTCACAGCCCAAAGCGCGCAAAAGCGGCGCGCTCCTCGATGCTGCCTAGGGCCTCTTGTGCCATCGACACACCAAACCGGCTGAGCAGTGGTTTTTTCATGCCATAGCGGCGAAAACGGACCTTTTCGCCGAACCGTTCCTGCATTTTGGGTTTGAGATGGGCGATGCCTTCGATCAAGCCCAATTCGGTGGCACGACGCGCCAGCCAGATCTCGCCGGTGAACAGGTTCTGCTCTTCGCTCAGCTTGCCCTCGCGCCGGGTGGTTATGTGGTCGATGAAATTCTGATGGATGTCGCCAAGCAGCGTCTTCAGCCGCGCCACGTCCTCGGCATTCTCAGGGCGAAACGGGTCCAGCATCGATTTGCTTTCACCAGCCGTATAGACACGTCGTTCAACACCCTGCCGGGCAAGAAACTCATGCGCGCCAAACCCGGCCGAGATCACCCCGATTGATCCCACAACCGAACTGTCGTCCGCCCAGATCTCATCCGCAGCGGCAGCTAGCCAGTAACCGCCTGAAGCCGCAACATCCTCGACAAAGGCATAGACCGGCACCTTGTGCTCAGCTGCCAGGCGACGGATACGAGCGCCGATCAGCGAGCTCTGCACTGGCGATCCGCCCGGAGAATTGATCTCCAGAGCCACCGCAGCGGGTTTGCCCTTGCGAAAAGCGCGGTCCAGAACGGGGGCCAGCGCGGCGTCACTCAACGCGCCCCGGCCGGGCATTCCAATGGCGCCAGCTAGGCGCACAACGGCGACCAATGGCGGTTTTTTCAAAAAGGGAAGGCGTAAGGTCATCTACGCCGATGTAGATCGCCGCATCGCCCGAAACAAGGCGGGGACCGAACAGGAAACGTCGCGGAATGAAAAAACAACAGCTGAGTGGGCAATTATGCAACGGATCAGCGTGCAGCTTTACAAACGGTTAACACCGGCAACAACCTGCCACTTCACGGAGAGCTCCCGCCCGTCTCGGGGCATCCTGCGGATACCCTTCGCCGGTTGGGCATGGCACGCTGACGCGTGCAGTAACGCCCACCCGACCCATTCCGCACCAAGGCATGCGGTAGCATCAGCACAAATGCACGGTGTTCTCTACAAGCTGAGTTGCCAGGCAAACCCTGAAACAAACGCCGTGCTCCTGTTTGCCAAAAGCACCTACCAGCTGTCTCTGGCCCGCGCCGCGCGCCAGCGCGGCGCCACGCCCAACGGGAGCAGTGCATCGCAGATGCGCAAGTGACGGGCGGGAGAGCCCCGTTATGAGCGGATGCGCCAGCCGGTTTTGAAAATCCACCAAATCACCGCTAGACACAATGTGGTGAAGCCACCAATTGCCAGCAGACTCAACCCGACAGGGACGTCTGCAGTGTCAAAAAACGCCCAGCGGAACCCCGAGATCAGATAGACCACTGGGTTGAACAGGGTGATTTTCTGCCAAATCGGCGGCAGCATTGAGATCGAGTAGAACGATCCGCCCAAAAACACCAGCGGCGTCACAATCATCAGCGGCACCAGTTGCAGTTGTTCGAAGTTGCCAGCCCAGATGCCAATGATGAACCCCAGCAACGCAAAGCTGAGACAGGTGAGCAGCAAGAACAATACCATCGCAAAGGGGTGCGCAATGGTCAGGTCGACAAACAGCGAGGCCGTGGCAAGGATCACCACACCAATGAACAGCGCCTTAGTGGCGGCCGCACCGACATAGCCCAACACTATCTCCAGAAAATTGATCGGCGCCGATAGCAATTCGTAGATCGTGCCAATAAATTTGGGGAAATAGATCCCGAAAGAGGCGTTGGAAATCGCCTGCGTCATGACGCTCAGCATGATCAGGCCAGGCACGATGAAGGCACCATAGTCAATGCCTTCGACCTGATCGATGCGGCTGCCAATGGCAGCGCCAAAGACCACAAAATACAGCGAGGTCGACATCACAGGTGACAGGAAACTCTGCGTCAGAGTGCGAAAGAACCGGGCCATTTCAAACCGGTAGATCGAGGCAACAGCAGTCCAGTTCATGACGCGTCTCCGGATACGAGGTCAACAAAAATATCTTCCAGACTGGATTGACGGGTCTGCACATCAGCCAGCACCAGTCCGGCCTGCGCCACGTCATTCAGCAGCGCAGTAATGCCAGTGCGTTCGCCACGCGTATCGTAGGTATAGATCAGCGCATCGCCGCCATTCACCAGCTGCAGATCGTGATGCGCCAGCGCGTCCGGCAGCACCGCAACGGGTGTTGTCAGCTGCACTTCCAGCTGTTTCTTTCCCATGCGGGTCATCAGCTGGTCCTTTTGCTCGACTAGCAGTAGCTGGCCATCAGCAATCACGCCAACCCGGTCGGCAATGCTCTCGGCTTCTTCGATGTAATGGGTGGTAAGAATAATGGTAACCCCCGAGGCTTTGAGCTCAGCCACGATGTTCCACATGTCCTTGCGCAGTTCTACATCGACGCCGGCAGTGGGCTCGTCCAGAAACAGAACCCGTGGTTCATGGCTCAGGGCCTTGGCGATCAGCACCCGACGCTTCATGCCGCCAGACAGTTCCATGATCTTATTGTTGCGCTTGTCCCAAAGCGACAGCTTGCGCAGGATATCCTCGAGTAGTGCGTCGTTGCGCGACTTGCCAAACAACCCGCGTGAGAACCGCACTGTGTTCCACACCGTCTCAAACGGTTCCAGATTGATTTCCTGTGGCACCAGCCCGATCAAGGACCGCGCGGCGCGAAAATCCTCGATAATGTCGTGACCGCCAACAGTCACCGTGCCCGAAGTTGGCGTGATGATACCGCAGACGGTAGAGATCAGCGTCGTCTTGCCTGCACCATTGGGCCCAAGCAGCGCCAGGATTTCACCTTCTTCGATGTCGAGGTTGACGCCTTTCAGCGCCTCAAACGCATTTGCGTAGGATTTCCGCAAATCGCGAATGGAGAGGATAGCAGGCATGACGTTCCCGTTCTGAACCGTTCAGTTTGGAACAAGGTAATCACTGGAGGCACCAGCCACCAGAGGGTCACGCCACAAAAATGAAGCGCAAGTAGGTGTGCATCTGTGCAGGGATTAGCTTCGGCCGGTAATTTTCTTTAGCCAGCCGGTCTTTTCCTCGACCTCAGTGGCTGTGTCACTCTCGCCCTCATCTTCAACTGGGGCCAAAGCCTGCTGCAGATTGGTAAAGAACTGATCCGCCATCTTTTTTGCAAAGCCATCAATCAACCGGCTGCCCAATTGCGCCAACTTCCCACCTACCCTGGCCTCGACATCATAAGCCAGCAGAGTGCCGGTCTCGCTTGCCGTCAGGGTCACCACCGCACCGCCTTTGGCAAAGCCAGCCGCGCCGCCCTTGCCCTCACCAGCGATGGTCAGCTTTTCGTTCTCGACCAGATCCGACAGGGTCACCTTACCTTTGAAAGTCGCTTTGACCGGGCCCACTTTTTGCGTCACCGTCGCCTCGAACCCGTCTTCGGCAGAGCCGGTTACCTCTTTGGCACCGGGCACGCAGGCCATCAGCATCTCGGGGCTGAGCAGCGCCGCATAGACGGTGGCCGGATCGGCGGCGATCTCTTTTTGGTCACTCATCTGCATGTCTGGCCCTCCCTAGTATCCGCAATGTCACCCACTCCTACTCTTGGAACTGCGCCGCTGCCAAGTCTCTTACGACCAATTGGCAATAGCGGCAGACGATGTCGCAACAATGCGCGCAAGCGCCGCCCACCGTGATAGCCATCGTCAAAAGAGGAGCGCAACCATGAGCCAGGCCGTCACCGTTGAGTCCCGCAAAGGAATCCTGTTCATCCTGGCCGGGATGGCGGCGATCTCAGTGAATGATGTGCTGATTAAGCAGTTATCGGGCGGATATGCGCTGCATCAGATCGTTTTTACCCGCTCATCAATCGCTCTGATTTTCACTCTGGTTCTGGTGCAGCTCGAAGGCGGTTTCTCGATTCTCAAAACCCAGAATCCGGTTCTTCACGGCCTTCGAGGGCTGATGCTGGTGATTTCAAACATGTCGTTTTTTGTCGCCCTGTCGGTGATGCCACTGGCCAATGTCACCGCGCTGTTCTTTGCCGCGCCGCTATTTATCACGCTGCTGTCGATCCCAGTGCTGGGAGAGAAGGTCGGTGTGATGCGAATGGGCGCGGTGGTGGTTGGCTTTGTCGGCGTTATCATCATGCAGCGCCCCTGGGAGGGCAGCGACAGCGCCGACGTCGATCGCATTGTGCTGCTAATGCCTGTGCTGGCGGCCCTCACCTATGCACTGAACCAAGTGTTCACCCGCAAGCTGGGCGCCACCACCAAGGCCTCGGCGCTGGCAGTCTACGTGCAGGGTGTGTTCCTTCTGGTATCAATGGGTTTTTACCTGGTGGCCGGCGATGGGTATTATGCCCAAGGCGTGACTGATCCATCGCTGCAGTTCCTGCTGCGGGCCTGGCATTGGCCGTCCAGTAGTGACTGGTATTTGCTGCTCGGGCTGGGCTTTAACGCGGCCATCATCGGCTATTGTCTAAGCCAGGCCTATAGACTGGCAGACGCTGCTACGGTGGCCCCATTTGAATATATCGGGTTGCCACTGGCGGTGCTGTGGGGCTGGCTGATCTGGGCAGATCTGCCCGAATGGGAGGTTTGGCTGGGCATGGTGCTGATCATGGGGGCTGGATTGTTTGTGTTCCTGCGCGAACAGCAAAAGGCACGCAGGATTGCCCGCACCGGCGCCCGCGGCCGGTATTAAGTCATAAGGGCGACAGCCTTCAGCACACTGTACAATTTCTGCTCGACGCTCTCCCGCGCCCGCTTTGTCCATCGGCTGACGCCGCTGACCTTCGCAGCCTTGGGCCCGGAGGCCGATGACGGGCGGGAGTACTTGGTTAGTTGTGCGACGTCAGTACGGCAGGCCAACGTAGTTTTCTGCCAACGACGCCAGCGCTGCGTCCGAAGAAAACAGGTAGTCGAGATCGGTCTGCTGGAACCGTCGGTCAACTTCGGCACTGTCAGGGAAACGGTGCAGCAGGTTGGTCATCCACCACGAAAACCTCTGCGCCTTCCAGACCCGCGCCAGGGCTGTTTCCGAGTAACCTTCCAACCCGGCATCGTCGTCTTTCAAGTAATGATCGAGCAGACCGTGGTACAGGTAGTAGATGTCCGAGGCCGCTGAATTCAGCCCCTTGGCCCCTGTGGGTGGTACGATGTGCGCCGCATCGCCAGCCAGAAACAGATTTCCATAGCGCATCGGCTCGGCCACAAAACTGCGCAATGGGGCGATGGATTTCTCGATTGAGGGTCCCGTTTCAAGCCCCGCAGCCACATCGGCAGGCAGGCGGCTTTTCAACTCGGCCCAAAAAGCATCATCAGACCAGCCGTCCACATTGTCAGTGATCGGAACTTGGATGTAATAGCGACTGAGCACTTGGCTTCGCATCGAACACAGGGCGAAACCGCGATCATGACGGGCGTAGATCAACTCGGGGGATACTGGCTTGGTCTCGGACAGAACGCCCAGCCAGCCAAACGGATAGACTTTTTCATACTCGCGCAACACATCCGACGGGATCGCTTTGCGGCTGGGCCCATGAAAGCCATCGGCCCCAATGATGTAGTCACAATTGACCCGGTGGCTGGTCCCGTCTTTGCTATAGGTCAAATACGGCGTCGTGCTTTTGAGATCGTGTAGCGCCACATCTTCGGCCTGGTGAACCACCACTCCGCCCATGTCTGCACGAGCTTGATACAGATCACGGGTGACCTCGGTCTGACCATAAACCACTACAGTGTCACCGCCAGTGTGCTTGGCTAAATCAACCCGGTCCATGCGACCCTGATGCGCGATATAGATGCCTTCGTGGATTTCTCCTTCGGCGTCCATACGTTCGCCACACCCTGCTTCGCGCATCAGATCGGCAAAACCATGCTCCAGCACCCCGGCCCGAATGCGCCCCAGCACATAGTCACGGGTGTGTTTCTCAAACACTACGGTTTCAATACCGCGACGGTGCAACAGTTGCGACAGCAGCAAGCCGGACGGGCCACCGCCAATGATCGCGACCTGAGTGGTTGTAATGGACATGCGCGCGCCTTTCTCTTGCAGTAGGCTTTAATATGACCCGCATTTACAGCTTTGCGAATGGACCAAGCGCGCAAGTTCTTGTACATTTCGCACATGACGACACAGAGCCATATCCAAAGCTACAGCCTGTTTGGCGAGACCTCGGAATTGGTCGATGCTCTGCATGTAGAGAGTATCCAGTCGCGCTCGCAAAAGCACAATTGGGAGCTGAAGCCGCACCGGCACGCCAGATTACATCAGGTTCTTTTCATCACCGGTGGCGGCGGCGCAGCTGATTTGGATGGGCGCAATCTTGCGCTGCCGCCGCCCTGCATCGTCAACGTGCCGCGCGGCGTTGTACATGGGTTTATCTTTGATCCGGGCACTGCAGGCTGGGTCATCAGCCTGACCTCGGATCTGGTGGATCATTGCCTGGCCACCAGCGAAGGCCTGCGTGTTCCGGTGGAATTCCCATGTATTCTGACCATGCCACCCGATTTGCGCGTCCTGGCAGAACGCATCCACGTCGAGTATCACAGCCAGGGCTTTGCTCGGGCCCAGGTATTGCGCGGGCTGGCGATGGTGCTGACAGCGCTAGTGGCACGGTCCATCCAACAAACGCAGGGCATCGGCGTGAGCAATCGCAGCAATCCGGTGTTCACTCGCTTTCAGGCGCTGGTGGAGCGCGATTTCCGATTGCGTCGATCGCTGGCTGACTACGCCGGTGAACTGGCTGTTTCACCCACCCATCTAAACCGAATTGTACATCAGGCCACCGGACACCCTGCCTCGCAACTGGTCAATGACCGGGTGCTGCGCGAGGCGCGGCGGTTGCTGATCTACACCAACCTGACTGCCGCGGGCATTGCTTATGAGCTAGGGTTCGGCGACCCTGCTCATTTCAGCCGCGTGTTCACTAAAGGTACCGGAGTGCCCCCACGGGTGTTTCGCAAGCGGCTAGAGCAGGCTTAGTAAACGGTTCATGGCTGGCCTGCACAGTGAATTACGCGCGGTAACTATGGCCGGGTCGCCGACGATGCTTGACAGTTTCGGCAAGTAGCAGCCCCGTAGGGCGCAAGATTATCGGCTGACAAAGGAAACCTGTGCATGACCAAAAACGTAATTATCGCCGGGGTCGGCATGACCAAATTTGTCAAGCCGGGCCAGAACGATCCCTACCCGCAGATGGGGGCCGCTGCCATTCGGGATGCGCTGGCGGATGCCGGGATCAGCTATGACGCGGTGCAACAGGCCTATGCGGGCTATACCTATGGCGATAGCACCTGCGGACAGACGGTCATTTATCAGGTCGGTATGACCGGCATTCCAGTCATCAACGTCAACAACAATTGCTCAACCGGCTCCACCGCGCTGTTTCTCGCGCGCCAAGCGGTGGCTTCGGGCACTGTGGATGTGGCGCTGGCGCTGGGGTTTGAACAGATGCAGCCCGGCGCATTGGGATCGCACTGGGACGACCGGCCCAGCCCGTTCGACGCCTTTGACGCTGAAACCGATGCACTGGTGGGTCATCCTGAAATACCAGTGGCGTTGCGCTACTTCGGAGGCGCCGGCAAGGCGCATATGGAGAAATACGGCTCAACCATGACTGATCTGGCCCGAATCCGCGCCAAAGCCAGCCGACATGCTGGCAACAACCCTCTCGCCCTGTTTCGCAATGAGCTCACCCCTGAGGACGTGCTGGCCGCCCCAATGATCTGGGAAGGCGTGATGACCCGCCTGATGGCCTGCCCGCCCACGTGTGGGGCCGCCGCCGCAATTGTGGTCAGCGAAAGCTATGCCAAGAAACACGGGTTAGACAGCACCGTGCAAATCATAGGACAGGCGATGACGACTGACACCACCAGCACGTTTGACAGTCACGACATGATGCGCGTGGTGGGGTATGACATGACGGCCGCCGCCGCCGCACAGGTCTATGAACAGACCGGCGTCGGGGCTGACGATCTGGATGTGGTCGAGCTGCACGACTGTTTTGCCCACAATGAGATGATCACCTACGAAGGCCTGGGCCTCTGCCCCGAAGGTGGTGCAAGCCGGTTCATCGCGGATGGCGACAACAGTTATGGCGGCAAATACGTTACCAACCCGTCGGGCGGGCTGCTGTCCAAGGGGCACCCGCTAGGCGCGACCGGTCTGGCGCAGTGTTACGAGCTGACACGGCAATTGCGCGGCACGGCAGAAGCCACCCAAGTTGAGGGCGCTCGCACTGCGCTGCAACACAATCTCGGCCTCGGCGGCGCCTGCGTCGTCACTATGTATCAGGCATGCTGAACGGTACTCGCATTATCGAGGTCGAAGGGCTGGGCCCCGGCCCATTTGCCGCCATGCTGTTGTCTGACCTCGGCGCTGACGTCATTTGTGTGCACCGCAAGGGCGGCACAGTAACACCGGGAATGCCCGAGCGCTCGATCCTGGATCGCGGCAAACGCTCGATCGAGCTGGATCTAAAAAATCCCGGCGACGTACAAACTTTCAAGGCACTGGTAAAATCCGCAGACGGGCTGATCGAGGGCTTTCGCCCCGGGGTGATGGAGAAACTGGGGCTGGGCCCAGATATCTGCCAAGCGTTGAATCCAGCCCTGGTGTTTGGCCGCATGACTGGCTGGGGTCAGGACAGTGCATTGTCACATACTGCCGGTCATGATCTCAATTACATCTCGCTGTCCGGCGCCCTGTGGTACAGTTCCGCCCCCGGTGATGTACCGCTGACGCCAGCAACATTGGTTGGTGATATTGGTGGCGGCGCGATGTATCTGACGGTGGGCATGCTGGCGGCGATCCTGAAGGCAAGTTCCAGTGGCACCGGATGCGTGGTGGATGCCGCCATCTACGATGGCTCCGCGCATATGATGAACCTGTTGCTAACCATGCGCCAGACCGGCAACTTTGGGGTCACCCGAGGGCAAAACCTGCTCGACGGACCGCATTGGAGCCGTACTTATCGCTGCAGTGACGGCGGCTTTATCTCGGTGCAATGTCTGGAGCCGAAGTTCTATGCCGAATTCCTGCGCCTGTTGGATTTGAGCGACGATGTCGGTTTTCAAAAGCAATATGATCGCGAAAGCTGGCCCACACTCACCGACCGCCTGACAGGTCTATTCGCTACACATTCGCGCGACCACTGGGCGGCGCTGTTTGACGGCAGCGATGCCTGCGTCGCGCCAGTGCTGAACCCCGAAGAGGCCATGGCGCATCCAATGAACAACCGGGGCACTTGGGTCGACGCACAGGGGGCGCTGCAAGCCGCGCCTGCACCACGGTTTTCAGGGCAGCCGGACTGGATCGCACCGCCCAGCCCGTCGCGCGGTCAGCACACGGCAGAAATTCTGGTGGAACTTCAGACCCCCAAGTAAGCTAAGATCTCAGGCTTTTTTCTTGGCCGTCGCCGCCGCTTTCATTCGCTCCAGCAACTCCGCCTTGGTGGCATGCTTACCAAAGGGGTTTTTATCGGTTCCCTTAGCGTTGTGCTCTTTGTGCCGTGGCACGTTCTTGCCCCTTTTTTGGGGCCCACCTGTGTGTCCGAAATCCATGATCATACCCTTTCAACTGGCACCCGTTGCGGCGCTCATGCCTGAAACTGCGCGCCACAACAAGGCAAAGCGCAATCTTGTCCTTTATTCATCTGGCTCAAATTATCGCGGGGGCGAACAGGTTTCTTGGAGACTGTTCGACGGACAGTCTCACCTAAGGGCAGACGGAGCCCACAACAGGCCTCCCCCTCGCCCGCGTTAAATCAACCGCCGCGCACCGTATCGATCATCAGTTGCACGTTGTCCGGGTCCGCATCTGGGGTGATGCCGTGGCCCAGATTAAAGATATGCGCGCCACCCTTAAAGGCCTTTACGATCGCACGGGTCTCATCCACCAGATCCTGACCACCAGTGACCATATGGCGCGAGGCAAGGTTGCCCTGCACACAGCCATCGACCTGCACGTTCTGCGCCGCCCAGTCCGGAGACACAGAATTGTCCAGCGCCACGCAGTCAATGCCGGTTGCCTTGGCAAAGCCGATGTATTTCTCGCCAGCTTCGCGTGGGAAGCCGATGATTGGAATACCGGGATGACGCGCCTTCAGCGCAGCGGTGATTTCGCGCGCGGGTTCCAGCGCATATTTCTCAAAGTCGTTGCCTTTCAACGAGCCTGCCCAGCTGTCAAATATCTTGACCACTTCGGCGCCGGCCTCGATCTGCATCGAAAGGTATTCGATGGTGGCCGCAGTGATCCGCGCCAACAGAGCCTCGAACAGGGGATTGTTTTCCTCACGCAGCAGATGCGCAGGTCCCTGATCCGGCGTGCCACGACCAGCGATCATATAGGTCGCCACGGTCCAGGGCGCACCAGCAAAGCCTATCAGGGTGGTCTCGGACGGCAGTTCCTGCGCAACCAGTTTCACCGTCTCATAAATCGGGTTCAGCACCTCGTGGATATCACTGACCGGACCCAGCTTATCAAAATCAGCTTGCGTGGTGATGGTCGACAACCGCGGCCCTTCGCCGGTGACGAACCACAGGTCCGCGCCCAGCGCCTGGGGAATCAGCAGGATGTCAGCAAACAGGATCGCCGCATCAAATCCATAGCGACGGATCGGTTGCAGGGTGACCTCGGCGGCCAGTTCGGGGTTGTAACACAGCTTGAGAAAATCACCGGCCTGCGCACGGGTGGCACGGTACTCGGGCAGATACCGCCCAGCTTGCCGCATCATCCAGATTGGCGGCACATCCTGCTGTTCGCCCGCCAGTGCCCTCAGCAGTTTTTTCGTCTCGGCCATGTCATTCCTCATCTGTCGCTTACATCCTGAGGTCAGGCCAAAGCTGTCATTTGTCAAGGCCAAGCCCGTCAAACGCGACGCTCTGAGCCAGTGGTGGCGAAATAAGCCTCTCGGCTGCACCTTCTCTTTGTCCTATGTCAAAGCGGCCCGATATCCGGCGCGGCACATGCAATAGCAGTTTCCACTAGACCTCAAAGTACTTTAAGGCTGTCGCCATGACATTGATGCTGCCCTCCCCCGCCTCGCCCCTGAAAATCGGCACCCGTGGTTCGCCGCTGGCGCTGGCACAGGCCTATGAAACCCGCCGCCGCCTGAGCGCCGCGTTTGATCTGCCCGAGGCCGCGTTTGAGATCGTCATCATCAAGACCTCGGGCGACAATCAGGCGTTGATTGCAGCGGACAAGCCGCTGAAAGAGCTGGGCGGCAAGGGATTGTTCACCAAAGAGATCGAAGAGGATCTGCTGTCGGGTGCCATCGACATCGCGGTGCATTCGATGAAGGACATGCCAGTGGCCCAGCCCAAGGGGCTGCTGCTGGATACCTACCTACCCCGCGAGGACGTGCGCGACGCTTTTGTCTCTCCAAAGGCCTCGGGGCTGGCAGAACTGGCGCCGGGCGCTGTCGTCGGCACCTCGTCGCTGCGCCGCCGGGCACAGTTGCTAAATCGCCGCCCTGACCTGAATGTGGTCGAATTCCGTGGCAATGTGCAGACCCGGTTGAAAAAGCTGGGCGCTGGCGTTGCTGATTGCACGTTCTTAGCCATGGCAGGACTGAACCGGCTGGCGATGGACGACGTCCCTGCCACAGCCGTCAGCGTGGAAGACATGCTGCCCGCTGTCGCACAGGGGGCCATCGGTATTGAACGCCGCGGCAATGACACGAACACCGCCGAAATGCTTGCTGCGATCCATGACGCTGAAACTGGCAAACGGCTGGCGGCCGAGCGTGCCTTTCTGGCGGCGCTGGATGGTTCTTGCGAGACACCAATTGCAGGGCTGGCCGAACTTGACGGAACAACTCTGCGGCTGCGGGGCGAGGTTCTACGCCCTGATGGATCCGAAGCTATTGCCGCAGATGAGACATGCCAGATTGATGACGGAGCTGATCTGGGCCGCGAGATGGCCGCAAGCCTGTTGGAACGCGCTGGAGAAGGGTTCTTTGACTGGCGCTAACCAGACGCTACGTCAGAAACACCCAGCCGGTTTTCTGACGCCACGCCCTATTTGACAGCTCGCGACCTCCTCTGAAACGCTGTGTTCAGAGGAGCCTCCATGACACAACGCTTGATGACCCCCGGCAAAGCCTATCTCAGCACGGATGAAATTCGCCCATTGGCTAAGCGTTCCAACGCCATGGGGCTGTGGCTGGTGGTCCATTGCTGGGGAACCATTGCGCTGGCGATTGCGCTGTTTGCGTGGCTGCCTAACCCTCTGACTTTTATTCTAGTCGTGATCGTGATTGGTTCGCGCCAGTTGGGACTGGCGATCCTAATGCATGAAGCGGCACACAACGCCCTGTTCAAAACCCGCAACTGGAATGACCGTGCGGGTGAATGGCTGTGCGGGCGGCCTATTCTGGCTGAACTCGCGGCCTATCGGCATTACCACCTGACCCATCACCGGTTCACCCAGACCGACAAGGACCCGGATCTGGCACTGTCCTCCAGCTTCCCAACCTCACATGCCTCACTCCGGCGCAAATTCGCCCGCGATCTGACTGGCCAAACCGGGGTCAAGCAGCTGGCTGGCCAGATCCTGATGTCCTTTCGCCTGGCTGGCGATCAGGACGCCATCGAGGCCGCAGCCTCGGATTTTGCGCAAAGCTTCAAGGCACCGGATCTGTGGAAAGCACTACCGGTGTTTGTTGGCATCATTGTTGGGTTGGGACTGATTGGAGACTGGTGGTGGGGGCTGGCGTTCTGGTTGCTTCCCTATTTGACCTGGTTCCAGTTTGTTCTGCGGCTGCGAAATATCGCCGAACATGGCGCCACCGAGCAATCCGAGAACCCACTGCAAAATGTCCGCACCACCCTCGCTAACCCACTAGCCCGGCTGTTGGTGGCACCTTACTGGGTGAACTACCATCTGGAGCACCACATGGTGATGCATGTGCCCTGCTGGCGATTAAAGCGGATGCACGCAATACTGCTGGACAAGGGGTTGGGAAATCAGATGCGTATTGCCCGTGGCTATGGGCCGGCGCTGGCCGAAGCGGGATGGAAACGGTCTTAGACCTCAACAATGAACTGTCTAGCATATAGTAGCCGAACCAACTTCTTTCAGCTAAATATCCTAAATATGTATTGGAACGAATTATGACATTTTCGGTTGAAGTAAAAAACGCCGGGGAAGCGTCAACCTCCCAGCATGCTGTTCATATCTATATTAGCCCTGATGAAATCGACCAGTTGATCTTGGATTTACAGCAACTGAAAAAAAGCGAAATCGGAAGGAGTGTTCACTTGTTTAGCCCGAGCTGGGGCAATGGTGATCTGACCGAAAAGCTGCATCGGAGCGATACCGTAATTACCCACCATCTTGAAATATCAACCGCTGAATAACTATTCTGACGCATCGCAATGTAGTGTAATTGAATGCACAGTGATGTGGAGTGTTCGACGGCCCAGCACAACACTCTTACTGTTCTACCGTCCCCGCCCAACGCAGCCAGCTTTCGGGGCTACCGCGGAACAGGTTCAGATCCACGTCACCAGAAATTCCCGGCACCTTGCCAGTGCCGCTGTACTGCCAAAAGCTCCACCCTGCCCTGGGATAGACTTGGGCCGGATGCCCGGCGACGGAGCGCAGCCAGAACTCTGTTCTCTGCAGACGCCCTATACCGGTATCTTGATAAAAATCAACCGTGGTATAAATCACCGGACGACGACCGTAATGGGCCTCGAGCATGTCCAGAAACCGCTTGGCCTCGCGACGAACATGCGCGCCATCCGGACGTATGGTGCAGGTGGGTGAATGTGGTGTCCATTCCATGTCCAGCACATGTGGCAGCGCATCAGACTCGCGCGGTACATGTTTAATAAACCAGCGCGCCTGCTGTGCCGCCGGACGGCAGAAGTAGAAATAGTGATATGCCCCACGGGCCACCCCTGCCCGGCGCGATCCGGCCCAATAGTCTTGGAACTTTGGATCGGCAATATCACCGCCCTCGGTCGCCTTGATATAGGCAAACGATACCCCGGCGTTGCGGGCCTGTCGCCAATTGATATCCCCCTGCCAGCGCGACACATCGATGCCGTGGATGGGATAAGATGTGGGTTTGCGTCGTTCCCAGTCAAACGGGTCGCTGTCACCAAAGCGAGGGTAGGTGGCCAGTTGCGCCAAGGCCCCGGCTGAGGGCTCCGGTATTGCTTGCACCAACTCGGGTACAGGTTCCGACCGTTGGCCACAGCCGACCAAAGCAGTTCCCAACACTATCAACACTACCAATTTACGCATGAAACCTCTGCCGCTACCGGGCGCTATCATTACCAATCACATAGTTCAGAATAGAACGGTTCAGGACCGACACCTTAGTTCAATCAGCCTTTGCTCCTAAGCCTTTCAGCCTCAAAATGTTTAAAGATGCGATGCAGCCCCTGGCTTCGCCTTGCAAAGGCGCGATGACGCAGGACCAACCAATAGATAAACACCAAGTATATCGGCACCGCCAGCCACACCGTATCAAACCAGAAGGCTGCAATCAGAAACAACCCTGTGCCGATGCCATACCGCACCGCCAGAGATTTCTGGTAGTTGATCGGGGCCTGAATATCTTTGAGATAGCTGTCGATCACCGCCTGATCTTCGGCAGTGATTGTGCGCTTATTGGGTTGCATCGTCATCGAACCATCTGAAGCCCCTGACCAAACATCGCCGAGGCCGCAGCAAAGGACGCCGGATCATCGGCAATCCCTGCTCCAGCCGTCAGTACATCCTCGACCAGTGTCGCGACGACCACAACGCCCGCGCCAACGATCAGCACGCCGCCGACCACCACCGCGCCATTGTCGACCACCCAGTCAAACACCTCGACATAAATCGGTTTTGGCACCCGCACCTTCACTTTGGGCTTGTCCGGAATGGCCTGTATTTCGATCTCAAGCCCAACATTCCCCTCGAACACCAGATCCTTTTTCTTGAACGACACCGGCTTCGGTGAAAGCGATGCCTTGATCGCCCCTGTTTTGGAAATACTGATCGAGGATTTCCATGTGGTCCCAGAGACGTTGCTGGCCACCGTGATGGAATCGACTTTAAACGACTTGAATTTGATAGAGGATTGGAAGGGTTTCAGCCCATTGGACAGTTCAGTCTCATAGGTCCGAAGGTTGAAACTGCCGGGCAACGGGCCTTTCTTCTGCACCTTGATCGACCCCTTCAGCGTTGTGGTGACAATCAGCGTCATGCCTGGGCCCTTCATCACCTGTTTGATCGAAGACCCTTTCTCCAGATCAAATTCCAACGTCGGATACATCACCGACATGGCAGGCTTGCGCGCCTCTGGCGTTGGCTTGGACGCTTTGGTCATCGAGGGCACTTCGCAGACGCCAACGGGGATATCGATGGCTGGGATCTTTAAATCTACCCCGGCCAGGATGAAATTGCCCTTGGACTTGACCACCTTGGGGTTCTCGGCCGCGATCACAGGCCAGTACATTCCGTGGCCATATTTGTCCTTGGCGATATCCCACAATGTGTCACGTGGTTTAACCTTATACGTACCGCCGCCCGAGCCCGTCATTTCAAACCAGGCCGTCACCGCGACTTTGGCGATCCAGGAGGCGTCTTTTTGCTTGTAACTCGGATAAGGTCTAATATCGAGACCTCCATATTTTTTGGGCAGCGATTTCATCGCCTTTGCCAACGCCACCTCAAAAACCTTCTCGACGGGCTTGGGGGGCGTCTTGGTGCTGCTGTTGGTGAGTTTGTCAGCTTTTTTCTGCACATCCTTGGCCTGAACAGCCTTGGTCAGCAGTTTGTCCAACTCTTTGGCAAAAATCTGTTCGTGCTTGGTAATATCTTTCAAATATGGATTGCTCGACATAACGCCATCCTTAACAAAAAATAACTAGTTACAAGAAAGGCAAACACACGCCCTTCCCAACGAATTGCGACATGAACAACTGGAAAGTCGCCTTTAAAATATACCCCGACCAAAACAACCCGTCTAGGTTTCAACACCCAGAAATCTAACGGGCCAGCCAAAACAAGCTGATCCCCCGCTGAATTCAGAGCGCGCTTTCCGCGGTTTTGGAACCATGCAAACCCGCAATACGCTTACGCACCAGCTGAATGTGGATACGGGCATTAAAAGCAGTTTGTCGGTAAAGCGGCGGCAGGCGCACCTGCGCCAACTTCTCGTCCAGGTTAACCAAGCGCTCATCCATCTCAGCCAGCTCTACAGTGTCGCAGCCATTGGTCAGCTCTTCTTCGATCTGCTTGATCTCGGGGTAGTGCTGCAACACCCGCCAGCGCATCACAAAGGCATAGAGAGACGGGATCGCCCGCAGCATCGGTAGCAGTATGAACAGGATCGGCAGCATCAGAAGGAACAGCCGATTGACCTGCGCCGCCATCCAATAGGGCAGCCAGTCGTGCCAGGTTGACGGGCCGCTAACGATCAATTGCCGGGCCGCATTGTTGACAGGCAACCCGTTGCCCGTAACCGACGGGAACCGGCCGTGATCGGTGATGATATCACGACTGCTATGCAACTCGATCGCCGCCATCGTCAGCCGATTGACCAAGGCCGGATGCAAGCTGTCGGTGATAGCCAAGCGGGCCTCTAGCGCCAGCAACTTGCGCGGCACGGGCGGGATAACCGGGTCTAGTGAGATCGCTCCGGTGGGCACTGTCACCGTATTGGCATACTGCAGCCGCCGCGAGATTGCCTCGCTATAGTCCAGCGGCACCAGGCGGATCCGTCGGTCGGCATAGGCCGCGACCAGATAGGGGGCATCAATCGGGGCGACAAAGACGGCTATGTCGATTGTGCCGTCAAGCAGTGCGGTGACCGCATCGCTGTAGCTGAGGCCCAAGTGTTGATTTGCCGCTGGGTCCAGCCCGATCGCCGCCTGAAAGTCGTGAAAGGCTGCCGCAGTTCCAGACCCGGGGCGTCCGCTGTTGATCCGCAGGCCGCTCCACTGGGCTGGATTTCCGGGTATCTCGATGTCTCGTTGGGATAAGAACACCATTGGTTCAAAGAAAATGGCGCCTATGGCCTCGGTGCTTTGCCCCTGAACCTCGATGCCGCCCTGCAGAAAGGCGGTGTCCACTTGCTGGGTCTCGATCAGATTGGCATTTTCGGCTGAGCCCGCAGTTTCGACGATAACCAAATCGATACCGTCACGGGCCAGCACAGCACGATAACGCTGGGCCAGTTGATTATATGCACCGCCAGATGGGCCGGCGGCGAGTGTAAGAGACGCTGGCGGATGCAGACGCAGCAGCATAACAACGGATCCAGCCAGGATAACGGCGGCCCCAACAAGGGCCCAGAACCGGGTGTTATTCAGCCGTTTCAGCATCTGCGGCGCCTCAGATCCATTTGGCCATCGGTGGCAGGCTCATCAGCACGGCATCAGCGTCATGGCCGGTCTCAAGGCCAAATTTGGTGCCCCGATCGTAGACCAGGTTGTATTCAGCATAGAGCCCGCGATGGATCAGCTGCGCCTCTTTGTCGGCCTCGGTCCACTCCTGCACCCGGCGCTTTTCCACCAGCGGCACAAAGGCGGGCAAGAAGGCGCGACCAATGTCCTGTGTCAGGGCAAAATCCCGCTCCCAATCACCACTGTTGCGGTCATCCATAAAGATACCGCCGACGCCACGGGCGCGGTTGCGGTGCGGGATATAGAAATACTCGTCCGCCCAGGCCTTTAGCTTGGGATAAAGCAGCCCGCCATGGGGGTTCAGGTGCTTCTTTTGCTGAGCGTGGAAATGTTTGGTGTCTTCATCATATTCAATGCAGGGGTTCAGATCCGATCCGCCACCAAACCACCAGGCATGTGGGGTCCAGAACATCCGGGTGTTCATATGAACCGCCGGAACATGTGGGTTCTGCATATGCGCCACCAGCGAAATGCCCGAGGCCCAGAATCGTGGATCCTCTTTCATTCCGGCCAGACCCTTGCGCGCCGCCATCGCGTTCTGCGCCTTCGCTCCCAAAGTGCCGTAAACCTCAGACACATTGACGCCGACCTTTTCAAACACCCGGCCGCCGCGCATCACGCTCATCAGCCCACCACCAGCATCCGAGCCGTCGTCCGAGGCCCGCTTGGTATCCTTGATCTCAAACCGGCCCGGCGCCTGATCCGACAGCGGCCCGCTATCGTGGCTGTCTTCCAGCGCCTCGAATGCAGCAACTATCTGGTCCCGTAAGGTGCGAAACCAAGCAGCTGCCTCGGCTTTTTCGGCTTTCATGTCGTCACTCATATCAGGGTCTTTCAGCATGTTGCGTTGAGTATTGGCAGCGCTTAGTGGACCGGAGCGGCCACCGGATCCAGCAATGTGCGGCCACCGTCCAGTGTCACCACCTGCCCGGTCATAAAGCCCGACGCCTCGGAGGCTAAGAATTGCGCCGTCTCGGTCAGCTCAGTCGGCGAGGCAATACGACCAAGAGGAGTATGTTGCTCGATATCCTCACGATAGGCACGGTTTTCCTTTAACACCGCCTTCAGTGAAGCGCTCATCATCGAACCAAAGGCAATGCTGTTGACCCTTATCCGATGCGGCGCCAGCGCCACCGACAGCGACCGCGTCATCTGGTCCATTGCTGCCGAGGAGACCGAATAGGCCATCAACTCGGGGTGGGTGCGGCGTGCAGCAATCGAGGACAGGTTGACGATTGACCCCAGCGGCCCGCTGCCTTCGCGGCCTTCGCCCTGTTTCATCATCCGCTTCGCCACCTGCTGCGATAGCCGCAGGGTTGGCAGCAGGTTCTCGGTCAGCAGCACTTCGGTCGAATCGTCTTCGGGGTCTAGCGGATCGCTGGTCAGCACCTGACGAGCGCCATTGACCAAAATGTCGATCTGGTCAAAGGCGTCAATGGTGGCGGACAGCAGATTGGCAATGGTCAACCGCTCGCGCAGGTCACCAGCAAAATACCGAGTGCTGCTGTCCTCGGGCTGGTTGCCCAGCTCACGGATCAATCCGGCCTCATCCACGTCAGCAAACATCACATTGGCCCCGGCGGCAGCAAATTGCTTGCCTATGGCGAGGCCAATGCCATTGGCAGCACCGGTCACGATGGCGGTTTTGCCGGAAATGGAAAAGGACATGGCTAGAGGCTCCGTCAGGACAATGCAGACGTCAGGTTATCGCGCATTTGCCAAATTGGAAACCACCCCAGTGGCGGCGTTCAACGGCGCAGGCGTTTGGGGCGATAAGCATGCAACACCTTGAACCGGTTGTCGCCTGCAATTTCAGACACCTGCACAAACAGCTCACTTAGGGTGGTCTCGTAAGGCAGATGGCGGTTTGCCACCATCCACAGGCTTCCCGAGGATGTCAGCGCCCGCGCGGCGGTGGCGATAAAGGCCTGCCCAAGCGAAGGTTCAGCGCTACGCCCGGTGTGAAATGGCGGGTTCATGATGATACCATCCAGCAGATGCGGCGGCTTCCACTGACGTGCATCAGCCCAATGGAACTGGGCGCGCGGGTCGGTCACATTACGCTTTGCACAGGCCAGCGCGCTGTGGTCAGCCTCAACCAAGTGCAGATTCTCGATGACATCATCGCGCTGCAACAAATCAGCCGAAAGATAGCCCCAGCCAGCGCCAAGGTCGGCCAGATTGCGGCTAAGCTTGGCTGGCAGCGATTCGATCAAAAGACGCGAGGCAGGGTCGATGCCATCCGCCGAGAACACGCCCGGAGCCGTGGTGTAGCCATCCACTGTCGTGAAATCTTCAGCCCGCCAATCGGCAAGAACCTGCCCGTCAGCTTCAATCCAGAAAATCTTGCCATGCGCCTTGGAGATCGAAGCAGACGGTTCGGTCAGTTTGCGCGCAGCCTTGTAAATCGAATCGATTCCGTCGGTTTTGGCGCCATCAATCAGTACCGGACCGGAACTGACTGCCACGGCCTGCGCCACCAAGTGCCTTGCCAACGCTTTTGCACGAGGCAGGAAAACCACCGCAGCAGCGATTTCGGTGTCCGGTTCCAGCGCCGCCACGCAGTCATAGCCTTGGGTGGCAAAGGCGTCGTGATCGGGGCGCATCGGCTGCACCACCAGCACGCGATCCTGCGGCAGCACCGACAGGTCATGTTCGGCGCGCGGGTTGAACACTGCGATCTTGCCGTTTTCGGGCACGGCAAAGCCACCTGACGTGATCGCCAGGGAGAGACGGATAGACATAGGAGAGGCCTCTTATTCTTCTTTTTCCATGGTACATTGCAGCGGATGCTGCTGGCGGCGGGCAAAATCCATCACCTGGCCAACCTTGGTCTCGGCGATTTCATGGCTGAACACGCCAACCACCGCCAGGCCCTTTTTGTGGACCACCAGCATGATTTCAAACGACTCGGCATGGGTCAGGCCAAAGAAACGTTCCAGCACCATCACCACAAATTCCATCGGCGTATAGTCGTCATTCAACAACAACACCTTATATCGTGGAGGGCGCTGGGTCTTCGGCTTGGTCTTAGTGAGGACGCCGGTGTCCGTGGAGTCATCTGACTGGTCCGACATGGTATGGGGCAGCAGTGGCATTATGGTTTCAATCCGGGTCATGCATAGAAATTCGTCACCCGCTTATATAGCCTCTATCTCGGCGAGGAAAAGAGAAAGCGAGCAATACTATGGCAGGTAGGTTAACGACCATCGGTTTTGACGCTGATGATACGCTTTGGCACAACGAGCGTTTCTTTCGGATTACCCAGCAGAAGTTTACCGAATTGCTAAGCGATCACACGCCCGTTGACTTAGACGCCGAGCGGTTGGGTGAACGCTTGCTGGCGGCGGAAAAGCGCAATCTTGGACGTTATGGCTACGGCGTCAAAGGCTTTACCTTGTCGATGATCGAAACCGCTATAGAGGTGACTGATGCACGGGTTCCAGCCACGGTGATTCACGAGCTGATCGAAGCCGGGCAAATGATGCTGTCTTTTCCTATCGAGCTACTGCCCCATGCGCGTGATGCAGTCACTGAACTGGCTAACAAGTACCGTGTGGTGCTGGTGACTAAGGGCGACCTTCTGGATCAGGAACGCAAACTGGCACAATCCGGGTTGGGCGATCTGTTCGACGCTGTTGAAATCGTTTCAGAGAAAAATCCCGAAATATACCGGGAGGTTTTCAAAAGGTGCGGTGACGGGGTGGCAAAGGCGATGATGGTGGGTAACTCCCTGCGCTCGGATGTGGCTCCGATGATCGAGGCCGGCGGTTGGGGCACCTATGTGCCACACAGTCTAACCTGGGAATTGGAACAGGCCGCCGCTCCCGAGGATGAGCCACATTTCCACCAAATTCAGAATCTTTCGGAACTGGCAGAGTTGTTGTCTGACATCGCTTGAGCTGAGCGTAGGGTGCGTGCTTGCACGCACCATTTGCCCGACCGGTGCGTGCAAGCACACACCCTACATATATTGCCGCCGCGGCGCGCATCGCATGTAAACGACGTGCGCCAGGCTTGAACCAACGCCACGCTATTTTGTCTCCTGCAATGTTCGACCTGACAAAAGGTTCCCATTGTCCAAAGTGCAGATTAAGTTTTGTCGAACATTTAACCGGAGACAGAAATGCCGCACGCAGAAATCAAGTATTCATCCGACCTCATTATTGACCCCAAAGCGATATTGGCTGAAATCGAAACCGTAATCCAAGATCACGATGGTAGCGCAGGTGATTGCAAGGGGCGCGGCTATCCAACCAGTCACTACCATCATAGCCACATCACCATTTCGGTCGCCCTGCTCGCAAAACCACACCGCGACGACGCCTATTCCAAGACGTTGCTGAAAAAACTGGAAACGCGCATCAAAGCGTTGATCCACGTGCCTTGTGCTTTCTCCCTCGGACTTGAATACATAACTCCATTCTACGTCACGTCCCTTCACAAACCATGATCCAGCGGTGCTGATTCTTGTGGCATGAAGGCATCAGGTCAGCAAGAAAACGCCCGGATATTGAGTAACACAATCTTAACCACCACTTCATGTAGCAGGAGCCCCCCTAAAACCTACCGTATGTCGCCAAACCACCAAGCCTCGCCGCCGGCGATTTCAAAGCGCATGTATCTTCTAAAAGGAGGATGTGTTAACTTCTGCCCAGGCAAAAAAAGTCAGTCGGACAACCGGCGGCATGAGGCAGACATGGTAAATATCGCGCAGGTTCGGTGCATCCTTCCGGCCCGTTTGGGCTTGGGTATTCTCACAGCATTTTGGCTGGGCATTGTTATGCCTATAGCCGCCAACACTGCGCCCTACGCGGCGATGGTGATGGATGCGCGCACCGGTGAGGTTCTACATTCAAGAAACGCTGACACCCGGTTGCATCCGGCGTCGCTGACCAAGATGATGACATTGTACATCGTCTTTGAAGCGGTGCGAAATGGCGAGATCTCTCTGGACACCAAGATCACAATCAGCCGGAATGCGACCTCTGAGCCGCCCTCTAAGCTGGGCCTTAGAACCGGGCAGAAAATTGCTTTGCGCTATCTGATTCGAGCCGCAGCGGTAAAATCCGCCAATGATGCGGCCACAGCGCTGGGAGAGGCCATCTCGGGATCCGAGGCGGCATTCGCCCGTCGTATGACCCGCACCGCCAAGTCATTGGGCATGACCCGCACCACATTTAAGAACGCACATGGGCTAACCCAGTCGGGCCATCTTTCGACAGCGCGTGACATGACCAAATTGGGGCGGCACATCCTGTATGACTATCCCGAGTATTATAACTTGTTTTCGCGCAAATCGACCGACGCTGGCGTCAAACAAGTCAACAACACCAACCGCCGCTTGCTGGGTTCCTATCGTGGCGCCGATGGCATCAAGACCGGATATACCAACGCTGCCGGCTTTAACCTGGTGGCGTCTGCCAAGCGCGGCAACGAGCGCGTCATCGCCACCGTGTTTGGCGGAAAATCAAGCGCCTCACGCAATGCAAAAGTTGCTGAACTGCTGGATCTAGGGTTCCGCCAGGCGCCGTCACAGGCCCGGCTGCGCCGCCCAAGCCTGCCGCGATACGTTGGCAATATCGAAGCCCCGGTTGTGGCGAGCGCCGGAGGCACCGGCAAAACTGTCCGCCCCAACGGTCTCGTGACCACCAGCTTGCGTCCTAAAACACGCCCTGTTGCAGACACGGGTGAAACAGTCTTACGTCTGGCCGAGGCCGAGGCTGCGCCAGTACCTGGCGCGACCGCCGAAACCGAAGGTGGCACTGATCAAAACCTTCTACGGACAAGTATTCAGGCCGCATTGGTCGAGGCCGAAGAAACTCCAGACACGATGGTAGCTGCGGTACAAATTGATGAAGCCACGGAACAAGTGGCGCTTGCCATGGCCGCGGTTCCAGAACCGGCTGTCTTTACCGGTTTGCGTCCTGTTGCGCGTCCGGCAAACCTGCGAACAACGCCTGCGGCTGCGCCGGTACCGGTTGTGGTGACCCGTCTGTCTACCTCTGGTGGACGTCATTGGGGCATCAATGTCGGTCGCTTCAACACCCGGTACCAGGCCGAAAAAGTTCTCTTGCGGACCGCGCTGGCGGAGATGTCGACACTGGATGGATCCCTGCGCAAGGTGGGACAATCCAGCCGTGGCTTTGAGGCCAATTTCCTAGGGATGACTCAGGAGGGCGCCGATCTGGCTTGCCGCCGTCTCAGCGCCCGCAACGTCACCTGCACCACAATCGGGCCGTCCTGACCCGCAAAGTCGCACAGTGCGTGCCAGCACGCACCCTACACTTATTCAGGATTTGTTAACCACGATCGCAGATGCTGAGGCATGTCCCAGTATCTGCGCCCCCGTGCTCCCGGCGCCACGATCTTTTTTACTGTGTGTCTGGCCGAGCGCGAATCGACCCTATTGATCGACGAAATAGACGCTCTGCGTGCCGCAGTGGGCCTGACCCGTCGGGCCCGCCCATTCCACGTCGACGCATGGGTGGTGCTGCCTGATCACATGCACTGCATTTGGACCCTACCCGAAAGCGACTGCGATTTTTCCACTCGCTGGCTACAGATCAAAACACGGTTTTCCCGCAATGTGCCGCGAAAAGTCACTCGCGCCAGCCAGTTGGCCCGACAAGAACGCGGCATCTGGCAACGGCGTTTCTGGGAGCACCATATCCGCAATCGCCAGGATTACCGCCACCATATGCAGCTGTGCCGCGACACTCCGCTGCGCCTTGGTCTCGTCGAGCAGAGCGTTGATTGGCCCTTTTCGTCATTCTCGCCCGACCGTGTAGGGTGTGTGCTGGCACGCACCTCCGACAGGTCAAGCATTCTCAGGGTTTGGGATGATCATCCCACTCGTCATTGAGAATGCGACGCGAATCGCCGTCGGGGTCGTCATACTGATTGCTACGCACCGTATACAGAAACCCAGCCAGACCCAGCCCGCCGAGGATCAGAGAGATCGGGATCAAGAAGATCAGGACGTCCATAGAGTCACCTCAGCCGTAGTGCATTCAGCGACACCGTAATCGACGAGGTCGACATCGCTAAGGCGGCGATCAGTGGGGTCGCCAGCCCGGCTACAGCCAGCGGCACCGCAATCACGTTATACAGAGTGGCAAGGCGGAAATTCTCGCGGATGCGTTTGGTGGCCCGCTGGGCAACATCACAAGCCTCGGCGATGGGTGTCAGATCCTGCCCCAGCAGTACGATATCCGAAGCCACACGCGCAGCGTCCAGCGCCGAGGCGGGCGAGATCGACACATGCGCGGCGACCAAAGCGGCAGTGTCATTCAACCCATCGCCAACCATCAACACCTTATGGCCCTGATCCGATAATGCTTTGATCCGCGCTACTTTGTCCTCAGGCAATGCCTCACCCACCCAATTGGTGATGCCCAGACGTGATGCTAGGCTCTCAACCACGCGTCTGGTATCACCGGACACCAACAGGACCTGCTTACCGGCGCCCAGCAGCGCCTGCACCGCCTCGGTCGCTCCGGGGCGCAGGGCATCGGTGAACTGGAACCCTTTGGGGTTGCCATCCCCGGTGTCCAGCCAAGCCGTTGTCAAAATGCTTGGCGGCGCACCAACCCAGGCCGCGCGGCCCAAACGCACGGGCGCGCCGCGAAACTGACCTTCGGCGCCATAACCCGGCACCTCGTGAATATCCGTCACCTCAGCAGGCGCAACCCCGGCCTCCCGCGCGGCCTGTGCCAAACTGCGGGACAGCGGGTGTGCCGATGCCTCGGCCAGAGCCAGGGCAATCCTTAGGTCGGCTTGCGGGACATCATCCAGATTGATCAGCTGCGGTGTGCCAGCCGTCAGGGTGCCGGTTTTGTCGAACACCACGGTGTCTACCTGCGCCAACCGTTCTAACGCGGTGGCGTCTTTGATCAGCATTCCCTTGCGGAACAACCGCCCCGAAGCAGCGGTGGTCACGGCAGGCACCGCCAACCCCAACGCACAGGGACAAGTGATGATCAGCACCGCAGCCGCAATGTTCAACGCCGTGCGCAGATCCCAAGTGTACAGATACCAGCCAACAAAGCTGAACGCCGACAGGATGTGAACGCCGGGTGCATAAAGCTTTGCGGCGTTATCCGCCAGTGAGGTGTAACGCGACCGCCCGGACTCGGCGATGGCCACCAGATCCGCCATCCGGTGCAGCGAAGTGTCTTTGCCCACGGCAGAGGCACGGATGGTCAGCGGTCCGGTCAGATTGACCTCTCCCGCGGAAATCACCAGTCCTGGTTCGGCAAAGACTGGCAGGGTTTCGCCGGTCAGCAGCGAACGGTCTAGCTCTGACTGCCCCGACACCACCGTACCGTCCACCGGCATGCGACCACCGGGACGGACCAGAATCAGATCGCCAATCGCCAGTTCGCCGACAGCCACTTCGCTTTCGACACCGTCACCCAGACGGATGGCACGGGGCACTTCCAGCGCGGCCAGTTCTTCAGCAGCGGATCGTGCAACTGCACGGGTGCGATAGTCCAGATAGCGCCCGGCCAGCAGAAAAAAGGTCAGCGTCAGCGCCGCGTCAAAATAGGCATGTTCGCCGGATAGCGAGGTTTCCCACAGCGAGGTGACCAGCGCCAGCACCAAAGCTAGCACAATCGGCACGTCCATGTTCAGCCGCCGCACCCGCAGCGCGCTCCAGGCAGATTTAAAAAACGGCTGTGCGGAGAAGGCAATGGCTGGCAGCGTAATCACCGCCGAGATCCAGTGGAACATATCGCGGGTCGCGTCCGCCGCCCCGGCCCAGATCGAGACCGACAGCAACATCACATTCATCGAGGCAAATCCAGCCACCGCCAGCCGCATCAGCAGATCGCGCCCGGCCTTGTCATTTTGGGTTGATGACAGCACCGCCAGATCCAACTCGTACGCTTCAAAACCCAGACCCTCCAGCACCGGGATCAGATCAGTGGCGCGCATATCGGGCGTTGCCTCGATCATCGCCCGTTTCAGGGTCAGGTTGACCCGCGCCGAGGTCACGCCGGGCACCGCATTCAAACCACGCTCCACCGTCGAGATGCAGGCCTGGCAGTGAATACTCGGAAGTGACAGAGCCAAACGCGTGGCCACTGGCGCGTCCTCAACCGCCTCACGCGGGGTGGCCAGACATCCGGGGCAGGCCGCAAGAGATGGGTTGAGCTGGGCTGCCATTGCAGATCAGCCTTTCACGTGCAGGATCACCCGCTGGGTGAACTCGGTGCCATCTTTGGCCCGCGCCACCATTCGGATATTCCAATTGCCCGCACCCAACTGCGCCGGAGCGACATAGGCCTTGCCGTCGAACTGAAAAACCGGATTTTGGTCGTCTTTGATGTGGGTGGCGCGCCCCAAGGTCGCCGTCAGCTTGACCACTTCAACCGGGTTGCCCGCGGCATCGGTGATCTCCAATTTGACCTGACTATCAGAGGCCGAGGCATAGACCGACCAGCCCAAAGCTTCTTGTGCGGTGCGGCGGCGGTCAAAGCTCTGGCTGGCGATATAGCCGTTGTTCACCTCAAGCCCGGGAAAGGTGCGAACCGCATTATAGGCCAAGGCCAGGTTGACGCTGATGATCACCCCAAAGAAGCCGACAAATACCATCGCGGCATGACGCCCGGTGAATTCTTTCATCGCTTAGTTTTCCTTACCGTTAAAGGTGGTGTCCTTGTGGGCGCGTTCCCCATTGGCGTTGTCCTCAACCCAGATCCTAAACGGTGTCGCATCCTGGGTCGAGGGTGCCGAGCCTTTGGGACTGATCACATAGACCCGCTGCAGATGCGCGGCGTTGGGCGGCACCGGAACCGTGGCATAAGGCGTCCCTTCGATCTGCAGGCGCAGCGTCGGATCGCCGCTGAGCGACAGCATGAACTGGCGCTGCTCACCGTGTTTGTTGCGCAAGCGCACGTCATAAGTGTTGCGGATCGAGCCATCCGACAGGACGACAAAGGTTGGGTTGCGCACAGGCGCCACGGTCAACTCAATGTCGGCGCGAATGAATAGGGCGAACACCAGTCCGGCCCCCACCAGCGTCCACAGCGCGGTGTACATGATAGTACGCGGCCGCAGGATGTGCTTCCAGATATTGCGGGGCGGCTGCCCCGCCCGTTCATCGGTTTCATCGCTAACCGCCATGTAGTCGATCAGCCCACGTGGCTTGCCAATCCTGGCCATCACATCGTCGCAGGCATCGATGCACAAGGCGCAGGTGATGCATTCCATCTGCTGTCCGTCGCGGATGTCGATCCCCACCGGACAGACATTGACGCAGGCCATACAATCAATGCAATCGCCCTGTGGTGTCTCGGCCTCGGCCTCCTTTTTGCGCAGCTTGCCGCGCGGCTCACCACGCCACTCGCGATAGCCAACAACCAGAGTATCCTCGTCCATCATCGCCGCCTGAATCCGTGGCCATGGGCAGGCGTAGATGCAGATCTGCTCGCGGGCAAAGCCGCCAAAAAAGAACGTGGTAAGGGTAAGCACGGCCATAGTGGTATAGGCTGCCGGATGGGCAGTGCCGGTCACCAGATCGACCAGTAACGTCGGCGCATCGGCGAAGTAAAACACCCAGGCACCGCCCGTGGCCAGCCCGATCAGCAGCCAGGTGATCCATTTGGTCACGCGCAAACGTGCTTTGCGAAAATCCAGTTGTTTCTGGTGATGCAGACGCAGGCGGGCATTCCGGTCGCCCTCGATCCAGCGTTCAACCAAAATGTATAGGTCGGTCCACACCGTCTGCGGGCAAGCATAGCCGCACCAGACCCGACCCAGCGCCGAAGTGAACAGGAACAGGCCTAAGCCCGCCATAATCAATAACCCAGCGACAAAATAGAACTCGTGTGGCCAGATTTCGATCCAGAAGAAATAGAACCGGCGACCTCCCAGATCCAGCAGCACTGCCTGATCTGGCAGGTTAGGTCCGCGATCCCAACGGATCCATGGGGTCAGATAATAGATCCCCAATGTCACCGCCAATATAACCCATTTGAGGTTACGGAATGGTCCCGACACCCGCTTGGGGAAGACTGGTTCCCTGGCAGCAAACAGGCTGGGGGCAGGATTTGACTCGCTCACGGACTCACTCCGGTTGTTGGCTTAACTCCAGCCTTGTCCCAGAACCCGGCCACGTCAACTTTGACGTGGATCAAATACACATCGGATAGGCATGTTTTATTGTGGCAAACCTTATTGCCGCCGCAGCCATTGCACAAATTTCCGGGCCGTTGGGCGCAGCACGCCGGGCCGGGTGACGATATGATACCCGTTATTGCTTTCTTCACTGAACAGTTCGACCAAACGCCCAGACTTCAGGTCTTCTTCAACAAAAAGCCGGACAGTCACAACAACACCCTGCCCGGATCGAACCCCGTCCAACAGTAGGTTCCCCGGCACCTGCACGCTGCTGATGTGATCCGATGCCTGGACGCCATAGGTTTCAAGCCAAGCCGTCGACTCTGTTGTTCCCAACTCCTCCAGCCAAGGGTAGTGCGCTAAATCCGCTGGAGTGACCTCTCCCGTTGCCGGTAGCAATCCAGGTGCAGCGACGATCACCATCGGCGAGGCCAGTAACAGCTCGACCTCAAGCCCCGGCCAGCTCCCCCCACCATAGCGAATGGCCAAATCTACCCCACCAGGTTTGAAGACAACCAATTCTGGCGATGGATCCAGCATCAAGTTGATCTCAGGATGCTTGTCCCGAAAATCCGGCAACCGTGGCATCAACCACGCAGCGGCAAAAGATGAGGTACAGGAGATATGTAATGGCCGATGCGCATCTGCGGCTTTTAGCTCCTGAACTGCAGCTCCTATGGCACCGAAACCCAGATCCAAGGCTCGCGCCAACTGCCTGCCCTCTACCGTCAATGACAAAGCACGCGAAGATCTATCCAACAGTGTGACACCAAGATGGGTCTCCAATGCCCGCAATTGCTGACTTATAGCAGCATGGCTTACATTAAGCGCCGAACCTGCAAGTGTTACATTTCCAGTTTGCGAGAAGGCTGCAAAAGCCCTGAGTGCTGATAGTGGCGGGAGATCCATCCAGTCCATCTGTAAGCCTACCTTACATTTCTACATTCCAATTGAGTCGCATCTTCGGCGTCCATTGGCAATAGTAATGCCAGGCTCACCTACTTTGGAGGACAATAGAATGCTGAATATCTTCGCCAACGCTATCAATACCGCCACCCGTATGGGGCCCACCCATACGCCTGCTAATCCAACTGCAAGCAGCGCTCCCAAGAAGAACTGGTTGCCAAAAGGCCATTGGTTTTTGCAGCGGGATAAGGACTTTCGGCCAACCAACCAGCGTCGCGGTCCGAGCGAATTTTGACCACTGAACGACGGTCTGCTCTCAGACCAAAGAAAAAAGCGTCGGCTTTACAGGAAACGCGCGAACAAATCGAAAAGCCGACGCTTTACCCCACCTCGCTTGTAAGCAAGCGTAATGGGTATGCAGGACAATCACCGCCAACCGGGGGAACTCGTAAGCTTGGTGACTGTCGTTGCAGGTAATCAATCATGGAATCAGCCCAACTGATTTGATCCGGATCAAACTACCGGCCCTATTTGACCCTTTGCGTGCAAAAACTATCCTCATGATAGGCTGATGAGGAGGCTTGCATGAGGGAGCAGGGCAAAGAGCGCAAAACCCTGACGGATGCCGAGATCGGCGCAGTGGCACATCTGTATCGCGGTGAGGTCTATCGCAGCACCATCTGGCGCACCCGACTAGACACCACGACAAACTGGGCCGTGGTGACGCTGGGCGTTGCGCTGTCGATCACTTTTTCTTCCCCCGACGCGTCTCCATTACCGTTGATTTTGGTAGGCATCCTGATCATTTTTTTCCTGCTGCTCGAAGCCCGCCGCTATCGCTATTTCAACGTTTTTCGCGCCCGCGCCCGCTGGTTGGAGAAACACTTCTATGCGCCACTTCTGGACGACGGCGATCTGCACATGGAGGAGAACTGGCAAAAAGTGCTGGCCGAGGATTACATGCAGCCCACATACCATGTTGGCTATGTGACTTCTGTGGGGCGACGCATTCGGCGCAACTATCTGTGGATCCTGTTGATCCAATCGCTTGCCTATACCGGCAAGCTGGTGGTGCACCCGACGCCGGTCACCTCACTTCAACAGGTTCTGGGGCGGGCAGATGTTGGGCCGCTAGCCGGTGAAGTGGTGATTGGCATCGGGTTGCTGTACGTGCTCAGCTGGAGCGGCATCGCCCTGTGGAGCGAGTGGAGCAATACCGCCCGCGCCAAGGTCCGCGGTTCAAAAACATCGATGGGGTAAGGTGGTTAGACTTCTGCATGTCGGGGAACTTCCTGAACCAGGAAATCAATGAAAGCGCGCACTTTGGGCTGCATGAAACGGTGGAATGATTGCACCGCATAGATACCTTGAACCTGCTTCGGAAGGGATGGCATCACATCGACCACCTGCCCCAAAGCCCGCGCATCCTTTGACAAAAAGTCGGGAAGGTAGGCCACGCCAAGACCACCGATGGCAGCATCCAGCTGACACTGTCCGTCATTGATACACAGCCCGCCTTTGGCCCGCACCTGACGGACCTCACCGCTTGGGGCCATCAGTTTCCACGGACAGCTGCTGGAAACTTTCGAAGCGTGGATCAGGTTGAACCTGGTCAACTGACTGATGGTTTTGGGACACCCGTGATTGGCCAGATACTCGGGGCTGGCAAGCAGCCGCATCCGGGTTTCTGTCAGCTTGCGAGCGCGCAGGCTGCTGTCCTCCAATGGCCCAACCCAGATCGCCAGATCAAACCCTTCAGAGACCAATTCAACCCGGCGCTGACACAGCACCACATCCAGCGTTACCTGTGGGTGAAGCTTCAGAAAGTCGGCCAACAGCGGCGACAGATGCTTGACGCCAAAATCAGTGGCGCAGGTGACCCGCAGCAACCCCGACGGCTCGGACTGCATTGCCGTCACCAGCGCATCTGCTTCGCCTGCGTCGTTCAGAACCCGGCGGGCCCGGTCATAATAGGCCAGGCCAATGTCGGTCGGCCCTACCCGGCGGGTAGTCCGGTTCAGCAGCCGTGCGCCCAATCTGGATTCCAGACTGGAGACGTGCTTGGAAATGGCGGATTTGGACAGCCCCATCTTTTGTGCGGCATCCGTAAACCCACCTTGGTCCACGACGGCGGCAAAGGCTTCCATTTCTGTCAGTCTGTCCATTCAGCTCTCCTGCGCTTGCAGCAGGTCATTTGTGGTTGCGGGGTGACGATTTCAATCAAATTATAAATAATATTTGACAATTCATGAAAGTTACGAAGGGGCACATTTCGTGTATCGTCAGTGGCGATGAATCGCCGACGAAAATGTAAAACGCAGCCCCCTAAAGAGCTGCGTTTTGATGGGAACTGGCGGAACCGGCCCCAATTTCAATATTTTTGCCAATCCTGCTGGATCGCCAATACCCCTAGATCACTCGCCGCCGCCCAATTGGTGGACATAAGCCGTCACCGCACGGATCTGCCATTCGGTCAGACGGGTGTTCCAGGCAGGCATCACCCCATAACGTGCGTTGTTCACTGTCTCTCTCAGCGTGTCGTAATCACCACCATAGAGCCAAATTGCATCGGCCAGATTCGGCGCGCCCTGTTCGCGATCACCAGTGCCGTCTTCGGCATGGCAAGACGAACAGTTATCCTCAAACACAACCGCACCAGCGGCCACTTTGGAGGCATCCTGCGCATCACCGGACAGAGACATCACAAAGTTCACCACCTGGTCAATCTCTTCTCTCTCAAGCAGCTGATCACGGCCAAAGGCAGGCATCTCGGAATAGCGGGTGTCATCATTGTCGTCACTACGGATCCCCGTTGTGATCGTGGTATGGATGGCTTCCATGTCGCCGCCCCACAACCAACTGTCGTCCAGCAGGTTCGGATAGCCCTTGGCACCAGCGGCACCAGATCCATGACACTGTGCACACCAGGTCTTGAACACAGCGTTACCCGCTGATGCCGCATAGGTGTTCAGCTCAGCATCGCTGGTGATCGCCGTCAGCTCAACCGAGGCCAGCTTAGCGTTGATTGCCGCGTTGGCCTCTTCTGCCGCTGCAATATCCTCGGCCACATCACCACGGGTCGACCAGCCCAAAAGGCCAGTCGTCGCGCTATTGATCATCGGCCAGGCGGGATAAGCGATGGTATAGCCAATCGCCCAGATGATGGTCGCATACAGTGTCATCAACCACCATCGCGGCATCGGATTGTCGAACTCTTCAATCCCGTCCCACTCGTGACCAGTGGTGTTTGGATCACCTTTGAACTTTTTCGATTTTTTGGTCATGTCCTCGCCTCCTTGGATGCGGCGGCTTCGTCGTCACCTGATTGGGGTAAGGGTGCGTCAACGTGGCGGAAGGGGATGTTGGCAACGTCCTCGTAGATCTTGGTGCTGCCGGGGCGAAAGGCCCAGAATATGACAACAACAAAGACAACGAACAGGAACAGCAACATCCAGCTATCGGCGAATTCCCTCAGGAAAGAATAGATATCCATCTGCCCCTCTCCTATCGGCTTGCGTCAGGCGTGAAGGTCGAGAAATCGACCAGTGTGCCCAACATCTGCAAGTAAGCCACCAGCGCGTCCATTTCGGTCAGTGCATCCAGACCGTCAAAGTTGCGCACGTTCACGTTGTCACCATACCGTTCCAGCAACCCGTCATAGTCGCTGTCCGGATCCGCTTGGGCCCTAAAGTCAGCCTGAGCACTGGCAATCATCTCATCCGTATATGGAACCCCCACCATCGCGTTGGTGGCAATGAGATCAGCCACATATTTGCCGTCGATCACAGTACGCTCAAGAAAGGCGTACTTGGGCATCACCGATTCCGGCACCACCGACTGCGGATCGCGCAGGTGATCAGCGTGCCATTCATCCGAATACCGCCCCCCCACACGGGCCACATCAGGCCCCGTTCGCTTGGATCCCCACTGGTGCGGGTGGTCATATTTAGACTCAGCAGCCAGCGAATAGTGGCCATAACGCTCGACCTCGTCTCGCATCGGCCGGATCATTTGACTGTGACAGAGGTAACAACCCTCACGCACATAGATATCCCGCCCGGTCAACTCCAGCGGAGTGTAGGGGCGCATGCCCTCTACATCTTCGATGGTGTTTTCCAGCCAGAACAGAGGTGCGATTTGCACCAGGCCACCAATGGAAACAACCAGAAAGCTGCACACCAAAAGCAGGGTCGCGTTGGTCTCGAGGACCTTGTGTTTGTCGAGAAATGACATTGCTATTGTCCTCCTTATTCAGCTGGGACTGCGACGGTCAGGCTGGCCTCTTTGGCCGGTGCCCGACGAACGGTCATCCACAGGTTGTAGCACATGATCACGGCACCCGAGAGGAACATAAGTCCGCCCAGTCCGCGCACGATGTTCATCGGCTTTTTGGCGGCAACGGTGTCAGCAAACGAGTTCACCAGGAAACCATTGGCATCGACCTCGCGCCACATCAGGCCTTCCATGATACCGGTCACCCACATCGATGCGGCGTACAAAACGATACCAATCGTAGCGAGCCAGAAGTGCCAGGACACCAGCGACAGCGAATAGAGCCGCTCACGCTTCCACAGCACCGGCACCAGATAGTACAGCGCCCCAAAGGTGATCATGCCGTTCCAGCCCAGTGCACCCGAGTGCACGTGGCCAATGGTCCAGTCAGTATAATGCGACAGCGCATTCACAGCCCGGATCGACATCATCGGACCTTCAAAGGTCGACATGCCGTAAAAGCCCAGCGAGATCACCATCATCCGGATCACCGGGTCGGTGCGCAGCTTGTCCCAGGCACCAGACAGGGTCATCAGACCATTGATCATGCCACCCCAGGACGGCATCCACAGCACAATCGAGAACACCATACCAAGCGTCGTCGCCCAGTCGGGCAGCGCGGTATAGTGCAAATGGTGTGGACCGGCCCAGATATACAGGAAGATCAGCGACCAGAAGTGGATGATCGACAGTTTGTAGCTGAACACCGGACGCTCGGCCTGTTTGGGAATGAAATAGTACATCATGCCCAGGAAACCGGCGGTCAGGAAGAAGCCAACTGCGTTATGGCCGTACCACCACTGCACCATGGCATCCTGCACGCCCGAAAACACCTGCACCGATTTGGAGCCCCAGATCGACACCGGGACGGAGAGGTTGTTGATCACATGCAACATCGCCACGGTGATGATAAAGGCCAGGTAGAACCAGTTGGCGACATAGATGTGTGGCTCTTTGCGTTTGATCAATGTTCCCAGGAACACCGCCAGATAGGCAAGCCAGACAACGGTCAACCAGAGATCCACATGCCATTCCGGCTCGGCGTATTCCTTGGATTGGGTCGCTCCCAGCACATAACCGGTAGCCGCCAGCACGATAAACAACTGATAGCCCCAGAATACAAACCAAGCCAGATTGCCGCCCCACAGGCGCGCAGCGCAGGTCCGTTGCACCACATAGAATGAGGTGGCAATCAAAGCGTTGCCACCAAAGGCAAAAATCACCGCCGAGGTGTGCAATGGCCGCAACCGGCCAAAGTTGGCATAGCCTTCGGCCCATTCAAAGTTCAGCCCCGGAAAAGCCAGTTGAAAAGCGATGAAGACACCGGCCAGAAAGCCGACAACACCCCAAAAGGCGGTGGCGATCACACCAGCGCGCACAACGCTGTCAAAATATTCGTTGGACACATCAACAACCGCAACTTGCGGTTCATCTGTATTGCGGAGAACGTGGATAAACAGCCCGGCTGACAGGACCATAATTATGATCGCGTGCACCAAATAAGCTATATCCCGCGCGTAGTTTGTTGCGAGCATCGAAAATAGCACAACCAAACCAAGCACTATCAGCTTGATATAATTAGACATTACCTGTCCCTTTGCCATGTCCCACGCGATTCTGCTGCCGCGCCAGACGGGTTTAGACTAAGCGCTTGATGCAGAATGCACGGATCTCGTGCTTTGATCTGTATCAAGACATAATACCGGGAAGTATGTGTAGCCTCGCCTCAGAAAGCAAATCATGCGACCGTATTACGGTCTCAGACTCTGCAAGTGAGGTGTAAATGTCCTATAAATCTCTGCTCACCGTCCTGACTGCAACCGAAACCGCAGCACCACCGCTGACGCAAATCACCGCCCTGGCCGACCAGTTTGACGGCCATGTCGAGGCCCTTTGTCTGGGCGTCGACCGCACCCAGACCGGGTATTACTATGCCGGAGCCAATGCCCTGGTCCTGCAAGAGTCTCTATCCCGCGCCAAGGAAGAAGCCTCTGTCGTGCAGGCCCATGCCGAAGCCGAACTGGCAATATCTGGGGCAACCTGGTCGGCGGATTCCGGCATCGCACAAATTGCCGACCTGGGCCGCCATGTGGCGCAGCGCGCCCGGTTTTCAGATCTGGTGGTGCTGGGCAAACCCTATGGCCGCGACCGCAACGTCGAAGCCGAGCCGATTGTTGAAGCAGCCCTATTTGAGGGCCACGCGCCGGTGCTGATGGTGCCGGATCAGGCAAATGTGGTGTCGCAACCAAAGACGGTGATGGTGGCCTGGAACGAAAGCGTCGAGGCGCTGACGGCAATCCGCAAAGCCCTGCCATTCCTTATCGGTGCCGAACTGGTGCGGGTGGTGGTGATCGACCCGCCGAAACACGGCCCCGAACGCTCAGACCCCGGCGGCATGCTGAGCCAGATGCTGGCGCGGCACGGCGTCACTTGCGAGATTGATGTGCTGAGCAAGACCCTAAGCCGGGTGTCGGATATCCTCAACCGCCACGCTGTCGATACAGGATCCGACATGATCGTGATGGGCGCCTACGGCCACTCAAGGTTCCGCGAAGCAATTCTGGGTGGTGCCACCCGCAACATGCTGGAACAGGCCAAAGTGCCGGTGTTCATGGCGCACTGACCAGTGTCTGAAGGGTGCGTGCTTGCACGCACCCCTTTCGACGCCTGCATACCTTGCGGACGGTGCGTGCAAGCACGCACCCTACACTTACAGCAGACTCAGCCTCGGACGAAGTGCATGCCCTGGAACTCGGATCTGAATGCCGCGGTCTCACCTGCCAGTGCCTCAGGCTCCGACGTTCGTAACGCTCGCGCCACCAATGCTGCCAACTTGGCCGCGTGAGCAGGCGTCACTCCACGACGCACCAACTCTGGCGTACCGATCCGAAGCCCGTTCATATCACCTTCGACACTGTCAATTGGCAGACCAATACCACAGGCCAGAAAACCAGCCCGTCGCAGCCGCTTGGACGCTGTTTGCCCCCCGCCAAAAGAGGCCGCCTCCAGAGCAAATTGATGCGACTGTGTCGCGCCGCGATCTGTTGCAAACACAGGCAGATCCAGCGCGGTCATCTCATGGGCCAAAGCCTGCGACAGCTTTACCATCGCCCGCGCGTAATCGGCACCGTGGTCAACCCAATCCAGCAGGGTCAAGGCCAGCGCCGCTGATTTCGCCGCATCAAAATTTGCCGTCATGCCGGGAAAGGCAATTGCATCTAGCCGCTGGGCAATCTCGGCATCATTCGTCACGATCAGCCCCCCGGCCGGCCCACCTAGGCTTTTGTAGGCGCTCATCGTCATCAAATGCGCGCCCATATCCAACGGATTGGCCCAGGCACCGCCTGCGATGATGCCACATTGATGCGCCGCGTCGAACAGCACCTTGGCGCCGACCTCGTCGGCAATCATCCGCACCTCAGCCACCGGATGCGGGAACAGGTTGAGACTGCCGCCAATGGTGATCAGCTTGGGGCGTACCCGCAATGCAAGCGCGCGCAATGCATCCAGATCGACGGTATAACCATCCGCGTTGACCGGTGCAGGGTGGCTTTGCAAACCATAGAGACCCGCACAGCCATCACCATGATGAGTGACATGACCACCAATCGCAGCAGGCGGCGCGATGATCACATCGCCGGGCTGAGTTAGCGCCATAAAGCCATAAAGATTGGCCAGCGCTCCTGATCCAACCCTGACCTCGGCGTAACGCGCGTTGAACACCTGTGCGGCTAGTTCGGCAGCAATCACCTCGATCTCTTCAATCGCCTCCAGGCCCATTTCGTATTTGTCGCCGGGATACCCCAGCGAGGGGCGGCTGCCGAGCCCCTGCGCCAGTACCGCCTCAGCGCTCGGGTTCATCACATTGGTCGCTGGGTTCAGATTGAAACACTCATGGTCATGGATCTGCGTATTGCGCGCAATCAATGCGCCGATCTGCGCTGCGGTCTGATCCACAGAGGCCGCCGCGGTGCGCACCGCCAGTTCCTGTATGCGGGTCTCGCAGTGGGCGGGCACCCAATCACGCGGGGCTAGATGGGTCATGGTCGGCTCCAGTTCTGATTATCCGGTCTCTTTGAACCCATCAAAGCGCCCTGCCCCCTTGCCCGCAAATCAGTTTTGCGAATAACTAGGCTTAGAAAAAATAAGGCTCACTCTATGCCCGTCTCTCCGCCACACGCCAAACCGCTGCCCCTGACCGCCCTGCGCGCCTTTGAAGCTGCGGCCCGAATGGGTGGCTTTGCCGCCGCAGCGCAAGAACTGGCGGTCAGCCCGGGCGCGGTGTCCGCGCATGTCAAAACGCTGGAGGACACCCTGCGAACACCGCTGTTTGTACGAAGTGCCAAGGGCGTAGAGTTGACCGCGCTGGGGGCACGGGTATTGCCCGAGTTCACCGCCGCTTTTGATCAGCTGGGGCAAGCGGTTCAACTGCTGCACCGCGAGGCAACCCCGCAGGTGGTCCATATCGCGGCTCTACCAGCAGTCGCGCAACTTTGGCTGTCGCCACGATTGCCCGCGCTGCGCGCTGCGTCTCCGGACATTGAAATCTCGATCACTGCAATGGAGACACCCCCCAACCTGAAACGCGCGCCTTATGACCTGTGCCTGTTCTACGATTCCGATTTGGGTGAGCCAGTGGACAGCGACGAGATTTTCCCAGTCTGCTCTCCCGCCGTGGCCGCTCGGCTGCACAGTTTTGCAGATCTTCAGAATGTGCCCTGCCTGACGGATTCCACCTGGTCCAGTGATTGGGCCAGCTGGCTGCAGGCCGCCTGTCCCGATGCCGGGATCACTCCACGTGGCCCAATGTTCTCTCTCTATGCGCTGGCAATTGAGGAAACCGTAAATGGCGCCGGAGTGCTGATCGGTCATGCTGCACTGATCCAGCGCCAACTGAACAGCGGCGTGCTAGTGGCACCGTTTGAAACTGCTCTGCGTCTGCCGCGCAGCCTGCGGCTCTGGAGCCCACGCCGCCATCGTCCCGGCAGTCCGGCGCAACAAGTTGCAAATTGGCTGCTTTCGGCGGCAACGGAAACAGCCGCATAGAACCGTCAGTCAGCTGACCTCACCCGCTCCAAAGGCGAGCCAGCCTCTAAATCAAGAAGCCGCCATCGTTATCGTCGCCAGCTTCCTCCAGCAGGCGCCCCATGTCGGGCACGGTAATGTGTCGTTTGCCGTCCAGATGGATCACTTCATCTCGTTTTAACGCCGACATTTGGCGACTGACCGTTTCCAAAGTCAGACCCAAATAGTCAGCCATCGCCTCGCGGGTCAGCGGCAGATCGAACACCATGATGTCATTGTTTTTGTCAGGCGTCGGCGCTGTATTGCGGCGGGCAATGATCGACAGCAAGCTGGCAATCTTCTCACGGGCGGTCTTGCGGCCCAGCACCAACATCCATTCACGCGCGGCGTCTAGCTCATCCAGGGTCATTTCCAGCAAGCGATGCGCAATGTGCGGGGTGCGTTCCATCAGGTCTTCGAACGGTTTCTTGCGGAAACAACACATCACCACATCGGTGGTGGCGATCACATTATAGGCCGCCCCGCCGCGTCCCGGTCGACCAACAAAATCACTGGGCAGCAGCAGGCCGACCATCTGGGTGCGGCCATCCTCCATGGTCTGGGTCAAAGTTGCGATCCCAGATACGACCGAGCCAACAAAGCTCATCTTGTCGCCGGACCAGATCACCGTCTGGCCCGCCTCATAGCTGCGGTAATATTTGATGGCGTCCAGCTCGACCAATTCATCGGCATTGCACCGCGCGCAAACGGCGCGATGGCGGATCGGGCATGCCTCGCATTTGGTCGGCGTAAAGTTTGGGGTATTCATCAGCGGTCTCAATTGATCTGGGTCAAAGTTAGTCCTGCTAGACTTCCGTTAGATTACCCAGATGAGACAGCAATCACAATTGGCCAAGCTCGGTTTATTCGACGCTAAAGTGCCACGTTACACCAGCTATCCAACCGCTCCCCAGTTCCACAATGATGTTGATCCGGCGCGATTTTCTGATTGGATTTCAAAGATCAAGCCTCACAGCTCGATCTCACTGTACATCCATGTGCCGTTCTGCCGCAGGCTGTGTTGGTTCTGCGCATGCCGCACTCAGGGCACCCAGAGTGATTCTCCGGTGCGCGCTTATCTAAAGGTTCTGAAGACCGAGATTGAGATGCTGGGCCGCATCCTACCCGAGGGCGTGACCCTGTCACGCTTGCATTGGGGCGGCGGCACCCCAACCTTGCTGGCACCGGATATGATGGCTGAACTGGCCGCGGCAGTTGCCGATATTGCGCCTTTTTCCCCCGGCGCCGAGTTCTCGGTTGAAATCGACCCCAATGAGATCGACGAGCCGCGTCTGGATGCATTGGCAGCGGCAGGCATGAACCGAGCCTCAGTCGGGGTGCAGGATTTTGACGCCGAGATTCAAAAGACCATCGGCCGCATTCAAAGCTATGAGATCACCCGCGACGCTATTGAGATGATCCGCGCCCGTGGCATCCACAGTCTAAACGCCGATATCCTATATGGGCTGCCGCATCAGACCCAGGAACGGATGACACAAAGCGTGCAGAAACTGCTGTCGCTTAACCCCGACCGGGTGGCGCTGTACGGCTATGCACATGTGCCCTGGATGGCAAAACGGCAGCAGTTGATTCCATCCGAGGCATTACCAACGCCACAAGAGCGGCTGGCGCTGTATGAAACCGCCCGCAAGTTGTTTTTATGGGATCAGTACAACGAAATCGGCATCGACCATTTTGCCACCCCGTCAGATGGGCTGACCACCGCGCAAAAACTCGGACAGCTTAAGCGCAACTTTCAGGGCTATACCGATGATCAATCCGAGGTGTTGATTGGGCTTGGTGCCTCGTCGATCTCGCGCTTCCCGCAAGGCTATGCGCAGAATGCGGGTGCCACATCAGTGCATACCAAGGCAATCCGCGCGGGTGTGTATTCCACCGCACGTGGTCATGTATTCCAAGGTGAGGACAAGCTGCGTGCCCGGCTGATCGAAGCCTTGATGTGCGATTTCCGCATCGAGTCGGCAGAAATTCTGGCCGAATTCGACATCTCGGCGGCAGACTTACACGCGATGTTCCAAACCGCAGCCACCCAGTTCCCGGATATGCTGCAGATCCTTCCGGATAGGCTGTATATTCCTGAGCACGCCCGGCCGCTTACCCGGATGATTGCCCGCTGTTTTGACGCATATGATCTTAGCAAGGCGGGACATTCCTCGGCGATCTGATCCATACCCGCCGAGGAGGAGTAAAATTTTGCGCAGAAATCTGGTCGGATTTTTCAAAATTCCGGGTGCGGATCGTTACCCCGCGGCCGCCAGCAGCGTGCGGGTATATTCATGCTGTGGCTTGGTAAAGACATCTTCGACGTCCCCACTTTCCACCACATCACCCTGCTTCATCACCAGCACCCTATGCGACATCGCCCGCACCACGTTCAGATCGTGTGAAATGAACAAATAGCCCAGCCCGTGGCGACGCTGCAGATCGCGCAGCAGATCAACGATCTGCACCTGCACGGTCATATCCAACGCCGAGGTCGGCTCGTCCAGAACCACCAGTTTGGGGCGCAACACCATGGCGCGGGCAATGGCAATGCGTTGGCGTTGCCCCCCCGAGAACTCATGTGGATAACGATCCATTGCCGCCGGGTCCAACCCCACTTCGCTCATCACCTCGGCAACCAGATCGCGTGGATCTCGATCCGGGTCAATTTTGTGTATCGCGACTCCCTCGGCGATGATCTGCGAACAGGTCATCCGGGGCGACAGCGAGCCAAAGGGATCCTGAAACACGATCTGCATATCCTTGCGCAGCTTGCGCAGGTCACGGGTCGAGCATTTACGCAGGTCATTGCCTTGAAAGCTCACCCCGCCCTCGGAGGCTATCAGCCGCATCACTGCCAGCGCCATCGTGGTCTTGCCGGACCCACTTTCACCGACAATGCCCAGCGTCTCACCGGCGCGCACCGCAATCGAGCTGGGATTGACCGCCTTGATGTGACCAACAGTCCGTTTCAACAATCCACGCTGGATCGGAAACCAGACCTTGAGATCATCCGTGTGGATCAGCTCTTGAGCATTCTCAGGCACGGGGTCAGGGCGACCAGTCGGTTCAGCCGCCAGCAACATCTGCGTGTAGGCGTGTTGTGGGTTGGTGAAAATATCTGTCGTGGGCCCGGCCTCGACAATCTCGCCGTCCTTCATCACGCAGACCTTGTCGGCGATGCGGCGGACGATGTTCAGGTCATGGGTGATGAACAGCAACCCCATGCCTTCGCTGGATTTCAGCTCTCCCAGCAGATCAAGGATTTGCGCCTGAATGGTCACATCCAGCGCCGTGGTTGGCTCATCCGCGATCAAGATGTCAGGCTTGTTGGCCAGAGCCATGGCGATCATGATGCGTTGCCGCTGGCCACCGGACAACTGATGCGGATAGGCACCCAAGCGATCCTCAGCATCGCGGATGCCCACTTTATTCAGCAACTCTAGGATCAGCGCTCGCGCCGCCGCACCTGCCAACCCCTGGTGTAGCGCCAGCGATTCGGCCAGTTGCTTTTCAATCGTATGCAGCGGATTTAACGAGGTCATCGGCTCCTGAAAGATAAAGCTGATGTCATTGCCACGCACATCCATCAGTCGTTGGTTATCAGCGCCGATCATTTCCTGACCGTCGTATAGAACCGACCCTTCAACGACGGCGCTATCGCCCAGTAAGGACACGGTGGACAGTGCCGTCACCGATTTTCCGGATCCACTCTCGCCCACCAGCGCCACGGTTTCACCCCGGTCGACGGTGAAGGACACGCCCTTTACCGCCATCGAGGTTTGACCGTCCTGACGGAATGACACACGCAGGTTGTTCACTTGTAAAAGCGCGCTCATGAAAAGGTCTTTCTGGGATCAAATGCATCGCGCACACCTTCAAAGATGAACACCAGGAGCGACAGCATGATGGCAAAGGTGAAAAACGCGGTGAAGGCAAGCCACGGGGCTTGCAGGTTATTTTTCGCTTGCAGCGTCAACTCGCCCAGAGACGGGGCCGAGGGCGGCAGGCCGAAGCCAAGAAAGTCGAGCCCAGCCAACGTTCCGACGGTACCAGTGACGATAAACGGCATAAAGGTCAGCGTCGCCACCATCGCATTGGGCAGCATGTGACGGAACATGATGGTCACGTTGCCAACCCCCAGCGCCTTGGCCGCACGGACATATTCCAGGTTGCGCGCGCGCAGGAATTCCGCCCGCACCACGCCAACCAGCCCGGTCCAGCCAAACAGGATCATTAACCCCACCAGCAGCCAGAAACTACGGCCCAGAATGGCAAACAGGATAATGATCACATAAAGCTGTGGTGTGGCGCTCCAGATTTCGATCACCCGCTGAAACACCAGATCGATCCAGCCGCCAAAATAGCCCTGCACCGCGCCAGCCAGAATGCCCAATATCGAAGCCGCTCCCGTCACCATCAAAGTGAACAGGATCGACAGCCGGAAACCATAAATCACCCGCGCCAGCACGTCACGTTTGGTATCATCAGTACCCAGCCAGTTCTGCTCATTGGGCGGCAGTGGTGCAGCGCCAGGGCGGTCAACGGGGGTTCTATAAGAATACCGAATTGGCGGCCACAAGGTCCAGCCTTTGTCGAACCCTTCAGCCTGATAAGTGCCTGCGTCAATTTCTTCGATGATACCCTCAGGGTCATCAAAACAGTCCTCGATCCCGCCCGACACAATCAGGCATTCAACCTCTGGATCGCGATAAATCGCCTCAGTTCGAAAATCGCCACCAAAGGCGGTCTCAGGGTAGAAGTTAAACACCGGCGCAAAGATCTCGCCGCGATAGCTGACCAGGATAGGTTTGTTATTTGCGATAAATTCGGCAAACAGAGAGACGCCAAACAGCACCGAGAAAATGATCATCGACCAAAAGGCGCGTTTGTTGCGTCGGAAATTGCGCCAGCGGCGTTGGTTGAGAGGAGACATAGCCATTAGACCACCGCCCCCTTTGGCCACGTAACAAGATAACCTTTGCCCTTGCATCGAATAATCAAGGGCGTGCGTGACCTTGGGGAGGCGTGAAGCGCCTTCCAGGGGGGAAGGTCAGGCGCGCCCGACCTATCGGCCGGGCAAAATAAATACGGATTTCGTCTCTGCATCGCCCTACCCCTCCCGCTTTTCAAAATCGATGCGCGGATCAACCAGCACATACATCAGATCGGAAATGATTCCGACCACTAGGCTCATCAAACCAAACACAAACAGGGTGCCAAAGATCACTGGATAGTCCCGAGCCACCGCTGCTTCGAACCCCATGCGCCCCAATCCGTCGAGCGAAAAGATAGTCTCGATGATCAGCGAGCCAGAGAAGAAGACGCCGATAAACACAGCAGGAAAGCCGGCGATCACAATCAGCATCGCGTTGCGAAACACGTGACCATACAACACCCCGGATTCAGACAGCCCCTTGGCGCGGGCGGTGATCACATACTGCTTTTTGATCTCATCCAGGAACGAATTTTTGGTCAACAGCGTCATGGTGGCAAAGGCCGCAATGGTCGACGCCAGCACCGGCAGCGCAATGTGCCAGGCGTAGTCAACGACCTTGCCCCACAGGCTGAGCTGGTCCCAATTGTCAGACGTCAAACCCCGTAACGGGAAGAACTGCCAATAAGACCCGCCGGCGAACAGCACCAGCAGCAAAATGGCGAAAAGGAACCCAGGAATGGAATAGGCCGCGATGATGGTACCGCTGGTCCAGGTGTCAAACCGGCTACCGTCATGGATCGCCTTGCGTATACCCAGGGGGATCGACACCAGATAGGCAATGATTGTCGACCACAGCCCCAGCGAGATCGACACCGGCATCTTCTCCATCACCAATTCCAGCACGCCAATTTTGCGGAAATAGCTCTCGCCGAAATCCAAACGGGCGTAGTTTCCCAGCATGATAAAGAACCGCTGCAAGGGCGGCTTATCCAGGCCGAACTGCTCTTCCAGCTCTTTGATGAACTCTTCGGGCAAACCGCGTGAGCCGACATATTGCTCATTTCCGCTGTCCTGCATGGTCTCAACATCCGAACCACCGCCAGCAAAGCCCTCAAACACATCGCCCCCGCCCTGCATCTCGGCGATGATCTGTTCGACCGGCCCGCCGGGTACAAATTGCACCAGGGCAAAGTTGATCACCATGATGCCCAGCAAGGTGGGGATCACCAGCAGCAAACGGCGGAGGATATAAGCAGCCATATCTAGCGCTACCGCAACGCGCCTGAGGAGACCAAGGCCGCGGCGCGGTCCCCATCGATCCACCACAAGTCATCAAAGCCCAGCGCAAAGGGCGGCAGGTTTTCCGGGAAGGCATACATATCCCAATAGGCCACCCAGTATTTGCCCAGATACCAGATCGGCACCATGATCCGTTTTGACAGCAACACCCGATCCAGCGCCCGCCCATTGGCCTGCAGTTCTTCGGTAGTTGTGGCACCAACGATATTGTCGATCAGCGGCTGGATGTCCGGGCCATGAACACCTGTCGGGTTGAACAATGAATAGGCCGCGTCTTCTTCGCCATACATCTGGTACAATCCGGTCGAGGGCTGCAGGGAGCTGCGATAGCCGGCCCGTATCATGTCAAAATCGCGGTCACGCCGCCGTGCTGTGAATTGCGCGTTGTCGATCCGGTTATATTGGGCGTCGACACCCATGATCTCCAGATTATCGACATAGGGTTGAATGATCCGGTCCAGCGTTGGTTGATCCGACAGGAACTCGACTTTCAGAGTTTCGCCCGCAGCATTGCGGCGGATGCCATCAGCGCCCACAGCCCAGCCCGCTGCGTCGAGCAGTTTCATAGCTTTACGCAGATTGCGGCGGTCATTCTGACGCTTCGCACTGGATTCATGAGCGCTGATGACTTCAGTGGTCAGGATCTCTGGATCCAGCGCATCGCCGAGACTTTGCAGTATTTCCAACTCACGCCCCTCGGGCAGGCCCTTGGCTTGCAGGTCGGTGCCCTGCCAGAACGAATGACGCTGCTGGAATAACCCATATTGCAGGCTTTCGTTGGTCCATTGAAAATTGAACCCGAACTGCAAAGCCGCCCGCACCCGGATGTCCTGAAACTGTGGTCGATCCAGGTTGAACACAAAGCCACTAGCGCCCGGCGGGTTCCCGTCAAAGAAATCACTCTTGATCACGTTGCCCGCATGCAGAGCCGGGAAATCATAGGCCGTCGCCCAGCTCTTGGAGTTATTTTCCTGGCGCAGGGTATAGGCCCCAGACTTGAATCCCTCCATCGCAGCAACGGAATCGGTGAAATATTCAATCCGGATGCTGTCATAATTGTGACGGCCAATGTTCACATTGACCTTGTCGCCCCAGTAGTTTGGATTGCGTTTGTAAACCACGCGCCGGTTGATGTCATAGCTGTCCAGCATATAAGGACCCGATCCAATTCCCGGATCCAGACGGGGCTCATCCAAACGACGGTTTTCGGGATCTGCCTCAAACCATGCTTTGGAGAAAATTGGCGTTCCCCCAACTTGGCTGATCATCCCGCGGCGCGGGAAATCAGGGTTAAAATAGAATTTAACCCGGTGCGGGCTCAGCGCCTCGGCCTTGGGGATCATCTTGCGCACAAACTCGGCATAAGATTTCAGCCCCTGATCCAATAGAATATTGTGGGAAAACACCACGTCATCAGCTGTGACAGGAGAACCATCAGAAAACACCGCCTCGGGGCGCATGTTAAAAATCACCCAGTCCTGGCTTACAGGATATTCAAGGCTTTCTGCGACCAGCCCGTAATCTGACCCGGGTTCATCATACGACGGCGTCATCAGCGATTCGAAATGATCGGTCGAACGCGCCGCGCCGCGCCCCTTGCGGGTATAGGGATTGAAACTGTCGAATGTCCCCTGTGCCCCATAAGACAGCTCGCCCCCGCGTGGTGCGTCCGGGTTCACATAGTCAAAATGAACAAAGCCTTCCGGATATTTCAAATCGCCAAATTCAGAAAATCCGTGGCTGGTGATGATCGTTTCGTCGGCGCGCGCCAGGGTAGTAAAAGCCAGTGCCAGAATAAGCCCCATTGCCAACACACCTAAGGACCTTAGCCCAACCTTGTGATCCATCACGCGGGTACGTGCGACGCTGCGGGGTGTGCTCATCTGCCAATCCTTCTATGCCCAAACCAATTCGATCAGGGGTGTCTCGCCAAGCTAATGGTCCAGAGTAGTAACATTCAAGTTGAGATTCCGTGATTTCCGCCCGCAATGGTAGCATTTAGCCATTCAATGCCCCCTTTGGCGCTCAAGCTCGATTTGCAGCGAAAAATATCGCCGACGTCGCGCAGTAGATAGTAGCTTGGCACTGGAGTTATTCAAACAGTCGGCGCCAAACCGGATCTATTTTGCGCTGTTTATCCAACACAACACCTCCCGGACGGCAAAAAGGCCGCTGTACCCGACAGCGGCCTTTTTTATTCTACTGAAATGTCAGATCAATCGTCCAAGCTATCCAGATAAGCGATCAGATTGACCCGGTCGCTTTGTTTCTTCAGGCCAGAAAAACTCATGCCGGTGTTGGCAACCATGGCCTTGGGCTTGGTCAGGAATTCATCCAGACGCTCTTGGGTCCAGTCTCCACCCAAGGCGGACATATCGGACGAATAGCTACCATATCCGGATGCAGAGCCAACCGGGCGGCCGACCACACCGTAGAGGTAAGGACCAGCGCCATTGTCGCCGTCTACCAACGTGTGGCATGCCTTGCATTTGTTAAAAACCTTGGCGCCTTTGCCAATGTCTGCCGCGGCCATCAACTCGGCAAAGTCAACTTCGGCCACTTCTTCTTGTTCACCTGCCTCTTCCAGTTCAATCACATAGGACGCTTCGCCATGAGCCTCCTTGTGATAAATTCCTTCTGCAGCCCATTTGCCCAGAAGGAGAACCAGGAACGCGCCGCACAATGCTGCGGCTGCTTTGGTAAGGGTCATCGTGTCAATCATGATCGCGAGTCCATTTCATATATCTGAGAGGGTGTCTAAGGCTTCCCCTGACAACTGGCAAGGTATAGACATCGCGACGAAATGCCCTTTTACAGATCTTTTACACGGAAGCCGCCTAAATGACCGGGAAAATTGCCATTCAAGGAGAGCTGGGCTCTTATAGCCACGAAGCCTGCCGCAATGCGCGGCCCGGTATGGACGTGCTGCCTTGTCGCACCTTTGAGGATGCAATCGAGGCCGTCAGTAGCGGTAATGCGCAGCAGGCGATGCTGCCGGTGGAGAATTCAACCTATGGCCGGGTTGCTGATATCCACCGCCTGTTGCCGCATAGCGGGCTGCATATCGTGGACGAGGCCTTTGTGCGGGTTCACATCAACCTGTTGACGGTCCCAGGTGCCACTCTGGCCGACATCCAACAGGCCCATTCGCATCTGGTCCTGCTGCCACAATGCGCCAGCTTTCTGCGAGAACACGGAATTCGCGGCCGGGTCAGCCCCGACAACGCCCGGGCCGCCCGCGAAGTTTCTGAGCGCGGCGACATCACCCATGCAGCTCTGGCCAGCGAGTTGGCCGGCGAGATCTATGGGCTAAACGTGCTGGCCCGCCATATTGAAGATGATGGCAACAATACCACCCGATTTGTGATCATGTCCCCCAAGCTCGACACCTCCCGCCGTGGCGCCCACGGCATGATCACCAGCTTTGTGTTTCAGGTCCGCAACATCCCGGCGGCGCTGTACAAGGCGATGGGCGGCTTTGCCACCAATGGCGTCAACATGACCAAGCTGGAAAGCTATATGGTTGATGGCTCGTTCACCGCGACGCAGTTCTATGCCGACATCGACGGCCATCCGGACGACGCCAATGTCAAACTCGCGCTCGACGAGTTGGCATATTTCACCACCAATATCGAGATCCTCGGCGTCTTTCCTGCCGATAACGGCAGGTTTTGACGGCTAGTGATTATGTAGGGTGTGTGCTTGCACGCACCCTTGTTTGCAAATGGGATGAAGGTGCGTGCAAGCACACACCCTACGCCTATTCAGACCATCCCACCCAGCCGTTCTTCGGTCAGTTTAGCAAATTCTGCCACACGCAGCTTGTAGCGCTTGGTTAGTTTGGTTTTGGCCAGCTTCAGCGATTGGACCAAGAGTCGCCCGGACAGCGTCCGAGGCTTTAGATCCAGCGTCACGACCATTCGGGTGCGGCGTGGCGACAGCGCCAGCAGCTCAACCTCAAGCCCCCCCTCAATGCCACCTCCGTCAGCGGTCAGGTGCAGACCAGTCACCGGCTCGTAACCTGACAGGACCAGATGCAAATCGCGTGTTTTGCCGCGGAAAGAGAATTGCACATCCCAGGCCAAACCACTGTTGGGGGCAGCAACGTCTCCCATGCGCTGCACTTCGATACCACGACGAATGGCAGAACGCTCGAAGCTCTCGAATTCGCTCAGCGCAGAGAAAACCTCGGCGATTGGGGCTTCGATGTCTTCTTTGCTCACAAACTTCATGGTGTCCCCATCACGATCTTATCCATCTAAACACATTGCATGTGTCGCCATTACTCTCTTCAATCCAGCGTATCTGCAAGCCAGTTCTGCAGCAAGAAATGGGCAATTGCGCCTTTTCGAGCCGGCTTGATGCTGGGGTGTTCGCCGGCAAAAACCGTCATCATATCGGAACGACTGACCCAAAGAGCATCCTCGATCTCAGTATGATCGATGGTCAGGGCGCGGTTCAATGCCACCCCGGCGCAGCCAAACATCAGCGACATCGGGAATGGCCAGGGCTGGCTCGACATATATGATACCGCGCCAACGCGTACGCCAGCCTCTTCGAACACCTCGCGGCGCACTGCTGCCTCTAGCGTCTCTCCCGGTTCGACAAATCCAGCCAACAGTGAATACATGCCCTCGGGCCAACCCGGAGACCGCCCCATCAGCACCGCGTCACCATGAGTAATCAACATGATCACCACCGGATCGGTGCGCGGGAAATGCGAGGTATTACAGGCAGGGCAATTGCGCTGCCATCCAGCTTGCGCAACCTGGCTGGGTTGGCCACAGCTCGCGCAGAACTTATGGCTCTTGTGCCATGACATCACAGCATTGGCCGTCGCTGCCAGCTCGGCTTCCAGCGGAGTCAGAAAGGCCATCATCCGGCGCAACTCGGTAAACACATCTCCGCTCGGCAAATCAGGGTGCTGTTGTTCACTGGCGTCGGCAAAACTGGCAAGCATAGTCTGGTCCAGTGCATCCGGCTGCCAATCGCTAATATCGCAGGCAAACTGCGGAGATCCATCCGGTGCCAGCCCCAGAAATATTGACTGCTCCTTACGCGCATCGGCCAAGGGATGATCTGTCATGATCATTGCCAACTGATCCGGAGACGTTCCGCGACCGCTGCGCCGTGATAGCGGTTTGCCTTGCCAAACCAGCAACACCGCCGCCTTTGGATCAGCCCAGGCCGCAGCCAAAGCCTCTGCATCCCCACGCAAATGTGCGGCCCGGTCCAGCCCGCCACCGCCAAAGGTCACCTGTTCTGCTCGCCTCACATTACGCTCCTTGCATCCTGGCCCAGCGCCGCCACATCTGTCGCGCAACTCTCTTGCCCAAATAATCACCTAACGTGTTTTTTACGCGCATCTTTGGGTGTCGTACCTTGCACGCTTGCCTATGGACTGCCACACATAGATCTCAAAGTCCAAGCTAGAGCCCGAAAACAGCAAACTGCCGGGAGCGACGCATCGACAGTTTGTTTAAACATGTTCGTAAATGTGGCTGGGCAACTCCCCAGATCGCTGGTTTCAAGACACTCAATGACGCCCTTAAAATGGGGCCACAGAAACAGGACAGGCGTTAAGCGCATCGAACACAGCCCAGTGACAGACACGGCCTTATCTAAACCACAGCGGCAAGTCAGCCTGCGTGTGCTGGCCACCACTGATCTCCATATGAACCTGCTGGGGCATGACTATTTTGGCGACCGCCTGAACCCCGTCATCGGCCTATCGCGCACTGCCACCTTGATTGCCCGCGCCCGCAAAGAGGCCGACGACATGGGGGCCGCTACACTGCTGTTGGATAATGGTGATGGGCTGCAGGGCACACCACTGGGAGAGCTGCCCAACAACACAAAACCGCACCCGCTTATGCAGGCGTTTCAGGTGCTGGACTATGATGCCATTGGCCTGGGAAATCATGACTTTAACTACGGACTTGAAGCGCTGCAGCGTACCCTGAGTGATGCGCCCTGCCCGGTGATCTGCTCGAACATGACAGCGCTAGCTGCAGACACCAAGCTGCCGTTTGTCACCTCTGCAGTGCTGGAGCGTCAGCTTCCATCCTGCCCCGAGGCCCCGCCGATTAAGATTGGCCTGCTGTCCGTGTTGCCAATGCAAACCCTGCAATGGGATGCCCATCTGCTGGCGGGCCGGGTCCAGATCGAAAACACTGTGCAGGCAGCCCGCGCCGCCAGCGCCACTTTGCGCGCTGCCGGTTGTGATCTGATCATTGCGCTGGCTCACACCGGCCTTGGCCAGGATACAGAGGCAACCGACTCCGAGAACACGCTGCAGCACTTAGCCCTGATTGACGATATCGATGCTCTGGTCGGCGGTCACACCCACCTGCAGCTGCCCGGCCCTGCTGTTCCGTTTGCCAAGCCGGTGGTGATGCCCGGGTCCTTGGGCTCGCATCTGGGAGTGATTGACCTGCGCTTGGAGCACGATCTCGACGGTTGGCACCTTACAGATTGGGATTGCGAGTTGCGCGCCATCGCCAAACGCAACAACAGCGGTCAACTGGTACCACAGGTTGCCGAGACCCCCGAATTTGTCACCGCCCTGGCCAAGGCACACAGTGCCACCCGCACATGGATGAGCAAGCCGGTCGGCCACAGCCCGCAGTCACTACATTCCTTTTTCACCTTCTTCGCCCCTGACCGCGCTTTGGCATTGGTGGCCAGCGCCCAGGCAGCTGCGTTACGTCCCTTATTGGCGGACTGCGCCGAAGGCGGGCTGCCATTGCTATCCGCGGTCTCGCCTTACAAATTTGGTGGCCGTGCGGGTCCCAGTCACTATACCGATGTGCCGGCCGGCCCCTTGTGCCGCCGTCATGTGGCGGATCTGCATGTCTTTCCCAACCAATTGAACGCCGTCTCCCTCTCAGGCGCGCAGGTGCTGGAGTGGTTAGAAATGTCGGCCGGCGTTTTCAATCACGTTGCCCCGGGGTCTTACGACACTGCGCTGGTCAATCCCGACCGCGCCGGACATAATTTCGATAGTCTGCACGGCCTCACTTACCAGATCGACCTGTCTGTTCTCGCTCGCTTTCATGGCTCAGGTCATTTGGCAGATGCTAACGCCCATCGCATCCGCACCCCTTGCTGGAATGGCCTGCCACTGGACCCAGAACAACAATTTGTCGTGGCAATCAACAGCCACCGCGCTGGAGGAGGTGGCAACTTCACTATGGTGCAACAGGCATCTCATCTTTCGCTGCCACGCCGCCCCATCCAGAATGTTCTTTACGACTACCTGAACGGCAGCCTGCCCGCTGATCCTTTGGCAACGGCCCCGCCACCCTGGCATTTCAGCAGCCTGCCAGACACCAAGGTCCTTGCCTTTACCGGCCCCACCGCCAGACAGCATCTGCATGAGTTGGCTGATCTAAATCTTGCCCCTGGTGAGATGACCACCAATGGTTTCTTAAAGTTACATCTGCCGCTGTAGATCCAAAGCAACGCACGGCTTGTCTTTCACGGCCCAGCCGCCTATATCGGGATTCGAGAGGTTGGCGCGGGCGAGCGCCTCGCCAACCTGGTCAGATCCGGAAGGAAGCAGCCACAACGAGCCCCGCTTGGGTCGATGTCCAGCCTCTCACCTTATTGCCCGCTTGCCGGGCAAGCGCATTTACCGGAGCCCAGCTCCCACAGCCTGATTGGAGGGCCTGATGATTGTAGCAGTACCGACCCCTCAGGCAGCGCACTCCTGATCCGGCCACTCGCCGTCTCCCTGCCTGAACACTCCTCCTGTTGTGATGCGCATATGCCATCACATGGGTCTTTCTACGTTCAATTACAGGCAGAGCCATGACGCTTACCTATTCAGACCTTGGATGGTCTCCCTTTTTTCAATCTCAACAAGACGCAGACACCGAGCTGACACCCTACCGCATTTCAGCCGTGCACCGTGACAAGCTGACCGGCTTGTCTCCCGACGGCGAAATCCAACTGCTGCCCGACCGGCTAACCGGCGAGTTTGCAGTCGGCGACTGGGTTCTGGCCAATGCTGCAAGTCAGGTCTGCGAACGGCTAGAGCGCCAGACCGAGCTGAGCCGCCGCGCCGCTGGAACCGATGCCCGCGTTCAGCTGATCGCTGCAAATGTCGACGTGCTGTTCATCACCACGTCCTGCAACGAGGATTTCAACCTTGCGCGGCTGGAACGCTATCTGACGCTGGCACATCAATCCGGCAGCTATCCTGTAGTGGTGCTGACCAAGGCTGACATCTGCGAAGATGCCGCCGAGTATCGCATCAAAGCCGAGTCTCTGGCCGCGTCGCTAACGGTGCTGACTTTGGACGCCAAGGACCCAGACGATGTCACGCAGCTGCTGGCCTGGGTCAAGCCCGGTCAAACGGCTGCTCTGGTCGGATCATCGGGGGTTGGCAAGACCACCCTGACCAACGGGCTGACCGGCAGCAAGGATGCGGTGCGCGATGTCCGCGAGGTCGATTCCAAAGGTCGCCATACCACCACCGCCCGCTATCTGCGGCGCATGGTTCATGGCGGCTGGCTGATCGATACCCCCGGCATGCGTGCCTTGCGGATCAAAGACGCCGAGGACGCGGTCGAGGAAGTTTTTTCCGACCTGTTCGACATTGCCCGCAACTGCCGTTTTAGCGACTGCGCCCATAGTGGAGAGCCCGGCTGTGCCGTTGTTGCGGCTGTGAAAGCAGGCACGCTTGAACCCGATCGTGTCGATCGGTGGCAAAAACTGCATCGCGACGAAGAGCGAAACACTGAAACCCTCGAGCAATCTCGTCGGCGTGACAAAGGATTTGGTAAAATGATCAAATCGATGAAGCGCGACCATAAGGGGCGCAAAGGGTATTAGATCGGCAAGCCAGTTGAAGCAAAAAGGCAAAGCTTCAACTGGCCTACCAATGTTTGAGAACCGCTAGGTGTCGATGACCTAGGCATCATCCGGCACAAGTGACGGCCACAGCACAGCATTGCGGCGCGCAAAGGCCCCCAGATGGCCAACCTTTTTCAACCCAAAATCACCCGGCTTCAATTCGGTCCGGGTCTGGTCGACATTGCCAAACACCTCGCCCAGCCGCCAAACACAGGCTGCGGGAATCATCTCATCATCACTCAGTGCAAACAGGTCCACCGGCACATCCCAGCTTTGCCAATCCGGCAGGGGCAGCTTGGTGCCGATTTCAGGCAGGTAACTCCCCTGCGTGGTGCACCACTTGCGCCACTCCCAATAAACACTGGCCGGTAAATCAGCGCCCAGCCCCAAAGCCCGCCCCGGCAAATAGCCCATCAGCTTGACCGCCAAGGGCACATGGCCAAACCAGAAACTCAGCGCCAGGGCACGGTAAGGCCAGGGATGGTCGGTATGATGCACCAGCCCGCCTGCCACCACGATCATCCGAGAAATATCCTCGATCCCGTCCTGCAGCGGCATCAGCATTGCCCCCAGTGAATGACCAATCACCCAAAGCGGAGCCCCCGGATAGTGCCGCCGCATCTCGTCACGGGCGGCGGGCTGTTCCACCATCGCCCAGCGCGCCATAGTGGCGTCGGATTGACGCAGCGACCGCTGCGCCGAGGCACCAAAGTCACTGTAGTCATAGGTCAAACAGGCCATTTCGCGTTCTGCCGCCAACCAGCGGGCAAAGTGGCGATAAAAGCTCTGCGGCACACCAGTTGCACCATTCAGAACCACGACAGCACGTGGAATGCCTTTGGGGCGGTATAACTGCCCGGTCAGCAGCCTACCTCCAGCATCA
>MAAC01010187.1_pt1 | contig 80106 bp, 93 predicted proteins | sample 1115981 | NCBI WGS metagenome assembly MAAC01 (sample SAMN04961126, study PRJNA320927) | seawater metagenome | isolation source: sample BD02T64 sea water enriched with oil for 64 days | place: USA:Gulf of Mexico | collected 2013-07-27
CTTGATTTTGAAATCAACAGGATAGAACCATGTCTTTTTAGGTTGTGTATATTTGGGCATTTTAGCCTCCTCAATGTTATGAGAAGGTGTCCACTAAAACGGGGGAACTTCATTGTCCTTGTTTAACAGCTTGTTATACGAAATGTTCTTCACAAGTTTTAAGCAACTTTCGTTTTAAGTCAAACCGATTGTCAGTTGTTTTTATTGGTATTAAATGTTCTACATTTCCAACTATTGCCCTTACAGAAATTAGCTCTCCATCATTAAGTTTCTGTAAGATTTGTTTCGCTTTTTTACCACGAACATAATAGGTTGTACCGTACTCATTTTCATATGACTTAAGCAGCAACTCATTAACTCTCAACTGAATAGGTATATCTATTTTATCTCCTAAGAGCCCAAATTCATCTGCTGGTTGATGTATTGCGATATCAAATTGTAAAACATACTCGTTAGGCTTTAAATTAATAGCTCTTAGGTGTTCACTTAATTCATGCTCTTTACTTGCATATGCAAATGCAATCGAATATTGAATCGTTTCATTTGTATTTGCAGCGACGCTACCTGATGAGTAAACACTACAAATTGTACCTGAATCCCTAAATGTCCAATCTTTATCGAGAGCACTGGCATTAAGAACAAATAACATTCCGCATAATAAAGTTAGAAGTTTCATCGAATCCCTGATTATTTCGTATAACGCCCTATTAAGGGGCAAATTGTAGTTGGCTAAAATGTGTAGCGAAGCGGAACCAGCCAACTGTAATTTGTCCCACTTGAATAGCTTGTTATGTGTACGGACACCAAGCTTTCGATATTTGCACCTTAAGATTTTGCCAAATGACTTAAGTCTTTATGAACACTGTCATCAGCCGCCAATGGTACGTTTGATAAACAAACGTAAATATCCCCGCGTTCAGAATTTAACTTCCAAGTTGAAAACTGATCCATATCTGTAACAGCGTGGCGTTTAATGAGAGTTAACATTTGCGAGAACTCTTCTTCGCTTAACTTTTGATTAGTTTCCATAACCTTCCAGTGTGCTATTTACAGGTACACATAACGCCCATTTAAGGGGCTGATAATTGTTTGCTAAATTGTGTAGCGAAGCGAAACTGAGCAAACTGTTAGCAGTCCCGCTTTAAATTCTTGTTAGGTATACATTACTCCCCGTACTCAGATAAGTACAATTTAATACCGAGATTTCCCATAATACTCATAGCTTTAGGAGATAATATTGCGCCACCGCCACAAGCATTTTCTCGAATAGAAAAACCAACGTCGGCAATGTAATTTGAGGGAGTTAAATTCAGCGGGTTTTCTAACAACCAACTTTCAAGCTCTTGGATTTGAATAGGCAATTCCCAATCGTCTTTAGCCAAGTGAGCTAGCTTTTCATTTGATTGTTCAACTTTGATATAAATTGGCACTCAACTTCCTTGTATACCTAACGCGCCTGTTAAGCGGCAAAAAATTGTTGGCTATAATGTGAACGGAGTGAAACAGCCAACTGTTTTTTGTCCGTTTGAACGCCTTGTTAGTTTATGGTTGTTAACTTAACAGCTTTTGCGGTTACAACCAAGTTTCAATAACTTAGACGTGAGAAGTTGATGACTCCCACCGCCACGTAAACCTGAATATCGATTTTTGAGCCGCAAACCAAAGCGCTGATACATGTTAAAGCTTAACCAAACTATTCAGCTTAAACACGCTAGAAAACGTATAGTGAAATACCTAAACAAGAAGGCGAAAACACACCAAAGAATTACACGCTAAACTTCATTAAAAACACCGTTGTTTCAAATGAAATTAATGAGAATTAAGTGGCGGAAACTAACGCCCAAATAACGGGCTAAGTAGCGCTTGCTAAAGTTGTGAAACGAAGTGGAACCGAGCAAGCGTTACGTGTCCCTGTTGATTTTCTTGTTAAGGCGCTTTTACTACGGTACTTTCTTTTGGCACTTCGAGCCATGTCTCCTGAAAGAACATTGCGTTGATAAAAAAATACATTAAAGAAAAACCGATAATTAATGTGAACGTCCTAGTGTGTTTACCAAACGTTTTATTTATTTCACTTCTGATATTAGTGCAAAATATTTTTGATGAATAATAGAAAGCAATAGATAAAGCTACAGAAAAAATAGAAATTTTTACAGTTGATATTAATGGTGATAAATTACCAACATCAACAACAGCGGGAATTAGAATTCCCCAAAAGACACCAGTCATTACAGCACACATTGCAAATGCAGAATGTGATAATGATTTAACGATCCAAGAAAGTAATTTTGTTAAGAATTTTACTTCGTAAAATATAAAACTAAAAGCAGCAATACCAACAACAAAATAAAAAGATAACTTTATCCCTGTCATTTGCATGAATTCTTGAATAGCATTTAGATATATACCATCCCACCTTTCATTACTAATCACCGTTGCTAAACCTAATGCTAAAGTAAGGTAAAACGGTGCAAAGAATAATTTTAAAAACTCACCAGTAGCTTCACCACCTGTTTGACAAGAGATATAAGCACTACCTGTAAATGAATTTTTCAAATCTCTAAAAAAGGATTTCAATTGATTCTATACTCCATGTGCGACTAGCGCTTTAACGCCTCATTAAGAGGCTAAAAATTGTTGGCAAAAATCAGCGAGGCACGAGCACGGCCAACTGTTTTTTGTCCTTTTAAATGACTTGTTATAAGCCATTTACTCATGACCTACAATACGCAAACCACGTTTTGTTTTTAGAATTTTAAAATGACCAATAGAGTTAAGTATCTCTTCAATTTGCTGAATATTTTGCTCGAAGTTTAAGAATGGCACTTTGGGCTGTATTGGATCTTTAGCAATTATTGGGATTTCCAACCATTCAATTCTTCGATAAGCAAAAGGCCCAACAATTAGCCCTGTATCACCAACAAATTTTTCCATCAGTGCATCAGACTTAATAAATCTATCTTGAAATTCAGAGTCTAAATCCACAAACTTCCAATAAGCTACTCTTACCTCCACAGGATCTAAGGCCGTAAATAGCTTACGCCATTTTGCATTAGACATATGAGACACTTCAAATTTTTGTTTGATTATTTTTTTGAGTTCTTCTTCAATTCTAGCGGGCAATGCAAATATCCTGATGGCTTATAACGCTTAGTTAAGAGGAAAAATATGATTGGCTATAATATGTAGCGAAGCGAAATTAGCCAATTGTATTTTTTCCTTTTAAACTTCTTGTTAGCGGTAACATACCGTGTTTTCTAAATAAAACCAATGTTCCGTTACTGACTAAATTAATTGATTACTTTGAATATGTAAACTATTTTGCAGACTTTACCAAACTCAAAAAGCTTAACGACTTAGAAAGTATGCGCCCCTCTGAAATTCAACTGACAGTCGCTTATGAAATGCTAAGAATTAGAAACTAAACGATGAATTAAAAGCTTAACAAACAATACAAATGCTTTTACCGCTAACGCTTAGTTAAGAGGAAAAATATGATTGGCTATAATATGTAGCGAAGCGAAATTAGCCAATTGTATTTTTTCCTTTTGAACTTCTTGTTAGCGGTAACATACCGTATTTTATAAGTAATACCAATGTTTCGCTGCTGACTAAATTAATTTGATTGCTTTGAATATGTAAATTATTTTGCAGACTTTACCAAACTCAAAAAGCTTAACGACTTAGAAAGTATGCGCCCCTCTGAAATTCAACTGACAGTCGCTTATGAAATGCTAAGAATTAGAAACAAAACGATGAATTCAAAACTTAACAAACAATACAAATACTATTACCGCTAACATCTTATTAGAAGGAAAATATCCGTAATTCCCCATTAACCTTCTAAAATTTAATTTCAATAACCTTACTCTTTAACTTTCGTTTTTTCAACGCTTTATAGTTAATGATTTTAAAGTGATATTTTACTTTCTATCCTTAAATCTATGTTTGTGGCGGAAACATGGAAATACATCTATACTGTGTTTATGTACAGTTGTGGTGAGGAATAAGATGGACTCTCCTTTTCTATCGTTAATTACTGAACAAATGCAAATGAAGCGCTATGCTAAGCGCACAATCCAAAGCTATTTGTATTGGATTAAGGCATTTATTAATTTCAATAATAAGCAGCACCCTCTTAAGTGTCATGATACTCAAGTAGAGCAATTCCTTTCTTACCTTGCCAATCAACGAAGGGTGGCACCCAAAACGCAAGCATTAGCACTAAACTCGTTAGTTTATTTATATAAAGAAGTTTTACAAAAACCGTTAACACTAGAGTTAAACTTTAATCGTACACACGTTCAGCCTAAGTTACCTGTAGTACTCACAACTAAAGAAGTTGCTAAACTGATAATTCATTTACCTGCAGCTGCATCTTTACCAAGCAAGTTGTTATATGGGAGTGGCTTAAGGTTGATGGAAGCAATGAGGCTACGCATCAGAGATGTCGATTTTGATTATCTGTCGCTACAAATTTGGTTTGGAAAAGGGGGGAAGCACCGTCGTGTTACTCTCGCGCAGGAGCTAATACAACCATTAAGAGACCAAATAAACTATGCAAAAAACTTTTATCAACAAGACCTGGGAAACGAAAGTTATCAAGGTGTTTGGCTGCCATATGCACTTGAGAAAAAGTATCCAAACGCGGCAAAAGACTTCTTATGGCACTATTTATTTCCGTCATCTCGATTAAGTATTGACCCCCTAAGTAAAAAATTGAGGAGACATCATATACATGAATCAAGCATACAAAAAGGGGTACGACAAACGGCTAAAAAACTTGAAATTCCAAAGCACGTCACCTGTCATACGTTACGGCATTCATTTGCGACTCATTTGCTACAAAGAGGAGCTGATATCCGTACAGTGCAAGAGCAGTTAGGTCATAGTGATTTACGTACCACGCAAATTTATACCCACGTTATTGAGCATGGTGCTAACGGTGTCAGAAGCCCACTATCTGATTTGATTTAAACAAAGTTCTGGTAATATAATCTGTTATATTAAATTCGCTTTTTTTTAACATCCTATTACTGCATGAAATTTACTATTGGTTTTAGAACCGTAAAACACGAAGACATTGATTTTTTACTCACCTTAAGAAAAAAATCAATGGCTAAAACACTATTATGATTCACATATTATTCTGCGAGACCGAAAACCCATAGGTTTATTAAAAATGGGCGTTGTTTCGTTAAAAGGCACCAAAAAGAGTTTACATATCAGGCAATTGCAAATATTGCCAGAATATCAAGGGCAGGGCATTGGTAGTAAGGTCTTGTCTGTTGTGAAGAAAAGAGCACTACACCTACAGCTTCCAATTACCTTAAATGTGCTATTAAAAAACCCTGCGAGAGGGCTGTATTTAAGACATGGTTTTCAAATTGAAGGAAAAAATAAGCTTGAATTTCAAATGCGTTGTCCGCTAGAAGTTATCGCCGCCTAAATTTTCCTTCTTTAATTTAATAAATCAAACCTTTGCCTTTTACTTTGTTCACGTCAATGCGCGAAGGAGTAATTGTTCCATCAACTAAAGGTTGAGTTGCGGTTGCTAATGCTTCAATCACCTTATGCAGTGACTTTAAATCTAGTGAAGCTACATCATCACTCGCTTTATGGTAGTGTTGGTCTTTATCAAGCTGAGTGCTGCTGAAGCTGTGGGCTGGTACACCTAAACGAGCTAACGTGGCATTGTCAGAGCGATAGAACAATCCTTGTTCAGGATAAGGATCTTGGTGAATCTGTTCTCCAGTTTTTGCTAAGGCATTGTTGAGCTGCTCACCTAAACTTGAACGCTCCATACCTGTCATCCAAATACTACCAGCGCCAAATTTTGATGGTTTTCCTATCATTTCAATATTTATCATCGCGGTAATTTTATTTGGGTCTAGCTGTTTGGAAAAGTACTTAGAGCCAAACCCTCCAATCTCTTCAGCGCTAAAAGCGGCAAACATTAAGGTTCTTTCGTTTTTCCCTTGCTTGGCAAAATGTTGAGCAAGGTTAATAATTGCAGCGGTGCCCGAGGCATCGTCATCTGCGCCGTTGTAGATATTATCGCTACCGTCTTGGCTGTTCTTTACGCCCAAGTGATCATAATGAGCAGAATAAAGCACTATTTCTTCTGGTTTAGACTTCCCTGGTAATACAGCTACAACATTGTTTAATTCATGGCTACTTTTAATATTAACGGCTGTTAATGTTAAATTGTTTACTTGCACTGTTGTAAGATCGGTTAACACCATCACAATAGCACCACCTTTACCATTATCAGTGTTAGCAAGCTTAGTTAAACCTCTGCCAAAGTATGACTGGTAACGTTTAAAAAGATCAGCATGTGCAGAATTTAGTAAAACTAAGTGCTGACCACCTTGTTGGTTCAGTTTACCCAATGTGACGCGCATATCATCACCTTTACTTACTGTGTGTAGCGTAAAGTTAGCTTTCGCGATATTGGCTTTACTGTCTACATGCCACGAAAGCATTTCTGCAGTACTTGCTATTGCAAGTTTGTCAGCAGCAACGTCTTTTCCATTTAGGGTTAAACTTAGCTGCATCGGGGTTATTTTAGTAATTTCATAATGTTGTAAAAAGTTACTTGCCGAAATACCTGTAGCGTTTGTTAACCCGCTTTCTTCAAAACGTTTGGCGATATAGTCAGCGGCTTGCCCTAGCTCAGCTGAAAAATTTCCACGGCCTTGCAATTCATCACTGGCTAAGTAACTAACATCGGCAGTCACTTGCGCTAAAGTAATACCTTGGGTTGCATGATATGCAAAACTGGGTGTGCTCAAACTTAACGTAAATATACTGGTAAGTAATAATCGAGCTGAAAGTGTTCTAATCATATAGTCCTCTATGAGTTCTTTTGTTTTTTTAAGATATTAAAGCAGTCTAATTGGCAGGTTTTAAGGTGGTTGTTTCAATTAATAAAGACTCATCGCCACAGGTTAACCATAGCTGACCGTCTTGAATACTACATTGAAATTCCATAGTTCTACTCAGTAATTTTACCAAGGCATCGGTGGTGCTTGTGGTAAATTGTTCAATACTAAGCTTTGAAAATTTATTTAGGGCATTTTGTGATTGCGACCACCATGTTTCTACACTCGTGCCGTAACAATACAACTTAACTTTTTCAGCTTTGTTGCAGGCCTTTTTTATGCGCTTTTCGTCTATTTGGCCAAGTTCAATCCATAATGCAATTTCATCACTATAATTTATTTGCCATATTGCCGCTTCTTCTTCATCGCTTACACCTTTGCCAAACTGTAAATCTGCATGTGCATTTAATACAAAGCAAATTAAACGAACCATAAATCGCTGTACTGTTTCAGAAGGGTGTTGGGCTAGGGTGAGTTGCAGTGAATCGTAATAATTACGATCCATATCCGCTAGCTCAATATTTGCTTTATAAATTGTTGCTTTTAACGCCATTAAAATACTGCCAAGGTTGTGTTAAGTCTTTCAAATAGAAGTAACAATGATAACAGTATGCGCAATGCTTACCAGTACATTTTTGCAATGAATAACTGAGATAATAGCGATAAATTGCATCAAGTGATAAACAGCTGCTATGGTGATAATATCGAAAATATTTTTATGTGAGTTTATTATGCCAATTCAATCTTTTATCCCGCCGCAACGTACCTTAATGGGGCCAGGTCCTTCAGATGTCAGCCCAAGAGTTTTATCTGCACTCGCTAGACCAACGGTTGGTCACCTCGACCCAACTTTTATTGGCATGATGGACGAGATTAAATCGCTTTTACAATATGCCTTTCAAACCCAAAATACTTATACTTTAGCTATCTCTGCACCAGGCTCAGCAGGGATGGAAGCCTGTTTTGTCAATTTACTTACCCCTGAAGATACCGTGGTAGTGTGTCGTAATGGTGTTTTTGGTGCCCGCATGATTGAAAACGTACAACGCATTGGGGCGAAAGTAGTGGTGATTGAAGGTGAATGGGGCAGAGCAGTAGACCCTCAAGCACTAGAAGACACGCTAAAACAAACGCCACAAGCCAAGTTTGTCGCTTTTGTACATGCTGAAACCTCAACTGGCGCACTATCAGACGCTAAAACCTTGTGTGAAATTGCAAGAAACCATCAATGTTTAACCATTGTTGATGCGGTAACCTCATTAGCAGGCGTTGAATTAAAAGTAGATGACTGGGGGATAGATGCGATTTATTCGGGCAGCCAAAAGTGTTTGTCTTGTGTACCTGGCATGTCACCAGTCAGTTTTAGCGACCAAGCAGCAGCGCTGATTAAAAACCGTAAGAGCACTGTGCAAAGCTGGTTTTTAGATCAATCTCTAGTCATGGATTATTGGTCAGGGCAGGGTAAACGCAGTTATCATCATACGGCGCCAGTAAATTCACTCTATGCATTACATGAATCGCTGGTTATGCTTCAAAATGAAGGATTGGAAAACAGTTGGGCACGTCATCGTGCACAACATAATAAACTCGCATCAGGTTTTGCTGATTTAGGACTAGAATTTATTGTGCCAGCTCAAGAACGTCTACCACAGCTTAATGCCGTTCATATTCCACAAGGTATTGATGATGCTAAAGTACGCCAATATTTATTAAATGAATATAATTTGGAAATAGGCGCAGGTTTAGGAGGGTTTTCTGGCACTGCGTGGCGTATTGGATTAATGGGGTATGCCGCACGCAGTGAAAATGTTGCCTTGTGTTTAGCGGCACTGAAAGACGCATTAAACCAATAAACGTCCTAAATTAACTACCAAGCACCTGTATTAGCCATGCTCAACCATGGCTCTTGCGGTGCCAACGGTTTGTCTTTTTGTAACAACTCTATAGATATATTATCCGGCGATTTTACAAACGCCATTTTGCCACAACGTGGCGGGCGGTTTATCACTACACCATTGTCTTGTAAGTGTTGACAGGTCTGGTATATATCATCTACTTCAAAAGCCAAATGCCCAAAGTTTCTACCACTTTGATATTCAGGCTCGCTTTCCCAATTGTAAGTTAGCTCTACCTCTGCTTCACCTGCTTTGGCAGCTAAAAAAATTAAGGTGAATTTACCTTCGGGAACTTCATGTCGTCTGGTTTCAATTAAACCAAGCTTATCGATATAAAAATCGAGTGATTCATCAATATCGCGGATGCGAACCATAGTATGTAAAAATTTCATTAGTTTCCTTTGTTCAGGCTTTCCTGAGACGGTCATCATCTAAGTTTTGAGATAATAGCATTAATAAGTTAGCCATTTGAAATAATGTATATTACTTTTTATAAAACGTAAAAACCTGAAAATGTTGAGTTATTACGTTTGTAAGTCTGATTAACATTACTCTTTGATTTCAAAATGCATTTTCTTTTACATGTTGTTATTAGTTTGTTAACGTGAATTTAATAATAGTATAATGCAACTTATAAGCTTATGGCTTTAAGAGTTAATAAACACAATCATTAGAGGGTATTATGGTTAAGAAAATATTTAAATGGCTTGGAATATTATTACTAACCGTAATAGTAATTGGTGGTAGTTTTGCCGCTTATGAATGGAATGCTGATAAGCCTATGCGATTTCGATCTTTTGTCGATCGAGAAGTATTAAAAATGGCCTTTGAAAGTCCAGAAACACTAACTTCTTTGGGTTTCTTGGAGTCAATGGGCATTACAGGGCATAACGCTAAACTTGATGATGCAAGTCTTGCTAAAGCAGATGAGTTATTTGTTAAAGTAAAGAATATCCATAATACAATCAATTCATACGAGAATGACAGCTTAAGTGAGGCCGATCTTCTTTCAAAAGAAATTGCGCTATATTTATTGAACTTTGCCAAGGACTCTGAAAAGTTTCGGTATCATAATTACCCCGTAAATCAATTGTTTGGTATTCAAAATGGTTACCCGAGTTTTATGGAAGCTCAGCACCAAATTAATAGTGTTGACGATGTTGAGAACTATTTGTCACGTTTAGCATTGGTTAAAGCTAAATTCACTCAAGCGCTTGAAGGATTAAAGTTAAGAGAAGAGAAAGGCATTATTCCTCCCTTATTTGTTATTGAGCGTGTGCTTGACGAAATGAACACGTTTGTAGATAAGCCAATCGAAGAAAATATTCTATATGTGTCGTTAGCGAAAAAAATGACCGACAATGAAGAAATTAGTGACGCTGAGCAAGTTGATTTACTCGCTAAAGCGAAAAGTAATATTAATGATTTTGTGCATCCAGCCTACAAATTATTTATTGAATATTTTATTGGACTAAAATCAAAAGCGACAATTGACGACGGCTTCTGGCGCCTACCCAACGGTGAGGAAGCTTATGCAAGTTCGTTAAAGTTTTTCACTACAACAGATTACACACCTCAATATATCCACGAAATAGGTTTAGAGGAAGTAAACCGTATTCAGACAGAAATAATGACGATTCTTGAGAATCAAAACTATGATGTTAGTCAGGGCTTTACTGTAGCGATAGATAGCTTAGCCGCAGATGAAAGCTTTTATTATGAAGACAGTGATGAAGGTAGAGCACAAATCTTGGCTGATTATCAGAAAATACTTGATGAAATAGATGCCGGTTTAGACTCTGCCTTTAGGGTGAGACCTAAGGCTGGAATGGAAGTGGTAAGAATTCCTGAGTTTAAAGAAAAAACTGCGCCAGGCGCTTATTATCAGCAACCGGCTATAGATGGCAGTCGACCGGGTAGATTTTTCGCGAACTTATACGATATTAAAGCAACACCAAAATATTCGATGCGCACCTTGGCTTACCATGAAGGTATTCCGGGGCATCACTTTCAAATTGCTGTTGCTATGGAACTAGAGGGCTTGCCACTGTTTAGAAAGTTTTCTCCTTTTACTGCCTATGTAGAAGGGTGGGCCTTGTATAGTGAATACCTTGCATGGGAAATGGGCTTTCAAGACGACCCGTTTGATAATATTGGGCGTTTACAAGCCGAGCTGTTTAGAGCTGTTAGGTTAGTGGTTGATACCGGCATTCATTATAAAAAATGGACCCGAGAGTACGCTATCGATTACATGAAAATGAATACCGGTATGGCTCAATCAGATGTTGTTTCTGAGATTGAACGCTACATCGTTTTGCCTGGTCAAGCTACTTCTTATAAAGTTGGCATGATGAAGCTACTAGAATTGAGAGAAAAAGCAAAACTTGCACTGGGAGAGAAGTTTGATTTACGAGACTTTCATGATGTTGTATTAAAAAATGGTGCGGTTCCTCTAAATATTCTGGAACGTTTCATAGATGACTATATTGCTGATACATTGGCAAAGTAGTTATCCAATTATTTATACTTTGAAGATTTATTATTGAAAGGCCAATTATTGGCCTTTTTATTTGGGCTTGTGTATTTGATGAGTTCAACAATATTACGCTCTGTTTTTATGCGACAATCTATAGTGTCGAATAACTAATACACAGACTAACGGAACCGTTGTAAAACTTATTATTGAAAACCAAATAGGGTACGAGATACCTATTTGGTTAATGCCTGTTATGATTAAAATAATAGCTCCAACCGTAGCAACATAGCGTTTACGATTAGACTTGGCTATATAGCAAGATATAAAGCCTGAAACTGAAGTGGCAACCAACAAACCGACAAGCGGTATAAGTAAAGCGGAAATTGGCATGTCTTTTAGTTGATATGTTTCCGTTGGCCTTGTAAATAAACTCAACCATATAAACTCTACAATGCCTAATATGATAGCGATGGAAATTATTCCGGCGATATATGCCAATAAAGGTCTGATCATTTGTTTCATGTTGTTTCCTAAAGTTTTAATGTTGTTGTTGATAAAAGCTACCGTTTTGTAAGAAGTAAACGGTTTGTTGCATCGCAATTGGCAATTTTCGTATTCTAAAATGTTTTTCAGGCACCACTAAGAAATCAGCCATACCGTCAACTTTTGTATTTTCTAGCGAGATCACGCCATCATTTTCACTGTTGATGAACCAAGAGGTTATCCAGTTTGTACTATGGTTTCCGGCGATCACGCCTAGCTTGAAATCAACCCGTCCTAATTTTTTCACCCAGCTATTTTTTTTTGCGCTGAGTTGCTTTCCTGATGGTCCTAGCCAATCTTCTGAAATTGAAATCGCTACATCACTAAGTTTGCTGCCTTGATTAGGCGGACTTAACATCACTACTTTACCTAAATTTTGCACTGATTGGTTGCTTAAGTAATATCTAACCAAAATCCCCCCCATTGAATGGGTAACAAAATGGATAGTCTCTACTGGCCTTTTAGCTGCTATGGCATTTACAACAGGCTGTAAGTGTTTTATCACCAGTTCTTCGATAGGATATTCATCTGAAGGGTAACTGATGTTATAAACCTTGAATCCTTTGGCTGCTAAATAATCTTCCATTGGTTCCATTGCTGTACTGTCGCGCCATAGCCCATGAAGTAAAACCACCGAATTGCCTGATTTACTCGTCACAAGGTGAGTATCAATGTTGTTTAAGGAAGGTGGTTGTTGTGCACAACCTATGACCAATACCGGCAGTATTGATGAATATATATACAGGCGGATGGTTTTAATAAAATTTTTTATATTTGAAAAATACATCAGTCAATACCTTACAATTGTTATTAATTACTGAGGGAAGTCGAAATAAAACCGAGTGTATTCCCTGCACAATGGGCAATAATGCAAGGCCATAAATTTCGCTTAGTTAAGAGGTAACCGAAACCGAAAACTAACCCGGCAATTGCAGAGCTAACCATTCCGGCAGGTCCTTTCCAAAAATGTAATGCACCAAAAATTATCGCTGATATCACAGCAGCTAGAATCCAAGCAACTTTCCCCGAGCCTAATTTCAATGCAATATACCTAAGCAATAGCCCTCTAATTAACACTTCTTCTCCAATGACCGCTAACCACATTAATGGTAACAAGGAAATTGTTAATATAAGGTTCCCCACTAAGGGATTCGCTCTTTGAAGAATGTTTTGCTCAGGAAGTAACTGTAAAATGGGTTGTGTGAGAAAGGCGCTGCCAATTCGAATAACTAAAATGAACATTGCCCACTTTACGACCCACAGAAAAACATTGTTGATACCGTCATTCTGTTTAGGAAATGACAGCCCTATTTTTGGGTTAGTGCCGCCATTAAACCAATACGCGATGAGTAACGATAGTGATAATATAAAGAATGGAATGGTTTTACCCACAACAGGTAAAAAGTCATAGAAATGACTGTACGATTCTGACTCTCTTATTGCCAGTAACAAAGCAAATAGAGCAAAGGCAAAAAAATATAATGAGCTAGGTTTTTTAATATAGAGTTCTATTTGTTTCAAAGACATCACCAGTATCATCCCTTTTAACAGCATAATTTGTTAAGGAGCTTCTGCTACTACAACTTAAAAGAGGTAGCATATTGATACTTGCGCACATAATTGTCAATAAATAATTATCGATAAACGATAAAAAATAAATGCAAAAGGTGTATATTAATGTTTTTATTCATAAATAATAAAAGTAAATGAATGAAAAATGAGGCAATAAAAAAATAGCTAGTAGGGAAATTAAAAGTGCTTATACCAAATAAGTTCAAGCAGCAGGAGTTAGCTGGAATTAGAAACGTTTTGAGGCAAGGAGTTGATGAGAATGGTTATTCTGGAGAATAGGCTACTGAGTTATCTAAGGCGTTATTTCGATTAGTGCTCTTGTCAAAATCAATAATTCGGCATTTAAGTTTTTTAACTACTCGCAGACTAAGAAAGAGCTTGATCACATAATATTAATCTTCAGCAAATAAAAGAATATCGCCAGGAGTACATTCTAACGCAGAACAAATTGCATTTAGCGTCGAGAAACGAATAGCTTTGGCTTTTCCTGTTTTTAAAACAGATAAATTTTGAGGGGTTATACCAATGGTTGATGCTAAGTCATTTAACTTCATTTTTCGTTTAGCTAGCATGACATCCAGTTCTATTATAATAGCCATTAAATAACTAGTTCCTGCTCTTGATTCAATTTCATTGCTTCTGCCATTATCCAGGCAATAACGTAAATCACAACCCCTAACATTAGGCGTATTAATTCAGAAGAGCCAAAACTGAAGTGGTATTGCAAAGAGTCAGAAAGGGCCAACATACGAATGATAAAAACTACAATTAAGGGATATATAATGCTGAGTCCAACCCATAGCATCAAAACCCGTCCCATGTTTCTAATACAATTAATATTTGAAGCGGTAAATATAAAACCTCTCATGTACAAGCCAAATAGTTTAAATAACAAGAAATATAAGAAGGAATAAACAATAATATCAACGCTGCCCAGTATAATCGTGCTGTCAAATCCTTCCTCTTTTAATACTGGCGCTAAATTCTTTCCTGTACCATCAAACTCTACGATTGAGGAATAAATAGAACCACCTAACTCAATATCTAATAAACGTGATGAACAGATTTTATCAGACAAAAGTATGGTTAACGCAAAGCTCGCTATATGAATAAAAGCCAAAAAAAGAATGAGATAACGAACATATTTGGATACTTTTTTAATTTTATGCATTGCTAACTCATGATGAATCTATTTAGGGAGTATAATACCAGTAATCATTCTTATAATCATTTTGCTTTTGCCGATTAGCAATTATAATTTAATGTTTAACGAGAGTGTTTTTAAATTTAGAGATTTGAATTTGAAAAATTCAAATTCAAGAGGACCTTCAGAATGCGCGCATAGACTAATTTGTCTGTTAGTAAACATTTGAAAGTGAATAGTAAGGAGTTTAAGTAATTAATATTGTATTGATAGTCAGCTACTCTGTCTTCTCTTTAAAATCACACAAGTCTTCAATAATACAAGAGCCGCATTTTGGTTTACGTGCAGTACAAGTATATCGACCATGTAAAATAAACCAGTGATGTAAATTGAACATAAACTCTTTTTTATTCGGCGTGTTTTTAATGATGGATTGTTCTGTTTGCTCAACTGTTTTACCTTTGGCATAACCAGTTCTATTAGCAAGACGTTGAATATGGGTATCCACCGCTAAAAAGTAGTTACCTTCATTATCTTTTAACCAACCAAAAGCGGTATTTAGGACAACGTTGGCAGTTTTTCGACCTACACCAGGCAATGCTTCAAGAGCAGCTCTATTTTCGGGTACTTCACCACCATGAAGTTCAACTAACATTTGGCAAGTTTTTAGGGTGTTTTTAGCTTTGGTGTTAAATAGCCCTATAGTTTTAACGTAAGAAATTAGACCCTCAAGGCCTAAATCGAGTATAGCTTGTGGCGTGTTTGCAACAGGGTAAAGCTTAGCGGTTGCTTTATTTACTCCAACATCGGTTGCTTGAGCGGAAAGTAGCACTGCAATAAGTAACTCAAAGGGAGAGGTAAAATTTAACTCAGTTGTCGGATTAGGATTATCATCACGTAACCGCGTTAGCATCTCTATTCGTTTCTCTTTATTCATTATTATTCTTCACTATTTTTAGGCAAAATAAATTACCTATTCAGGACATTTTTTAGCGAATATAAGGCAAAGTTTAAGAATCAAAATTAACTCTGACTCTTTCTATGGTTTGCTCATTAACCTTAGGCTGACGTTGTTTTACATAGTTATCAATGGCATTTTTCAGAGCGATAAGAAAACCCATGACTATGAAGGCACCGGGTGGAAGAATAGCCAGTAAAAATTGGCTATCAAGTTGGTAAACTTCTATGCGTAATACGCTTGCCCAATCACCCAACAGCAAGTTAGCGCCATCAAATAAGGTGCCTTGACCCAATATTTCTCTAATGGCACCTAGTACTAACAATACCAAAGCGAAACCTAAGCCCATCATTAAGCCATCAAATGTTGCCTGTTTAATTGGGTTTTTAGACGCATACGCTTCGGCCCGACCAATAATCGCGCAGTTAGTAACAATTAAGGGCAAAAAGATGCCTAATGATTGATAAATACCAAAAGTATAAGCATTCATTAATAACTGTACACAAGTAACAAAAGCGGCAATGATCAATACAAAAATAGGAATACGAACTTCTTTAGGTACCCATTGACGAATTGCGGAAACAGTCGCATTAGAGCATACCAATACTAGTAACGTAGCTAACCCTAAACCTAGGGCATTAGTTACCGTTGCAGTAACAGCAAGTAATGGGCAAAGACCTAGTAATTGCACTAAACCAGGGTTGTTTTTCCACAAACCTTGAATAGCTAATTCTTTAAATTCAGCTTTGAATGCTTGTTTAGCTAGCGCTTTTTCTTCGGCTTGTGCAACTGAGTCAGCGTCAATTTCAGGAGAGCTATCACTAATTCCTTGATTATCACTCATCATTGTTAGTCTCGTTTAATGTGTCAGCTTCAACTTGAGGTGTTTGTTCACCAATCAGACAGCTATTTGGGCGTGATAATACCAAATCCTTACTGTCTTTAAAGTAGAGAGCCGCTTTTTTAACTGCTTTAACCACAGCGCGAGGCGTAATAGTGGCACCAGTAAATTGATCAAACATACCGCCATCTTTAATGACCCCCCAACGGGTATCTTTCTCCGAAAGTAGTTTTTTACCATTAAAACTACTTATCCAGTTACTTTTTCTTAACTCTATTTTATCACCTAACCCAGGGGTTTCTTGGTGTTTCAAAACTCGAACGCCACTTACTGTATCATCCATGTTAATCGCTATAATAAGCTCAATGTTACCATTGTAACCATCTGGGGCAGTACTCGTCATTGCTATGGCAACAGGCTCACCGTTTTTTCTGGCGATATATGCGGTCTGCATTGTTGAACTGCTTTTTGACGCGCCAAGTAAAGGAGAGCTTAATTTTACGCAATCTTGAGTAATATCATTATCATAACGATTGGGTTCAATAATGCTGTGCAGAGTACTCAATAGCTGGCGTTGGGCTTGAATTTTAATTTTATCTTTGGTTAACTCGTTAACTAAACCTACAATGGCAGTACAAGCAATGGCGAAAATGGCCAAAATTTGACTGTTTTTTTGTATTGGTAATTGAAAGGCTGAACGTTTTTTATCGTCAAATTCTGTCATTGTTTAGTCTCAGTTTGCTTATTAACACTTTCTGAAGAAGGTGCAGGTTTAGCAACAGTATTACCATGGCCATAAGTACGGGGACGGGTGTATTGATCAACTAATGGCGCAGCCATATTACAAAGCAATACTGCAAAAGCAACACCGTCAGGGTAGCCACCAAACGTTCTTATTAAGTAAACCAATAATCCCGCGATTGCGCCAATAATTAGTCGCCCCTTGATGCTAGTTGCACCGGTAACAGGGTCGGTTAATATGAAAAACGCACCTAACATGCAACCACCTGTTAACCAATGAAACATGGTTGATGCACTACTATCAGGGCTCACGCTATAAGCAATAAATGAGCAAACAAAAAGGCTAAGTAAAAAACTTATTGGCGTATGCCAAGCAATTGCTCTTTTAGCTATTAGCAGTAAACCACCAGCGAGAAAAGTAAGGTTTATCCATTCCCAGCCATAAGCAAGGCCTAAGGAAAAATCGTAGCTATTGGTAAAAATGCTATTTTGCGTGGTTTCATAAACGGTATGCCCGAGGCCCAAATCGGTTTTTAAAGTATCTAAAGGCGTTGCCATGGTAAAACCATCAATACTTGTACGCAACTGTTCTACTGAATATCCTTCAGCGGTAAAACCAGTAAAGATTGTCATTAAGGTATTACTAAAGTCTAAACCTATATTCATCAGGGCCGTCGGTGGTAGCCAAGATGTCATTTGAATAGGGAAAGATATCAATAACATGACATAAGCCGCCATTGCTGGATTAAAAGGGTTATGCCCTAATCCACCATAAAGTTGTTTGACAATCACAATAGCGAAGGCTGCGCCAATGACTGAAATCCACCACGGGGCAATAGCAGGTATGCATATGCCTAACAGCACCGCTGAAAGTATAGCGCTGCCATCAAAAAGCTGCTTACGAATTTGTTTCTTACTTCGTAATGATAAAACAATAAACTCACAGGCCATTGCCGTAGCAACAGCTAAAGTGATATGAATAATATTGCCCCAACCAAAAAAATACCACTGGGCTAGAATTCCCGGTAGTAACGCATAGATAACTAAGCGCATTAAAGCCGACGTTTCGGCTTGATTGTGATTATGGGGTGAGCTTGCGATCCAAAATGCCATAATTCTTCTTATTCTTCATTGCTAGGTTTAGGGGAGTCTTGTTGTTGCTCTTTTTTCTTTGCCAGATTTTGTTGGGCTTTTGCTTTTGCTTTTGCCTTTGCTTTGGCTACTGCTGCGGCTATTTTCGCTTTTTTATCATCTTGTTTTTTACTGTCTTCACTATCAACTGCAGGCTTAATTTTCTCATTATCAGCAGGCGATGAGTTTTCTTCTGCTAATGATTTCGATTTTCTCGCTTTGGCTTTTTCTTTTGCTTTAGCAACAGCAGCCGCAATTTTCGCTTTTTTATCATCAGGTGACTGAACTAATGCCGGTTCTTTTTCTAATTTATTCGTAATTGGTTTTTCAATTGCTGGTGCAGTCTTTTCATCAGTTTCAATTGCTGGTTCTTCAGTAGGTACTTTTTCTGTATCTAGTGTTGAACCTTCAGTTTTAACTGGTGCTGAACTTTCTTCAGCAGCTTTATTTGTTTCACTTTGTGTCTTTTTAGCTAATCTTTTTGCTTTTGCTCTGGCAATTGCTGCTTTCACCTGAGACTTTTCATCTTGTACATCACTTGCAGTTTCTTGTACGTTATCATTGTTTTCTAGAGGCTTAGCTTGTGTTTTTTGTTGATTTTCGTTTGTCTGTTCAGGTTTTGCATTTGCTGCTTTCTTGGCTTTTACGCGAGCAAGAGCGGCGGCAACCGCCGAGCTTGCAGAGCTACCATCAGCTGACTTTTTATTCATTACGGCTTTTCGTGCTGCGGCAGCTTTTTTATGTTTTTCTTCCCGCGCAATTTTCTCTTTTTCTAACCGCAGTTTTCTGGCTTCAAAACGTATTTTGGCTTTTTCAGCTTTGACGTCAAGTTGTTGTTGTTGGCGAATTTCGGCTTTTGCAATGCGGTAATACTGTACCAGTGGAATTTGACTTGGACAAACATAAGCACAGGCACCGCAATCTATACAATCAAATAAGTTTAGCTTTGCTAACTGTTGATGATCTTTCGCTTTAGCGCTCCACTGTAATTCTTGTGGTAATAACTGGCTTGGACAAACATCGCTGCATTGACCACAGCGAATACATTCAACTTCGTTAGCGTTATTGTCAAAAGCACTTGGCATTTCAGCTTTACTCGGTGCTAAAATACAATTACTGGTTTTAACAACGGGTACTAACTCGTTTAAAATGCTGAAACCCATCAATGGACCACCCATGATTACGGGTGGGTTAGTGACAGATGCATTTGCCTGCGTGACATCCTCGTTTTCACGGATGAATCCAGTATGTTCAAGTAAATGATGTACCGGCGTACCTAATAGTGCCCAAACATTTTGCGGTTTTGATAAGGCTTGCCCTGTTAGAGTAACTACCCGTTTAATTAAAGGAATATCATTAATGACGGCATCACTAATAGCAAAGCAAGTGGCAACATTTTGGACAACAATGCCCGAATGAATGGGTAGTGAGCCACTTTTTACTTCTTTACCTGTTAGCATTTTTATCAGTTGTTTTTCGCCACCGGTTGGATATTTAGTGGGTAATACGCATACTTTAACCTTTTCAATAGCGCTTGTAGCTTGCTGCAGTGCTTTAATTGCTTGAGGCTTGTTATTTTCAATACCAATTAAAATGAAAGCTGGCTTGAGCAGTTTGTCGAGTATCTTAATACCGTCAATAATAGCTTCACTTTGCTCGCACATTAATAAATCATCTGCGGTGATATAAGGTTCACACTCTGCCGCATTAATAATCAAAAAGTTTATATCTGGTGTGGTGCTTACTTTTATGTGAGTTGGAAAACCAGCACCTCCCATACCTGCTATGCCCGCGTCAGCAATTTTATTAATAATCTCTTGATTGGACAATTGCCTGTAATCTTGGCAAATTTCTCGCTTAATCCATGTGTCTTCAAAGTCTACCTCGATGAACAAGCATAACTCACTCAAGCCCGAGGGATGAGCAATCGGAGATTTTTTAATTGCGCTTATTGTGCCACTTGTTGGCGCGTGCACAGGAACAGCCATAGGATTAAAACTTTGTGTTAGTGCTTGCCCTTTAAGCACTTTGTCACCAACCTTAACTAATAAATCACCTTGACGGCCAATGTGTTGCTGTAATGGTAAAATCAGTTGTTTGGGCAATGGCAATAGTTTGATCGGCTTGCCTGAAGTGAGTGCTTTTTGCTCAGGGGGATGAATGCCACCATGGAATTGCCAGAATTTGTTTTGGGTGATACATTCAATTATTGATTCCATAATGCCTCCTAATCAATTTGCTTCACAGCAATTTTGCTTAGATCCCACTGCCAATTTTGAATGGTTTGAGGAATCGGACGCATTTCAATGCAATCAACAGGACAAGGCGCTACACATAAATCACAGCCAGTACATTCATCAATAATAATAGTGTGCATCTGTTTTGCTGCACCTAAAATAGCGTCAACAGGGCAAGCTTGAATACATTTGGTACAGCCAATACAGTCTTCTTCAATAATGAAAGCAACGGTAGGAGCATTATCGACTTCATGAGTTTCATCTAAAGGTTGGACATCAACGCCAAGTAAATCAGCGATTTTTTTGATGGTATCTTCACCGCCCGGAGCGCATTTATTAATTGCTTCACCATCAGCCAGAGCTTTAGCATAAGGTTTACAACCAGGATAACCACACTGGCCACACTGGGTCTGCGGTAGCAGAGCATCGAGTTGTTCAACGATTGGGTCACCTTCAACATGAAAGCGAACAGAGGCATAACCCAGTAAAGCGCCAAAAATGGCGCCGAGAAGACCTAAAAAGAGAATGGCAATTAAAATATTCATTATGATTGCCTTAAATTTTGACTAGGCCAGAAAAGCCCATAAACGCGAGAGACATTAGGCCGGCTGTTATCATAGCAATAGCGGCACCTTTAAAAGGACCGGGAACATCAGCATTAGCCAATTTTTCTCGCATCGCAGAAAACATAATTAAAACCAGTGAAAAACCAGCTGCAGCTCCAAAGCCATATATGATAGATTCGAAGAAATTATGCTCTAATCGTAAGTTAAGCAAAGCGACACCTAAAACAGCACAGTTTGTGGTGATTAACGGCAAGAAAATACCCAGTAAACGATATAGGCTACTGCTGGTTTTATGCACCACCATTTCGGTAAATTGTACCACAACAGCAATAACCAAAATAAAGCTCATGGTGGTTAAGTATTCAATATTCAGTGGTACTAAAATATAGGTTGTCACTAGGTAACTAAGTAATGAGGCTATAGTCATCACAAATGTCGTTGCAAATGACATACCTATAGCGGTTTCAGTACGAGATGACACACCCATAAATGGGCATAGGCCAAGAAATTGCACTAATACGAAGTTATTTACTAGTACAGTGCCAATAAGTAGCAGAACATAATCGGTCATTTGTGTTTTATTTAAGGACGTTAATTTTTATAATATTCATTCCATTATCCTTTTTTTTATTGCATATAACAACACTACTGCACTTGAAGGTGGGGTATTTCCATAAAATGTAAGCAAAAAAAACCGAGCTTCACAAAACAGCTCGGTTTTTTTATAAAATTCAATTTATAGCGGTTCGGGTTTACCAATATAAAAACCTTGGCAGCCATCGATAAATAGTTTATCGAGAGTATGTTTTTCTTCTTGGCTTTCAACACTTTCAGCTAAAACATTAATGCTTAGCCTGTGCGCTAAATCAACCATTAGGCGCAAGAAATATTGATTGTTTTTGTCATCATCAATATCACGAGTATAAGAGCTATCCATTTTGATATAATCTGGGGTTAAATCCCTAAAGAATTTAAATGACGTTAAACCAACACCAAAACGTTCCACGGTAACTCGAGAGCCTACTCTATGTAACATGTCTATTAGGCGTTTACTGGTTTTAATATTTTGCTGTAAACCATATTCGGTTATTTCAAAAATTAACCGTGTTGCGACTTTAGGCTCACGCAATAGTTTTCGCTCTAGCCAAATCATAAAGTGCTCGTCACTGATACTACGTGCACTGATGTTGATACCAAAGCTCTGGTCAAACATATTCTTATTGATGATTTCATTCATTGTAGTTTCAACAATAAGCTTATCTACGGCAATAATTTTATCGAGTTTCTCAGCCATGGCAATAAAAGAAGCGGTTGGCAACATTTCATCATTAGAGTTTAAAAAGCGGGCGAGTACTTCACCGTAAACTTTACTATTGCGACCACTGGGCAGGATTGGTTGCAATAACAATGTGACTCGCTGATTCTCTAATACACTATCAATCTCTTGTCGCCAGTTTTGGTTCCCGTAATTAGCACTGTTTTTTTGTAAAATATCAGTGTCTTTTTGCGAGTACCATGAGTTTGAACTTTGCGTTTGTGCTACGCTAACGCCTGTATCTGCCAAGGCGAGCAACTCACCCAACGGCTTTGTTTTATCAAAGTTTACTAATCCTGAATATGCAACAGAATCAAGATCCGAAGCTTGTTGGTATTCATTGAATAATGCATTTAATTCTTTTGTGAAGTTTTCTGCTTCTTTTAATTTTATATTTGGTAAAATACAGGCGAAATCAGAGCTGTTCAACCTAAATACTTGACCATCAGAATAGGGCACTATAGCTTGCTTAATGAGCGTTGCTACATGAGAAATATAATTATCACCTTCACGGTAACCATGTATTTGATTAATAGTTTGCAATTCAGAACAACGAGTAATGACTAAAACACCAAACTTCACCGGACTCTCTTGTACAACTTTATCTTCATAATATTGTACAAAGCGGCCACGATTATCTAATTGAGTTAAATGGTCAACGTAAGCTTCTTGCTCTAAAGTAATGGCACTTTCTAACTGTTTAGTCATCAGCGCTTTTATATCTGCGATACCTTGTTTAAGCTCGGGGATTTCTAATATATCTCCTTCAGCACCAAAGTCATCATGTTCTGTTTGAGTCTGATTAATTAAAGCGAGATCATTTTTAATTTGTTGGCTAATAACTTTAAATACTGCTTTGTGTCGTTTAGTGCTCATGGTCGCAGCAAACACCATGAAGAATAGCGATAAGATAATGGAAAGAATAATACAAGTTAAAACCAATCGTGATTCACCAGAAAAATCCAGACGAAATTCAATAATTAAGGCTAATTTATTACTGGTCACTTTTTTCAAGCTAGGAGATATAAAAGGAATACTTAAACCCGCATCTTTGGGCTGGTAACTGAATAAATTTTTACCTGCAAGGTTAGCAATGGATAAGCGTTGGTAGTTCGAACTTTGCGCTAAGGTTTTTTCAACCATCTTGGCATTTTGTGCTTCGTCTTCTTCAAGGATAAATTGTTCAGTCAAAAGTTGAATAGAACGAACATGAAGGTTTGCCTTATCTTCAAGTAATGAGGATAACATAGACAAAGAAACGATACTGATAGATGAAACAAATATCAGCGCTAATATCGCGTTTCTTAATAATAATTGAGGAAATGTGTACATACTAAGTAATATTACTCCACAAAAAACTACTTTAATAAAGTAAGCGTTAACTGTTATTAAAAATAATTAAGCACTATAGTTGACTCTATACTAACTGATTGTAAAGCATAAGTTAATTTTTTCCATTAATTTCAATTGATTTTTAACTATAATTACTTAACAAGCTTGCGCTAAGACCCATCTCCCTATATAATTCGCCCTGCTTAATTTGGCTGTCTTTTTTTGCTGATTAGGTAAGTAACAAGATGTCACTGAAAGAATTTATCGTTGTTTGTTAAATTTTATTCTTGTTATTGGTATTTATTGCATTAGCGAAACTTGCTATCGATAAATATGGGGTCAGTGATAGACCCCTGATATGGGGTTTTTTTGTTTTTAGTACTTAATAATATCAAGTTAAGTATTAAAAACAAAAATACACAGCACAAAACATGCTGGGCTATATGCCCTTTTTTTGTATCTTAAGTTCTTCACTTTATTGATAAATATAAAGTGTAATAGGAGAAAACGATTGGCTAAATTTGAACAAAAACTAACTGACATGCTTCGTCCTGCAGTAGAAGAGACGGGGAAAAAATTACTGGGCGTGGAGTATATTAGCGCAGGTAATAATTCAGTTTTACGTTTGTTTGTTGACCATGAAAATGGCATTAATGTTGATGATTGCGCAGAAGTAAGCCGCCAAGTCGGAGCTATTTTAGATGTCGAAGACCCAATCAGCAGTGAATATAGTTTAGAAGTTTCTTCTCCAGGTGTAGACAGACCTTTATTTGAATTATCGCATTTTCAACAAGTGATTGGTGAAATCGTTAATGTTAAGTTATCAGTGCCATTGAATGGTCGTAGAAAATTTAAAGGTATTTTAGCAGCAATAGAAAATGACACATTAATTGTAGAAGTTGATGGCATAGATTACGAACTTGTCATCAATAATGTCGACAAAGCAAACCTTGTCGCGCAACTTTAGAAATCGTTAGAAAAATAAGTATTTAAGTTTAATAGCAGTAGCTATTTAGTTTTACGCACTAGCACTCAATTTAAAAGTAAGCAAGTTATTGATTAACTTCAATATTAATTTGTAACCGCTAAATCGGGCTATTAAAGCACTAAATTGAATAGTTACCCAAAAATTAGGGCTAAAAAGACATGAGTAAAGAGATATTACTGGTTGTTGATGCAGTATCGAATGAGAAAGCATTACCTAGAGAAAGTATTTTTGAAGCAATGGAAACAGCTTTAGAAACAGCAACTAAGAAAAAATACGAGGGTGATATTGCCGTTCGAGTATGCATTGACCGCATCTCAGGCGAGTTTGATACCTTCCGTCGTTGGTTAATTGTGGAAGATAGCCATGAGCCAATGGAAAACCCTTATGCGGAAATCACTTTATCTGCTGCTCAATATGAGGACCCTGAATTAAATGCAGGTGATTATGTTGAGGACCAAATTGAATCGGTAAAATTTGACCGTGTAACCACGCAAACAGCGAAGCAAGTGATTGTACAAAAAATTCGTGAAGCAGAACGTGCACTTGTTGTTGATGCATATCAAGAACAAGTTGGCGAATTAGTTACGGGTGTTGTGAAAAAATCGAGTCGAGAAAGTGTTATTTTAGACTTAGGTAACAACGCTGAAGCAATTATTTATCGTGACGATATGCTACCTCGTGAGAGTTTCCGTCCAGGTGATCGTGTACGTGGTTTACTTTACGAAATAAAACCTGAAGCACGTGGCGCGCAATTATTTGTTAGTCGTACTAAGCCTGAGATGTTGGTTGAATTGTTCCGCGTTGAGGTGCCAGAAATTGGCGAAGAAATGTTGGAAATTAAAGGCGCAGCTCGTGACCCTGGCTCACGCGCTAAAATTTCCGTAAAAAGTAATGACAAACGTATTGACCCAGTAGGCGCTTGTGTTGGTATGCGAGGTTCACGTGTACAGGCGGTTTCTGGTGAGTTAGGTGGCGAGCGTGTTGATATCGTATTATACGATGATAACGTTGCTCAATATGTGATTAATGCCATGGCGCCAGCTGAAGTTGCTTCAATCATTGTTGATGAAGATAAAGGCACGATGGATATAGCGGTTGAAGAAAGTAACCTAGCAATGGCTATTGGTCGCAGTGGTCAAAACATTCGTTTGGCAAGCCAGTTAACTGGCTGGGAACTAAATGTCATGACGGTTGCCGACATGCAAGAAAAGCATCAGGCAGAAAATGACAAAGTATTAAACTTATTTATTGATAAGCTAGACCTTGATGAAGATTTTGCCACTTTGCTTGCTGAAGAAGGGTTTACTTCTTTAGAAGAAATTGCTTATGTACCTGCCGCTGAAATGCTGCAAATTGACGGATTAACTGAAGAGATAGTTGAAGAGCTTCGCGACCGTGCTAAAGAAGCATTAACAACACAAGCACTTGCGAGTGAAGAAACATTAGAAGGCGCAGAGCCTGCAGAAGATTTATTAGCCCTTGATGGCTTAGAACGTCACTTAGCGTTTGTATTAGCAAGTCGTGGTGTTTGCACACTAGAAGATTTAGCTGAGCAAGGCATTGATGAAATTAGTGATATTGAAGAATTAGATGAAACCAAAGCGGGTGAGCTAATAATGGCTGCACGTAATATTTGTTGGTTTAACGAAGAATAATTAACACCGGGAGAATAGTATAGATGGCAGATATAACAGTAGCAGAACTTGCCAAAGAAATTGGTACACCGGTGGATCGTTTAGTGAGCCAACTGGCTGACTCAGGCGTGAATAAATCGGCAACTGATGCTATTTCGCAAGACGAAAAAGAATCATTATTGGGTTATTTGAAGAAGCAGCATGGCGATGATTCCGCTGCTAAACCAAGTAAGTTAACACTTAACCGTAAAACTAAATCAACGCTAACTATGGGGCATGGCTCTAAAGCAAAATCAGTGAATGTTGAAGTACGTAAAAAGCGTACCTATGTGAAGCGCAGTGAATTAGAAGAGCAGCAAATAGCTGAAGATGCAGCAAAGGCAGAAGCAGATGCAGCAGCAAAAGCTGAAGCAGATGCAGCAGCAAAAGCAGAGTTGGCAGCTAAAGAAGCTGAGAATGCGCGTGCGGTAGCGGCAGTAAAAGCAGAAGCAGAAGTTGAACGTAAAGCAGCTGCAAAACTTGAAGCTGCAGAAAAAGCTAAACAAGTAGCGGCTGATAAAGCTAAAAATGCTGATAAAGCGCCAGTGGTAAAAGTTGAAGAAAGCGAAGAAGCTAAACAACTTCGTTTAGTACAAGAAAAAGAAGCAGCGGCGAAAATTGAAGCAGAAGCGGCAGAAGCGGCTGAAGCTGCAAGAAAGTTAGCTGAAGAAAATGAATCGCGTTGGAAAGAACAAGAAGAAGAGCGTAAAGCGAAAGAAAAAGAAGTGGTTCATGTTACTTCTTCTAAATACGCTCAAGAAGCAGAAGATAAAGTTGATGCTGCTGATGAAGGTGCAGGTCGTCGCCGTAAGAAGAAAAAGAGCACTCAAGACAAAAATGCCCGTGGCGGTCGTAATGTTCGTACTGGGCGTAAGCAAACTTTATCAGCGCCACAAAGTTTAAAGCATGGTTTTACGAAGCCTGTTGAAACAAAGATACAAGATATTCGCATTGGCGAAACGATTTCTGTTGCTGAACTCGCCAATAAAATGGCTAAAAAAGGTGCTGAAGTCGTTAAAGCCATGTTTAAAATGGGTGCAATGGCAACGATTAACCAAGTTATTGACCAAGAAACCGCGGCGCTTGTGGCTGAAGAAATGGGCTTTGATGTAGTGCTTGTCAAAGAAAATGCCCTTGAAGAAGCGGTATTAGCAGACCGTGGTGATGCGGGTGATGCGATTACACGTGCGCCGGTAGTTACTATTATGGGTCATGTAGATCACGGTAAGACATCACTACTTGATCACATTCGTGAAGCAAAAGTAGCAGATGGCGAAGCAGGTGGTATTACTCAGCATATTGGTGCTTATCATGTAGAAACGGGTCATGGCATGATCACCTTCTTAGATACTCCAGGCCATGCTGCCTTTACAGCTATGCGTTCACGTGGTGCTAAAGCAACAGATATCGTTATTATTGTTGTTGCTGCTGACGATGGTGTTATGCCGCAAACGGTTGAAGCTATTCAGCATGCGAAAGCATCACAAGCGCCAATCATTATTGCGGTTAACAAAATGGATAAAGAATCAGCTGATCCAGACCGTGTTAAAACAGAGCTTTCTCAGCATGACGTTATCCCAGAAGATTGGGGTGGGGATGTTCAATTCTGTCATGTTTCAGCGAAAACAGGTCTAGGTATTGACGAGTTACTCGATTCAATTTTATTGCAATCAGAAGTCTTAGAGCTTACTGCTGTTGTAGATAAAATGGCCAGTGGCGTTGTGGTCGAGTCTAAACTTGATAAAGGTCGCGGCCCAGTAGCCACTGTATTGGTACAAGAAGGTACTTTAAAGCAAGGTGATATTGTACTTTGTGGTTTAGAGTATGGTCGTGTACGTGCGATGCGTGATGAAAACGGTAAAACTATTCAATCTGCAGGCCCAGCTATTCCGGTAGAAATATTAGGTTTAAGTGGTGTGCCGCAATCAGGTGATGAAGCAACGGTTGTTAAAGATGAGAAAAAGGCACGTGAAGTTGCTTTATATCGTCAAGGTAAATTCCGTGATATCAAACTAGCTCGTCAACAAAAATCTAAGCTTGAAAACATGTTTGCTAGCATGGCCGAAGGTGAAGTATCAGAAGTTAACGTAGTGCTTAAATCAGACGTTCAAGGTTCACTTGAAGCAATATCTGACTCATTATTGAAACTTTCTACTGATGAAGTAAAAGTTAAAATTGTTGGCTCTGGTGTTGGTGGTATCACTGAAACAGACGCAACTTTAGCGGCGGCTTCAAATGCTATTATGGTTGGCTTCAATGTTCGTGCTGATACAGCTGCACGTAAAGTTATTGAGACTGAAAATATTGATTTACGTTACTACAGTGTTATTTATGCATTAATTGACGAAGTTAAGCAAGCAATGAGCGGTATGCTTGCCCCTGAATTTAAACAAGAAATCATTGGTCTTGCACAAGTACGTGATGTATTTAAGTCGCCTAAAATTGGCTCTATCGCCGGTTGTATGGTTACCGAAGGTACTATTAAACGTAGTGCGCCTATTCGTGTATTACGTGAAAATATTGTTATTTATGAAGGCGAGCTTGAGTCATTACGCCGCTTTAAAGACGATGTACAGGAAGTTCGTAACGGCACTGAATGTGGTATTGGTGTTAAAAACTACAATGATGTACGTGTAGGCGATCAAATAGAAGTGTTCGAGACAGTAGAAGTCAAACGTTCATTATAACTATCATCTCATTGCTAGTAGAATCAACTACTGCGTTGGATGTACTCATTGACTCTCGTCAACTCCGTGCATCCGCCTTGTATTTGAATAGACTAGCTTTGAGCTAACAGTTAAATACAAAAGGGGCTTATGCCCCTTTTGCGTTGATAATTTAAAATTTATGAAGAAAGCTGCTATTTATTAGTACAGCTTTTAGGAGTATACGATGGCTAGAGAATATGCCCGTACTGACCGTGTAGGTCAGCAAATCCAAAAAGAAATAGCGATTATTTTAATGCGCGAGATTAAAGATCCGCGTTTAAGTATGACGACCGTGTCAGCGGTAGAAGTGACACGCGATTTGGCGTACGCAAAAGTATTTGTGACTTTCTTTAATGACAAAGAAGATGAAATCAAAGCCTCTATTGAAGTATTAACTGAAGCTGAAGGCTATATTCGTTCATTATTAGGCAAACGATTACGTGCCCGTATTATCCCACACTTACGTTTTGTTTATGACAAATCAATGGCCGAAGGTGTACGGATGAGCTCGTTAGTTGATCAAGCGGTAGCGAGTGATAAACCAGAAAATACAAGTGATGAAGAGCAGAGCGAATAAGTATGGCAAAGCGTAGAAAAGGTCGTCCAATCAATGGTGTATTACTATTAGATAAGCCTTATGAAATGTCATCAAACCATGCATTACAAGCCGTAAAGCGTATCTATTTCGCTCAAAAGGCGGGTCATACAGGTGCATTAGACCCGCTTGCCACCGGCATGTTACCGATCTGCTTAGGTGAAGGGACTAAATTTTCACAGTTCTTACTTGATACCGACAAAACTTATCAAGTTACAGCGAAATTAGGCATTCGAACAACTACCAGTGATGCAGACGGCGATATTGTTAGTGAAAAAACGGTTGAAGTTTCAGATGAGCAATTAGCATCAGCTCTTGATAGTTTTCGTGGTACTACTAAACAAGTGCCCTCGATGTATTCGGCGCTAAAATATCAAGGGCAACCTTTATATAAATATGCCCGTGAGGGTATTGAAGTACCGAGAGAAGCACGAGACATTACGGTGTATTCTTTAGAGCTTTTACGTTTTGAAAGCGATGAAGTTGAGCTAAAAATTCATGTCTCAAAAGGCACTTATATACGAACCATTGTTGATGATTTAGGTGAGTTATTAGGTTGCGGAGCACATGTAGCTAATCTTAGACGTTTAGCTGTTGGTAATTACCCTATTGCTAATATGGTAACCTTACCTCAACTAGAAGTTTTACTTGAGCAAGCTACATCTCAAGAAATAACGCCTTCACAGTTGTTAGACCCGCTACTCTTGCCAATGCAAAGCGCTGTCGATGGCATGCCAAAAGTCTTTGTCGATGATATGTCGGCAAACTTCTTACGACATGGTAATCCTGTACAAGCTTATAAAGCGCCTATAACAGGGAGTGTTCAGGTCTATATTGGTGATGATGAAAATGATGAGACCGCTGAGTTTATTGGTGTTGGTTTTATAAATGACGATGGTCAGGTCGCACCTAAGCGTATTGTGGTTGTTTAATATTACTTAAAAAAAGGAGCTAAATAGCTCCTTTTTTAGCTAAGTCATTTTTCTTATGATTTGCATATTTTTCTTTTCGTTTTACTACCCGTTGATTTTACATAGGTACAGGTCTCTTTTTTTTCTGCTTTCGCCGTACTTTCAACAGATTCACTAGTAGAGGCACAACCAGTAACTAGTAAAGCTAACACAATTAAGATGAATTTCATTTCTAAATCAGTCCTTTAAGTATTTGAAGGAACGATATTAATAAGACGATTTCATCATGTCTACAACACTAGGTTAATATTTTGTTAATTTAATGTTACCAAATGTTTCAGTGTGATAATTTGGTTTCTCAGATCAATTAGCAATGTATGAGTAATTATTATTGCGGTACTAAAGTGTTATTTTGCTCGATGATATTGAGAACGACAAGAATATTGCCTATTCATGTTATTAAATAGCGGATTTTTATTAATGAAATGTCTATCTCTGAGCACATTACACTTTAACCATAAGTAACCCCATAAAATTACAAAATAAACAAGGCTGTGGTAACAATGAATATAGAAGTAGGGCTTATTGAGACATTATTAGTGGCATTATTAATATTATTTTCAGGATATTTCTTTAATAGCAAAATTGCCTTTTTACGTGAGAATAATATACCAGAGCCGGTAGTAGGCGGTATTGTATTTTCAATTCTTGCTGCCATTGCTCATGGATATTTTGATGTTAATTTAAACTTTGATATGAGTTTTAAAAATCCGTTAATGATCATTTTCTTCACCACGGTGGGATTAGGAGCAAGCTTCTCACTTTTAGTTAAAGGCGGTCCTAAAGTTTTGCTGTTTTTAGCTGTAGCAACAGTGTACTTGTTTTTACAAAATGGTGTTGGTGTTGGTGTAGCACTAATCTCTGGTATGGATCCATTAATGGGATTAATTGGTGGCTCGGTAACCTTATCTGGCGGACATGGTACCGGTGCTACCTATGCTGATTTATTCACCACAGAATATGGTTTAGGTGCTGGCATACTAGAGCTTGCTATGGCTGCCGCTACTATGGGACTAGTATTGGGTGGTTTAATTGGTGGGCCAGTGAGCAAACGATTAATTAGCAAATACAATTTGAAAGCTGATGAGTATCATGAAGAGCTTGACGATACCATCACCTTTAATCCTGATGATCATGATTTAGTTACCCCTAAGAAAATGATGGAAACCTTATTTGTTATTCTTGTTTGTATGGTGGTTGGCCATCTTGCACATGTCACTTTAAGAGCTAATGGTTTAGTGTTGCCGTCATTCTTATTACCATTACTATGTGGTGTCGTTGCCACTAACCTATGCGAGTTTTCTAAACGATATCATATCAGTCGGGCTTGTATTGATTTATGGGGCACAATGGCATTGTCAATATTTTTGGCTATGGCCTTAATGTCACTGAAAATTTGGGAGTTAGCTAATCTAGCAGGACCCATGTTTGTGCTAATTATTATTCAAGCCATTATCCTAATGTTTTTTGCCTATTTTGTTACTTTTCGAGTGATGGGGAAAAACTATAATGCCGCTATTATTGCCGGTGGGCATTGTGGCTTTGGTTTAGGAGCAACACCAACAGCCGTTGCTAATATGGAGTCTTTAGTTGCTCGTTATGGTCCTTCACCGCAAGCGTTCCTTGTTGTGCCTTTAGTGGGAGCTTTCTTTATTGATATCACTAACGCTCTTGTGCTGCAGGTGTATTTGAGTTTGGGCTTTATTACGCCATAGTAAATAGTAGCAATAATGATGTTAAGCGTGCGTTTCTAGTTGCATTTTGGCGGTGTCCTGATAGAATACGCGCTCTTTCGTTACCTCTGCTGAATTAGTGTTTGGCTCAGGTAGAATTTAATCAACTCATAACTTCTTTTAAATCAAGAGTTTGAGTTACACACTAAGGATTTATTATGTCTTTAAATGCTACAGAAAAAGCAGCAATCGTTGCAGAATACGCTCAAAAAGAAGGTGATACTGGTTCTCCAGAAGTACAAGTTGCTTTGTTAACTACACAAATCAACCACTTACAAGGTCACTTCAAAGAGCACATCCATGATCATCATTCACGTCGTGGCTTATTGCGCATGGTTGCACAACGTCGTAAATTACTTGATTACTTAAAAGGCAAAAACGTTGATCGTTACGGTGCTTTAATTGGTAAATTAGGTCTACGTCGTTAATAGTTAATTTAACTAGTTAAGTTAATTATTAGAAAGGAGCCTGTTGGCTCCTTTTTTGTTGCTATTTTTTGATATTACTTAATTTACTAGAAAATAGACAAGCCGGTAAAACTAGTGAATAGCTCTAAAGCTTTAGTACCCACGAGTGAGTTGCCAAACTCATTCAACCCTGGAGAGTAAACGGCTATTGCCATTTTCCCTGGGATTACAGCGACAATGCCACCGCCAACACCACTTTTTCCTGGTAACCCCACTCTAAAAGCAAAATCACCTGACGCATCATAATGGCCACACGTTAGCATTAAGGCATTTATCCTTTTTGCTTGGCCGGGCGTTAGAAACTGTTTATTCGATATAGGATCGGTACCATTGTTTGCTAAGTATAAAAAAGCGCGAGAAAGTTGCAACGGTGTCATTTCTACTGAGCATTGATGAAAATAGGCTGTTAATACTTCTTCAACTTCATTATTTAAATTACCAAAGCTTTTCATCAAATGAGCTAGACTTGCGTTTCTAAAACCATGCTGCATTTCTGACTCAGCGACGCTTTTGTTTGTGTCGATACTTGCATCTGAACTAATTGCGTGAATAAACGCTAAAATATCATTAACGGCCGCTTCATTATTATTGCTCTTTGAAATCAAACTATCACAAACGACTATCGCGCCAGCGTTAATAAAAGGGTTTCTCGGTATGCCAGCTTCATGTTCTAGTTGCACTAATGAATTAAACGGATCACCCGAAGGTTCACGCCAAACACGTCGATAGAGCTTTTTTTTATGCTCTCTTAATGCCAAAGTAAAACTAAAAACTTTAGAAATACTTTGAATAGAAAAAGTTTGCTTATAGTCACCTACACCGTAAAAGTCACCATTATTTAAGGTAATAGCCATACCAAATTGATTAGGATCTACATTAGCTAAAGCAGGTATATAATCGGCAACTTTACCTTGACCAAGCATTGGCGTTACTTGTTGATGAATTTTGTTCAAAATGGATGAATAATTCACAGCGACTTCTTCTCTAGTTAATCAATTAATTTGGCATTTATACCCCGATATTTACTCTAATACAATGGCTTTATTATCCTTGGTGTCTTTGTTATTCATACGCAGTGTTCTCGAAATTGACCTTAGGCATTGATAACTACTTTGCAACAAATAAAGCGGTGCATTCCTTTTTAACCCTGCTTACCCTTCGCTAATAATTGCACTTAACAAAACTTTAACCGTTCGATTAATCGGTAGGGATTTTGCTCTTAAGCTGCTGACTAAATTGATAGTTATCATATTTTTTTATCTATACTTCAATAGGCAAGTGCAAAATAATCGGCATTTTGCAAACTTGGCACTTGTGTCAGGTTTTTATTCTGCTATATTAAAGCTATTGGAAATGAGCACTCCCAGTTAAGTGAATCCACTGGGTAAATAACGACGGAAAAAATTATGACAAAAAACACAGTTCGTTTTTTATTAAACAACGATGTAGTGACCATAGAAAACATTGACCCTAATTTAACGGTTCTACAATATCTGCGCGAAATACAATTTAAGTCTGGCACAAAAGAAGGTTGTGCCTCTGGTGATTGCGGTGCTTGTACTGTGGTACTTGCCGAGCTAGATAAAGATAACGTAGGCCAACTTCACTATAATTCAATAAATTCGTGTATTACCTTTGTGGGTAACTTACATGGCAAACAGTTGATCACGGTTGAAGATTTAAAAGATGGTGCTAAGTTGCATCATGCTCAGCAAACCATTGTTGACAATCACGGTTCACAATGTGGTTTTTGTACTCCAGGTTTTGTTATGTCATCTTTTGCTTTACATAAACATAATAAAACACCAAATCGTGCTGAGGTACTAGAGGCACTCGCAGGCAACCTATGTCGTTGTACGGGCTATCGTTCAATTATAGCAGCAGCTATTACCGCAAGTACCGACAGTGATGAAGATTCATTTGCTAAGCATTATCAAACAACGGTCGCCACGTTGACAGAATTTCAAGAATTGCCAAGTCCAGTCCTTGCTGGCAATGGCCATAACTTTATCGCGCCAAAAAATATTGATGAATTAGCCATTGAGTTAACAAATGAGCCAAAATCTACATTATTAGCTGGTGGTACAGATTTAGCACTTTCAGTTACACAAAACTTAGCAACCATAAATAAGCTTGTTTACCTTGGCAATGTAGCCGAGTTAACCAATTTTGAAGAAACAGACACTGAAATTATTATTGGCTCAGCATTACCTTACAGTAAGTTTATTGACACCTTACATCATTACTACCCAGATCTTGGCGAAATGATAGAGCGAATAGGCTCAAAACAGGTACGTAATAATGGCACCCTCGGTGGCAATATAGGTAATGCATCTCCCATTGGTGATATGCCGCCAGCACTTATTGCGTTAGGTGCAACAATGACCTTACACCTAAACGGTAATGAACGAACAATTTTAGTTGAAGATTACTTTGTCGATTATAAAAAGACAGTACTTAAATCTGCAGAGTTTATTAAGTCGGTACAAATACCTAAACCAACGCCAGGTCAAACTTTAAAACTTTATAAAATTTCTAAACGTATAGATGATGATATTTCTGCGGTATTAGCGGCAATTTTTATCGAGCAACAAGGCCAGAAAATTACCAATATTCGTATGGCATTTGGTGGCATGGCAGCGATTCCAAAACGAGCGCCAGCAGCAGAAGGCGTATTGCATGGTTATAGCTTAACGAAAGCATTAGTTACCCAAGCAAAAGTAGCGTTAACCAATGATTTTCAACCGATGTCTGATGTACGAGCTTCTGATAAGTACCGTATGACTGTAGCTCAAAACCTAATTGAAAAGTGCTACTTAGAGCTGCAAAGCGCCAATGCAAGAAAAAATATTGAAACACGAGTGGTAAATCATGCGTAGTCTAATTGATGTAAAAAAAGCGAGTTCGAACACTGATGAAAGTGTGGTTAATGGACAAAAAAATGTTGGTCTAGGTGGCGTAGGTCGCTCGAAAAAGCATGAAAGTGCTGATAAGCAAGTGGCCGGTGAAGCAATATATGTTGATGATCGCCCATCGTTACGTGGGGAGTTACATGCTGCGGTAGGACAATCTACCCATGCACATGCAAATATTCTCTCTATGGACTTAACCGCAGTAAAATCGGCACCAGGTGTTATCTCGGTTATTACTGTTGAAGATGTGCCTGGCCATACCGATATTGGACCGGTGTTTCCAGGTGATCCTGTGCTTGCTATTGGTAAAGTCGAGTTTGTTGGTCAACCCATTTTTGCGGTGGCCGCAACAAGTTTCGACCTTGCCCGTAAAGCGGTGAAATTAGCAAAAATTGAATATCAAGCACTTGAAGCGGTATTAACGGTGAAAGATGCTTTGGCAAAACAAAATTTTGTCCGTCCGCCATTTACCATGAAACGTGGTGATTCTGATAAAGCGATCAGCGCAGCCGAGCATCAACTATCAGGTGAAATTACTGTTGGTGGTCAAGAGCATATGTACCTTGAAGGGCAAGTGTCAACTGCTGAGCCAACAGAAGATGGTGGAATGAACATTTTCTCATCTTCACAGCACCCGAGTGAAGTACAAAAGTTGGTTGCGGAAGTACTTGATATTCCTTTAAATAAAGTACTTGTTGATATGCGCCGCATGGGCGGTGGTTTTGGTGGTAAAGAGACACAAGCCGCGCCTTGGGCGTGTATTGCCGCGTTACTTGCCAATGAAACCAAACGTCCAGTTAAATTTAAACTAGCTCGTATGGATGACATGATCATGACAGGTAAACGTCATCCATTTGAAAACAACTATACTGTTGGCTTTGACAGTAACGGTCAAATCAAAGGCATTAATATTGAAGTTAATGGTAACTGTGGTTACTCTCCTGATTTATCTGATGCCATTGTTGATAGAGCAATGTTCCACTCTGACAATGCCTACTTTTTAGATCAAGCAAGTGTTACCGGGAATCGTTGTAAACTAAATACCGTTTCTCATACGGCTTATCGTGGTTTTGGTGGCCCTCAAGGTATGATGACTATTGAAATGGTCATGGATGATATTGCTCGCCACCTTGGTAAAGACCCATTAGATATTAGAAAAATAAACTTATACGGTGATGAAGACCGCAACGAAACCCATTATCATCAAACGGTTGAACATAATAACTTAAGCGAAATTATTGAATCGTTAGAAGACAGCTCTGACTACCAAACCCGACGTCTAGCGATTACAGAGTTTAATGCCAACAATGCCATATTGAAAAAAGGTATTGCCTTAACGCCAGTTAAATTTGGCATTTCCTTTACCGTGCAACATTTAAATCAGGCTGGTGCATTAGTGCATGTTTATACCGATGGCACTATTCACTTAAGCCATGGTGGCAGTGAAATGGGGCAAGGCTTAAATACTAAAGTAGCACAAATTGTTGCCGAAGAGTTCCAAGTTGATGTGGATACGGTAGCTTGCTCTGCTGCCCGTACCGATAAAGTACCAAACTCGTCACCAACAGCGGCATCATCTGGAACTGATTTAAATGGTAAAGCAGCAGAAGCTGCAGCTAAAACCATCAAACAACGTCTAATTGATTTTGCTTGTGAAAAATATCAAGTCGATGAAGAGCAAGTTAAGTTTGAAAATAACAACATACATGTTGGCGAGCAAATATTTAGTTTCGCTGAGTTTTCTCAAATTGCGTATATGGGCCGTGTGTCTTTATCATCGACCGGTTTTTATAAAACCCCTAAAATCCATTTTGACCGTGCAACTGGAAAAGGGCGTCCGTTTTTTTACTATGCAACGGGAGCTTGTGTTTCAGAAGTTATAATTGATACCTTAACGGGTGAATACAAAACCTTACGTACCGACATATTACAAGATGTTGGTCATTCAATTAACCCTGCAATTGATATTGGTCAAATAGAAGGGGCTTTTGTTCAAGGTATGGGTTGGTTAACAACAGAAGAATTAGTATGGAATGAGCAAGGACGTTTACTTTCAAATAATCCGGCAACCTACAAAATTCCTGCAATAAATGATGCGCCTGAAGATTTTCGTGTCGCTTTAGTTCCTGATGCACCAAATCGCGAACATACTATTTACAACTCTAAAGCGGTAGGTGAGCCACCCTTTATGTTAGGTATGGCTGTTTGGTCTGCACTTAAAGATGCCATTGCCAGTGTGAATGATTATAAAACAAGTCCGATATTAGATACACCAGCAACCCCTGAACGAGTACTTTTTGCAGTTGAAGCAGTTAAAGCTGCGACTAAATAAAGGTGAATAAGATGACCGAATTCCATAATGACAGTTTTGACCATAATAAAGCTTTTGATGAAAGCTCTCAGATTAAGTGGAACTGGAATCAAGCAAGCCTAAATTTAAGTCAACAAGGTAAAGCGTATGTTTTGATCACCATTGTTGGTGTTACCGGTTCAACACCTCGTAATAGTGGCACTAAAATGGTGGTTAGCCAAAACACTACTTTTGATACTATTGGTGGCGGTCATCTTGAATATAAAGCGATAAAACAAGCGCATGAACTTTTAGTCGCTAATAAAGATTGCCAATCAATAGAACATTTTCAATTAGGTAGTCAATTAGGGCAATGTTGTGGTGGCAATGCCACTGTGTTATTTGAGTGTTTTGCGGCCAATACTATTCATATTGCTGTTTTTGGTGCTGGTCATGTTGGTCAAGCACTGATTCCCATGTTAGCTGGCTTACCTTGCCATGTTACTTGGGTCGATAACCGAGAGTCGCAATTCCCTGTTAACAGCGAGCAATATGCCAATGTAACGACACTTATTACTGATGATCCTGCAGGCGAAGTGGCGGCAATGGCCAGTAACACACTCTATATTGTGATGACGCATAATCATCAATTAGATTTTGATATTAGCGTTGCCGTATTAAAGCGTGAAGACTTCCATTATTTAGGTCTTATTGCTTCTGATACCAAGTGGCGCCGTTTTCAACAACGTTATAAGCATAGAGAAATAGAGCCTTCCATAGTTGCACAAATGAACTGTCCCATAGGGCTTGAGCAAGTTGTTGGCAAAATGCCTATGGAAGTAGCCATAAGTGTTGCCGGGCAAATTATTGAGTCTTATCAAGCACTGCTTCTAGACGAGCAGTCTCAAATTAAGAATAAAGGTGTTCCTTGGAAAGAAATTAAGCAGTTGCTGAGCGAACAACAATCAGAACATTCAGCTACTACTCAGCCAATAACAAGTATAAATTTATCCACCCATTCAAAAGACAGTGCTGACGACTTAGCCGTTATGAATGATGAACAATTAATCGAACATGGAGCAGTAAAATGAAACATTTTGCTCTGAAAAGTAAAAATGTCATTGTTGCCGGTGAAATGAAGCCCGCAACAATTGAAGTGAAAGGCGAACTTATCTTTGCCATTCATCCCTATGAACAAGCATTATCCTGTGAAATAAAAGATTTTAATGAACAAGTGATTATGCCTGGCTTAGTTGACTCGCACGTGCATATCAATGAACCAGGACGCACTGAATGGGAAGGTTTTAATACCGCAACTCAAGCTGCGGCAGCAGGGGGCATTACTGCACTTGTAGATATGCCTTTAAACTGTATTCCGGTAACAACCACCAAAGCGGCTTTTCAAGAAAAGCTTGATTCTGTCGATGATAAGTTATGGGTTGACTGTGGTTTTTGGGGCGGTGTCATTCCGCAAAATATTGATGATTTAGACGAGCTACTTAATGCCGGTGTTCTTGGGGTTAAATCCTTTTTGATCGATTCAGGTATTGCCGAGTTTCCTCCTGTTGAAGCCAAAGATATGCGCGCAGCTATGCCTATTCTTGCCAAACATGATGTGCCATACCTAATTCACGCTGAGCTTGATTGCGGTAGCTTTCACGATGTAGAGATCACCAAAGAATACAATAGCTTTTTGGCATCACGTCCAAAAAGTTGGGAAAACGATGCGATTTCCTTAATGGTAGATATGGCACGTGAATCAAAAGCAAAAGGGGATAATTGTAAAGTTCATATTGTGCATCTATCTTCTGATGAAGCATTAGAGACGATTGCCAATGCAAAAAATGAAGGCTTACGTTTTACCGCTGAAACTTGTCCTCATTATTTAACCATTGCTTCTGAAACTATTCCTGATGGTAAAACTTTATTCAAATGCTGCCCACCGATTCGTGAAAACAAAAATCGCGAACATTTATGGCAAGCTATTGCTGATGGTCGATTAGATTTTATCGTTTCAGATCACTCACCATGTACTCCAGAGTTAAAACATATAGACACGGGTGACATTGAAAAAGCATGGGGCGGTATTTCAGCACTACAATTCGGTCTACCGCTTATTTGGACCGAAGCGAAAGATCGCGGCATTGATCTAATTGAAATTGCACGCTTAATGTCCAATGAAACAGCCAAATTTGCTGGTTTAGATGGGATAAAAGGGCAAATAGCGGTTGGCTTACACGCAGACTTCTTAGTGTTTGATCCTAATTACAGCTACACCATTACCAATGACATGATTAAGCATCGTCATAACATTACACCTTATGCAGGTCGTACGGTTACTGGACAAGTTCAACATACTTTTGTCCGCGGTCATCATGTTTATCAACAAGATCAATTTATCAATTCGCCAGTAGGAAAGCCATTATTAAAGGGGCAACTGTAGCTCTCAACTGGCAATTTTGAACAAACAAATATGAATAACTAAGAATTAGGAAAAGTAAATTATGATGTTAGATATAGATACGCAAGAGCAGAACAAACTGGCAGGCGCTGCCCTTGAATTAGAACAAAAATTGAAAACACACTGTGTGGATTTAGCCAGCGAACGTGTCGGCGGTGAAACATTGTCTTGTAGCGATGACTTTTTTGCTGAAATGGAAAACTTACTAAAAGCTGGTCGTGGTGTTTTTATCGATGATAAATTTACCGATCGCGGTAAATGGATGGACGGTTGGGAGTCTCGTCGTAGCTACGGTCGTGACAATGGTCGTGAATTTGACTGGTGTATCATACGTTTAGGCATGAAAGGTGTTATACGTGGCTTTGATATCGACACTAATTACTTTCGAGGTAATGCACCTCAAACGGTATCAGTAGAAGCCTGTGTTAGCGATGTGCAACCCAATGAAAATACAAGGTGGCATACTGTGTTAAGTGAAGTAGCGGTTGATGCGCACAGCCAGAATATTTTCGAGATAAGTGATAGTACTGCGTGGACTCATGTGCGCTTGAATATGTTTCCTGATGGTGGCATTGCACGTTTACGTGTGTATGGCGAAGCGGAGGTGAACTGGCATGAGTTCATAGATGGTGAGTTAATTGATTTAGCTTATATTAAAAATGGTGCTAAAGCTTTGCTGGTAAGCGATATGTTTTTCAGCGATAAAAATAACTTAATTATGCCGGGTCGTGGCAAAGACATGGGAGATGGCTGGGAAACAAAGCGTCGTCGTGATCCAGGTCCTGATTGGTCTATTGTTAAACTTGCCACGGCAGGTAGTATCGAAAAGGTCATCATTGATACTTGTCATTTTAAAGGTAATTTTCCAGATACCTTCAGTTTAGAAGGCTTGGTTTCGACCAGTGATGATTTCACTCAAGGCAATCAAGAAGACAAATGGCAACCAATTATTAATCGCACAAAATTATACGCGCATCGTGAACACTTGTTCCTAAATGAGATTGTGCCAGCGAACAGTGAAAAATTCACTCATGTTCGTTTGAATATTTTTCCAGATGGTGGCATTTCTAGAATGCGCATCTTTGGAAAAAAGCTCAGCAACAATAATGCTTAGGGGGGGGAATATGAATTTAGAAAAATTAAATGCATTAACCGCTGAGCAAGCAATACATACGTTTATGCAATGTTGTACATCGTCAACTTGGGTTACCACTATGGTTGCTAAGCGTCCATATGCGGATAAACAAGCGGTAATCAAACATGCTGATTTAGCTTGGCAAGACTTAGAAGAAGCTGATTATTTAGAGGCATTTGAAGGTCACCCTAAAATTGGTGATGTAAATAGTCTACGTGCTAAGTATGCCAATACCAAGGAACTTGCGGGTAATGAGCAAGGCCTAGTTAAAGATGCAAATGATGAAGTACTTCAAGTACTTTCTCAAGGAAATACAGACTACGAAGCGAAGTTTGGTTTTATTTTTATCGTTTGTGCAACAGGTAAAAGCGCGAAAGAAATGTCAGATTTACTACAAGTACGTTTACCTAACAACAAAACACAAGAGCTGATTAATGCTGCAGAAGAGCAAAGAAAAATCTTTCAACTACGCATTAATAAAGCATTGGCTGAAGACTAGTTTCAGCATCGATCCATTTAAGGAATAACAATGAGTCAAATTACTACTCACATTCTCGATACAACCCGAGGTTTACCTGCAATCAATGTACCTATTACATTGTTTGCGCAAGAAGGCGATAGCTGGAATAAACTTGGAGGCGGCGTTACCAATGAAGATGGTCGCCTTCCTGGCCTATTAGCGGATAAGGTAAAATTACCTGCTGGTATCTATCGTATGCATTTCGAAACTAGCGTTTATTTTAACGCGAATGACGAGCAAGGTTTTTATCCTTATGTTGATATTGTTTTTGAACTTGATGCCAAGGGTGACCATTATCATGTACCGCTGTTATTAACGGCATTTGGTTACTCAACTTATCGCGGCAGTTAACGATGACAGCTATCAAACAAGTTTTACCTAAGCCACTAACCGCTGAAAGCTTTCTAGCTTTTGGCGATGTTATTGAAGCGACGGATAAAACTAATAATTTTGCGATTAACGATGGTTTTACCACGCGTTATCACGACTTAGCCAAGATTGATGTCAATGACAATAACGGCCATACCTTAGTTAATATATTTCGCTCAACGCCATTAACACAACCCATCGCTATTAAAATGATGGAACGTCATCCACACGGTAGCCAAGCATTTATCCCCATGGGTGAAAATCCATACTTGGTTGTAGTGGCACCAGCAGGTGAATTTGATATTAATAAAGTTGAAGTCTTTATCGCTCAATCAAATCAAGGTGTTAATTATCACAAAGGCACTTGGCATCACTTTTGTTTGGCGCTTGGTGGTCAAAGTGACTTTTTAGTTATTGATAGAGGTGGTGAGGGTGATAACTGCGATGTACTTGAATTGGATGGCTCTATGGTGATAGCGCAAACTGAGTTGTAATGCTGAATGAAAGAACGGCATAGAATATTAAATTGAATGCTTGTAAGTCATCAGCGTTGTTTCAACCGCAAATCAAAAAGACTACAAGCTCGACAGAAATTAACTTGATTTGCTATCGCAAATCAGCTGTAAAGAATACAAGAAAATAGGTAAGAGAAAATGTTAAAAGTATATCGTGGTGAGTTGCTACATTTTTTGGCTGATCCCGCCAAAGTAGCGTTAGAAGAAAGCTATCAATATTTAGCTGATGGGCTGTTAATCATTAAGGATGGCCTTGTTGAGCAAATTGGTGAAGCAGCAGAGTTATTACCTACGTTAGATAAAAGTGTGGAAATCACTCATTATGAAGATGGCTTAATCATGCCTGGCTTTATCGACACGCACGTGCACTATCCACAAACTGAAATGATCGCTTCCTATGGAGAGCAGCTGCTTGAATGGTTAGAAAATTATACTTTTCCGTTTGAGCGTCAGTTTTCAGATTTAGAACACGGTAAAAAAGTAGCTGAGTTCTTCTTGCAACAGTTACTTGAAGCAGGCACTACCACCGCATTAGTGTTTGGCACTGTGCATAAAGAGTCTGTAGATGCATTTTTTACCGTTGCTCAGCAAAAAAAATTACGCATGATTTGCGGGAAGGTATTGATGGATCAAAACTGTCCAGATTACTTATCCGATACTGCGCAAAGTGGCTATGATGAAAGCAAAGCATTAATTGAAAGATGGCACAATACCGATCGTTTGCAGTACGCAATTACGCCTCGGTTTGCACCAACGTGTTCAAGAGAACAGCTTAACAAAGCAGGACAATTACTAAGTGAGTATCCAAGTGTGTATTTACATACCCATTTAAGTGAAAACAAAGCTGAAATAGCTTGGGTAAATGATCTTTTCCCAGAAAGCGAAGGTTACTTAGATGTTTATGACAAAAGTAAATTACTTGGTCGTCGTAGTGTTTTTGCTCATGGTGTTCATCTGCATGACAGTGAATGTCAACGTTTAGGTGAAACTGACTCATCAATTGCTTTTTGTCCTAGTTCAAACCTGTTTTTAGGCAGTGGTTTATTTAATTTACAACAAGCACAAAAATTTGATGTCAATGTTGGCTATGGCACCGATATTGGCGCAGGTACTACATTTTCAATGTTGAGCACGTTAAACGAAGCTTACAAAACTCAACAACTTCGCTCTGAAAAACTCAGTCCTTTCCAATCGTTTTATTTGGCCACATTAGGGGGCGCCATAGCGTTAGATCTTGAGGGCACTATTGGTAATTTCACAAAAGGTGCAGAAGCCGATTTTATTGTACTTGATTACCATGCAACACCACTAATGGATAGACGTATGCAACATTGCAAAAGTCTATCAGAAAAACTTTTCATCCTAAGCATGTTGGGCGATGAGCGTCATATTAGCGCCACGCACATTATGGGAGAAAAGGTTTAACATTCATTAGTAAGTTAACACTATAAAACGCTTCATTATTAAGAAGATGATATTTAAAAGAATTGGGGAAAGTTATGGATCCGTATATCACTGAGTGGCTAAATTTAATCATTCGTTTTGCACATTTAATCGTAGGTATCGCATGGATTGGTGCTTCATTTTATTTTGTTTGGTTAGATAACCATTTAGAAACACCACCACAGTACAAAGCAGATCAAGGGATTGGTGGGGACCTATGGGCCATTCACGGAGGTGGTTTTTATGAAGTGGCTAAATATAAGTTAGCGCCACCACAAATGCCAAAACATTTGCATTGGTTTAAGTGGGAAGCATATACCACCTGGATCACTGGTTTCTTACTATTATCTTTAATGTTTTATGTTGGCGCGGAATCATACTTAATTGATAAACGAGTTGCTGATTTAACACAATTTCAAGCCATTGCCTTAGGACTTGGCTCTATTGTGGTAGGTGTGGGAAGTTATGAATTGCTTGTACGAACCCAGCTAAAAAACCACGGCATAGTGTTAGGTATTATCTTAATTGTTATTGCTACTGCGTTGTCTTATGGTTTAACCCAAATATTTAGTGCTCGTGGTGCCTACATGCATATGGGAGCTATTATTGGCACAATTATGGCCGGTAATGTGTTTTTTGGCATTATGCCGTCGCAACGTGCGCTTGTAAAAGCGGTAGAAGCGGGTACTGCCCCTGATGCTAAATACGGCTTAAATGCCAAACTACGCTCTACCCATAATACTTACATTACTTTGCCAGTGCTTTTTATAATGATTTCAAATCATTATCCAATGACTTTTAATCACCATGCAAACTGGTTAGTGCTTATTGCGATAGTGCTGATTACCGCTGCAATTCGTCAATACTTTGTTTTACGTCACTTTGGTCAACAAAAGCCAATGATTTTTGTTGGTGCAATCGTCGCTACTATAGCGTTAGCGTATGCAATATCACCGGAAAAAGTTGAGCTAAGCGAGGCGCAAAAACAACAACAAGTGACAACTGAGCAGGTGCAAAGCATTATTGAACAGCGTTGTAGTTCTTGTCATTCAGATAATAATACGGATGAGATTTTCACATCAGCTCAATCAGGGATTAGTTTCACTGACATCGCATCTATTGAGCAATGGTCACCCCGTATAAAAGCGAGAGTGATTGACGCTAAAGATATGCCGTTTATGAATAAAACCCAAATGACTGAGCAAGAGCGAAATACTTTAGCCATTTGGATAGCAAACAATGCAGAAAAATAACAAGTTACTATACTGACAATGAAGAAATATCAACAAAAAAGTACCGATGGAACTATGAATAAACGAGTAATAAAACATGGCTATAAAGTAGCTGAGTCTTTGTATAACTTAGTAGAACATGAAGTTTTACCAGGAACAGGTATTGATGCGGAAAGCTTTTGGCAATCAATGGCAAATATTCTGGATGAGTTTACCCCGATAAACCAGCAGTTATTGGCTACACGGGCAGAGTTTCAAGTACAAATTGATGCTTGGCACTTAGACCTGAGTAATCAGCCTTTCAATCAAGAAAAATACCAACAGTTCTTAGTTGATATTGGTTATATTGTCGCTGAGCAAGAAGATTTTTCAATTACGACTAACTATGTTGATGAAGAAGTTGCGACCGTAGCGGGGCCGCAACTTGTAGTGCCTTTAAAAAATGCGCGTTTTGCCTTAAATGCAGCTAATGCACGTTGGGGGAGTTTGTATGATGCGCTATACGGTACCGACGTTATTAGTGATGAAAATGGCGCAGAGGTTAATAAAACCTACAATCCCGTGCGTGGCGCAAAAGTACAAGCCTATGCTCGCAGCTTTTTAGACAAAGTTATACCGTTATCAGGGGGAAGTTATCATGATGCGGTTAGCTATCAAATAGCCGACGCTAGGCTTATGGTGACAATGAAATCGGGCAAGCAGCTACATTTAGTTGATGAAACTAAGTTTGTCGGTTTTAATGGCGCACAACAAAATCCGAGCGCCATTTTATTTTGTAATAATGGCTTGCATATAGAAATCAAAATAGACCCAAGTATGCCGGTAGCAAAGACGGATCCAGCGTCCGTTGCTGATATCATTTTAGAATCTGCGTTAAGTGCTATACAAGATTGTGAAGACTCTATTGCTGCTGTCGATGCTGAAGATAAAACGGCAGTGTATCGTAATTGGTTAGGGCTGATGAAAGGCGATTTAACGGAAACATTGGAGAAAAATGATGTTTCTATTGTTAGAAAGCTCAATGGCGATAGAGCATACTTGACCCCAGATGAAGAGCCTTTAACGTTACCAGGGCGAAGCTTATTGTTTGTGCGCAATGTTGGTCATCTAATGACAAATGACGCCGTACTCACTCGCGATAATGAAAAAGTACCTGAAGGCATATTAGATGGCTTAATCACAAGCTTGATCTCTTTGCATGACTTACGAAGTAACTCTAGCGTTAAAAATTCACGCCAAGGCAGTATTTATATTGTTAAACCTAAAATGCACGGGCCTGATGAAGTTGCTTTCAGCAATGCTTTATTCACCCGTATTGAAGCGTGTTTAGGCTTAGCGACTAACACCATTAAAATGGGTATTATGGATGAAGAACGTCGTACATCGGTGAATTTGAAAGAATGTATCCGAGCAGCAAAGAATCGCCTAGCATTTATTAATACTGGATTTTTAGACCGAACAGGTGATGAAATTCACACTAGCATGCAAGCAGGCGCCATGGCACGTAAAGAGCTGATGAAAAATGAAAAATGGATCAGCGCCTATGAAAATCGTAATGTACGTATAGGTTTGCAAACTGGGCTCATGGGTAAAGCGCAAATAGGTAAAGGCATGTGGGCAATACCGGATGAAATGGCCGCTATGGTAGAAAATAAAATTGCTCACCCAAAATCGGGCGCTAATTGTGCGTGGGTACCTTCACCCACCGCCGCTACTTTACATGTAATGCATTATCATCAAGTCAATGTCGGCGAAATACAAAGCAGCATGCTTACGCAATTTTCTAGTGATGAAAGTGCACATGATTTAACTGATTTATTAACTATTCCGTTATTAAAAGATCAGGCTGAATTAAGTAAACAAGACATTCAAAATGAATTGGATAACAATGTTCAAGGTCTTTTAGGTTATGTGGTTCGCTGGATAGACCAAGGCACCGGTTGTTCGAAAGTGCCTGATATTAATAATGTCGCCCGAATGGAAGACAGGGCAACGTTACGTATTTCAAGCCAGCATATTTGTAACTGGTTACATCATGGCATATTAACTAAAGAGCAAGTGCTAGCGTCATTAAAACGCATGGCGCAAGTAGTTGATAACCAAAATATAACTGATGCGAGTTATTTGCCTATGGCATCAAATCTTGAGGAAAACATCGCTTTTAAAGCAGCCATAGATTTAATTTTCAAAGGCAAAGAGCAACCGAGTGGGTATACCGAGCCACTACTGCATCAACGTCGAGTTGAATTAAAAGCGGTAAACTAATTTAGGCAGATATTCGTATATTTCGAAAACTTGAATCTAAATCTAGATCTGAGGTTGAAAAGCAGTAACTTTTATTATTAAATAATGGAATTCAGCAGCACGCCATTAAACAAGGGTGCTGTTGTTCTTTTACCAAGCTAAATGAATTGGTATTGGTTTTATAGTAGGAGTGTTTGTGACAAAAGCTAAGTCATCAGAAGGCAATATTCGCCAAAAAAATAAATCGTTAATCTTCAATGCCGCTAAGAAAGAGTTCGTTACTTATGGATTTAAGGGGGCTTCTATCAAGCGAATTGCGGAACGGGCTGGAATACCTCGCGCCAACATTCATTATTACTTCCAAGATAAAACTGATTTATATCAACAGTTGTTAAGTAATATTATTGAAGTGTGGAATAGAGACTACGATACGCTTAATGCTGAACAAGACCCTAAACAAGCACTTACCGCATATATTCGCGCAAAAGTGATGCACTCTAAGAATGACCCTGATTCTTCTAGAATATTTGCTAGTGAGCTAATTCATGGTGCACCGGTATTAAACGACTACCTAAATACCGGTTTTCAAACGTGGTTGCAAAATAAAGTAACTGTTATTAATTCATGGGTTGATAATGGTTTAATCGATAAGGTGAACCCTCACCATTTATTATTCTTAATTTGGAGTTCTACCCAGCATTACGCTGACTTTAATGTGCAAGTGGTGGCAGCGCTTAATAAAGAAGCGATGAATGATGATGATTTTGAAGAAGTGGTTAGCTCGTTAACCCAAATAATACTAAAAGGCTGTGGTATCAGCTAAAAGAAGAAAGCCAATTGAACCAATTGTTTCGGTTGGCTTCTCTGTAAATAACTGGACGTAATCTTCATCTAAAACAACGGTTAATTCCTCTTTATTCCTTTATAGTCAAAATATACACTTCGTTTTTCCAGAGAACGTAAAAGGCACCTTTTGTCTTTCATCCCCCGTGTTAACTATTTTATTAGTAACACTTTCATTATGCTTGGTTATTTTTAAATTGTTGGTCTAAACTTTTAGGATGCTCTTAGCAAGCCATTACCCTGAATAAATAGGATAAACAAACACCAATGACAAACAGTCATACTACAAATGAAGTGATGCACTCGTTAGTCGAGGTTACACGAAACTCTGATATTGGTTTGCTTAATCTGAGTATTTGCCACGCTTTATTTCATATTTTAGATGCAAAAAAAGTGTCTTTATATACCTTTTACTATAACGCTAAAGAAATAGAGTGTGTTATCTCCAATGAGGTTGATAAATCAAATAGTAAAAATGTATCTGACAGTGGCTCATTAGAATTATTTGATTACAAAGCGGTTGATGGCTTGGTTGATTGTTTAAAGAAAAATAGCGCAGTAATTAGTAAGGAAAACAAGTCAAACCATACGGTTTTTTACCCCATAAGCAATAAAAGTAACAAAGTAGCAGCCATTTTCGAGATAATTGCACCATCAGGGAAAACTGGTCTTGATATGAGTTTTTATGCTAACTATTTACAGGTTTACAAAAACTACCTTAATCTGTTAATTGATAGTGAGCTAGATACGCTTACGGGGTTGCTTAATAGACGCACTTTTGATAAAGATTTAAAAAAAATCATTAGTGATAAAAGACGTAAACCTGACGAAAAAGGGAAGAAGGGCGCTCACCCAATGCGCCGCACTCAAAAAATTGGCAATACGCATTGGTTAGCAATTATTGATATAGACTTTTTTAAACGAGTTAATGATGAGTTCGGCCACCTTTATGGTGACGAAGTATTATTGCTACTGGCTAATATTATGAGGGAGACTTTTCGTAGTATCGATATATTATTTCGATTTGGCGGTGAGGAGTTTATCGTTATCCTTAGAGATATAAGTCTTGAAGGGGCTAATAATGCACTGGAAAGATTTCGTAAAAATGTTGAAAGTTTTGCCTTTCCGCAAGTAGGGCAAGTAACAGTGAGTATTGGTTTTGTGGAAATTACGCATCATCCCATTCCTACTGAGGTGTTAGGCTTTGCGGATGAAGCATTATATTATTCAAAAGAACACGGTCGAAATCAACTTAATCAGTATGAAGCCTTGATAGCCGATAACCTTCTTCAAAAGAGAGATTTTCCGGGCGATGATGTCGAAATTTTTTAAGCATCGATTCCCTCATCTTTACAAAGCTTTATCCCTTATTTTTTTTACTCCTTAGAACCAAATAAGACCTATGCTTTTATCCATTGCTATCGCTAAACCTTTATTATTCACCACCTGCATCACCTCCGCCAGAATCATTTGAATTAGTATCCTTGCTAGACATTAGCGCACCTGAACTATTTGTTTTAGATCTAGCCAAAAATACAAGTAACCAACAAAAGCCGACAATTGTTAAAATCCAACCAAAGGTTGAGGTGAGATCGGACGATAAATTATCTAAGCCATAAAAGAAAAAAGCAAAGCCAATAATTAAATTAATTTTACTCATGCTTACCTCAATTTTACTTTACTCACTCTAGAGTAGAGTTCTTTAATGTATGTCAGTTTATTTTGAATTATTACAAATGTTTTTCAACTCGCCATGGTGGATTTAGCCTGTTCTCTCCAGCCCAGTACAGTTTTATTTTGTTACCTGAAGGATCGTAAACGACGGCTTCACGCCAGAGAAAACGTTCATCTTTTGGCTCTTGAGCAAACTCAATACCGCGGGATTGAAGCTCTACTACCCATTGGTCAAGAGCTTCATGCTCAAAATAGATCACCGAGCTATTGTTAGTATCTCCTTCGCTAAGCGAAAGTGAAAACGTAGCGTCGCCTTCAGGGCATTCGAAGCGGGCATAATGCGGTGTATCAACGATTTGGGTAAAGCCAAGTGTTATATAAAATGTGGTTGCAGCTTCCATATTTTGAACAGGTAAAGTGACTTGGTTAAGGTTCATGCTAACTCCTTGTTACTAAAGTTTTTGTTATTATAATTAATGCCTATTAGGCGAAGAATAATACAAATAGTGCACAAGTTAAACCTAAAGCGAGATTTAATACAACAGGTAATCACTTGGAAAAATATGAAGAACAACATGCTCACAATGAAAGTAATCTGCAGATAGGTTTAATTACACTAGCTCAGTGCCTCATTAGGCTAAGGCGTTTTTATATTTGTAGATACCTCACTGATTAGCCAAACTAGCAAAACAACCATAAAAATAGCGAAAAAATCTATTAAATAACCACTTCCCTTTGAAAAGTCACCCATAGGGAATGAAATGGTTATCGGCGCAATATTTGGAAAAACACTACCAGCACTGACACTTCTAACAATTTGCGAGATGAAAAATATGGCCGCCACCACTAGGGCAACGCGATTTTTCACTAGAGCAGCATAAGCGCCAAATGCAGGAATAATCACGTAAAATAATACAAACAGAGCTGTGGTAATGTTGCTTTCAAAGCCTGTGTGAAGTGTTATACCTAACGCAATCAGGCTATACAGTGTGAGTAATAAACAGGTTGTTTTAAATTTCATTTATAGAGTAATTTGAAGGAGGTAATGGCTGACAATAAATATTAATATTTTATCTTTTAGTAGGCAAATATTATATTAGTTAAATAAAGTCAAAAAAACGCCAATAATAGGATCGACTATTGGCGCTTTTGGGCAAATAAATGGGTAGCTGTGCTTATTTTAATGCAGCGAGTTTTTCTTCAATAGCGCTGCAATATTTCATCCCTGCCTTTTTTGAGGTAAGTATAGAGCCACTTGCACTTGAATTAGCTTGCCATTGCCATGCATTATTGATCACTTTGTTTTTGTTCTCATCGCCAGCTAAAGTTGCAACCAATTCTTTATACACTTCAGCTTTGCCCGTTTTATACATTTCAGACTTGAATCGCTCGTGGGCTACGTAACAATGCGCAACTTCTTTCGCTAACTCTGCTTTAGTGATAGTGCTAACTTGTGTCGCTGCAAAAGCACTAGCAGGTAGCAGTAGTGATAGAATTAATACTAAACTTTTCATTTTGAGTCCTTATTAAATGGTATTTAGTAATTTAACAAAAAAAACAAGTGAGTAGGGCTAATTTATTGAAATTTACTACAGCTTACTTGTCTTGGTTTGTTATAACTCGATGATGATTTATCATGAGCATTATGGCTAGCATTCCACTCGTTAACAATTCTAATGTTTTTTGTGATGGCGGCGCCTAAGCAGTCATTTTCATTATTATGCATGCTAACGGGTGTACCATTAGCGTGAGCAAGAGCATAATGTTGAGTTTGATTTGGCCCCATGGTGCTACAGGCAGAAAGTAAGGTGATAGACGCGACAAGTATGGTCTTTTTCATAAGTTAATCCTTTATCTCTTCGATGTGAATTTCGAACACTAATTGACCATAACGTAAATTTAGATAATTTACAAAAAGTTAACAACAAAAATTCAGTTTTAAATTTAAAAAAATAATGTTTGAATAATAGGGGAAAGGAAATGACTTTAATCACACGGCTTTAGGAACTTATTTAATTATTTCTACACAGTTAGATTATGTGGTCTTTAGTTGCTGTGAAAAACGCTCTATGCTACCGGCGATAAAGCCAATGCCCACATAGAGCCAAAGCAAACTTGCTACTATTTGCCAATAATCTAAGCCCATAGCCGTAATAAATGTTGGAATACCCATGAGTCCGCGCAAGGTGCAAAGCACAGCTATAGTCACTAATGCCGGAGTGATTAAGGGCACCTTTCTAATAAGTCCTGCTGATGAGAAAGCAAATAGCGTGCAAGCAAACATTAACATTGCAACGATTATTGTACCAATAGGCGCAAGGAAAGTACCTTGCTGCGCCGAGTCGATAATTGGATCAAGAATAGTTAGAAAAATTTCGAGTTTATTTATGCTTGATTCTACTTAAGGCAACTGGAGTGATACCAAGGTATCTCGCAATGTCGTTTTGAGTAATGTGCTGAGATATATCTGGCGATTTTGTCAGTAAGTTTTGATACCTTTGATCAGCGCTCAAACATAACAATTCAAATTCTCGTTGCTCTTTTTTTATTGCGAAAGACATTAAGACTTCAATTATTGAGTTAGCAGCCTCAAGGTTTTTGGCAGCGGCCTGCTGGACTTCTTGATAAGGTAACTTTATTAAGTTTGTGTCTTTTAAACAGATCAAACTAAAACTGCAAAAGCCACCATTTAAGGCTTGAGTACTGGCAATGTTATCACCAGAAAATAAAAATGATTTAATATATTCCTTTCCATCTTCGGCGTTATAACAAGCCTTTAATACACCTTTAGTTATCAGATATATATACTTATTTTCATCGCCTTGTGAAAATACATATGACTTTTTTGGATAATTCTGGCTAGTGCCAAACTGCTTAACTAATTCATTAAAATTCATTTTTTAACCTAGGTTAACGATTACTCATAAAGACTCTTTTAGACTAGCTAACAGCTAATCAATTTGAGGATAGACATGCAATTAATTAATAAAAAAATTCTTATTACTGGAGCCACATCAGGCATTGGATTGAAACTAGTAGAAAAACTTTATCAAAATAACAACCTTTATATCATTGCGCGAAACCAACATAAAATCAATGAATTACAAGATAAATTTCCAGCTATTATTGCTTATAAAGCCGATTTGAAAAATATTGATGAGCTTCAAGCGGCAGTTAAGCAATTTAGATTAGAAACAGAAAATTTGGATGTATTAATCAATAACGCTGCGGTGCAATATACCCCTACCTTTATAGACAATGATTTTAAGTTCGAATCAATCAATGATGAAATTACTACAAACTTTACTTCCTTATGCTGTCTGTGTTATTTGCTTTTTCCGCTTTTAAACCGTCAAAGCGAAAGCATAATATTAAATATTAATTCAGGTTTAGGTTTAGTTCCCAAAACCACTTCTGCTATTTATTGCGCGAGTAAAGGCGCGATGAATATTTTTTCACAAAGCCTTAGACATCAGCTCAAAGATACTCATGTAAACGTATTACAGGCCTTTCTTCCATTAGTTGATACACCTATGACCAAAGGAAGAGGCAAATCAAAAATGGCAGTGGAAAAAGTAAGTACAGAGATCATAAAGGGAATAGAAAAAACAATTCTTGATCATGATATCGGTAAGGTGAAATTTCTTCGTCTTATTAATAGATTACTACCTAGTCTAGCAAAACAAATGATGGAGAAAAGTTAATATGAAAAACGTACCTATTCATATATTTAAAACAATTTCTTTTATAGGGGCTATGAGTTTAATGAGTCAGCAAGTTAATGCTAAAAAGATAGTCGTTCATATTGACAATATAGATACTAATAAACCTGGCAATATTATGGTGATGCTTTATGAAAAGGATGGTTTTCCAAAAGATCATGCAAAAGCTATTGCTATGGAAGTGATTCCAGCAGTTATCGATAAAGTGACTATCCAATTTCCATCGGTGCCAGCGGAATTTGCAATTAAAGTCCTCCATGATGAAGACGAAACAGGAAAAGTAACTAAAAACTGGACAGGAATTTTTCCCGCAGAAGGCTTAGGTTTTTCAAATGGAGCCAAGTTAAGTTTTGGTCCACCAAGTTTTAACGATGCAAAAGTCAAACTCGTTGACATTACAAGTGCAGTTAAAATTAAAATTGTTTACCCGTAAGGATATATATTATGCGTGCTCTAATTAAATTGATGTTGGTGCTGGTTAGTGTCTTTGCGGCAACATTTATATTGGCAAAAATTAGCGGTGTTATCAGCATCGAAAAAATTGAGTTCTGGTTAACTACGGCAAAGAGTGTAGATGCGTTCTATTTAGCCATAATTATTGTTTTATTGTTGTTTTCCGACCTTTTTATTGCTGTTCCTACCCTAACTGTAATGATATTGAGTGGGTATTTTCTTGGTCATTTTTATGGTGCTATGGCAGCCATAACAGGAGTAATGTTAGCTGGAATCTCAGGTTATATTCTTAGTTATATTTATGGTGAAAAGCTAGAAAAGTTAGTTATTAAAGATTATCAGCAAAGATTGGCACTAAGAGAGCAGTTTGAGCAATATGGCATATTGATGATTATATTTTCAAGAGCCATGCCAATTTTACCCGAGGTAACTGCTTGCTTATCGGGTATGACCAAAATGCCTTTTGTTAAATTCTTACTAGCATGGACGATTAGTTCCGTTCCTTATACGTTAATTGCTACTTATGCAGGCTCGGTTAGTAGCTTAGAAAGCCCCAAACCAGCAATTATCGCTGCGGTAACTTTGACAGTAATAGTGTGGATCGCTTGGTTTATAATTCAACGTGTTACCAAACGAAAAGCACAAAGTGAACGACATGCCTAGAAAGTTAAATTACCTTAAAACTAGTCGACATAATGGTGTTGACTTATTAAGAGCGATTGCGATTATTTTAATGCTTTTTTTTCATTTTCTCTATGACTTGAATTTTTTAAATCTAGTTGATTTTGATATTGCGGGCGGTCAATATTGGGCTATTTTTAGGAGCGTTATTGTATCCTTTTTTCTAATTACAATGGGAGCCAGTTTAACATTGGCATACCCTGATAAAATTATTTGGAAAAATTTCATTAATCGTCAGTTTGCTTTAGCTATTAGCGCTTTAGTTATTTCATTGATAACATTCGTTGTGATTAAAGAAAATTGGGTGTTTTTTGGCATAATTCACTTTATTTTTGTGGCAAGCATATTATCTATTGCTTTTCGGCATTCTCCAAAAACATCTCTACTGATATTTGTTGCTATTATATCTGTTTACTATTTTGAATTATTACATAGGCGATGGCCTTTTAATTTTATCGATGCATTACTTCCTCATAAAACTAATGACTTTGTAGCACTATTTCCTTGGTTAGCACTGCCTTTTCTTGGCATTAGCTTAGCTAATCAAGTATTTTTCAAAAGTGAGCAAGCTAAGTCAATTAAGCTACCAGCGTTTTTAACTTTGATAAGCAAGCATTCCTTACTCATCTACTTACTGCATCAACCAATATTTTTTATTTTACTGTATGTTTTCATTGAAATATCTTCATTGAATAGCATATTAAATTAAAGTCAAAACAAGGTAAAACCACATGAAATACCTATGTAGAGAGTCGCAGTATTACCTTCTTGTTAAGGCTATTTTATAAGACAAGGTTTTTAAAGCGGCCAAATACATATTTTTTGTAAATATTTGATAGTAATAGTGTGTACTTTGAGTAATCCATTTGTTTATAGCCAGATGATACTAGTAGGATAATTTCATCAGCTTCAGGGACGTTTTTAGAAATTTTACTTTCAATTTCGTTTATGATTTTTTTAGTTAATGGCTGCGTCAAATAATGATCTTTATATTCTAAGATCATGTCATTTAGGTCGCAGAGTAAGTAAATTACAGCACCTTCTTTAATCATCTCTACATCGATATCTAACTTATCGTCAACTACATTAACATCTAGAAATGAGAATCCATCAAAATCCTCTAAATCAATATAGGTAGTTTTATTGTTTGTTATATTCCCTTCACTTAGTAAATGATAATAAAGGAGCAGCACACTTGCCATTGCTGTATTGCCAATTGAGTAGTTGCTTTTATCGATAATCATATATACATCATTATCTCTAACGCCCCATGAAAAACTATACAAGAGTGTAATACGGACAAAGGAATACACTGCCTTTTTCGACTTAACGGGCTAATCGCTATTTTTTTGTTATTTAATATCATGTTTAAATTTATAACTGAATTTTTCAGGATATATTAAATGAGTCAATTGAACAGGTCGTTAACCTAGGTTAAATAAGTGCATTAAAAATTATTAAAGGACCATTTGTTATGTCATATGAATAAACACTATCTGACGTTAGTTACTTAATAACTAGTACTATTTGAGCACAATTATTTTTAGCCTAAAGGAAGTTTCTATCGAGTGTCTGCTTTGGTGCTTGAGTTCAAGTGGCGAAGCCGCCTCTCATCTACTCTAAGTTTCATTTTTACAGAATAATCTAGTAATGAGTAACAGGGCTTTAAATTCTTAATAATAAGATGTCGGTGTTTAGCTTTACAAGGCAAACCAACTCGGCCCGCCCCAAATACACAGTAGATGCCAAACAGCCGAAACTGAGGCAATGGTACCGGCACTGATTAATAATTTTGTTTTTATACTAATGTACAAGACACTCATAGTGTTAGTTAATAGCGTTTGTTTAGGGCATATACAAGCTATAAATGCTTTACAAAGACATCATATATATTTTTATCAACTTCGGTGCCATAGCAGCGAGTATGCTTAAATTCTCCATCTTCTTCATAAACACTCGAGTTATAAATAATATATTTAATCTCATTTTTTGCTTGTACTTTTGCTGGGAAGTTCTTCAAATTCTCAAGTCTTCCTAAGCGCTCAAACATGTCTGCTAAACAATGCTCATCTAATTGAAATTCTGAAACGTGATGGCCTACGTACTCATCTTTACTATAACCTAGCACTTCTAATTCACACACGTTGGCATAAACAATTTCCCCCTCAGGAGAAACTGCGTGGATTCCTATGGAGGACTTATTAATAAAATCTTCGGGACTTTCTGAAAACATAATACACCTACGTTAAACGGAGCGATTAAATATTCTTGATTAAAATAAATAAATAAATAAATAAATAAATAAAAAACAACGATTGTTGATACTAATTAGCTTAAGCGAGAAAAAAGAAAAAGCCAATGTTATTTATGACGTGCTTAACTGTATTGATAAATTAACAACAATTAGCCAGTTGTTCTTCATTAGAATGATGAACCAGGTTGTTTTAAAAACACGAGTTCTTCATTTGAAGACTTCCTACCTAAGATAGAGTTTCTATGAGGGTAGCGTCCAAACTGCTTGATTATATCTCTGTGCTTTATTTCAAAATCTACATTTGATTGAATACCATTTTTTTCAAAGAGTGTTAATGCAACATCATGTATTTTTAATGATTCACTATGCATGTAAGGCATGTAGAGAAATGATCTTTCAATTTCATTCAATTCAGCATCTTTTCCTAACGAGATTGCTTCTTGTGAAAGTGCCAGCGCTAAAGGATCCGATGAAAAGGCGTTAGGGGTATCTCTATATATATTTCTAGAAAATTGATCTAGTACAATAATTTCAGCTAATCGGCCTTTAGCTGTACTTCGCCAATCAAACAGTTCACCTTGACTGGCTTGCTGCAGTAAAGATAAGAACTTATTTTCTATGAGTTGATCAAACTCAGTGTCTTTAACCCACCACTTAGACGGCTCTATATCTTGAAACCAAAAAGTTAACACATCATTAGGACGCATTTTATTCTCCTTTATATGACCGTTAGTTCTCTTTATGAAACTGAAGCGTTTACCACTTCAAGCTTATCATGACGCTGTACGATATGAACAAAAGCAAGGAACTCATCTTCTGATTTTGAGTACCACTGTTTCCAAAAAACTCTGACATCGGTTTTTTTTCTAAAGACACCCATTAATTCACGTTTAGTAAATATACCTAGTGCCTTTTGATAAGACTTACACTGTGCTTCTAACTCCGCTTTAGTGACAATGTTTTTCATCTTGTCACTAAAGTCTCTGATATGCTTTTCATGGTTAATTTCAGTGGAACCATCCATTAAATTATCCATAATAGGGGCCACTAACGCCATAATTTCATCATCTGAGAGTGTTAACCAATTCATAAGTTCCTCAACAGTTAAAGTTGGTTTAAACCAAGTTCTTTTTGTTTTGTTTTAGATAGCCCAAGCGACACGATACGATGTGATTCACTTAAGTAGTAACATAATTCTTCATGTTTTACTTGTTTACTATCATATTGTTGTATCCATTTCATGCCACGGTTAGCGAAATAAGGAGCAGGCTTGTAACCTAAATAATCACTTAGGAAATCAAAATTCAACGGAGACGTTTTAAACGTAAAAGCAGGCTGTTTTTTATCAGACCAGCCGCCAAGAGCAAAGACTTTACCACCGACTTTCCAAACATGAGAGTTACCCCATTGCACCACATAAGTTGTAGCTGGTAATGCACCGCAGAATTTATTAAAGCTATCGTAATCCATTATTATTTTATACTTTAGTATGTTGCAGCTAAGGACTAGTAAAAAAATTACTTATTAAACAGTTAAGACGTTAATCATACAGCCAGTTTTTCATAAAATTTAAACTCAATTAAATTTCCTGCAGGGTCATTGATAATGAACTTACCTGACTCACTGCCATCTTCATTTAATTTTTCTATAGGTGCAAGTTTAAAAGAGTTACTTGATGTTACAACTTTTTTAGAAAGTGATAACCATTCGGATTTGGCTAAAATCACCCCGAAGTGATCAATGGCTTGGGCGGGCATTGAAGTTGTTTCTTGGTGCAAGGTCAGTTGGTGGCCAAAGAAAATAATATCAAGCCATTGACCAGTATCACGACCTTTTTTGCAATCTAAAAAATTTATATAAAAGTCTTCTGCTGCTCGTAAATGCGGCACTACAAATGATAAGTGAAATGGGTTATTCAATTTAATTCCTTTTAATGGAGGTGCTGAGTTACTTTATCAAAAAGTGTAATTTACACCTAAACTAGTGCTTTTCCAGGTAGAAGACTCGCGAGAGTCAATTTTTAGCCTAGGTAGTGTCTGAAAGTCTATAAAAAAATTAAATGACTCAGATAATTGATAATTTAAACCAATACCATAATTTATACCACTTTCTGAATGTTTATATATATAAGGGTAGGTTGTAGTTGTATTGCCTTCTATCGTTGTATAGCTGTTCGTTGTTGTAATTTCATACTTACTTTTAGTTATTCCAGCCAACGCATAAATATTAAATCCATGACCTATAGGATAGGAGGCTTTAAAAAGAATAGCTTTTTGAGTATCTATCTCCTCCTTATATTTTGCATTTGGCAGTTTGTTTACATTGAATGGGTGGGAATAGCCTGAAGTACCTCCGCTAAACCTTGTTTCTAAAGCCAAATATTGATTGTATTGATAGCCTGCAATAATCCCAAGGGTGTTAAATTCTCTATCTGGCGTAGAAGTGATCTTTTGCTCACTATGATGTGTGCCAATATACCAGTTAGGGAAATCTTCAGCATTAGCTTGAAACGTTAACAGTAGAGGAGCAAATCTTATGAAGTATAGTTTTTTCATGTTAATCCTTTAAATATTCTATGAGGTAATTGACTTAAACTGCTTATTGGCAATGCAGTTCGCTGCATTATGCACAGCTAAACTGAACAGTAGCTGAATGAATGCTAAATAAATTCATACGCATAAGCTTGACGAATATCTATTGTGCTGTATTGAACTAATTGGTGGGATATTAACGGTATAGCAAGTTTTACAAACACATTTTTAACTTTCGTCCAGTAAAAGTGAAGCCATTCTTTTGGTAGAAATTAAATGTTCTGTCCCATTCTTCATTTGGCGGTGCAGAAACGTCAATTCTGTGCCACTGCTTTTTTTCGGCAATAAGGCGAATTTCTTCAAGAACCCTTTTACCCACACCTTGACAACGGTAGTTTTCATTGACCCATAGTTCATTGATTATGCCGTATTTTCCATGAGCAAATATTGAAAACGATTCACCTAAAGTAAAAAAGGCAACAGTCTCATTTTTCTCCTTCAAGCAATAAGCTTCATGGTTATTTGTGGAGGCTTGTAATTGCGAACAAATATCATCGAATACTTCATTGGAGGGAACGGCTTCTTTATCAAATAGTTCAGTATAAAGTAGCGTTATAAAGTTTTTGATTTCGCTCTTTTCGGTAACCCTAGATATCTTCATTTACATTCCTGATAGATTTTATATTGATTCATCACTAGCTTAGTCTGGTAATAATTCGCTAAGTTGTTGAATGGTATTTACATTTTTTGCAACAGAGGGAGGAGGGGCTTTGGTGTACCAGTAAGGCTGAATACCTACAGAGATAGCAGGTTTAACATCTTTTTCAAAGCTATCGCCTACCATGGCCACATTTTTTGCGGATACATGAAGGATTTCAAGAATAGCTGCAAGAAATTCTGGACTTCCTTTTGATATTCCTAAAGTAGCTTTACAGAAGTAGCCCGAGATATATTCACTTAAACCCACGCGTTCAAAGGCCTGCTTTATTTCTCTTTCTGTTGAGTCAGCAGCTCCGGTGGCAATATATATTGATGCCTTTTTAGAAAGGGCTTCGAGTACTTCTTTGGCGCCAGCAATCGCTTCAACAATGTCCCAGTCGCACATTTTTCCTTTGGCATCTGGAAAGTCCACCATTAAGGTGTTGCCCCAATCGAAAAGGTAAACGTTAATCACTCAACCTCCGTTGAAATATTCTGTAGATGTAAGTATTCAAAAGTCAATATATTGCACTACGACTCAACAGTCTAATCTTTTGAATAAAGAAAGCTGAACTAAAGATAAGTAGAGTTCAAGGAAGGTTTGATACGAAATAGCGACGACAGCAAATAAATTAAGTAATGCTGAAATTGCTCAGCGATTGATGCTATTCATAATTTTTTTATGAACAATATAGTGACTCAGTGCTTAATAACTATATGAGGTGTTCACTCGGAGTTATTACATCCAATATTACGTTTTTTTATTTCTTGCAGATCGTCGCTAAATGAAAATAATATTTCGTCATGATCATCGAGAAAATTTTTGCCAAAGTAGTAAGGGAAGCTCTTCGCTTTGCCAATCAATAATTCATACTTTTCAATAGAATGAAGCACATAGCCGTAAAATCCGGAATATTCATTATTACAGCTGTCTACATATTCAGTTAATAGCCTAGAAGCGATGGATATTTCTCGCTGAAAGTCATTAATCTCATCTGATAACTTAAATCTTGAGGCTTGGTAATGTGCAATACCATAGCCTATCAAGATCATTAATAAAAAAGGGATGATTTTCTTAACACTAAACTTCATTTTGATTTGCCTAAACTGTTTTATACTGTATCTATTTCAATGCACTTATACTCGATAGAGCATAATCAACAAGATACATAAAACTTGAAGACGTTTGTCAGGTTGTTGAGGAATATTCTGATGGTAAAATTTAAACTATTTATAAAAAGCTATCGCTAATTGTAACAGTGCAAAAATAGCCATAATGGTTATCAATAGTTTGTCCTTGCGACGAAAGTTGTTTATTACAGGGTCTTGCTGTTGTGATAAAAAACCACTTGTTAGTGATTCTTCCATATTTGCAGCCTTTGCAGTTGTCTCATTCATGCCCATCTTATTGACGCATAATTTTTTCCATTCAGTTGGATAAACAGATTTAACATGAGCTTGTAGCTTTTTAAAATGAACAATTCTAAAAATTAAAAATAATGAGGCAAGACAAACAGGTAAATAAGTCAAGGTGTTGATAGGCAATTCCATTTGTAAGTTTACATAATAAAACAGTGTGTTAGTGTTAATTAACATAACAAGGAATAAACAAATTACAACCGCTTTGTTCCTTCTTTATTTTTGCCGTTATTAAAAGCTACACTTTAAAGCGAACAGTTAATCTTCAGGTAAGGCATTAAATTCAGCCTTTTTTGCTTCAAACCAATTTTTCATGACCTCGGGTTGCTGCATTAGTTCACGCATTTCATTCATTGCTTCAAGGTGAGCTGCATCTTGTTTCTGAAACATATCCATGCCGTGTGCTTTACTCAATTCTGCGATATCATCAAAACAACTCGCTTGGAACGCTTTATTACAAGCACCACCTAATTGCTTACAAGTCATCGTTTTCATATTTACCTCCAAAGGTATAGTAAATCATCTGATTGTGATTTTAGTTTCGCCAAAGAGGCTTGTTAGAGCAACGCATTTATTCGATCATAAAAGAGCTTTTTTCCCTGTTGATAAAGGTCTTTGTCATGTGGGTATTTTGCATGTAAGTCCTGTTTTATCTGGTTTAACTCTGCAATGAATACTAAGTTACCTTGCATCACCTTAACAAAGTTTAAGTGTTTTTCTATGTTTACATTACCAGTCTGGAATATGTGCAAATGAACCTTCCTGTGTTTTTTTGCAAAGTATTCTCTCCCTGCAATACCGTATTCACCTTTATAAACATAACCTAAATTTACAAAGTGTTGAGATAATGAACTTACTTCAGATATATCTTCAACAACCCCCAACAGGTCGATACAGTCTTTTGCATATAACCCATTTATCGCGGTTGAACCAATATGAAGAATTTCAATACCACCTGCATAGTTAGCAATGATTAAGTCTTTTTCATGCTCAAACTCAGAATTCCATATCTCTTTATGTTCAAATAAATACATGTTCTCTTATGCTTAAATAGGCGCAAAACACTAACTAAATGGTGCTTTAAATTAACTAAATAAGAGAGTAAAAGCTAATGTTTTTCGCTTTGTTTGTGGATATTATTAGCAATTAAAACATCAAAAAACTTAGCTGTTTCATCATAACCTTAATAACTTAGGTGATTTTGGCAATAGCACGTCTCAGTTCTTCACGTTGGATAGGCTTACTTAAGCAATCATTCATACCTATATTAATATATTGCTCTACCTGTTCTTTCATCACATCAGCCGTTACGGCAAAAATGGGTATGTTGGCTTTTTTAGCATCTTCATTACTTCTGATATGACGGGTAGCGCCTAAACCGTCCATACGAGGCATATGGATATCCATTAAAATCAGATCATAGTGATTTTTTTGTACAGCCTCAACGGCCTCAAAGCCATTCTTAGCGGTTGTCACGATATGTTTGTCAAACTCTAGTACCGCTCTTGCAACCATTAGGTTTACATCCATGTCATCAACAAGCAGTATTTTCAATGGACGTATTTTATTGGTTTCTACAGGGTTATTTACTACATGAGGTTGGGTTGAAAGTTTAAATGGTATTTGAAACCAGAAACAACTTCCTTGGCCTTCTGCACTTTCTACATGAATTTCTCCGTGCATCGCCATCACTAGCTTTTTACAGATTGACAAACCAAGCCCTGTGCCACCAAAATATCTAGTGGTACTTCTATCGGCTTGTATAAAGGGCTCAAAAAGGCGCTCTTGTTTATCACTTTCAATGCCTATACCGGTATCAAGTACCGAAAATCTAACATCTGCACTGTTAGATTTAATATTAAAAACTTCAGCTCTTATTGATACATCACCCTTATCGGTAAACTTCAAAGCATTATCCACTAAATTTACCAATACTTGTTTTAATCGAGTAGGGTCCCCTGTTAAGTCACTGGCTATGCCAGAGGGAATATCTAAACTGAAGTTAATGCCTTTTTCTTCTGCGCGTTTGCGCATTATGCCGTATATTTCTTGTAATATTTCAATAAAATCAAAGTCAATATTTTCAAGCTCTAACTCGCCTGATTCTATTTTAGTTAAATCTAAAATATCGCCAATCAAGTTAAGTAAATGATTCCCTGAACTAAAAATTTGTTGAGCATAATCTCTATAGCGCACATCAGCGTGAGGACCATATAGCTCTGCTTTAAGAATTTCGGCAAATCCGATAACAGAATTTAACGGGGAGCGTAATTCGTGACTCATGTGTGATAAGAATTGGCTTTTACTTTTGTTGGCTTCTTCAGCTATTTTTTGAGATTGCTCTGATTTGAGTAAGGCTTGTTCGGCCTTTATTTGGGATTTTTCAGCTCTGAGTTGCGCTTGTTCGGCTTTAATTTGAGCTTTGTTCAACTCAATATTTCGGTATTCCAGCTCTAGTTCACCTTCCTTCAATGTGGTTATATCGGTATGAGCGCCTAGCATACGATAGGGCTTGCCACCATCGTCTCTTATCACAATACCTCTACAGCGAACCCAAACGGTAGAGCCAGTTTTATGACGGTACCTAACAATTTGATCATACGGGTGATTAGGGTTATCACAATGGGCTTTAAAATTATACATGGCAGTATTTAGGTCGTCTGGATGTATCAAATCCTGCCATTCAGCGGCTAAGTGTTGTTTTGTTTTTGGGTCATGCCCCAATAATGTCCAAAAACGCTCAGATAACCATTCATGCTCTGGTTGCTGTAAATCCCAATACCACAAGCCATCTAACGATCCCGATTGAATAAATTCGAAAATGGAAGTATCGACTTCAATTAATTTATAAAGCTCATTTTTGAGGTAATGTTGAGGTTGGTTCATATGAGTCGTGTGTCCTTACAGTCGTGTGAATTTTCAAGTTGAGGCTAGTGCTATCGGAAGTGGTTAAAGCAAATGATTCACAGAACGAATAGTCACAGAGTTAGTCGTTAGAACAACTAAGCCTTAGTCGATAATTACCATAAAATAAAGTATAGGAGTCATTAGTTAAATATCAACAAAGGTGACCAAACTAAACTAACTTTATTGGCATGTTTGTATGGGCGGGTTATAAATAGCCATTGTTAGCCATGGAAAGTTCAGTAGCAGTGGTGGTTTTAGTTCAAGCACACAAAGAGTTTACCTATGTATAGCTGACAAGGTACTTACTTTGTGGTGACTAATAATGTTTTGCGTGTGTCTTTATCCATTTTTTCTACGGCATATCTAATGGTGGAACGATGCATTTTTGTTGCGTTTGTCAAAATATAGGTAACAACATCGTTTTGATAATGTACTGAAGTGACTTTAAGTAGCCAGCCCACACTTTTTTGAACAAACTCATCATTGTCTGTTATTAATAAATCACAGTGCTTGAAAATCAGTGTTTTATCGAGAAAATAGGTTGATTTAGCTATGTTACGTTTAATAAATTTAACCCAAACTACATTACTTGCTCGCCTGCACCAAGGTACTTTGGAAAATGCCCAATGCTGTGTTTTAACAATTAACTCAGGGCGAGCTATAAGATATTGATAAATAGTTTTAATACATAAATCATCAACATGAGACCAATTACTGGCATAGTTTTCTAGCCAGTATTCAAATCTATCTAGCAATGTTTCATCATAATGTTTTTTAACGAACTTATTGATCAAGGCAAATGCAATTAAAACCTCTTCACTGTACTCGGCTTTGTTAAGAATATATTCGCTAATAGACAATACTTCATTGGCACTAAGATAAGCAAAATCACTATGAAATTTAGCTATGATCATTTTTATATCATTAGCATTTGCGCCGATGCAATGAATACCGTTTGGAAAATAACGGCGACTGGCCTCAGCCTTAGCGCAGCTACTGACATTAACAAGGTCTTGTTTAATTATATGTAAAAAGCTTTCGTGATTCTTCATCTTGTTTATTTTTAAAGATCAGGAGACTAACATTAGCGTGATTGAAGTTTAGTTATTTATGAAATGTTCGCAATGCAGTATCAAAAAATGCTTTTACTTCAATTTTAGTTTGTTCATGCGCTTTACTGTTTCCTTGTACGGTACCACCATTGGCAAAAGTGTCATCAGGCTTTGATTGTCTCCCTGGGCGATGGCCTGCGTTTTCAAAGGCAATATGCTGGTATCGATAATTAAAATCAGACATAGTTAATATTGAGGTTAAGGTATTGGCCATAACCGTGCTCGGCCATTGTTTATCATCACGTCCCGAAAGTAATAATAAATGCGCTTTAATCTCATTTACGGGAAGCAAGGCTTGTTCAGCTTTTGATTGTTCAAGTAAAGCATTTTCAAACATTTCACGTGTGGTGATCATTTTTTTATTGCGTAATATTCGCGACAACCATACTGCGCCATCAATAAGACCAACACTATGAAAGTTTAGAGGTACTTGGCCTACAGTCCATGACGATTCATTAAAGCCTGCCCAACCAGGCCCTGCCCAAACAATAGCACTAGGGGCTCTAAGCACAACGGCTTTAACTAGCTCATTATTATGGGCTGTTAAAATAGCCGCCTCTGTTCCTTTAGAGTGACCAAATAGGCCAATAGCTCCTTGTTGAACTGCCTCATGCTTATTCAGCCAATGTAGCGCATTATGAAAATATTCAATAGGTATATTTACCAAGTTGTCAGGTAGTCCTTTTACGCCAAAATAGCGAACATTAAGTACAACAAAACCCGCAGATGAAAGCCACTTTGCATCTTGATTTTCATAACCGCCACCTGAGCCACCAATTAATAATATCGCCGGATTTGAGCCAATATTTTCAGGTAGCCAAAGCCTGCCAGTAAAAGACTCGTTTGATATTTGAGTAAAGACTGCTTTATTATCGTCAGCAATTGTTTGCGCTTGAACAAGTACAAAAACAAAACCAATTAAATATTTGCACAATGGTTTTATTTTCCAACGGTATCTATGCATTACTTACTCAACTCTTTAGGTGCGACTAAAGGCAATATAGCCTCATTTATAAACTCTTCAGCTTGCTTTGGGGAATCAAGCTGAACGAAACGAATATGTGAATAAGTATCTGACTGCATAATATCCGCATATTTTGTACGATTAGAGTGGTAGTTTTGCAAGGTCCAAAGAATTATCGATTTTCTACTAAAAAAGGTGGTGCGAAAGGTTTCTATATTGCCAGTGTTTGGCCATATTTCTTGCTTAGTTAATATGCGCTTGATTGCTCGTTTTAACGCTTGAAAAACAGTACGAGAAAACGAATAGTCTAGCCAAATCACGGTATTTGCTTTAGCCCATTTTAATGAAGCTGTTCTTGAGTAGTTACCATCAAGCACCCAATCATCTTCAAAGGTGGCGTCTTTTAGCTTCTTAAGAAACTCGCTGTTATTTGACTCTTGCCAGTTAGGTTTCCAAAATAACGCATCCATTTCTATATACCTTACATTCAATTTCTCAGCTAATACTTTGCTAAATGTCGACTTACCACTGGCACTTGTACCAATAACATTGATGTTTCTGTTCAGTTTCAAAAGAGCCTCACAGTATGCTGGATTTTCTAGTTAGCTAATCTATTGAATTAATAGGAATATATTTTCATTTACTTCCTAGGAAACTCTATTCAACTGAAGATTTTAAGCCAGAGATTAACCTTTTAAAGACAAACTCAGCGTCATCACGTGCAGTTTGTGCTCCTTTAGACTTTAAAATTGATAAAGCAGACTCTGTTAAAATTGCGTTTATTATGCGAGCAACTAACTCAGTAGACTCGATGCATATTTCGCCTTTATTTTTTGACGCTTTAAGCCATGAGTTGAGTTGTGCAAGGCTTTGCTCTGCTTCAATTATTTTACATCTTTCCCAACCGATGGCGGCAGGTCCCTCAATTAATAATACGGTTGCAACATCAGTATCTACTATTTCATCTAACCATGCTAAGCACGTACCCTGAAGATCTTCTATTGGTGATTCATTAGGTGATTTCTTTTTAAGCGCTCGAGTAATAGCACCTTTAGATTCATTTTCATAAACCACCGCCATCAAGTCTTCTAAAGAATCAAAGTGATGATACATGGCACCGCGACTCACTTCAGCAGTTTCAAGTATGCTGCGGGTGGTAGTGCCTCTTATCCCTTTACTTTTTAGAAGCTTAGTTGCTGTTTCAATTAAGCTTTTACGTGTAGCTTGTTTTCGTTGTTCTTGAGTTGCCATAAAATAATCCAAAAAAACATTTACAGACCAATGGTCTATATGTATATTTGTTTACAGACCATCAGTCTATAATATTTTATTGGAGAAAGATAATGATTGAAATTCCTGAAGCATTTACCCAATACTTAGCCGCTTGGAATGAAACAGATGTGAGTAAAATCAGAGGGCACTTTGAACGTTCATGTGTTGATGATGTATTTTTTGTAGATCCCACCATTACCACACGTAACATTGATGAACTAGAAGCTTTTGCGATTAAAGTTCGCACAGATAATCCCACAGCGACTAATCACCTTGTCTCTGCAGTTGATGGTCACAACGGGCGTTACCGTTACCTATGGGAAGTGTATGAACAAGGCAAATTACTTTTACAAGGAATGGATATGGTAACCATAAATAACAAAGGAAAAATTATTCAAGTTGATGGCTTTTATGGCGAATTATGTAAGCATTAGTTACTAAACAAATGCTAATCTATTTACATGTAAAATCAATGGTTTAGGATGGAATCTAGCTGGGTTTAACTCGTTGTTGCACTGTTAATCATTCACTTTGTTGATGGTTCCAAGTGCAACAGCAACGAGCTTTTCACTTTTATCATGTAAAGCATATACTTTACATTCGCAAGTGGCTTGGCTCTTTCCTGATGATAGTACCGTTGAACGCGCAATTAAGGTTTTCCCTATGGCAGGGCGTAGATAATTAATTTTGTATTCAGAGGTAACGCATTTCCCTAAAATTGAAGCGGCTGAAAAGGTAATGCAATTATCCGCTAAGTAGCTTAATACACCGCCGTGCACGAAACCAAAATTTTGAGTTAGCTCATTACGAATTGTTAGCGATAATTCAGCTTTACCTTCTTCAAACGCAATAAGCTCTGCGCCAATAAGCTTACTAAAAGGTTGTTCTGATAAAATTTGTTTGCCGTAATCAAGCATAAAACTCATTTCCTTGTTGAAATATAACGTTATAAAGTACGACTAGTCATAATTGATAAAGTTTGGAATAAAGCGGAACTCATTAAAGGTATAGTGGCTCCGCCTGATTAGTGTGTTAGGTCTCTTTTGAAGACTCATGATCATACCAAATACCATATTTATCGCCTTGGTATTTAAGCCAATGGTATAAATAGGCCGTTGCCAGCATGAGTATGCCACCCACTAAGGCGGCTTCATTAATTAGCCCCATGCAACAGAAAGTGAAACCGCTGACATGTCCTAATAATTCAATTCGCGCTGCTGACTGTCTACTTGGTTTAGTTTGTAAAAAGTTAAATACAAACCAACATTTTAACAAAAAGGGTAAAGCCTTCCAGTTGTCAGATTTTTTATCCATTTTAAATTTCTCCTGATTTAAAGTTGATATATCAACCTCAAGTGCAGCGGCAAGACATTTAAGTGATTCTAAACTTGCATTAGCGCCACTTTCAATTCGTTGAATGGTGCGAACATTTAAACCAGACATTTGGGCCAATTGCTCTTGTGAAAGATGGTTGCTAATACGTAACTCTTTAAGAATCATTAAATCTACCTCTATACTTAAGAATCATGAGTATTCCTTTTTTCTTTAATTGTCGGTTACGAATTTACCCCGACATTTACCCGACAGTTAATAATTAACAAGGGTAGCAGCGCTTTGCTGTTAGTTTAATAGTGAAGTGGCGTCAGCTAAATATTCTAGGAAACACATGTTTTTGTATGTTTAGCCTAATCATAAAGGCTAAATTCCGTAATCTCGCTCAACTTTTGAAATACGAACTTTAAAGGTTCCGTACCATGATTTACGTCCAGCTTTTTGAGCTTCAATATGTTCAGCGTTTGCTTTCCATTTTTTAATTGCAGCTAAGTCAGACCAATAAGACACCGTAATGCCGACCGATTCTCTTGCGGACTCTATGCCTAAAAATCCAGGTTGTTGTGCTGCAAGTTCAACCATTCTATTGGCCATATCCCCATAACCGTTATCAACGTCTGTGCGGGTAGAGGTGAAAATAACGGCAAAATAAGGAGGGGTGGGGGTATTCGCTATTAGTGACATTATTACTCCAAAGTTTAATAATATTAAAGTTCTTATTGATTATTTACTTTTACTCGTATGCTTTTCAGTGTCATGGTATTGCCATAAAACATTTATAATTTTCCATTCGTTCTTTTCATTTTTATATAAATGCATGTAGTCAATCCACTCATCTACCGTTAACTTCACTGAGGCTACTCTATTGTCAATGTCGAGTATATTGATATCAACTTTAGGAGAAACAGGGAATTTATTACCTTCTTTATTATAGTTTTCTGCTACCCAAACCATAGTATTGAAATCTGTTTCCATAATAAATTCTTCACCATTTTTTGCTTTCCAGTACGTTCTTTTTGCTAGTTGCTTATCTAAGCCTCTTTTCATTAACTGCGGTTCGACCTTATGTTGAGCCTCTATGTAATCGAACACAGCTCTTTGGATGTTTTCGTTGTCACTCGCTGAATTAGCGATTACTAGACAGGAATAAGAAATAGATAAAGTTAATAATAAAATACGAAACATGTGTATATCCTAAAAGAGTTAAACTCGGGTTATAGTTCAAAGGTGTGGCTTCACTAGCAAAAAAAAGAGAAATTCAACTTTTTTGCATTACTCTTCTGTTACGCCTTAACCGCCACTAAAGCGCCAGTAGGTACCATAATAGTCCCCGCCGTTTTATTAATGATTGTTGAGGCATTTGAGCTTTTTAACATTTTTTTCGCCCTAAGTGCTAACAATGCGTAACAAATATTGACACTTCCAAAAGCAACCGTCGCAATAAGCAATATTAATAATACGTCAGGGGTTGTCACTTGGTTTACTTTAATAAAAGCTGGGAACAGGCCAACATAGAAAACAATAGCTTTAGGATTACCTAAATTTATCATTAACCCTGTGATTAAATTAACCAGTAAAGAAGGCTCCTTAGATTCTTGAATATCTTCGGTGCTTGCTTTTGTTCTCAATAAATTGATACCTAACCAAATAAGATAAGCGGCACTAAGATACTTTATCACTAGGAATGCCGTGCCCATCATTTCAGAAATGATTGATAAACCAAATAACGCGAGCAAGATAAAGAAAAAATCACCTAAGGTAATACCGATGATCATCATTAATCCTCTGCTAAACCCTGAAGAAAAGGTACGCGCAATGACTGAAAAAACCGCAGGACCAGGAATGATGGCAACCACCAACATAGCACCAAAAAGTGCTAAAAGTTCTCCCACTGACAACGTATTCTCCTTGTTATTTTACGCCCGATGAGCGATTTATTATTGGCCATATAGAATATGGTTAATTGAAAGTGATTTCAGACTGCATGCTATATAAAACAAACAATACCTCTTCTTTTTCTCGTTGACCAATATTGTTTTTATCAAGTGCTTGCATGACATCATCTATCACAGCAAGAAACTCGCCCTCATTAATGTTCATACCCTTGTGAGTTGCCAGCATATCTTTTCCTTTATAGACATTTGGCCCGCCAGTACCGGTTATAAAAAAAGTTGCCGCGCCATTCTTTACTGCATCAATATCACTGTTCACGTATCTATTTGAAACTTTTGGGTTTTGCAAATGAATATCTACAACATCATTGGCAATATTAGTGATGCCTTCAGTACCACCTAATCTTTCATAAAGTGAGGTGTTCATATTTATCTCCTAATTAATGAGTACCTGTTGAATTTTAGTACACAATTTGAGGATTATCGAAAACAAGCTGAATCACATGAAAAATTGCTAATAGGCAAATAGACCTGGTAAGCATAAGTGACCAAGATGTAAAAGCCAACCGTATTATATCTTTGTACTGCCACTCGATTCACAAATTAACTTGCTTGAACTATCGCCTTTTATCAATTATATACTTGACAAGAGACTACTGGTCACTTATTGTTGTGCGTAAGAGACTGATGGTTACTTATGTTGGGTTTATGAATTGGCAACGAGCTAGAACAGATGAGAAGAAGAATGAGAGGAAAGCCGCAATATATGGAGCTGCTTTGACCCTATTTAAAAAGAAGGGTTATGAAAAGGTAAGCTTTAACGCTATAGCCGTAGAAGCAGGTTTTACTAAATCTAATATGTATCGTTATTTTTGCTCTAAAGAAGAAATATTTTTAAATATTTTTGCGAGTTTATTTGACGATTGGTATGAAGACTGTAGCCAGCGTTTACAAAAGCTTGATGAAAATGTTGAAGTGACGTTATTTGCCAAAACTTGGGTAGCATCCTACAAGTCTCATCCAGAATTTTTGGATTTAATACCCATACTTTTTATTTCGCTTGAAAATAATAGCTCTTTTGAACAGTTGCTTGAATTCAAAAAACTGTCAATGAACTTGCTTTACCAACTTGCTGTTAAGGTCAGCAAAATATATCCGACTATTCAAGATGAAAAAGCCTTTCAGTTTCTCACGCTAAGTTTTGCAGCAACGGCTAACTATTGGGCTGCACAATCTCAACAAAATGAAGCGCTTGAAAAAATTTATCAACTGGAACAATTTAAAGTGCTGAAACCCAATTTTGAACAGAGCTTAACCGTATCTGTTGAGATAATTATTAAAGGCTTACAAGCCAGTTAGCGCAAAATCAACAAAGCTGTTTTAGCCACATTAGAACAGTTAAAAAAACATGTAATTTTAAACGAGGTTATAAATATGACACATCACATCGAGCAAACAATTAAAGTTAATGTACCAGCAGAGAAAATTTGGCAAGTGTTAGGAGACTTTAGTAGTGTTGAAAAATTTGCAACCACAATAAAAAGTTCACCCATTGTGAACGAAATAAGTTCAGGGGTAGGGGCGAAAAGGTTATGTACTTTTAATGACGGTTCAAGCCTTGTTGAAGAAATTATTGATTTTCAAGCAGGGCAGGGGTATAGAATGGTACTGTCTGAGTTTTCACTGCCGTTAAAAAGTATGTATGCCGAGATGAAGGTAAGAGAAATTGATAAGCACAGCAGCGAGCTCTATATGTCTTCAGATTTTGTTGTTAAAGCAGGACCATTGGGTTGGTTGTTGGGCTTTTTAGTTATGCGACCAGTGATGAAAGGCGTTTTCAAGAAACTGATGAGTGGTTTGGCATATCACACAGTTACAGGTGAACGAATAGGTGAAAAAATACCGGCAAATGAAACCATGTCTAAGCTAATCATTAACTAGTTAAATGTTCAGCTATTCATAGCTAAACTGGAAACTTAGCTATGAATAGCAGTCGAAAAATAATGCTGAATGATCGACAAAACCTTTTGTGCTGCAATGCAAGTTAAACGGGTATCCTAATCACTCATAATTATTTCAATTTACTGTTTTTTACTCATTGTTGCGACCGAGTCAAAATCATTTAAGTCAGTTTTAATTTCACGCGCTCCGAAAAACTTAATCCATTTTTTAGGGTAAAGGAAGTAACCTTTATAACGGCATACTTTAGTGCGTAATAAGTTAAATGAGAGTAAAAATATATAAGCTAAATAATAAAAGACAAGTGTGCCAATAAAGCTTATTGATAGTATCTTAAGGCCGCAATAGAAAGAACCAATACCGAAAAATAAAGCAAAAAACTTATGCTTTTTGTATTCGGGGTACTCATTAAATTGAAAGTAATCGAGCCTGTTCATATACCAGTTGCCAGTTTTAGAGCCTGACTCATTCAAGTATCTGTGTTCTCTAAACTTTTTATTAGGCATTTTATCGTTTATTGACCCTTAACTTATCCCGCTTTTGTTTTGACCTTTTTAATGACATCGAACAATGTAAAAACATTTGGGTTATGGTGACTTCAATAACGGATTTTGGCGTTGATGAAAGGCCAAAATCTAAAGCCAAATGGTGCTCATCAACCGAAATTTTAGCCGTGCCATTAACTCTTAATGTTTCATTTAAGTTAGGAACAAAGAATAAACAACCAACTTTTCCTGTTTCTATAATATTCAATAGGCTATCTATTCTATTGTTACCTCGGGCATCGGGAATAATGAGTGTGCTGTTATTTAAAATATTGACGAAGCCAGTCTCTCCACCACGAGGTGAAGTATTTATTTTGCCTTCGTTGTCAAAGGTTGAAATAACAACAAAGTCAGATGATGTAATAAAACTAATAGCATGTTCATCTAAGGCATGCATTTCTTTAGTTAGTGCTCGATCTTTAGGCATAGTATAAAGCTGCCTTAATTGACTTTTAGATTTGATATACACTCTTTCTCCAAACGCTTCTTTAATAGGCAAGCAGTTGTTGGTCAAAATAGCTAATAGAACTGCAACAGGTATACTTTATATTTAACTTCTTACTGGAGATTAAGCACAAAGTGAAGCCTTCAGCGTCTTTGTTAGAAACCAAAGAATACACAAGGTAAATTGTACTAAACAATACAATTACTCCGACTAAAATGAGCTCACCATAAAAGCTACTTGTACTAACTAAGAGCTAATGAACGATTACTTCTTTCTATTTTTTTACCACCAAAAACATGCCTAGAATTAAGAATAATGCACCCAATATACGATTGGGGGTAATTTCTATTTTAGGATAACCCAGCCAGCCATTTTGATCTAATGCTAGCGACGCCAATATTTGCCCACAGACAATTGAAATTGCTAAAACTAACGCGCCTAGTTTAGGTGCTAAAAATATAGACAAGGCAATATTAAAGGCACCAAGCAAACCACCTAACCATGCCCACCATGGAATAGTTACTAAGGCATTAGGTTTAAACCATGATTCTCCTTGTAAAAGTGCAATAACGCCTAAAATAATTGTCCCAACAAGAAATGAAATAAATGCAGCTTGTATAGGGTTACTTAAAGCCAGTCTAAGCTGTGAGTTAACCCCAGCTTGAGCAGCTAGCGAAAAACCAATTAAAACACTTAATGGTAACAACAGGTATATTCCTAAATTACTCATTTAGCTTTCACTCCTATTTTGTAAAACTCTTGGCACATAACACTCCAACAAAAGGCTAAAAATTGATGGCCAACTAAGGGAGGCAAGTGCAAAAAGCAACGGTTCTGTTATTTATGAGCGTGTTAGGCATTTTTTACCATAGAACTAATTTTATTCACGGTATTTAAATTACGGCCGGTGGTTGCTTGTCCTAAACATGACGCTATATTTGAGACGAGTTTTGAGCGGCCTATCCCTTGAGGTGCGTGCAAATAAAAAACATTTCTCTTAACTGTGTATGCTTCAGAAGTCGCTATATATTTGCTTAATTTATCGTGCACTAACTTGATGTCATTTTTGCAAAAGTACAAGTGTACGAATTTACCTTCAAACTCGTTGTATGGGTTATCTAAAGCTAAGCTTGAAAATGCAACTTCATCCAATGTGAATACCTCAGGTGTGAAACCAAAGTTTTTAGAAACGATATTTTGAATATGTTCGGTTGGGTTATTAGGGCTTTTTAATACGATATTTCCACTTTGAATATAGGACGAAACACTTTGGTAATCACATTGCTTTAAAAGTTCAACAAGCTCTTTCATTGGCAATAGATTATTGCCACCAACATTAACCCCTTTAAATAATAAGATGAATTTTTTCATTGAGTTTCCCTAAATATCATACGGCCTCGCATAACAGGCCATAAGTAGTTTGCAAAAATATGCAGCGAAGAAGAGTCAAGCTAATGGGTAAACTACCTATTATACTATGACAGCATAGTTACTTGTCGCTTGTCTTTTTCTTTAAAAGTAACCGATATGTTGTAGTGGGCCAATCCCAACCAAAACGTAAGAAAACGAAAATAAGTAGACTTCCCCATAAAGCGAAAACCGCACCAGTTTCACCAGCATAATATGGCGTATTGCCTGTGTTAATCGTTAAATCGCTAAAAACGTGAAAAATAAATAAATTTCCCGTTGTGTGAAGTAATACGCCAGTCCAAAGACTTTTCGATTTAATCCGAAACCATGTATAAACAAAATTAACACCAACAATCATGAGCGTAAAGCATACTAGTTGGTAGAGTAAAGGTGTATCATTACCATAATCACCCGTTACCATAATGGGAAAATGCCATAGTGCCCAAATTAGCCCAACAAAAATAGACACTTGATTTGGTGTGTATTTCTCTAAAAGTTTAGGTACAAGATAACCTCTCCAACCTATTTCTTCACCCATGGCCGATCGTCCAGCAAAATATGTTCCCTCTAATGCCATTAATATCATAGGAATAAATGCTAATTTAGTCATGAAGTTAGACTCAAAACCAGCAAAGCCACCAAAACCGAAATACCAAATGATACCGTAGACAATAAATAACTCTATTATTGGATAGAAATAACTAACCGCTAATAACCGACCACTACCGAGACCCCAACCAAAACCCTTGAGATTCTTTCGAACAATTAAACTGGTGATAATAGAAGCTACGCCGGGGCACCACATCAAGCCGAAAGCATACCAACCATTACCTTCTATTGTTGCTATGAAGTAATAAAAAATGGAACTCAATAAAAAGGTAAGCAACAAGAAAAAGGACACTTCTTGTTCTACAGAAATTGATTTTGAGCTATTGATTTTAATAAGGGGTAGTCCTTGTTTGATAATTAACCGTAAGTTAATAATAGTTACATTTTATTTGCTAGGACAGCTACCTTGTTATATGTTTTTCCTAGGAAACGCCTCTTTCATGGTCCTGTTTTCTCTTAATTAGTAGGAGAAATAACTACTTTACGACCAGTTGATAAGTATTAAATTTACTACCAAAAAGTTCACTTTCGTTGACGCTTTTAGCTAACTTTTGTAGAAACTTATACTTAGGGCGGGTATGAAGAAAATGTATATAAACTTCTTTATGCCCTATAACTTTTGCCCACAGCATTAATTCATGGAATATTTTAATGCCAAGCCCCCATGAAGTATCATCGATAACGATTGCTAATTCGTATTTACCAGCTTCGAATTGTATACCGCACCAGCCGATAAGTTGATTATCTACCTTAATAGCACGTACTTTACAGCCATTACTTGCATCCACTGCTATCTTTGATTCCATCCAAGCTGCCGTAGTCTCTAGGTTAAATAATTCATGTTGCATCAAGTGTTCCCTGATTTTTAACTTATTTAACAAAGGTAAGAAATTTTTTGGATTTGTCCTGTTAAATTTTACGTATTCTATTGTAGACATGCTACCCCCTTCCTTGATATAGAACTCTATTATCGGGAAAATAATAGTAGAGAAAATGTTGGTGTGGCGAAAATAGTTAAGTGTTTTAATTCTTAATTATTAGCACTTTAGCTAATGTTCTTTGTCTTAATTAAATAGAGAGCAAACAGTACTATTAAAATTGAATCAAAGATTAATGTTAGGAATGCCTTTTCAATATATTGAACGCCAAAGATAAAAATGAGTGAAATAAATGCAATCTTGCTAAGACTTACAATCACTAAAGATAAATTACGATAAACAGGCTTAAACGCGCCATAAATTAATAACATCCCCATCAAAAAAATTAAAAAGCCCCAACTTCTAACAATAACTTGAGCTAAAGGCTCAGTAAGCGCTTCGCCAAACATACTGATTAAAGCCGCTTGAGGAGCGAATACTGCAAATATCATCGAGCAGGTCAGTAAGCCTGCAACAATCATTATCCATTTAATATTAGTAATAAAAATATTCAAATTAACTCCTAACTTTCCTTGTTATCTAAGGCATTAATAATAGACAAAAAGTTTTTGATTAAAATATGACGAGAAACCGAGCCAAATGTGCAAAATCTAGCCTGCATAAATGGAATGTAAATTAGTGACAGCACGCCCCATTTTCTTGCATTGGAGGACATTTAACGGTACCAAAAGAACAATAGACGCAACAATGACCAGGTAAAGGTTTTACAATTTTATGGCAAAATGTGCACTCATAAAAGTATTGACAAGCATTTGTTGGCATAAGTTCTTTTTTCTTCGTTCCGCATTCGGGACAAGTGAAAATAGACGTTGGAATTACCTTGTTCATTTAATACCTCGATAGTACGAAGTGTTATTATTGAAAAACCCCTCATTAAAAGGCAAATATTAGTAGCTTAAAATATAAAACAAAGTGAACTTATGCCAATATTAGGAGACACCTTTAATTACCTTTGTTAGTTGCCATCTAGCTCGTTGAACCCTTCTAACCATCCGATGAAAGAGTTAGATGCTTTTTCAACAGTACAAGAATCATGATTAAAAAACCATACCGGTATATCTAATTGCTTACTTTCGCAGTCTGTCAGTTTGAAACAATACATGTTGCCCTTGCAATCAGACGCAAATAAAATATGACCTTTTGGCATACCAACTGTTTCATAGAGCTTTGATAGTGAATATACATCTTCTAGGCTTAAAAAGTCCTGTACATCAGAAATATCGGCATTTAAATCACAGATTTTAGTGAGTACATTTGGCGTATGAACTAATCCATATGTAGAGATTAAATATTTATAAGAGTCAGGCAAAAACGCAGCTAATTTCGCTTCAAGCTCTGCAATGTCATGACTAGCAATTGGGGTCATCGCAGTTTTACTTCCCCAGTTTTCTACAAACAGATCAACGCTATTCATTTAAATATTCTCTTAATACTTGTCTTGTAAAGCTTTTTACGCCGAACATAGTTACAGGGTTGGATGGTAAACATCTGTGAGCATATCCGACTTTTTAATTTGAGGGCCAAGATTAACATAATGAAAAAGTAATCAGAAAATTATTATGTTTTTCACCACTGTTAGGTAACCCATTTTTATATAAGTCTTTAGCTATAGTCATATCTTCACGTGAACCTACATGTCGAACTTTTGCACAACGTAAAGCTGGGATTGTTTTTGGCTACGACTCCATAGGTGAACCGTGATGTTCAATAACTGCTATTTTGGTTTTAGGGAAATTGATTACTAGAACGTCTACTAATGTACCTAAGTCAATAAAAATAAAACGCCTCTAAAGAGCCTGAGAATAGTTGTTTAAAATCGGCGTCGAGGGAGTAAGAATCAAGTGTTTTTGTCCTGATTTATTTGCCCGTTAAGGAAGATTACTAACACTAAGTTTATTTGCTAGTTTGTAGCCATAAAAAACCAAATACCATGCTCCATGAGGTATTAATCATTTGATTATATTGTTTTTGTATCGATAGAGTCTCCAGTTAGATGGCTAAATTAGCTACGCAAGTACACCTTGAGTTAGTAGCAGCTTGCATGCCGATTCATATAATTATTTTAGGTATGTCGTGAGGATTAATTAAACTAAACGGTGTAATTATCATCCAAAATTTTAATTGTTTCGTTTAATTTTTATTTTTTGATGGGTAGATAAAAAGCTTCTATACTTGAATATCTAAGTATTTAGGGACAAGTATTAATAAAGGATCTTATGTTGCGACTTTCACTGTTGTTTAAATTTTCGATATTATATTTATGTAGTTTTCTTCTCACCGCTTGTGGTGGAGAAGACAAAGCCCCAGACAATAAGCCAACGCCAATAGTAAATGTTCAGCCAATTTCTAATGCAGGTATCGATCAAAATGTTGACGAACAAGTTAGTACTGTTCTAGCAGGAGAGGGCTCAGACAGTGATGGTAGTATTTCAGCGTACTTGTGGACACAAACAGCTGGAACTACGGTCGTACTTGAAAATCCTACTAATGCTTCAGCATCATTTGTATCGCCTTCCACAACTGAAGAGTTGCTACTGACTTTTGAATTGAAAGT
>MAAC01011257.1_pt1 | contig 80092 bp, 75 predicted proteins | sample 1115981 | NCBI WGS metagenome assembly MAAC01 (sample SAMN04961126, study PRJNA320927) | seawater metagenome | isolation source: sample BD02T64 sea water enriched with oil for 64 days | place: USA:Gulf of Mexico | collected 2013-07-27
CATTCCGAACAGAGAAGTTAAGCCTACCAGCGCAGATGGTACTGCATTTATGTGGGAGAGTATGTCGCCGCCATTCTTATTAAAGGTCCTGATTCTTACGAATCAGGACCTTTTTTTTGTGCCTTAATATTACTCATCTTTTGTTTATCCAGTTTCCTAAAAGCCTTTTCACCACCGGCATTACAGGATAAACCATTAATGCAGCTACAATTATTACGGTATAAAAAATTGTTAATGCTGGACTGAGTAGCTTCATTGGAAATAGTTTAGTTAATAGAAGATCTGCTCCTAAGATTAACGGGTAAACTGTAAATATGGTGACCAAAACTTGTTTCCAATATACTGGTTTCGATGAATTTGTTTTCATGTCCTTTTCTTTAATCAGTCGATCACTCTTTTATAGTTTATAGTAGCTGGAGATTCTAAAATGAATATGTCGGATGGTACACCAACTACAATTCTGGCGTTCTTAAGGTTTTCAATTTTTGTAAATGAATCTTTCATCATCCTACTACCTTCAATATCTAATTCACCTGAAAGTAGATATATCGATTGTATTTTATCTATATCAAAGTTAAAATCATGTTGTCCCTTGGGCAATTCATACCGTTTTATTGTAATCCCAGGTGCATCAGTTTTAATAGGTCCATTGTTACTTACATAAGTCATTATTTTTATATCTCCTTCCTTCTCCCATTTGAATGATTCTGGTTGATAATCTTTATAAAATGGAGATTTCGATAGTGCTTTATTGAAATTAGGATCAAACCATATTTGAAAAGCTCTAGAACCTTTTTTGTATTTTTCAGAATGTTGAAGTCCACTCCCAGCCATTATATGCTGTACGCCACCAGCATGTAATTCTGTAAATTTATTCGTAGCTGTGTCGAAATGTTCCAATGCTCCTTCGAAAATAAAGGTTAGAATTTCTATACCTTCATGTGGATGCATAGGAAATTCCCCTTCAGATGGTGCCTCTACATGAGCCCAATAAATTAAATTTGAATACAGCGGATCGCCCGATAGTGGTTTATTTTCATGTAGTCTACCACCAAATATTGACACGTTGTGCTGGTTCTCTCTTTTTTTAATTTTTAATGCTTTCATGATTCTTGTTTTTGTTGTGCTAAGTAACTTTCATAAACTAATCCATAGGATGTATGTTCTGCTAATACTTCGGCCAATGGATAAGCTTTTTCTGTTCTCCAATCATGCATCATTTCAGCTAGAACTGAAGCCCATGTTGATACCTTTACACCAGCTTGTGCTAACCGATGAATAGTCACTTCTTGTACGAGTTTATTCCAAGTTCCTGATGCATCTATTATCGCATAAGGATCATAGCCCTCAGCAACTGCGGATAATGCAGGGAACATTAGGCATACATCCGTTACTATTCCTGACATGAGTATCTTTTTCCTACCAGTTTTTTCTATGGCTTGTTTAAATTCAGGATTATCCCATGCATTTATTTCACCAGGCCTTATAATGTATTGTGCCTCTGGTACTATGTCAATCAATTCCTGAAGGAAGGGACCGTTTGGTCCATCTGGCATACTGGATGTTAAAATTACAGGTATTTCGGCTGCTTTGGCCATTTTAACTAATGCTCTGAGGTTGGTACGTAATAAATCTGGCGCTATGTCCCGTACACTTGAAAGCAGTCCAGTTTGATGATCAATCAATACTAATACACTGTTGTCTACTGTTAGAAATTCTGAAAATCTTGACTTGTCCATAACGTTGAAATTTTGGGTCTATACTATTTTCTACAAAATTGAAAATTAATAGGTGAGTGGACAAGACCATTTATTCGTTAAAAATGACCTAAAACACGGATTTTTGTATAGTATATCTAAATAATGTTAAGTATTATATTCGATTTTAAACATTCAGGGTAGCTGTAGTAATTATTAAAGGTGATTTTTTCGATATACTAATGGGGTGATATTTTTGTGCTTTTTGAAGAAACGACCAAAATGTGAAGGTGTATCAAAATTGAGCTGAAAGGAAATTTCACTTATACTTGAATCTGTATACACTAATAAATATTCTGCTTCATGAATTATTCTTTCATGAATATGATATAAAGCAGTTTGATTGGTAAGAGTTTTAACTGTTTCACTTAGGTGTTTTGGGGTAATATGAAGTAATTCTGCATATTCGAGAACGGTTTTTTTTATTTCAAAGTATTGCTCAATATGGTTTTTGAAATTGAAAAGTATTCGATTTGATTTATTGCTGTTTGCAAGGCTATTTATTTGATGTAGTGTTTTCCGCTTTAATTGAAAAAGTAGATGAAGGATGGAGGTGCTTACTATTTCTTGATTAAGCGGTTTCTTCTCTTTCAATTCAGTGTTTATTTGCTGTAAATTTAAATACCAATTCGTAAACTCTTCCTTTGATAATTGAATATTTGGGCTACAGTTTGGATCTGTTTGTAATAGATTATCTAATAATGGGGCTGGTAGATTTAGCTTTGAGAGGTAAGACCTTTCAAATAGCAAAACGAATATTTCAAAATCGTTACTTGAATTGCTAAAGGAATGTATCTGCCCTGGAAGGATGAAATGAGCGGAATACTTATTAATTTGGAAGTGGTGATGATTTAACCTTCTATGTGCATGACCATTCTTGCAGAGTACAATAATATAGTGATCACATCTTATAGGAATTCCTTTATTACCTTCTCCATTATTGGCAACAAGCGCTATACCATCTGGTTTAAAATTCTTTTTAAATATATCCATACCAAATGAAGGCAACGGTGCATGAACCTGTTTGTATAGGTTCAAGCTTTGAATAATGGATTGAAACGGAATAATATTTTTTGGCTTATCCACAATTTTTGTAATTATCACTTTCCATGTCCAAATTAAGAAATAAAATATCAAGTAGAACCGTGTGCTTGATTTTGATTATCATGTAATTATTTTAGTTAATCATTCTTCATTTGCAAAATTGTCGTAATATTGCAGCAGTGAAAACAAATAATCTACATATTATTTCTTCTTTTTTACAGCCATCTACTGATCGCTGTCGCTTTGCTCTGCGCTGTCGCCGCAATTAAAACACATTGACAAGAGCTTAATTTTTTTATTTTATTTCACACCCTAGCAGTCATGCTATACCCAAACAGTACATATTTATTTCTAAATCCAAACTTTTCAGCTTGGATAGGCCTTTCTGTGCGCCGCCGTTTTTTCCGTCGTCCGTAATGGACGATATATTACTTCTGAAGATGATGCGTTCGTCTTCCTAACCCTTCCGGTATAATTCTATCTTTTTTTAATCAAAAACCTACACAATGTTAGTAAGCATTGCTAGTGTTGAGCATATCCAATATGCCCATTCTATCTGTGAAACCATTAAGCAATCTGCCTCGGTAAGAGGTACTGGAATTGCTGAGAGAACACCTGACTATGTCATATCAAAGATATTATCTGGGAATGCTGTTATCGCCCTTGATGAAAATCAATTCGCAGGATTCTGTTATATCGAAACATGGGATCAGGCTGATTATGTGGTTCATTCAGGCCTGATTGTTCACCCTAAGTATCGAAATCAGGGATTAGCCTTTAAAATCAAACAAAGGATTTTTAACCTGTCAAAAGAAAAGTATCCTAAGGCTAAAATTTTTGGAATTACTACTGGGCTACCTGTGATGAAAATAAACACGGCCCTTGGCTATAAACCGGTTACTTTTTCTAAACTCACTGCCGATAGTCAATTTTGGGACGGTTGCAGTACTTGTAAGAATTACCAGATCCTTCAAGAAAAAAATCGGTCTATGTGCTTGTGTACGGCTATGTTATATGATCCTTTAGATACTGCTGTTTCCGAAGAAAGACTTATAAAATATTCTGTTTGGCAACGGTTAAAGCGAATTAAAGGAAGGTTGTTGATTAAAGTTCTACTCAAAAAATAAATGATGAAAAAATTAGTATTAGCATATAGTGGAGGGCTTGATACCTCCTATTGCGTGAAGTATTTATCGAAGGATTGTGGTTATGAAGTTCATGCCGTGTTGGTAAATACTGGTGGTTACAATTCGGAGGATATTGAAACTGTTAAAGGAAAGGCCTTCCTCTTGGGAGCCAAAAGCTTTATATGTATAGAAGCAAGCGCTGAATTTTACGATACGGTTATTAAATACCTCATATACGGGAATGTGTTAAAGAATGATACCTATCCTTTATCAGTAAGTGCTGAAAGAATAGTTCAGGCTATTGCGATTGTTAAGTATGCCAAGGAGCAACAGGCAGGATATATTGCACACGGTAGTACTGGTGCAGGAAACGATCAGGTAAGATTCGATATGATTTTCCAAACTTTAGCTCCTGAAATTGAAATTGTTACGCCTATCAGAGAACAGTCTTTATCAAGACAGGATTCCATTTCCTATTTAGGACAAAATGGTATTGACCTTACATGGGAAAAGGCAAAATATTCTATAAATAAAGGGATATGGGGAACTAGTGTTGGAGGTGCGGAAACTTTGAGTTCTAATCTAGCCTTGCCCAGTTCTGCTTATCCAAGTCAATTAGAACAAATTGATCCTTTGGAAGTAAAACTAAGTTTTCTCCAAGGAGAAATAGTTGCTATCAATGATCAACATAATGATCCTGTACAAAATATTCTACAACTAAATACCTTGGCTGCTGGTTTTGCTATAGGAAGAGACATTCATGTTGGAGATACTATAATTGGTATAAAGGGAAGAGTCGGTTTTGAAGCTGGTGGACCCTTAATTATTATCAAGGCACATCATTTATTGGAAAAACATACGCTTTCTAAATGGCAGTTACACTGGAATAAGCAATTAGGTGATTGGTATGGTATGTTATTGCACGAAGGTCATTATTATGATCCTGTAATGAGAAATATTGAATGTTTTCTAGCTGATAGCCAAAAGCTGGTAAGTGGAGATGTCTTTGTCAAGCTGCATCCTTACAGATTTGAACTTATGGGTGTAGCGTCTAAAAATGATCTTATGCAAGCGGATTTTGGAAATTATGGTGAGGAGGCAAAGCTTTGGACATCTGATGAAGCAAAAGGTTTTATCAAGTTGATGTCGAATGCTTCGAAAATCTATCAACATGTAAATGATCAGGCGGATGTATAAGGTTGGAATTGTGGGCGGTAGTGGATATACCGCTGGAGAGTTGATTAGAGTTTTGTTGGATCATCCTAAAGTTGAGATAGTATCTGTCTATAGTACTACAAATGCTGGAAAAAAGGTGTCTGATATTCATGATGATTTATTGGCTTATACAGATTTAAAGTTCAGTCAAGAAATCCCAGCAGAACTGGATATCCTGTTTTTATGTCTTGGTCATGGGAATTCAAAAAAGTTTTTGACTAAAGTTGTGATATCTGATCAGACGAAGGTAATAGATCTTAGTACTGACTTTCGAGATGAAAATGATGCCATATTTCATAATCGAAAATTTATTTATGGGCTTCCTGAGTTGGATAAAACAGCCATAAGGAAAGCAAACAGTATCGCTAATCCAGGATGTTTTGCTACAGCGATTCAGTTGGGGCTGCTGCCATTGGCTAAAAGGAATAAATTGATTCAAACGGTTCATGTACATGCTTTAACGGGTAGCACAGGAGCAGGATTGAAGCCTTCGAATTCAGGACATTTTAGTCATAGATTGAATAATGTGAGTTGGTATAAAGCATTTGACCATCAACATCTACAGGAGATAAAAAAAGGATTAGCACAAGAGCAGTCATTTGCTATTCCACCGATCGTTTTTTTACCGATTAGAGGGGATTTTGCAAGAGGAATATTTGCAACCTTATATACACCATTCGATGAGAGTATAGAGGATGCTAAATCACTTTATCAGGAATATTTTTCCGATGATCCATTCACCATTATTTCAGATGGGGAATTACACCTTAAACAAGTTGTTAATACCAATTTCTGTTTTATTCATTTAGTCAAAAAGGATGGTCTATTATTGATTACTTCGATCATTGACAATTTGTTGAAAGGTGCTTCTGGTCAGGCTATTCAGAATATGAATCTTATGTTGGGAATAGACGAAATGACGGGGTTAAAACTAAAAGCTAATTATTTTTAAAGCGTAGAACATGAACTTATTAGACGTATATAGTAGCTACAATGTTAACCCTGTCTCTGGAAAGGGCTGCTATTTAGAATTAAAAGATGGCACGCAAGTCTTGGACTTGTATGGGGGGCATGGAGTGATATCCATAGGTCATAATCATGCGGTATTTGCTAACAATTTGAAACATCAAATTGATGCCTTGATTTTTTATTCCAACGCTGTCGAAAATCCTTTACAAAAGAAGTTGGCAGATCACTTAGGTAGATTGAGTACTTGTGAGAGATACGATTTATTCCTGTGTAATTCTGGAGCTGAAGCCAATGAAAATGCTTTGAAATTGGCATCCTTTACAACTGGGAAGTCGAAGGTGATAGCCTTTGAGAATTCATTTCATGGCAGGACATCAGCAGCGGTAGCCTCAACCGATATTGACAAGATAGTGTCTCCATTAAATAGTCAACATAAGGTTGAATTTATTGCTCTTGAAGATAAAGTTGCATTGGAAAATTGTTTGTCCAAAGGGGATGTTTGTGCTGTTATTATTGAAGGAATTCAAGGTGTTGGAGGTTTAGATGAAGCCTCTACTGGCTTCTTTCAATTCCTTGAAATTAAATGTAAGGAGTACGGAGCTTTATTAATTCTCGATGAAGTACAATCAGGTTATGGAAGAACAGGGAAGTTTTTTGCACATCAGCATCATGATATTTCTCCCGACATTATCACCATTGCAAAAGGCATGGGAAATGGATTTCCTATAGCCGGTGTAATCGTCGATAAAGAAATTCCTGTACAAAAGGGAATGTTGGGAACAACCTTCGGTGGAAACCATTTGGCATGTACTGCTGGACTATCTGTTTTGAATGTCCTCGAATCGGAACAGTTAATGGATAATGTATCCAAGATATCGTCTTATTTAAAAGCAAAATTAGAAGCGATAGAGGAGGTCAAAAAGGTCAAAGGAAAAGGTCTGATGTTGGGATTGGAATTTGAATTCGAAGTTGTTGAATTGAGAAATCAACTACTTTATGATTTCAATGTTTTTACTGGAGGGTCAAGCCATCCAAATTTATTAAGAATCCTACCACCATTGACCATTAAGGAATTGGAGATAGATCAATTTATTCACGCATTAAAAGATGCTTTAATCACTATGAACCATGCATAATTTTGTACATACAGATGATATCCTAGATCTATCCCAATGTCTTGTTGGGATAGATGATTTGGTGAATAACCCAGAAGAATATGCTCAACTGGGGAAAGGGAAAACGATTGGGATGTTCTTTTTTAATCCTTCTTTAAGAACGAGGTTAAGTACCCAAAAGGCGGCTCAAGAACTAGGGTTGAATACCCTAATCATGAATTTCTCGAATGACGGCTGGCAGCTGGAATTTGAAGATGGGAGTATCATGAATGGTTCCACGGCCGAGCACATTAAGGAGGCTGCTCAAGTAATGTCTATCTATTGTGATATTATAGCAATCAGAGCTTTTCCGAAGTTGAAGGATAAGGTAGAAGACTATGCAGAACAGGTGTTAAATTCATTTATAAGCTATGCTTCGGTACCTGTGGTGAATTTAGAAAGTGCCACGGCTCATCCACTACAAGCATTGGCTGATTTCATAACCATTGAGCAGCTAAAAACTAAAAAAAATCCAAAGGTGGTACTTACATGGGCTCCACATCCCAAGGCATTACCTCAAGCTGTATCCAATTCATTTATTTCTCTTTTGAAAAGAGCAAAGGTAGAATTGGTAGTCACTCATCCGGAAGGTTATGACTTAGATTCTGACGTAGTGGAAGGGGTTAAAGTAAGCTATGATCAGCTGGATGCTTTTAAAGAAGCCGATTTTATATATGTAAAGAACTGGAGTTCAGTCGAGGATTATGGCCAGGTATTGCCAGTTGATGTGGATTGGATGGTAGATGGTGTTAAAATGGCGTTGACTAATAAGGCCAAATTGATGCACTGTTTACCTGTAAGAAGAAATGTAGTGATTTCAGATTCGGTACTAGATTCAGACCAAAGTGCGGTAATGGACCAAGTAAAGAATAGAGTTTTATCCGCTAAATGGGTATTGAAAAAAATGTTGAGCCATGGTTAAGAAAACAGCACTTACTATCGTTAAGTTGGGAAGTTATATCGTATCAAATCCTGATGTTTTGAAGGATGCCTTGATTCAATTTTCAAGTATAAAGGGACCAAAGATTTTGGTGCATGGAGGAGGTGCAAAGGCTAGTCTAGTTGCAGATAAAATGGGCATAGAAACGACATTAATTGATGGAAGAAGAATTACCGATAAGGATAATTTAGAAGTCGTATTAATGGTGTATGCTGGTTTGATCAACAAGCAGATCATAGCCTCTTTACAAGGTGTAGGATGTAATAGTATAGGGCTTTCCGGGGCAGATGGCAATTGTATTTTAGCCGAAAAAAGAGCAGTCCATGAAATTGATTATGGATTTGTGGGAGATGTAAAAGGGGTAAATACGGGTCTGATTTCTACCTTTTTGGATGCAGGAATTGCACCTGTGTTTTGTGCGATATCTCATGATCATGAGGGAACACTTTTAAATACAAATGGCGATACAATTGCAGCGGAATTGGCAATTGCCTTGTCAGCGTATTACGACTGCTCCTTGCTGTATTGTTTTGATAAGGATGGAGTATTGATGGATATTAATAATCCTTTAAGCCTTATTAAGGAGATGAATGCTTTCCAATTCGATCAATTGAAATCTGGAGGCTTTGTACACAGTGGAATGCTTCCCAAATTGAACAATGGCTTTTATGCACTAAACAAGGAAGTTAAAGAGGTAAGGTTGGGAAAAATTTCCTTAATGGGAAAACAAGCGATCAACTTTACCAAATTGGTATTGAAATGATAGTATCTCAACAATTAAAGGAGGAAGTCACAACTTTATTAAAAGCATTGATAAAAACTCCGTCTTATTCTAGGGAAGAGGATCAAAGTGCAGATTTGATTCAGGATTTCTTGAAGTTTCATGGTATTTCAAGTAGTAGATTGGTTAATAATATATGGGTGAGGAATTTATATTATGATTCTTCAAAACCTACCATTTTACTTAATTCTCATCATGATACAGTCAGGCCAAATGAAGCTTATAGTATGGATCCTTTTGAGCCGGTGGAAAAAGGTGGAAAGATCTATGGATTAGGTTCCAATGATGCTGGAGCAAGTCTTGTTAGTCTATTAGCGACCTTTCTACATTTTTACGATAGCCCCAATTTAAATTATAACCTATTATTTGCTGCGACTGCGGAAGAAGAAATTTCCGGGCCCAATGGAATGAGAATGTTATTTGATCAGCTTGGGCGAATTGATTTTGCTATAGTTGGTGAGCCGACGGGAATGCAAATGGCAGTTGCTGAAAAGGGACTTTTGGTAATCGATGCTTACGCTTATGGTCCTTCAGGACATGCTGCTCATGGAACGGAAAATAGTATTTATAATGCCATGAAAGATACTACTTGGTTCAGAGAATATACTTTTCAAAAAAAATCTGAAGTTTTAGGGCCGGTTCATATGCAGGTGACGCAAATTTCGGCAGGAATACAGCATAATGTTATGCCTACTGAATGTCACTTCGTTATAGATGTTCGTGTGAATGAGCATTATACAAATGAAGAAGTATTGGGAATCATCCAGGAACATACTTCTTCTAAAATGGTGGCTCGTTCGGTTCATTTAAATTCTTCTGGAATAAATGTAGATCACCCAATTGTGGTTGCTGGAAGGAAAATGGGAAAACAACTGTATGGGTCTGGTACGCTTTCAGACCAAGCATTGATTCAGGCTAAATCAATCAAAATGGGACCTGGTGATACTCTGAGGTCACATATGGCGGATGAGTATATTTTAAGATCTGAAATAGAAGGAGCTATCCATGATTACGTTGTTATGTTGAATGATTTACTGTTGGACAATAATGCAGTAATGAGTAAAAAGGAAAAAGATGAAACTTTGGGATAAAGGGAGTATTACGGATAAAAAAATTGACCAATTCACTGTTGGGAATGATAGAACTTTTGACTTGGTATTGGCAAAATATGATGTTGTTGGGTCAATTGCTCATGCCGAGATGTTAAAAGAGATAGGAATATTATCTGATGAGGAATTTATAAGTTTGAAGTATGAATTGAAGGCTATTCTGAAGCTCATTGAAAAGGGAGATTTTCATATTTCTGATGACTTTGAGGATGTTCATTCCAAGGTGGAATGGGTGCTTACTCAGAAATTGGGAGATATGGGGAAAAAGATTCATACAGCAAGGTCTAGAAATGATCAGGTTTTGGTTGATATGCATTTATATCTGAAAGATCAATGCAAGGAAATTTTGGAAATGGTAGGACAATTATTCGAGCTATTAACTGATCTAGCCGAAAAGCATAAAAAAGTACTGATGCCAGGCTATACTCATTTTCAAGTGGCAATGCCTTCATCCTTTGGATTGTGGTTTTCGGCCTATGCTGAAGTATTAATTGATGACGTATATATGTTAAAGGCGGCAGAAGGTATAATAGATCAAAACCCATTAGGTTCAGCTGCAGGATATGGTAGCTCATTCCCAATTGATAGGATGTTGACAACCGAACTGCTAGGTTTCAAAGATTTAAAATACAATGTAGTTGCTGCTCAAATGGGGAGGGGGAAAATGGAGAAGAATTTTGCTTTTGCATTGAGCAGTTTGGCTGGGACATTGTCTAAATTTTCGATGGACATTTGTCTTTACCTTAGTCAGAATTTTAATTTTATATCCTTTCCAGATCAATTGACTACAGGTTCTAGTATAATGCCTCATAAGAAGAATCCAGATGTTTTTGAATTGATAAGAGGGAAGTGTAATAGAATCCAATCACTTCCGAATGAAATTATATTACTGACCAATAATCTTCCCAGTGGTTATCATAGAGAAATGCAATTACTGAAAGAAGGTTTATTTCCAGCTATTGAAAGTATGAAGTCTTGTATAGAAATGTTTCATTTTTCTGTGGCTCAAATTGAAGTAAATTCAGATATTTTGAAGGAAGAGAGATATCAATATTTGTTTACTGTGGAAAGAACAAATGAATTGGTTTTAGAAGGAATGACCTTTAGAGATGCCTATAGGAAGGTAGGTGAAGAAATAAAGAATGGAGCATTCCAATATGATGGGGAACTGAACCATTCCCATGAAGGAAGTATTGGGAATTTGTGTTTGGATCAGATTCAATCCAAAATGCAAAATGTACTTGGGAACTAAATAGAATAAAAGATAAAAGGCCGCTAATTAGCGGCCTTTTATTACTGGATATTATTGCTTAATAATTTGTTCAGTGTAGGAATTATTTCCTCCCGAAAGTTCTAAATAATAGATCCCATTGTCCAAATTGCTTAAGTCCAATTGACTCTTTTGACTATTGGAAACTATTTTGCTTATAACAATCCTACCGACTGAGTCGTATAGTTTCAATTGCGTATTATTTCCATTCCACTCCACTTGAATGGTTGAATGGGTAGGGTTCGGATATACTTGAATTTCCGTAGCGTCTATTTCATTTATTCCAACATTACAACCTGCAATGAACTGAGCGGTTGAATTTTGAACAGAAATTTCTTGCTCACAATTGAATATTTGGATATTCTCCATATTTTCTGCCTCAAACTCAACTAGTGCACCATTTGGAACACAATAATGATGAGTGTATGATTCATTTGCTAGCATAGCATTTCCATTATTATACTCTACAATAGTATCGTTTTGCGAAAGTATAAAATTGAAATAGTCGACATTGTCTGTCGTAGTATACATTAATGTGACTTGAACCAAATTGGGACCACAAGAATAATCGCATGAGCCATCATCCACATTGGCAGCAGGATTATAATTTTGAGCAGCATCATCCATACAACCATAAACTATTAAGGTCTCACAAGACCCATCATCAACATTGGCTGCAGGATTGAATTCCAGGTAATTGGTATCAGTACATCCATAAACGATCAAAGTCAGACAACTACCATCATCAACATTGGCTGCAGGGTTGTATTCCAGGTAATTAGGATCGGTACAACCTTCTACGATTAGTGTTAAGCAAGATCCGTTATCCACATTGGCTGAAGGGTTGTATTCCATATAATTTGAGTTCGTACATCCTTCAATGATTAAAGTTGCACAAGATCCATCGTCTACATTTGCTGCTGGATCATACTCTAAATAAGCAGGATCCGTACAGCCTAAAATTTCAGTTGCGGCAATAGTTAATTCAGTTACCTGAGCAAATCCATCTTCCGAAAAATCGGTGATGAATGGAGTTAGGGTATCGTAGGTAGCAGTTGCTTCATAATCGATAGTGTCTGCGATGGTTCTTACTCTCCAAATTAATGAATCACCATCATCAAAGCCGTCCTTAGGTGTAGTGTTAGAGTCATCAGCATAAGCGGCAAAAGAAATCGCCTGACTGGTATCTCCATTCCAGGCGATGAATCCACCACATTTTAGATCACCAAGATCGTCGGTATAGAATACACCAATTTGATCTCCAACGGCAAGATTAGTACCTAATACGTTAGGATTGCTGTTTAGATTTAAAAGAATGGACATATTACTTCCTGTATCGAAAGTTGTCCAGGTTAGGGATTGAGAAAAAAGAGAAGAGCTGGTAAGCAGTAAAAAGCAAAGAGAAAAACAGAAATTTACCTGTCTCATAGTTTAATTATTTTTTTATGAAATGTAAATGTAAGAAATATTCAGGCTTTGTGACGGGAAAAAAAAGGTGAAAACCACCGTGAGGTAAGATTAAATTTGGAAAAGATGCTAATGATGAAAAAAAATAATATTGATTTCCATAAATATAAGTAATTCGCAATTAATTGTAAATCAAAAAATAGCGAAGTACGTAGCTCTGTGAGTCCCACTATGTATCATTTTTTTAAATAATATAGCCGAAAAGGTATTGTGGGGATTAAAAAAATACGCTACATTTGCGCCAGCATTCTCAGGAGAGATGGCAGAGTGGTCGAATGCGGTGGTCTTGAAAACCATTGTACGCAAGTACCGGGGGTTCGAATCCCTCTCTCTCCGCAAACGGAAGCCCAACACGAAAGTGTTGGGCTTTTTTTATGTCCCAACCCCAAGCTCTGCTTGAAGGGTTTAGGACATAAAAAAAGCCCAAAGAGCGAAGCGAAGGGCTTTCAGCTTGATCATGGTCTCCACTTTGGGATCAGCGCAGCTAATCCAATGAAGGGTTTAGGACATAAAAAACTTTCAGCTTGATCATGGTCTCCACCCTGGGATCAGCGCAGCTAATCCAATGAAGGGTTTAGGGCATAAAAAAAGCCCAAAGAGCGAAGCGAAGGGCTTTCAGCTTGATCATGGTCTCCATTCTGGGATCAGCGCAGATAATCCTTTATAGAAATCCAATATTACACCAACATCAAGTTACGTTTGAAGTGTTGAGGGCAAAAAAAAATATAGAGTCGAGAAAAGAACAATCAAGATGTTTTTGTTAAATATCTTAAGCTATTTAACCAATTGTAAGGTCTTGCTGGTGATATTAATGATGGTTATTGTTTTCTAAGAGGTCTGTATAAACCCAATTTTTATAGCCAAGTAATACTCCAATTATCGGAATTTCACATTTTCATATTGAATTGTTCAATTATTTGAGATTCTTAATTTCTTGAATTGAAAATAGTATTTTAATAGTTTAAAATTTACTCATATTCCTATTTCTTCTGAGTAGGATTTAATTTTTCATTTATGTATAAATCTATATTTTCAATTTTTTATCTAACTGTTTTTCTTTTCTCTTTATCCGTATATGCCCAAAATGGTCTCGATTTTGATGGGGTCAATGATTACATTCAAACCGATTATAACGGTGTCTCAGGAAATAGTTCAAGAACCATAGAAGCATGGATCAAAGCTGATGATGTGGCAGGGCAAGTAGTTATTACAGATTGGGGGACTTTTGCTACCGGATCGAGATTTACCGTGGCCTTAATTGATGGTAAATTGAGAGTAGAAGTTTCTGGTTCAGGACAAACGGGAACGACTCTATTAAGCGATACCACTTGGCATCATATTGCAGTAATCTATAACAGTTCACTAACGACCAATAAATTCACAACCTATGTGGATGGTGTTTTGGAACAAAATTTTGATTTATCAACGCCGGTGAATACTGGTAGCTCCATAGATTTTAGGATAGGAATGAGGGTTGACGGTGTTAAACCGTTTAAAGGAATTATGGATGAGGTTCGCATTTGGAACTATGCCCGAACTGCTACTCAGATATCCAACAATATGAATAACGAATTTTGTGGATCAACCACCGGACTGGTTGCTTATCATAAGTTGAATCATGGAATTGCTTCAGGTAGTAATAGTTCGGATACTTTATCCTTAGATGAATCAGGAAGTGCTAATGATGGAGATTTATTGAATTTTTCTCTTTCAGGATCTTCATCCAATTGGGTGACAGCACAGAGTTTAAGTATAGGTCTTGTCGACGTGAATCAAACTTTTGAGGAATGTGTTGGATTTACAATTCAGGTTGGTAATAATGTTTATTCCGGTACGGGAATTTATGTGGATACCATCTTTGGAGGTTCCTCTGGGGGATGTGATTCTGTTTTTATAACAAATTTGACAATTAATTCACCCAGCCAGCAATCACAAACGGTAGTTGAATGTGATGGATATCAATTGACAGTAGGAAATAATGTTTATTCAACTACTGGGGTTTATGTAGATACCCTTGTAGGTGCAGGAGTAAATGGCTGCGATTTAATCATGACTTCAAATTTGACTATCAATAGCGAAATTCAAATCGCTCAGAATCTATCAATTTGTGATGGTGAGACTATAGAGGTAGGTGGAAATGTCTATTCATCCAATGGAATTTACGTTGATACTATTGGCAATAGTTCAGGATGTGATTCCATATTCACTACGAATTTAACTGTTATGCAGGATCCAACCTTTACACAAACCTTTGAAGAATGTGAGGGTTTTTCGGTACATGTAAATGGTAATAATTATTCGGAAACAGGGGTGTATACAGATATTATTTATGGCGGATCGAGTATGGGCTGTGATTCTATAATAAAGACTTATTTAACCATTGTTAATTTGATTGATACTGCTCTGATAGCCTCTGAAAATTTACTTTCTGTTACTTATATGGGAGCGAGTTATCAATGGGTTGATTGTGATAGTAATTATGCATTTATAGATGGAGCAAATGGATCTGTTTTTGAACCGTTGGTAAATGGAAATTATGCAGTTATTATAACAGATGGAAATTGTATAGATACTTCCTCTTGCTATAGTATTCATGAAATAGGATTGGAAGAGGGGGTATTTGAAATGAATTCTATTATATCGCCAAATCCAATTAATAATATTGCATTTATTGATATTGGGGATGAACTTGGAATATCGTCTATTATAGTTTTTGATATATCTGGTAAAAAGCAATTTGAATTATATACTATAGAAAATAGTGTTGAGATAGATATGAGTGAATTAAGTATGGGTATTTATTTTGTTGAAATTAATGACGGGAAGAGACGGGAGTTTTTGAAAGTCATGAAATTATAACTATCTCAATTGGAAAAAAGCACCAGATTCTGGTGCTTTTTTTTATTATTCTTCACCTGCCCATTCAATTTTTATATATCCATCTTTTCCATTTAAACCATTCGTTCCAGCTATGGGGGTTGCATTGTTGAAGGCCGTACCGATCCCGCCGGCACCCCCCGTTCCGTAGTTTGTTCCATTATTTCCTCCAGCACCTCCCTCTCCGGCAGGTCCACTCCAGGTAATATCCAGGAATTCACCATCTCCGCCTTTTTCTCCAGCTGGAAATCCTGCTCCACCATTACCTCCAACATTCTCACCTATCGTATTACTTCTTCCGCCATTACCTGCTGAGGTTTCATATAAACTTGTAGCTCCAAGCTTTAAGCTGGATTTTGAGCCATGTGTTCCGTTATTATTGATCGTTCCTCCAAGTCCATTAGTACCAACTACAGCTGTATAAAGTGTATTGCTTTCTAGGCTTATATTTTCCCAGGTTTTCGCCTCTCCAGCTCCGCCACCGCCACCGCCACCGGTTGAATTGCTTAATCCTGATGATCCAACACCACCACCTCCTCCACCTCCGGCAGCGATGATGGTTATAGTGGCGGTAATATTCTTGGCATCAATTTGAAATTCATGATTTCCTGTAGTTGTATATTCTATGGTTCCGGAAACTTTATTTGAGCCATTATCATTTTTGGAACAGGAGAATACCAAGATAATAGCAAAAAATAGAGCAAGATATAAGTTTGACTTTTTCATAATTCAATGGTTTTATTCCTTAGGAATTCGTTGTAGATCAAGGTGGTGAAAATCAAAGCTAAAATCTATATTTGGGGAGATGCCTTTCATTTTTATAGCGTGTGCATTCCCTTCTTCGTTTAATTCAAAAATGGCAAAAGCATCTGCATTGACATCTTGGTATTCCCATTTAATTGCATAGGTATTCCCTTTGTAGTATTGTAAGGCTCCATTCAATTTTGGAGAGCGAATAAATTGCATCCATAATTGATCTTTTTTCATGAAAATTTTAGCCTGTCCAAACCATGGATCCTCATAATTTCCCAGAAGGTTGGATGGAGCAATATTTGGTTTTTTATTCGTATTTACCTCCTTCCATACAGCCGTTGATACAGAATCCCCGTTTAATAGGTAATCCTCATAGCGCATGTGTAGCTTTTCAGTCCACTTAAAATCACTTAGCCCTAAATAGTTGTCCACTACAGTACGGATAACGCTTGCATGAGCATAGGCTCCTCCTTCCGTGGTATTGGTGAGTACGATAACACCAAGGTTCATTTCAGGTACTAAAATAATTTGCGATAACATGCCGGGTAGACCTCCTGTATGTCCTACGAGCACATATCCATTTAAATCGAAAATGCTCCAACCCAATCCATAGCTGGAAAAATGAACCCGATAGGGTGGTTTAGGTATGGGGTTAAAGGCAAGCTGAGTATGTGGAGTCCACATTTTAATGTGGTTTTCCAAGGAGATCATTTGAGTCTGTTGATATTTCCCCCCATTTAGGTGAACACTCAACCATTTCAACATATCCTGAATATTGGAATAGATACCTCCAGCTGGTTTTGCAATTCCTACATCAAAATGATCTAAAGTTTTTGTTTCATTCTTTAGATAGGTGAAAGGATCCGCAATATTAGCTTTCTTTGAAATATCGGCATAGGAGCAAGCAGATTCTTCCATGCCAATTGGGGTCATAATTTTAGTTTCAATGAACTCACACCAGCTCATCCCGCTTACGCGTGAGACGATTTCTCCGGCAACTATGTACATCAAATTATTATAGGCAAATTCTGTACGAAAGTCACTAACGGATTTTTGGTATTGAAAACTTTGCAGTACATCTTTCAGGGTGAAATCTGAGCCATCTGGAAAAAACATTAGGTCTCCGGCCCCTAAACCCAAACCACTTCTATGGCATAATAGATCTGTTATGGTGAAGTTCGCAGTAATGTATGGATCTTGCATTTTAAATTCTGGAATGTATTGGCTGACCTTATCATTCCAGTCCAATTTCCCTTCATCTACTAACATGGCCAATGCAGTAGTTGTAAATGCTTTAGTATTGGATGCTATTGCAAATCTTGTGTGCTCATCTACCGGCTTTTTATTTTTCAATGATCGCAGTCCATATCCTTTACTGTGAATTATTTGACCATCCTTGATAATTCCAACAGCCATACCCGTGACTCCAAATTTTTCCATCGCATCGTCAATATGGGTATCTATTTCGGTCGTCTTTAATTGTGGATATCCAGATTGAATACAAAAGATTCCAAAGCAAAATAATACTATAATTTGAAGCTTTATATTTTTCATAATTACGTTGGCTTAGTGCTAATTCATATCTTAAAATCCATTGCAGAACGTGTAAGTTCCAATGACTACTTAGTATATGGTATAGTAGGTTAATATTTAATAATTGGGATTTACCCTATTTTTAGCCTTCTTCTGTAAAAGGTACATATGTTCATTTAAAATATCATGATCGTTCAATATGGGAGCATCAGGATCAAATTGTTTGGACAATTCAATATCATCTTTGTGTTCAATTAAAGTATAATCCCTTTGGTTGGTATAAAATGAATCGCCGACCAATTGATAGGTGAAATTGGAGTCAATTCTATTTTTAAAAAATTGGATTAGCCTTTGAAACACAGCTTTTGATGCCTCTTCCTTTCTAAAAGAAACAGCTCCTATATATCCACTTGTTTGTTGAATTTCATGATAAAGTTGAAACAATCGGCGGCTGTCTGTTATGTGAAGAAAGAATTGTACACCTTCCAATAGTATAAAGGAAGGAGCTTCTTGAGTGATTGATAGAATTTTGGATTTTAGTTCTGAAAAATCCTTGTCTTCAAAATTGGCCCGTAGGTACTTAATATTTCTAAAAGGCAGTTGTCCTTTTTCTTGCCAGCGTTTAATTTTTTCCTTTTTGTAATTAATTACTTGATCCGTATCAATTTCAATATGTTTTAAATTTTCACTCAATAGAAAAGGGTACATGCTGAAGCCACAACCAAAATTTATTAAATAGTGGATCTCTTCCTTTTCGTATAGCCTTTTAATCGTTTCAAAAAAATACCTGTTTCGTAAACAATGAAGGGTTGGCTCATGCGGAGATACTTCTTTTAATAGATCCTTTACCCAAACATCCGTTTTATCATTATTCCATAATCCTACATATTCGTCCTTACTCAAGTTTATATTGGAGGAGCGATAACTTGAGGTCATAAATGCGGTTTCATGTATTGCAAGTATTTCAGGCATTTATAAGGGGTGAATTTGTTGTATTACATTGACTATCACTAATATAGTGAATTTTATTGTGGTTTTGTAGCTTTAGATGTATGAATATCTCAGGCCATATTATTATCATTAGTAAATAAATAATTATCGAAAAACGATAAAAATATATTGTTTAATATAAATTATTAGCTATTTTTGTTTTGAAGAAATTAATCAAAAATTAATATGAAAAAACAATCAAGGAGTATTCGTTTATTAAATTTTTTCACCCAATTCTGTTTTTGGGCTACCGTCCTAATTGGATTTTTTTTACTCGTATCTACTGTAAAAGGAGTCTGGTCAGGTCAAGCTATAATTCCTTCAGAGGTAGGGGAACGTTTTAGTTATAAATTTCCCTTTTTCGAGAATGATGTGCAAAACCTGATAGTTTCAAATAGATCAGGAGCAGTTGAAACCTTTGAGGTGAATTCGGAGAGCTGGCAGTCCATGCCGATGTATTTAAAATGGGTTATGTGGTTGAATCCTTTACTTATGGTGGGATTTTTATTTTCCATGATTTATTTCTTCCGTCAGGTAGTAATGAAAGTATATAGAGGGGAGTTTTTTGACCAGTATTGTATTGACAGCCTTAAGAAATTATCCATTGTAATGGTTGTAGCCTGGTTCTATGAATTGATCATGCGTTCTGTGATCAATGTTTCACTGCAGACATGGTTGTTGAATGGGGAAAATAATTTTACCATTAGAATTGGCACAACTTCAATTTCTTTATTGATAATAGCTTTATTTATGTGGTCACTAAGCATTATTTTTCAGGAAGGACTAGTCTTGAAGCAAGATAACGAATTAACGGTATAGGCATGGGAATAATAGTAAATTTAGACGTGATGTTGGCCAAAAGAAAGATGAGCTTAACCGAGCTTTCGGAAAAGGTTGGATTAACAATGGCTAATTTATCCATCTTAAAGAAGGGGAAAGCTAAGGCAGTTCGATTTACCACCTTAAGTGCCATTTGTGAGGTGTTGGATTGTCAACCAGGAGATATTTTGGAGTTTCAAAAGGAGTTAGTGGATGACTGAAAGTAAAAGGGCTGATATACAGCCCTTTTTTTATTGTTGTCCCGATTGTATTTCCTCATTCGGGTTTTGGTTAAGTGCATACCCTTTTATGTATAAGTTGTGTTCAGTTTTATTGACAAATAACCATCCATATTGTTCATTCAATTTTAGGCCAATATATTTGTCGCCACTAAAATCAAAAGAGTAGTATCCTCCCCCTTGTGTAAGGGCAACTTCCAAAAACTGTCTATTTTGCCATAAAAGTGTTTCGTCTATGACTTCATCTGGGTTCATTAAGACTATTTCCATGGAGGATGTTCGGGCTATTTGATTTAATGGATGTAGGCCGTATATTTCGATGGAGGAGTCATATTGTGGGCATGGATCGGATGGACTGCTATAACCCATTTCGTGTTTCATAATAATCTTGAAATCGGGCTGTCCATCTGAATTAAGGTCTAAATTATAACTCACTAGAGAATCTTCCGGTACCCTAAACGGTTTTCCCGCACAGGGTGATCCTGGGTAGTTGGTGAAGCTGTCTACGGTGTTTAGATGGATGTTTGGGCTCAGTAGAGTGTAGGAGATATCAGCAGTGTTTTCATTCGAGTTTTTCTTGCTACAAGCAACGAAAGCAGTTGTTAAGATTAAAATTAAAATAATATTTTTCATATTTAGTACATTGATGATTAATTAGGTTTAAACGAAAGTTTATGATTATTAGTATGTTTAGTGGTGATGGCTAATCTAAATTTAATTTATTCCAATAAATATATCAACTTCCGATTGATCTCCTTGTGTAGCTCTATTTCCGTATACTTCAAAATCGGTGGAATAGACTCTGTTTAATTCGCTTTCTTTCGACCAGATTTCTTGCCAAGTCTGTATTACTGCCATGGGCATAGCGCCTTTGGCTAAAAACGGGGTATATGTTCCTTTAGCGATAGTTTTACCAAATAAATCTGTTGGAATATTTTCTAAGGAAGAAACTTTAAATCCCAAGGTGACTGTATATTCTCCAGTATGATTAGATTCATAATCTGAATACACCGCATAAATCTCAGGAGATAATTTATTCGAGATTTGATCAGCAATACCTTCTTTATACAATTTAGACCAAAGTTCTCCTATGTCTTTAGCCGCTCTTTGATTAGCATTACTTGTTCTAACTTGAATACCTATAATGGCAAAATTTTCTATTTGTTCTATCATAATTTAGTACTTGTTGGGCTAATATAGTTTTTATGTTGACCGACGTCAAGAAAAAGGTAAAATGAAAAATATTATAGGTTTACCTTTGAAAATGATAGTAATACTATTACCTTTGCAAAGAATTACTTCTTTATGAAAGAGATGCTATCAAAAATAAGTATTCAGGTAAATGATAAAATTTACTTGAAAAATCCTGACACCAGCGAGCTGGGGCGGAAGCTTGTTGCTGGTAGTATAGACCTAATTGATGAATTGGGATTTGAAGGGTTTACCTTTCGCAAATTAGCAAATGCTATTGATTCTACAGAAGCTTCTATATACCGGTACTTTGAAAATAAACATAAATTATTGATTTATTTGACTGCTTGGTATTGGGGCTGGATGGAATATCGATTGGTATTTGGATTGGCAAATATTCCTTCTGCAATTCAGAGGTTAGAGAAAGCAATGGATCTTATTAGTGAGGAAGTAAAAGAGGATAGTACCTTTTCTCATATCAATGAAATAAAACTGAATCATATTATCCTATCTGAATCTTCAAAGGCATTTTTAACAAAATCTGTAGATGAAGAGAATCAAGAAGGATTTTTTGCTGGATATAAGGCATTGGTTCAGCGTATAAGTAAGATCATCATGGAGATCAATCCCGAATATAAGTATCCACATATGTTGGTGTCTACGCTTATTGAAGGAGTACATCATCAAAGGTATTTTACAGAACATTTACCTTCTTTAACGGATGTGATACCTGGTGAAGATGCTATTTCTGATTTTTATAAAGACATGCTTTTTAAGGCCATAAAAAGTGAAGAAAAATGATAAGACTTACCCATCGAAATATCGGGTCCATTCGGACATTCTTTCGTATAGCCTTGCTATTTTTCGCCTTTATTTTGGTGTCCAATAATGTCGTTTCTAACTATATGAACTCTTTTGAAGTGGAAGAATTTGAGTTTTCTGAAGAAGAAAATGAAGAGAATTCTGAAAACTTAAAGGAAGTAATAGATATGGATGAATTTTTGGAGGAAGATTATGCATATCTTTTCTTTTTGAAAATGGATCTTCATACCAAAGAGCGTGATTTATATGGCTGGGCAAACCCAGATACCGATATTCATACCCCCCCTCCCGAACAGCTATTTGTCTAAGCTGTAGAGGCAAGTCTGCCTTGCTGCTTGTTTGCAATTTCTTTATTGGATATGCAGGTTTCTTCCTGCATTTTATTAGTTGCCCAAATGCTGGGTGTAAACAAGTTTGGTTTGAATAAATTAAATAAAGCAGGGTTATTTCAAAACCTTCGTTACGATTTTTCAGCTAGTATAGTTGTATTTCTGGTTGCTTTACCCCTTTGTTTGGGGATCGCTTTGGCTTCTGGAGCACCGTTTTTTTCAGGGATTATTGCTGGGATAGTAGGTGGTATTGTTGTGTCTTTAGTGAGTGGATCTCCTCTTGGGGTAAGTGGGCCTGCTGCAGGTTTGGCTGTCATAGTTTTTAATTCGATTATTGATCTTGGCTCCTTTGAAATTTTTCTTTTGGCCGTTGTTATTGCGGGCGTTTTTCAATTGATTTTAGGCTTTCTTAAAGCCGGAATCATTGGTTATTATTTTCCGTCCTCGGTGATTAAAGGAATGTTATCAGGAATAGGGATCATTATTTTTTTGAAACAAATACCACATGCTTTTGGGTATGACAGTGATCCTGAAGGGGATTTTGCCTTTAAACAGGTGGATGGTCACAATACCTTTAGTGAATTGGGGTATATGCTAGATTTTATTAGTCCAGGAGTTGTGATTATTACGGCTATTTCCCTTTTGATCATGATCTTATGGGAAAAAGGATTGGTGAAAAATGTACCTGTATTAAATAGAATTCCGGGGGCCTTAGTGGCTGTTATTACTGGTATAGGTTTCAACTTGTATTTTACTGGTATGGAAACTTTTGCTTTAAACCCAGATCAGCTTGCAAGTATCCCGGTAGCTGATTCTTTTTCTGGATTTTTGAGTCAATTTTCTTTTCCAGATTTTAGCCATTTGAGCAACCCTAAAGTATATACGGTAGCCCTTACAATTGCTATAGTTGCAAGTTTGGAAACACTTTTATGTGTTGAGGCTGCTGATAAATTGGATCCTGAAAAGCGTATTACACCTACAAATAGGGAGTTGGCCGCTCAGGGGATTGGAAATATAATTTCTGGATTAATTGGTGGATTACCTATCACTCAAGTTATCGTTCGTAGTTCTGCGAATGTTCAGTCTGGAGGGAAAACAAAAGCATCCGCCTTTTTACATGGTATTTTAATATTGGTTTGTGTGGTTTCCATTCCATCGGTCTTGAATTTAGTTCCATTGGCAAGTTTAGCTGCTATTCTGTTGATGGTAGGATATAAATTGGCGAAACCAGCCATTTTCAAGGAGATGTTGAATAAAGGAAAATCCCAATTCATTCCTTTTGTGATTACCGTTCTAGGAATCGTATTCACGGATCTATTAACAGGGATTTGTCTAGGAATGGTGGTTGCGATTGTGCAAATCTTGTGGAACAATTATAAAATTCCTTATCATTTTAATGCCGGAGAATACAATGAAAATAAATCGGTCACAATTTCCTTATCTGAAGACGTAAGTTTTTTGAATAAGGCACGAATTTTACGATCTTTAAATCAACTTCCAGATAGTATATCTGTAACGATTGATGCTTCTAAAACTAGAAGTATTCATCCTGATGTTCTAGAGATTATCGATGATTTTCAACAAAATGCCAAAACAAGGGATATTCAGGTGTTTGTACTTGGATTACTTCAAAATGATAAGGAGGATCCGGTGGAGCAATTTGGTCGAGTAGTATTGAAGGAAACACCCAAAAAGCGAAAGTTTAATTTAGTAGGATAAGCATAAATTTAAAGTTATGAATCAAACGACACTTACTCAAAACAAGGAAAGCCAAACTGGGATTAGTCCAGAAAAGGCAATTGATATGTTGAAATCCGGTAACGAAAGATTTGTTACGGGTTCTAGAATCGACAGAGACTATAAGGAACAGGTAGCATCAACAACTGAAGGACAGTGGCCATTCGCGGCTGTTTTAAGTTGTATAGATTCTCGTGTACCTGCAGAGATAGTATTTGACCAAGGAATAGGAGATATCTTTAGTGCAAGAGTTGCTGGAAACTTTGTAAATACTGATATTCTGGGTAGCCTTGAGTATGCTTGTGCAGTGGCTGGTTCAAAGGCAATTGTAGTAATGGGGCATAGCTCATGTGGGGCTGTAAAAGGAGCATGTGATCATGTGAAGTTGGGGAATATTACTCCGATGTTGGATAATATTCAGCCTGCGATTGATGCTATCACAGATGAAACAGAAAACAGAACATCTAGCAATCCGGAATTTGTTCAAAAAGTAGCGGATAAAAATGTTGAACTAACGGTTCAATCTATTTTGAATAGGTCAGAGGTACTTAAGGAATTGGTAGATGCAGGGAAAGTGAAAATTGTAGGTGCTATGTATAGTACTTCTACAGGGAAAGTAACTTTCATGTAAAAGAAAGGCCCTGCTTCTTTGATACTTTTGCAGGGCCCTTTTGTCCACTTTTAGTGCTTTCAAGTTCTGAATTTGGATACTTTTTTCTTCGCTGAATCAGCACCCTTTCGCTGGGGTGCTGATTCTATTTTTATTTGGTTAAGGTCGGATACTTGATTTATGTTCAACGGTTATTTCGGAGCCTTCTGCCAACATTACAGAACTTGGTTTAAGTGCATTGATAAACCTGAATTGCTCTCCATAAGTGAGTGCAAAATCAACCGATATTTTAAAGTCGATTACCCTATAGGTTTCCCATTGAGGGTGCGTTACTTCATATTCGTTGCTCTTTTTATGGTTTATTTGGGCATATCCCCAATAGTGTTCTGTGATAAATTGAGCCTCCGTTCCTTGTCGGATTTCAGAACTTAGTTTTTCTGCTTTTACCATAAACCCTTGCCATTTGGAATCTCGCTTCCATTTGTATTCCACCGACCTTGAATGTAAATCTTCGGTCCATGAATGTGTCATAGGCATCGATTCATAATTTTCTTTATAAATAGTATTTGCTATAATGGCTAAGGCAGGTTTAGGAACTATTTCTTTAATGAATACAACTCCTCTTCGCCATTCACCATTTACCCGTCTTTTCACATAAAACCGAAGATTTACCTCTTCAAAATTTACATGATAGGGGATCTTAGCTCCCAATAATTTTGTGTTCTTAAATAGGAAGCCCACTAAACTAATATAACATTTGCCCTCCCAAAAATCCAATTCAGTACCTGTAGGTAGGTATGCTGTTAAGATCTCGGGATCAACTACAAAATTGGCGATTGCCAACTTTCTCCATTCTGCCTTAAGAAAACTCATATCAATAAAATTAAAAGGATAAACGAAGCAGGACTACGATGGTCCTATCTCTAAGTTAATGATTATTTGAGAAATTACCTTAAATTTTACGACCATACGTATAATTGAAATGAAAAAAGAGAATCATAGACATACTTGGTGTTTAAGAAAAATTACTACTTTTATAATTAATATAATTTTTAGTGTTTAATTTTTTTTAATTTCAATCTTATGAAAATAATACCTTTCAAGTTTTCTATTTTTTCAGCTTTATTACTTTCCTTTAATTTTTTACAAGCTCAAGTTTCTTCCACCGATTGGTTACAAAAAATAGGCTCCAATACTGAAGATGACGCCGCCTATGCTATTGCATCAGATAATGATGGGAATTTTTATGTTACAGGATCCGTTAAGGGAAGTGTAGACATAGATCCCGGAATCGGAGCACATTATATCACAACTAAACAATACGATGGTTTTTTATCCAAACATGATTCTCTAGGGAATTTAATTTGGGCTAATACGATTAGTGGCATAATGGATGACGCCGGTTATTCCATTTTAGTAGATGATGAGTCCAATGTATATGTTTCAGGAGAATACCATGTTATGGTTCATTTTGATCCAAATGAAACCGATACCACTAGGATGGGGGGATTGGTTAAAGGGGATGGATTTTTATGTAAATATTACTCAGATGGCTCCTTTGCATGGGTAAATACATTTGGAGATGTGGGTGTAGATGAACGGCATGAAATGGCTTTTGATCACGAAGGGAATATTCTAATATCTGGTATCTACTCAATGCAAACCACTTTTGGAAATGAAACAATTAGTCCAGTTGGTGAGCGTGAAATATTTGTTTCTAAAATGGACACTGCCGGAAATTTTTTATGGACCAGAACATTTGAAGGAGAAAATTCTAATGTGAAAAGTGTAGCACTAAAATCTGATAACCTTGGAAATACTTATATTCTTGGGGATTTTACGGGTACGATTGATTTTGATCCAGGGGCCTCTTCTCTGAGTTTATATGCGGATGAGGTACGGAATGTATTCTTAGTAAAATTGGATACTGATGGGGATTTGTCATGGGCACATCAAGTAGGGGATGATGCTATTGTACTGGCTAATTCAATGGTAACTTCCAATGATGGGAACGTTTATGTAGCAGGTGTTTTTCATGGAGCTATTGATGTAAACCCTGGGAGTTGGGAAGAGGAATTGTCTTCTGAGAATACGGATGGAGTTTTTGAAACACATGTGTTTATGTTTGGCTGGGATATCAATGGAGATTTTATTTGGGGGAATAGTTTAGATGAATCTTCCGGAGCGAAAATTGAATCACTTGAGATAAGTGAGGAGAATAAAATCTATGCTATGGGGACCTTTACGGATCGTTTGGACTTTGATTTTTATGGGACGGAATATATTCGAGAACAATCGGGAAAGAACGGATTTATTTGTGAATGGGATGAGCTAGGATTTATCAACTGGGTAAGACCTTTAGTGATCTCACAAGATATCAATATAGGAAATATACACTATGATGGACAGGACAACTTATTGTGTGTAGGAGGATTTCAAGGGACGTTATACGCGCATAATGAAATGATGGTTTCCAATACTAGTATGGATATATTTATGTATAAAATGAGTTTGTCCGGAAATCTTAGTGTGGAAGAATTACAACCAACGATTTCAGTCTATCCCAATCCAACGAATGGTGGATTTACTATTCAACTAGGAGACTATTCTGATAAGGTTGAACTAAGGATTACCAATATAAAAGGACAACTATTGCAGGAAGAAATTTACCATGATACAGATGAAATTAAAGTGAACCTTCATGGGAGTCCAGGTGTTTATTTTATTGAACTAATGGATGAAAAAGGGATGGTACAACATCTGAGAATGGTTAAAAAATAAGTGCTCATCTAGGATTTGGTGATCTGTGAATTTGGGTAATTTATATTAGTATGTACCAATATTCTTAATGAACATAAAAAAGCCCTTTCACTGAAAGGGCTTTTTTATGCTACTGATATTATTTTTTGAATAGGTCGAAATCTTTTGATTCAATCATTTCGACTGTCCTTTTCATTTTTTTCTGAATCACTTTGAAATGATGTTCTTCTTCCGGGCTAATCAAAGAAATGGCTTTCCCTGGATTTTCAGCCCTTCCCGTTCTCCCAATCCTATGTATATAGTCCTTCGGGGATCTTGGCAATTCATAGTTGATTACACAAGGCAAGAATTCAATGTCGATACCTCTGGCCAATAGATCGGTAGCAACCAATACACGTATCTTACCTTCTTTGAATTTTTGTAAAGCTTCGGTTCTGGCTAGCTGGCTCTTTCTTCTGTGAATAGCTTTTGCCTGAATTCCATTTTTTCTCAATTTATCCGCAACATTATCTGCTTTATAAACGGAGGAAGTAAATATTAGAACTTGCTTTAAATCGTTTTGTTTGATGATATATCTTAACAGTGGTCCTTTTCTTTCAGAAGATACAGCATAGGCAGATTGATTGATCAGGTCAATATTTTCCTTTTCAGGTTCTATTTTAATGACCTCCGGATTATTTAATAGCACTTGATTGATCGTGCTAACATCTTTGCTTAATGTAGCTGAGAATAGTAAGTTTTGTCTTTTAGCAGGTAGTAAATCAAAGATTTGATCTATTTCTTTCTTAAATCCCAGATTCAGCATTTTGTCTGCCTCATCTAGTACCAACATTTTCACCGTCGATAAATGTATTGCCTTTGATTCTACCAGATCCAGTAGTCTACCAGGGGTGGCAATCAAAATATTGACATTTTGAAGTGCCATCATCTGAGGGTTTATAGACACACCTCCAAAAACGGCTAAGGATTTAATTCTATTTGGAAGAACAGAACCGAATTGCTTAAATACATCTCCTACTTGAACAGCTAATTCTCTGGTAGGTACTAAAATTAATGCATCTATATGTCGATTTTTAGTTCCTGTTTTACCATCCAGATTCATCAAAATTGGAAGGGCATAACTGGCTGTTTTTCCTGATCCGGTTTGTGCAATTCCTAAAACATCTTTTCCTTTTAAAACAGCTGGAATTGCTGCCTTTTGAATAGGATAGGGCTTAGTGAAATTTTGACGAATAAGTTCCTTCTGTAAAAAAGGAGATAAACCTAAGGATGCAAATGACATACTAATTGCTTATTTCAGTGAATAAATACTATTGAATTGGCAAATGTACAGCAATTAAACTTGCGGAATAACGAATGAGAAATAAAGTTTAAAATCGAAGAGTTTTGATGTATTAACTAGCTAGATCAATATTATCTTTTATTCTGCTTTTCATAATTCATCATATCTAAAAGCATATCTACGATCCCCTGGGATGGGTTTTTGGTCAATTTATCATACATGCAACACAATACATTTCCAGTCTCTACGTGATAGGTGAAAACACCAATAATAGCTTTTGAGTCTCTGTGAAATATAGTGATTTGGTTGATAGTAGTGCCCATAGCATCACTATAGGCACAGGTCATTTCCCATTGAATATTTTCATGGCTTGCAGTAAACTTATCTAGTAAGTTGATTATGGTTGATTGAATACCCATAGTATTTTCAGGCTAATGATTACCTTTTCATTTCAATCAAACTTGTGGTGATATCTGATTCTTAATTAGTTATATCAAAGAATATTCCACAGTTATGTTAGTGTCCAGTAATTTTGATATTGGACAGTTCATTTTTGCATCTTTCACCGACTCCTCAAAGGTTTTTTGATCGATGTTATTAATTTTAGCTTTTAAAAATAGTTTTGAGCTAGTCACCGTTCCATCTTCAATAGTTACCTCACAGGTGGTTTCTAATTCATCCGGTACAAATCCGGCATTTCCAAGAACAAATGAAAGTTTCATATTGAAACATCCCGCATGAGCGGCGGCAACTAATTCTTCCGGATTGGTTCCAGTACCGTGTTCAAATCTGGAACTAAAGGAATATTGAGTTTTATTCAAGGTTAAACTTTTGGTAGTAAGATGACCTGAACCGTCATTTCCACCTCCCTTCCAAACTGATGTGGCTGTTCGTTTCATATTAGTTGTTTTTAAGTTTGATATGTTGTTTTAGTCTTCATCATTGGTGAATTTGAAAAGCAAGGCAGCACAGGCTCCTGCTAATAGTTGTCCAACTAAGAAGGTGGTGAAATTTGCCCAAACGGTCATTCCTACAGCACTTACTCCCGTGGCAACTGCTGGGTTGAATGCTCCTCCTGTTATACCGCCTAAGGCATATGCACATGCCATAACGGTAAAACCAATGGCTAGTCCATAGAAGGAATTCCCTTCTGTCCCCTTGGATGTGGCTGTTTGAAGTACTACCCACACTATCGCAAATGTTCCTATAAATTCGGTCAATACGCCTGGTAAGAAATCAAACTCAGCTCCTATTTGAATACCTGAAGCATTGGGCATATGATCCAATAAATAACTACCAGCTGAAGCAGCTACCAGTCCACCTAAAGTCTGTCCAATGATATAACCTGGCACATCCAGTGTTGCACATTTACCTCTGATCCATACGCCCAAAGTGACAGCAGGATTAAAATGTCCCCCTGAAATATGTCCTCCTGCAAAAATCATGACCATTAGAATGGATCCAATGGCTATTGGTGCGAAAGCTCCAGCAGTTCCGTTAACGGTTAATATAACCGTCAATACCAAGAAAAAGGTTCCTAAGAATTCAACTATATACTTTTTCATATCAATCGATTTAATTTATTTTTTATTGAATTGTTTTTCATCCATTTCAGACCATTCCTTCACGGTCTTTTGTGCAAATCCCATTTAAATAGGGGTGATGCCAAATAATAAACTGATTGCTAACTTTTCCATTTTTCATAAGTATTAGAATTCTCATTAGAGTATCAGGAATCAGAATACTGAAAGATAAATTATTCAATATTCTTACCATTAGTTGGGTGGGGTTGGCATAACATAAAATTAGTGATTTTTGATCGTAATAACTATTTATTTGAATTGATGTTACATTGTATAATCCTAATAATCAATGCGGTATATTGTATTTAAGGTTCGTTTCCTTTTAGTTTTTAACAAAAAAAAAGCCCAGTTAACAACTGGGCTTTTCAATTCTATTAGGATTAACTTACATGGTTTTGCATTCACCATTTTTCAAACAATCCTCCAACCATAGGGTACATTCATAGAAGTCTTTGAAGCAATATTCTTTAGGAATAAGACCTGGGATTAAATTGAATTCATTGAACATTTCCTTGGGTTGTCCATGGATATCTGTAAATGCTACTGTTATACCTTGTGCTTGTAAATTGACAATCGCGTCTTCCATCGCATACAGGCCAGATTGATCGACATAAGGAACCTTATCCATTCTGATAATTACAATTTTAATTTCCTTCAGGCTATTTATCATATCCTGAAATCTAGAAGCAAATCCAAAAAATAAAGGACCATCAAGGTGTTTGATGTAAATTTTATTTCCAATTCTATCTATTATGTTTCCTTCATCAGCCCATGGAATCTCTCTGGAAAATTCCTTAAGAGGAGCGGATTTTGTTCGGTGATCTATAACATCTGAAATGTTTTTCATAAAGAGTATAGAGGCTAATACCAATCCAATTCCGACAGCTTCAATTAAGCCAACAAAAACAGTTAATCCTAGAACGATTAGCATAACCATAACTTCAGAAATAGGAAGTTGTCTAATATGTTTTAGTCCTTTATAGTCCATTACTCCAATACCAACTGTAATCAAAATCCCTGCAAGTACTGCGGCTGGTATTTTAGATGCAAATGGACCTAAAGACAATAGCACAACCATCAACAGTATTCCTGCTACCATTCCAGATAGTTTGGTTTTACCTCCTGAATTGATATTTACAACAGTACGGATAGTTGCGCCTGCACCTGGAATTCCACCAAATAGAGAAGCAATGCTGTTTCCTATACCTTGACCAATTAATTCCCTGTTTGGATTATGTTTGGTTTTGGTCATATTATCTGCTACTACTGATGTAAGTAAGGAATCAATAGCACCTAATATAGCTAATGATAAAGCAGTCAGGATGTATGGTTGGATTAAGCCAAACTCAAAACCTGAAAAAATTTCAAGATGAATATCCGGGAAACCACTTGGAATAGTTCCGATCGTTCTATAATCCGGAATAAAAACAAATGCAAGAAGGGATACTGATACTAGTGCTACTAGCGTGCTAGGTATAGCGGTGGTAATCCGTTTGAATCCATATATGATTGCAATGGTTAAAAGACTTAAAATTAAATCTATATAACTTCTCCAATTTGAGAAGTCGATGGAACCGATAGCTCTTCCAATTAATTTCAGGGAACCCAGTACACCTGAGGCTTCTGTTTTGGCTAGGGTAGAGGCTTCTCTAAGAATATCCTCTTGGGTAATCTCACCAGATCTTCTTATTGTTTCCTTAAAATCCTCCAGTACCAGTAGCTCTTCAGCAGCTTCATCCTGAAGAATTCCTTCAAGTATTACCTCCTCGGCTTGAGGGATAAATTGATTCACATATTGAAGATCTTCCTTTGGGTAATAACCTACCATTGGTAAGAGTTGTGTGAAGAGGATGATCACACCAATACCTGTCATAAAACCAGATACTACAGGATAGGGGATATAGCGAATATATTTTCCAACCTTCAAGAATCCTAATCCCATTTGGATAAGCCCTGCTAATAGAAAAACCATTAGTATGGCTGGGAGTGCTTTTTCTAAATTACCTTCGTTTAAGGCAAGGATCCCTGAAACCGCCAACATACTAACAGCTGTCATTGGCGCAGTTGGACCGGAAATTTGTGTATTAGTCCCTCCAAATAAGGCTGCAAAGAAACTTATAAATACAGCCCCATATAAACCGGCTGTGGCTCCTAATCCTGATTGAAGTCCAAAGGCTAACGCTAAAGGTAGGGCAACAATACCAGCTGTAATTCCTCCGAAAAGGTCCCCCTTGAAGTGCTTAAAATTAAATCCAAATTTCATATTTGATACTTTTTTCTTGTGGTGATTTCGCAGTTCAAATATACAATACGATTAGTTATTTGTACTATGATATAAACCCATATAATGTGAAATTAACAGGATTTTGTATAAAAATTGTGAAAATGGTTGATCAGTCAATTATTAAGTAATCCGGTTTGATACCAAAAACGAATTCCTTCTGAGAAAAGTAAAAGGAGGGATACCGTAATAATTATACTGATGAGGGTATAAATTAGTTTTCTTTTTAAAGATTGTGTGCGGTCATTTTGAATAGATCGTTTAATTTTTTCAAGTCCGATATGTTGAATTTTTGAAAGGATGACTCGTCTAGATTTTTTCTGGATAATATAATATTTTACGGGTCGGAAATAGCTCTTTTTTCTAAGCATTGATCTATTAGCCTTTATCCTCCCGATCATATCACTAGAATGTCCCGCTCCCTTTAACATCTATATTTGTTCAATCTGTTAAACAATCCTTTATTCTGTAATGGCTTTTTTGGTAAGGGTAGTATGAATATCATTCACCGCCATAAGTGCAGCGGAACCATACCATTCTTTCAGTTCCATAACGAGGCTGCCAGCTTTAATAGCTGGATCTGTAGCAGTTAATTCTTCTGCTTCAGCTAAGCTTGCTACATTGAATATATAGATACCCCTCAATTCTCCCGTACCAAGAAAGGGACCTGCTACAGCTAGCTTACCTTCTTCCGCCATTTTTCCGATATTTTGAAGATGAGCCATCTGCAATTTTTGCGCTTCTTCCTTTGGTAAATCTCTATTTGGACCAACCTTTAGGAATGCTATGACATATTGCTTCATGCCATAATCGTCAGCTCCATAGTTCTTTGCAGATACTGAGTCGTATATAGGGGAGTCTGATGTGCTGTTTACAGAAGCCGTATTTTGACAACATGAAAACAAACAAATACTCAAACCGAGGATATAAGTGTAGAAACTTAACTTCATCTTAAATAATTTGGTGGAATAGTCCATTTAACGTTCTAATAGCTGAACTCCAAAGTATAAAAGAATCTTACCTTTTACAAGTTAGTGTTATGTGAATTTTTAACCTGTCGGTATCCTATTATTCCAAAAATGCTAGTGATTAGCAGAGATAAGCTAATGATCCATATTTTACTGGATCTGGAAGGTGGATCCAATAGATGAATAGGTTGGCTGGGTAAAGTTGTAAAGGTATCCCAGCCATTTTCTGTTTTCAACTGGTGAATATTTTTTTGATTGTGGTATATATTGAAAAGTATGGTGTTGGAAATGGATTTTAAATGTTCTCCCCTAAAGTGAATGAGCATGTTGTTTTGGTGACTATGCCCTTCACTTTGCATGGGTTCATATTTTATCAGATCCATCTGTTGATCCGAATGATCTTTCAGAATAAGATTTGCTTTTATATAATTGAAAAAGCTAGCTTCAAAGGCTGATTTATCTTTTTCACCTTCTAATTTGCTATCGAAATTTAACAAGGCATTTCGAATAGTCCAGGGTAATTCCGCCTGGACTTCTAGTATCCCATCTTGCTGAATAATGGAGAAATAGGCCTCATTAGGTTCGTGTGCCCACAGCTGAGTGGATAAAAACAATATTAGGAGATGAAAGGTTCTCATTAGTTCCCAATTTTAAAGTCAACAGAAGGGGTTCCTTTAAAATACCTTGGAATACTTGGAAACTCATCTGTGATGATATAATAATAGGTACCTAGGGGATATTCTGGTGTAATTCCTATTCTTCCATTAGCCTCATCCAGATCGCCTAGATTTTCTACATATTCATAATCGTTGGAGTAGATACCATCATAGCTTCCACAGGGTGCTGTATCTCCATCTCCAGGTCTATCACCTTCTTTCAGCTTATAACTACTCGCCATAGCTATTACTGGAGAATTGACATCATTGGCATCGGTATAAGCATATTTATAGTAGATAGGGAATCCATCTGCGGCATAACCAATGTGGGTCATTTCATCAGAGTTGATCGCTAATTTCTCCAAATATAAGGTAGGAGATCCATGGTAATGGTATTTTCCATTGGGTTGTACATGGGCATTATTGCAATCTAATCCTAATTGGACATTTAACGCTTCTAAATTCCATTCCCAATTCACATCTGGACTCATAAATCCTTCATGCGGGAAGGGCTCCGCAGCAACAGGATCTAATTCTACACCATTCAGTAATATTCCAAAAGAGTATTGAGGGCCGGCAGCTGGTCCAGCACCTGAATTGGATAGAAGTGCTGTCATTGAATTGGCAATTTCAGGCTCTGCAGTGATCTGGTATTTTGAGTTCTGAGTACTTATGGCGTTTGGATTTAAGGCTCCAGATACTGGGCCAAAAAGACCAACTTTATGATTAGGAATACTCGTGCTACTTATATTTCTAACTCCAAAATTACTGCTGATAGTAATCGATGTAGCTGCATTAATGATTTGATCGCATGCACCACGCGAATCATCTAGTTTTTGGAAATTTGTACAGTCTGAATTAGACTTATTACAACTGTTTAAGGTAATGGCTATAATTAATGGGAGGATATATTTCATATAGGTGTGATTTTGAGATTTATAACAGCAATGCTGTTAATTTTAAGTCTAATTTCCAATTATATAATTTGATGCACAAATGTTTTCAACCAAAGTCTACCTTTTCTCTATAAAAGAAAAAGCTCAGCCGAATGGGCTGAGCTTTGTAAAGCTATTTAGTTTATGTAGCCTTGTCGGCTAATGGGGGGTGTTTTTCAATGGTATCTAAATACAACTGTTCTACTTTGATTCTAGCCCAAGGAGTTTTTCGAAGGAATCTTAAGCTTGATTTCATGGATGGGCGGGTGGTGAAACAATTTATGTCAATCAAGGCTCCTAATCCTTCCCAGTCATACTGTTCTACTAGATAAGTCAATACCTCCTTCAATTTAACTCCATGCAATGGGTTGTCCGGATAGTTCGCTCGTGGTAATTGTATATCGGTATTTTCCATAGTCCCTACAAAAGTAAATTGAAAAGTTGACATCCAGTTATTAAAAGGGGGATTTTCTACTATTATTTTGCTGTTCCTTGGTCAAATCTGGCCATATAATGGAAGCATATTCTATTATTGCTAATAGAATATATTTTTTTTGTAAATTATTTTCCGATAGTATCCAGGTACAATTGCTCAACTTTAGCACGTGCCCAAGGAGTTCTCCTTAGGAATTTTAAACTGGATTTTTTGGAAGGATTATTGGTGAAGCAATTGATATCAATTAAAGCTCCCAATCCTTCCCAATCGTATTGGTCTACAAGGTGATCTAGTATTTCGGACAATTTAACCCCGTGAAGTGGGTTGTTTGGTTGTGATTCCAATTCTTTTTTTTCAGTAGCATCGTTTTCCATAGAAATACAAAGGTAGTTTGAATATTTATAAACTGATAGTCTATTGGAAGACTTGTGACAAATCATCCGTTTCAATTACAACACCTGTGTCTAAATCATTTAGCTTTAAACCGCCAATTCGAACTCTAATTAGACGAAGTGTAGGGAAGCCCACTGCTGCGGTCATTTTTCGAACCTGTCTATATTTTCCCTCTCGTAGGGTAATACTTGCCCAACTGGTAGGGCCGTGTCTTTCGTCCCTTATCTTTTTCGTTCTTTCAGCAAAAACAGGAGGGGTCATTAATTTCTTAGCTTGACAAGGTGTGGTAGTATATCTTTTACCAAATAAGCCAATTTCTACTCCTTTTTCCAATTGTTGGATGGCAGTTTCATCCATTTCACCATCCACCTGAACATAATATTCTTTTTCGACTTTTGAACTACAAATTTCTGCGCTCAGTTTTCCATCTGTGGTTAATAGTAGTAATCCTTCAGAATTCACATCTAAGCGTCCTATAGCCATGGTCTTATCTACAAAAGGATAGAGTTCTCCCAATAGTTTCTTTTTTCGTTTCTGCGTATAAACGAATTGAGAAATATACCCAAAGGGTTTATGGATGATATAATGTTGATGCATATTTGAAAGCCTAATGATTGCTGTTCCTTCTGAACGCCAAAGATAGGTGATAGATATATGATATTTGTGATGGAGTTATTGGTATATCCATTCTTTTCTCTTTTTATAAGCATGTACCAAACAATACAGCCCAAATGCTGCAAAAATGTGTTTTAAAGAGTGACCACTGATTACGGTGAAATAGTCATGGATTTGGGGATCATAATGTTCACAATATTTGGCCAGAATATAGGCTGCAAGTAGATACCAATATCCGGAAGTAGCGGCTTGTTGATCCTTGAAATAGATCAATATTACAGGAATGGCAACCATGGGGTAAAACTGAACCATTCCGTATAATCTCAAATCTCCAGTACTACTCATCTTCCAATACAGGATGGAAAAAAGACCTAGGCCTAGCAATGGTAGGAATAGCCTTTTACTCCATATTTTTGAAATGAATTCACCAATGATAATAGTAAATAGCGTCATAAAGGTGATGGTCATGGGTAGCCGGTCCCAAACGAGTGTTTCACTTGTTGGGTTCCAATGATAATAGCATGATCCAATACCTACCAGGCCGATACCTAAAAATAGAACCTGATAAAGGCGTTTTTGATCTTTTGGAAAGGATAATTGGCTAAATCCAAGGATGGAAACCAAGAGAAAGGGTAAGTTGGAAATTACATTCCAAAAATTGGGGATGCCAAATAGGGGAGCACTATCACTAAATGCATGATATTTCTCGTCTTGTAGTATTGGATCCATTATGGATATACCTAAAATAATTATAAAGCCCGTTATGGCTAATATATAGTACCCTATTATGTGTTTTTTCAATTGTTGGAATTAAATTGATTTGAATGTTATTAACGTTTAGATTTAATCCAATAAATACAGTATAAACATCCCGGTAGTACGGAGGCATACATATATGGACTGGAAAGTAAATCTGATCTCAGTAAAAATAGGCATAGCATCCCAAATAGTACAATGCTACCACCTAATCCTTCCCACTTCAATGCTAGGAGCAATCCAAGCATGGTACTAACAGGGAAACAAAGGAATGTGAGTACCTCAGTGGTGGATCTAAATCCACCTCCATCTGATGTTTCTTCAAATAGATGGGCGCCTACAAAAACCAATAAGAACAATAAGACAACTGTCCCAGTGATCCTAGCAGTCCATAGTAATATCGTTGAGGTGATTTGTGGTGTATCGCTATTTTCTTTTGTTACCATATTTATCTATTTTACAAACGTAGTTTTTGCAGGTGAAACCTCCCCTTAGTAATTCATGTTAATCACTGGGATTCTGGAATGTCGTTGATGTTCATGACAATAAGAACCATCCAGCCACTGAAGGTTGATTTCAATCTAATATAGTGATTATTGGAGAATAGTATTTAGAGCTTGGAGGAATCGGATATAATCTGTGTTAATATTCTTAATTAGAATTATAGAAATAACAAACCTTATCACCCTATTTCAAGATGATTTTTTTCCTTGCCTGTTCCTTATCTGATATCAATTCAATGAAATAGAGACCAGGATTATAGCTAGACAAATTCATTTGAAATTCTTTCCCCGAAAAATAATAGCTATCGAGCATTCTTCCTGAGAGATCAATGAAATTAATTTGCCAATCCTTGTGATCTCCTGTTTTGATATTCACAAAGGAATATCCCGGATTAGGATAAACAGTAAATAGGTTTCCCCCTATAATTTCATCTATTCCAACCGTGCTAATGGGAACTTGAATTTCATGATCGATAACCCCCGAAGTACATAGGTAATCATAGGACAGGGTATCTATTATAGGGAAAGTATCCAACTGCATAATTTCAGTATTGAATTTGAAAAATTCAAGATGACTATTTGGAGTCTTCCAAGAGGGCGCAATAAATACCATACCACTATTTGTTCGAATCATTGATTTAATCCATCCGTATTCTGAAATTGTATCTGGATGAATAAATGTTGAAATTATATTGGCAGAAGTATCCATTATATGTAAATGTAATTCGCCATCATTATTATTACTGATAAGAAAAGTGGAATCTGAAAGTATAGTCATATTAGTAGCCGCATTTATTCCCACACTGTCAATGGTTTTGTACCATATGGTATTTCCATCTTTGTCAGTTTTATACATGAACCATGGATTATTTTCAACCCCGGCACGATGTCCAATGGTCGTATAACTGGAATCTGTTAACTCCATACTAAGTGCACTCTTACTTGCAAAGATGTCTTCTGGTGCTGTATCTTCTTCCCAACGATGTATATTTGTCCATTGTTCTTCACCGGTACTATCAATTTTTATAATAAACCCTCTCATATATCCTATAGTACTAGATTGATCAAAATATGGAGGATAATAATCATCTCCTGTGATCAAAAATCCATTATCACTAGTTTTGATAAAAGAATAGATTTCAGGATCTCTATTTTCATATACTATTTTAGTCCAAACCTCTTCCCCTTCTCCATTGAATTTCGTGATAGCAATGCGTTTTTGATCTAATGAGGAGTCTTGATTTTGAATTATTGCAAAAATATTTTCTCCGATGGTTACCAGTCGAATTAAATTTTCAAAATTATTAGGAATACCTAGTTTTTTATACCAAATGGTATCTCCACATGCATCTAATCTGATAAGAAATGGATCAAATTTATAAGTTGGATTTATTTCCTCATAATAATTGGTCATTCCTCCAAGAATCAAATCACCATTGGGTAATTCTGAGAAATCCCATATTCCAAAATCTCCGTTGGGATATTTGTCTAGTTCAAATTCCCATACTATTTCGCCCATTTGGTCAATTTTAATTAAAAAATCTATTGCATTTACAGGAGGGCCAACTTCTGGGAAAAATTTGACTACATGGGAAACAAACCCATTATCATAAGATTCTATGGTTTTTATATGTGAATCATAATTATAATTTTCATAAATCCAATTATCCTGAGCTAAGCAGGCATTAAACGAGAATATAAAAGCAAATAATAACTTCATGATAAGAGAATAAAATGAGCTATCCTTGATTAAGGATAGCTCATAAAATTAATGAATTATATTGAAAGGTAAACTTTCCACCAATTTACCATCTACTATAAATTCAGCGAAATACATTCCTGAGGTATACCTCGAGACATCTATCCTTTTTAGATTCATTGAACCAATTTCTATTAAATCGGTAACTTGGCCAAGTACATTGCTAATTCGTATGGTAGCCCGTCCATAGTTATCAGGCAAGTCGGCCAATATATAAAGTTCCGAATTGGCAGGTTGAGGATAAATTTCCAGTAATTTTGGAGCGCTTGAAAAGTCTGGCTTGTTTGTCCCTGCAAGTCTTGAAGTAGGTGGGTTTGGAGCTTCAATTAATATAGCCTCCGGAACAGGAGTAGCATCATTTATCAAATTTAAAACCCCTTGAGCCATTTGCCATCCGTCCTTGAATTTATCATCAGCCATAGCTTGAATACTCGCTAGCTGAGTGGCGTCCATCTGAAACCAATTTTCCCCTGCATCCATTAGGGCTATTTCTAAAGTTTTGAATGCAACGTAGTGTTCTATATTAACGTCACCAAGATAATTACTCAAAATAGTCTCTGCATCTCTGGGTTTACCCTGTTTTAAATAAGCTGATATCGTAAATCTTTGGGCTCTTGATGTATTCACCCCAGTGAAAAGGTCTATAATTTTTTGTTCAGCATTCAAGGCATCATCATCCTCCAGTAAAATCTGTAAATATTCTAATTCTAATTCTGCTAACTCTTCTCTTTCTTCCTTTATGTCTAACTCGTATAGGAGCCTTTGAGAAGATCCGTCTTGAGCAACAACCAGACTATATAGATATTCTGTAAGTGGCATTTCCGCATCTAGGGCATCTATCACATTTTGAGTCAGTGGACCATTCCAAACTAATGCCTCAGTAAGGTGCCATTGATCAAGGGGAGGCTGTCTTGTAATACATTGGATGAGTACCCCATCATCTAAATAAGGTGATCCCTGTACTAATAAATCTCTGATGTCTTGAGAATCTTCCATAGGATCTAGAAGGGCATCCATGATTTCTGGTCGTATCCCCCCATTTAGTGCATTGGTATAACCGTTTTCCAAAGTGTTTAGCTCTAATCTAACCTGATCAATAGTATTATTAAGATTAGAGAGGTATACTTCAAAGTCCCATGATACAATGATGTCAATTTTATCTATGCTAATATCTTGAGGACAGTAGTTATCCCTATTTACCTGATCTGGACCAGTATTAATTCTTTCAAGATATTCGTCCATACTTTTGTATGGATCAAATGCTAAAGTTAGAAAGGGATCAGGCCAATGATAATATTGATATGGGTTTCCGTTGAAATTATCGGCCAAGGTAGACCATGTCCAATGTCCAAATAAGGAGGAAATGGGATTATATGAAAACCTATTTCCTGCAGCTAAAGTTCCTAAAGAGCTTGGTATGCCTTGAAATTGATCAATTCCGTTATAATTGGGTTCATTTTGGGGTATGAGTCCTTGGAATGAGATATCATTGTAATTGTCTATATTTTGTCCAAAATCATTGCATTTTAGTTCAAATCCTTGATTGATTCCTTGTAATAAGCCTGTACCTTGGTTTACTCCATCGCTAACAAAAGGATTCACTAATTTGTTGAAATTATTACGGTAAATATAGTTGTCATGACTTCCCGAATTCCTTAATAGGAGACCTATGTTCATGCCATCTGGATTCCATGTATTCAGGTTTCCTAGAAAGTTATTCTCTTCTACTTCCATATCCGTAGTGATTCCATCAATAAACAATCCAATAGGATGGAATTCAGCCTCAATATTTACATCCTGAAGACCATCTGGAATATCCATACTATTTCGTACGAATAGCATAGGGCTAACTTTTTCAAATTTTGCAGCAATTGAATTTTGATTGAAGTCTGTGCGGTCAATAATTACACGAGATGTTTCATTCCAATTTGAAGCATGAATTCCGTGCCCCCAACCATAGAAATAATTCCTTAAATAATCCGATTCAAGCTTTGAACCGCCATTTGTTACAGGAGGACCATCGTATTTACCTTTTATTTTTACAGATGCATCATAGGTAAGGATTCCAACGCCATCATATTTGTCAGCTCCAGATGCATTTACCTCTGTAATTTCATTTCTAAAATTACAATTCTGAATAGTAACCCTATCAACACCCCAAAGTGTTATTCCATGAGGTAAAGGATCCTGCCATTGAAAGTTTATATTATGATCTATATGAACTTCACAGTCTGTAATAGTAGACTTATTCTTGAAGGGAGCGGAGGGGTTTTGATAGGCCATAAATTCAATAGCTCTAAAGCAATTATAAAACTTAGCACCATTTACGGTCAATACTCCACCAGCTGTACCCCAATCATAGTCCCCATTCGGATGATGACCAATTAGTGAAACACCGTTACGTGCATATTCTATTACAGCTCCATTTTTCAATATTACTCTACCTTGATTAGAATATGGAAATTGTGATAGGTTTTCATCCCCAAAAACTTCTATACCTCTCCATGGATTTAAAAGTTCCGTACATCCTTTGGTGATTTTACCATCATCAACTATTAAAGTTCCTCCCTTTTCAACTTTGATTCTTGCATTGACAGACATATATACTTCACAAGTGATGGTAAGTTTTGCTCCATTCTGGATTCTGATATTTCCTTCAATATGTTTTATGCTATTCCAAATAACATCAGTTCCAGTAATAACCATTTCATTACTAGAAGGAGTACAAAAATCTGTATTAAGTTTTTCAATGAGGTTCGGGTTAGATTCATACCCAAAATGAAGTTTATTCAACTGACATTGAGAAAAGGTTCTACTATATTCTGTCCCATAATCCATGAAATTATTAGTTTGTTGCTCGTATATCGGATCTATTGGTGTGTCATCGCAACCATCATTTTCATAGGTATGCTTTGTCAGTGGGGTATGACATATTTCATGGACAATTTCATTTTTGGTTCCTTTGGCAAAAAAGCCATAATGCCCATTCAGATCTGAGAAATAATCAGGAATGAATCCCCCACTACCATCTGGTACCTGATAAGGATCTCCTTGATATGGATTGGTATCCAGTCCTAAGAACTTTTCATAGGAACCTATTATGACAGGATTGAGTCCTGCAATACCTCTTGTGGAAAATAAAAGGTTATTATCTAAGATATAATCTCTGTATGCAGGATGGTACGGCACTATAAATACATTAAATACACTTTCATCCAAGTTCGTGACATAATCCTTATAATGAATAGCAACGGTATTTATAATAGTGCCTGTAGGATAAATATATGAAATATCAATATTACCCTTTTCTGCAGGAGCATTGTAATAATCCGCTACGTCATGAAAGAAAATACCGTCCCCATCAGGATCTTGAGAATCTCCATTGGTGGGGATTAATACTAATCTCATTCTAGAATCTGTTATAGGGGTAAAGGTATGTGGCCAATTGGGAGTAGGCATATGTTCCAGATTATAATTGATACCTATATCAATATTCTGGTCATTTAACAATCGACTAATGAGTAGTTCTCCATCTGTTTCAGAAAAGTTGTTTTCACCATTTTCATCTCTCATAAAATGAAATCTGACTCTAACTTCTTTTATCTGAAGGTCTTCAGAAAAGATATAATCTTCACCAGTGCTGCAATTAAATTCCTCAGTTTGGCTAAAGGTTGAATATGGTAGGGATAAGCCAAGTGCAATCCCAAGAACACTTAGTGCTCTAATTTTAATTTTTCGCATAAATAAATGATTAATATTAAAAAGTGGTACAGTTTATATCTTATGAAACGTTGATTAGATTATGTGGTCAAATAGTGAAAAGACATTTATTGAAAGCACTTCCTATTTTTTCGAAATCGTAGGTAATATTCAATATCGTACAATAATCCTTTAGTAGCAATTACAGCAGGTTAAAGTTTTGTCATTAAGATTGTTAAGGTAAGGAAATCCTATTGAATTTTATAGTGTGTATTTTATATGCTGATACCTATTGCTTCTAGGTGTCCTTTGTTAATAGGTGAATACCAAAAACAGGTATATGGAAATATACCTGTTTTCAGTGAGTAGAATGAGTGTTTATTTTCTCTACAGTTAGGTCAATTTCCTGTCTGTAAGTTGATTTTATTTAAAGGAGCTTATTTGAACCCCCTCCCATTATGGTTGAATATTTCTCAGTCCTTCATAGACTACAATGCCAACTGCATTGGCGATATTCAAGCTTCTTATATGCTCACTGTATAAGGGGATTTTATAGACTCTGTCCATATTGTTTTGAACTAAGTTTTCGGGGAGTCCGCGAGATTCTTTTCCAAACACCAAAAACATATCATCTTCAAAGTCTATGGACCAATGGTTCTTTTCTCCATGACTAGAGAAGAAGGCCATTTTTTTGTCCTGATGGATGTCCAGAAATTCTTCCAGGCTCTCATAGGTTTTCACTTCTAAGAATTTCCAATAATCCAGTCCAGCTCTTTTTAGTCGGCTATCATCAATCTCAAATCCAAAAGGCTTTACCAAATGAAGTGTGGATCCTGTTCCTAAGCTTAAACGACCAATATTCCCTGTATTATTTGGGATTTCGGGTTCTATCAATACAATATTGAAGGGCATGGTTTCTTTTTTAGAGTAGGTTTTCGTTTTCTTCCAGCAGTTTTAGATAGATTTTAGCGCAGGCCTCTGCATCAAATCCAGCATCATGATGGTTTTCCAGTGGAATATTATACTGTTGACAAGCAAGGTTCAACTTTTTCTTAGTGCGTTTATAGGTGCAGTCAAAGTCAAAGTCGGGAACATCAAGATTATAAAATTTCAGGGTTTGGTTCAAACAGCTTTTATCAAAACTAGCATTATGAGCAACCAGTTTTTTGTTTTCCAAGAGGGGATAAATTTTATTCCATATTTCTGGAAAAAATGGTTCATGAGCTGTTTGGGATGGTTGAATACCGTGAATACTGATATTCATTCCAAAGTACTCGTTGTTAGGGGGCTGAACGAGCATGGTAATGGTTTCTTTGATAGTACCATTTTCAACTATGGTCAATCCTATTTGACAGATACTCCAGCGTTTTCCCTGTGCGGTTTCTACATCTAGAGCTATGAAATTATTGGGCATATTTTTGTGTAATATATTGGTAGAAGGATTCGTTTTATAAAAAGATCACTGATTAAGGTAAATCAAAATCAAACTCCTTTTTCAAATTATCTTTAGAATAGTGTTGAATACTTACCGTCAATGGTATTTCAGTAATTGGCGTATCACTATTGTCGGTAGCTTCTTTTTCTATGTTTTCAAGTACATCATATCCCTTGATCAGTTGACCAAAAATCATGTATTTATTATCCAAGTTTGGTAGCCCAGCCTCTTTATTTACAATGTAAAATTGACAGGCATTGGATAGCATATCCGGGTTGCCATCTCTTCCCATTCCCAAGGCTCCGTATACATGACCGATACTATCTACAAACTCCGGTTCCAGTAGATAAGGGGAGTTTTCGAAATATTGGACAGAGTCCGGACAGCCACCCTGAATGACAAATTTTTTAATCACACGGTTGAATGTAAAATCATCATAGTGCTTTTCGTTTGCCAATTCTATGAATTTTGCTTTATGGTTGGGAGTGGCATCGTATAACCAAAAATACATATCTCCTAATCTGGTTTCTACCTTCCCAATAGGGTAGGTATCCTTATCGGATTTGTTACATGCAAGGACCAGGATTATCATCAATGCGGAAAGTATACATCTAATTTTGCTCATAGAACGAAAATATAAAAATCAGCTTAGTAGTGAAAATATATAAAGGAAGAATCTCCTTTATTGAATATTAATAAGATTGTATACTTTTGAAACATGATATTTGAAACGGAAAGACTATTTATAAAAAGTTTGGAAGAAAGTGATGAGGCACTCTTCTATGATATGATGCATAATCCTAAAGTGATGGATCCCATTCCAAGGACTACTTTAAATGCTGCTGAGAGTAAAGCAAAACTACTTAGTTTAATAGAAGCAGAGAAAACGGAGAATAATAGGATTTGGGCAGTGTCAAAAAAGTCGAATAATGAATTTATCGGTTTAGCAGGATTTGTAAACAATAATGCTGATGGCATTTCGAATGAATTGGCTTATATGTTTAGAGAGACTGCCTGGGGAAATGGCCATGGTACAGAAATCACTAAAGGGCTCATTCAGTATGGTTTTCAACTGTTGAATTTCGATGAAATCCGAGCAGATGTAAATGTGGAAAATGTTGGTTCCGTTAAAATATTAAATCGGTTTCTTTCCCTTGAAATGGAGTTATTCAACAAAAAGGATAATTGTATGGATAGAAAATACAAACTCTTAAAAGCTGAATGGAATAAATTCTAATTAACTATTCAACCACTTTTTGAAATCTGAAGACCTTTCTATACTTACTATGACCTCTTGGTTGGACATTGGTTCAAGATCAATTTTTAAACGAGCCTTGCTATAGGGAACAACTTGTTTGATGGTATCAATATGAATGATAAATTTTCGATTGATTCTAAAGAATAGAGCTGGATCCAGCTTGGTCTGAAGTTTACTTAAGGTGAAATCAATAATGAACTGTTGATTATCTTTATTGACTAAAAAAACATATTTACCTTCTGCAAAGAAGTAGGCAACATCCTGAATGGCTACACTTTTTATTTTTTCACCAGTATATACCATAAATCGTTCCTGGTAGGCATGTTTTTGACCTTTTAAAAGTGCAATTAGGTGGAGGTATTCAGGTGTTGTATTCTCCCCATAGTATTTTTGAAATTTTTGGAGCGCTAGGGCTAAGTCACCTGTATTAATGGGTTTCAATAGATAGTCGATACTATTTAGCTTAAAAGCTTGTATGGCATAGGCATCATATGCCGTAGTAAAAATTATGGGGGTATTTATTTCTAATTCGTCAAAAATACTGAAGCTCAATCCATCTGAAAGGTGAATGTCTAAAAAGATGAGATCCGCCGTGTTATTTTTTAACCAATCGACTGACATTTTTACCGAGTCTATCTTGTCCAAAATTTGGAAAGAGGCATCATACTGCAATAATTGTCTCTCCAATTTATCGGCGGCAATTTTTTCGTCTTCTATAATGAGTATACGCATTATTCCTCTTCTTTAATCAGGGGTAATTTCACACTATAAAAGTGATCAGAATGTTCGAATATCGGTTCTCTGGAACTCAACATCTTATAGCGATCAACTAGATTTTTATGACCAGTTTTTGTGGATTGAATAGGTTGCATCCTACGCTGAATATTGTTTCTCACTACCAATTGGTTTCCTTCAATAAAGATATCAATTTGTAATGGGTTTTCTTTAGAAACGATATTGTGTTTTATGGCATTCTCAATCAATTCTTGTAAGCTTAGAGGCGGAATGAAGCTATCATATTGACTTGGATCAATTTGAATATCAACCTGGAGATTACTCCCAAAACGAATTTTATGTAAAAAGATAAAGGATCTAATAAAGTGGTATTCCTCTTGCAGCGGAACCAAAAATTTATCCTTCATGTCTAATACATATCGGTAAATTTTAGCAAACTCATTGATGAATTCCTCAGCCTTTATCGGGTCTGTTTGAACCAGTGATGATAGCGCATTTAGGCTGTTAAACAGGAAGTGTGGATTTACCTGATTTTTTAAACTTTCAAATTGACTTTGAACGTTTTTTCGTTTAAACTTTTCGGTTTCTATCAGAGATTTTTTCCACTGATTGGCTAAATACCCCCCTTCCAAAATTAAATTTGCAACAGCTGTAAGGACTATGGTCATTACGATATTATTGAAAAAATGGACTTTGGTTTCTGGAGCGAGTTCACAATTCGCAACGATGCCACCATCAAAAACATGATGAAAGGAGATCATGAAAACTATCATAATAATGATACCAAGTATAATACTGGTAAGTAACTGGAGAAAGATTCTTTTTCGAGTACTCGTGTGTTCCCAAGGAAATTTCTTTTCAAAGAGATCGCTGATATAGAAAACACTTAAACTAATTAAGAAGGTTACTGACACGGAAAAGATGAGCCCTTCTACGAGTTCCTCCGATCCAAATTCCGTACCCGATACCCAACTTTGAAGGGAGTAGAAAATGGGAGGGATAATCCCAATTCCCAAAATACAATAGATTAAGGCTTTCTTATTTTTCATGTTAAAGTACCTTCAGTATTAAAATATAATACGGTATTGAACAACTGGGAATAATCCAAGCTGATTAATGGTTTTGATTTCTTCCGTATTGATGTTTAGCACCTGTTTTAAAGGGTTGGTACGATTGCTTATATTTTGAATATCAAGCGCCCATTCTTGTGAGATTTTGCGATTACTCGTTTTATAGGCTATTCTCAAGTCGGCCCTGAAATAGTTTGAAAAACTTTGACTAAATGCACGATCTTCATCTCGCACAATTTCACCTTTTTCTATGGATTCATCTAACAATGCCGGAGAATATTTTTTTCCTCCTGCACTGGTAACCTTAGCATCGATACTAATAATTCGTTGCTTATATTTAGATTTTTCTGTCTTATTTTTAAGAATATATTCTTTTCCTACCAGCGCATTTACCACAAATTTACTGTCGAATGCTGTACTGTGTTCCATGCCATTACTTCCCTCGTATTTTGAGTCGTAGATAGAGCTAGTTATTAGAAAGTACAATCCCTTGTCCATAAATTTTTCCAAGGTCAATTCTATTCCATAATTGGTTCCTTTTCCACCGTTTGTTAGGTAATCCGGTGGTAGGTCACCAAAGGAAGTTTGATTCAATAGTGAAAATGAACTTTCAGATTTTTCAACGATCGCATTGTAAATATTTTGATAATACAATTCAGCCTTGAAACGTAGTTTGTCGCCCAGGCTTCTATCATAGCCTAAAATAAAATGGTTGCTTTTTACAAAATCCAAATCTGTATTGGGTGTAATATGTGTGCCATCTTCTAGTCTCACTTGAGAGAAATACAAATTAATTGGCGCTATCATACTGTGTAAACCATAACCAGCACTGATGCTTTGTCTTTCATCAAGCGCGTATCGCATACCAAATCGAGGCTCGAAACTTTTGCTCTCGTTCAAACTTAGGTATTGCATATGCAATCCTGTGTTGAAGGTCAAACGATCAGTAGGTTTATATACCCACTGTGCATAAGGTTGAAACAGTTGTGTATTGCCGTTATAGTCCGTGATGGTCTTGAAGACATCCAAATTGGTTTTGTATACACTATCTGCCATGTCAAAATGCATATCCTTGATAAAGGCTCCAATTCGGATATTATTTCTTCTAGAGAGTTTTTTATGTAAATAAAGGGATGCTGTATAGGTAGTTCTGGTAAGATCACCCTTGTAAAAATCAAATGGTTCACGGGTAATATTACTTACAGAATCTACCAGATTGTTATTGTTTATGGTAGAAGCAGATAATGTAAGCTTGGCATAGGTACTGGAATTGATCAGGTATTTGTTCGATATTCCAATTACTCCTGTATGTGATTTTGCGATTACATCTTTTAAGGTACCATCATCATACAGGTCATCATCATCTTCTGATTTTTTACTATCGTTGAAGGCGATATCACTTTTCCCTCCTAATCCAAATACTTGAAATGTTCCGTATTTTTTGCTTGGTAAGTTTAGTTTGAAACTAATATCTTGATAAGCTGGAACGGCAGTTCCTGTTCCAAAATCTATTCCCATATCCTGCATGATTCCAAGGGTAGAGTAGCGGTAGTTTACCAAGTAAGAAGATCTGTTTTCTTTTGAAATGGGTCCTTCCGCACCAAATTCCAATCCATTAAGCCCCATTTGCCCAATGAATTCATGATTTTCTGTATTTCCGGAACGCATACTCAGATCGAATACCCCCGATAGTGCATTTCCATATTCAGCAGGGAAAGCACTGGTAAGGAAATCAGAATTGGAGAGTACATTATTATTCAAAATACTCACCGGCCCACCTGTAGCGCCACCATCACCGAAGTGATTTGGATTGGGGATGTCGATTCCTTCTAGTCTCCATAATACTCCATTGGGTGAGTTTCCACGAATAACGATGTCATTAACCGCATCATTGGAGGTTTGAATACCTGCATAATTTGCCGCCATTCTTGACACATCATTTCGCGCACCGGCAAATCGCTGACTTTCCTCAATAGAGAAGGTTCTAGCACTTACCGTGATCATTTCATTTTGAGTCCTGGTTTTTTCTTGTTTTGCAGTAAGCACCAGCTCATTCAAACTTTCTACGCTTTCTTCTAATTCAATGTGAAGAATAAGTTCTTTGGCAGAGGAAAGTTCAATATTTGAAAAATACAATGGGTGATAACCCATAAAGCTTATTTCAACATTGACCCTTCCTACAGGTACCTGTTCTATTTTATAAAAACCGTCTACATCAGTCGTTACGCCATCTCGGTATTCACCATTGATAATTACGATAGATGCTCCAGGCAATCCCATTTGGTTGGCTTTATCGATAACCGACCCATGAATGGTTTGACTTAATTCTTGACCTGATACTATAGTTAGGATACTAAAGCTTAGGAGAAATAATAGACCTTTTATTTTTTTAATCCTCATAATGTGCTGTTTTAGAACGGTACAAATGAAGAGAATATCCTTGAAGAGATAAAGTGAAAAAGAGTGAGTATGGGTAATATTGGGATGAATGGGGAGGATTTGGGAGTGAAGGGAATATATAGAATCAAAATAGTTTTATTTTTTACTAAAATATATATTGTTAGACTTTATTCAGAATGAATATATTTGTTCTCGGTTAATACAAGCTTTTGATTAATACTCTTTGTACCAGATACTATGATTAAAATGATTCACCCCTTATTATTTTTCTTGTTTTCAGTCTATACTATTAACGTTTTCGCCCAAGATCATCCTTGGAGTTTAAATGTAAGTTCTTTAACGACAGTTGATGACAACTTTATGAGTAACCATAGCAGTCATTTCGATGTCGGGCTTAAAAGAAATACGTTCTATTTGGAAGATATGCGTATTGCGTTTGGTGGGAATATTGGTAGTTTATCTCGTGAGTTTGCACCAGATCAGTACGTTTATACCTTTGTGCTCCAACCAAAAATTTATGCTGAAGTGGATCTGGAAGTATTAAATCGAATTAAGCCAAGAATAGGTGTAGGATATAGCTTTTTAGTAGCTGTTCCTGTTCAAAATATTTCAATGTATAGTGAAGATGAGGTATTGGAAACTACTGTTCAAGGAGGTATTGGTACCAATATTGGGTTAACAGTTGGGATATCTGATAGGATTTTCGTTCATGTCGACTATGATTTCATTAAACTAGACAAGGATAAAGAGGTGAAAGACATAAGCTATAATCGAAATATCAATTTCTTGAAATTTGGTTTGGGCTTTACATTCTAAATTAATTTTGCATAAAGACATACCAATCCCAATCAGCTGGATTTCCAACACCCACACTCGGTGTATAGAGGAATAGGTGGATGGTGCCATTTGGGTTCTCATTTCTTATAGTATATACAATTTCCAATTGATCTATGGCTTCCCAAAGACCTTCATAATCTGTAGGGCTCGGATAGAAGGCATATTGGTCATACATTACCTTTTCAAATAGGGTAGAGTCGGGAAGTGGGTTTGGCATATCTGTTATGCTAAAGTTATCTGCCTCCATCAAATTGGAAGGAACTGATCTTTCCCCCAATCCCATCCAAATAATGGTACCATCAAACAGCAATTCATCCACTTCGTCATAATACAGCTGAATATCTCCAAAGTCACCTGGAGGGTTGTAATTTGAAGTGATCGTAAAATTATTGGCATCAGGATAATTGACACCCTTACCACCCTCGAAGGTATGGGTTAAATAATCTACCTTAAGGATGACAATTTCATTTTCTGTTGATTCCTCTTCAATATTTACATCATTATCAGAACAGGATATAAATGAAGCCATCAAAACACAAACAAAAAATAGTCGGTATAACATAATCAAGTGATTTACTATAAAGATGTAATTTCCACTAGACGGTTGCATGGGGTATGGCTATATTTTCCTTAGATGGATTAAAAATTCGGCAAATCTTTCATCAAAGCAATCAGGGCGGTTCCAAATACGCTAATTATGAAAAGGGTACTAATTAATGTTACTGCGATCCAAATTAGTTTACCTTTTGCCCAGTTGGCTTTACTCGTGGCAGTATCTCCACCAAATGCCCAAATAAATAACATTACTAAACCAATGACTGGTAAGGCAGTAATTAATATCGTTATTACCCAGTCTTTTGTACTTACTGTTTCGTCTAATTCAACTTTCATAGTTAATGGTTTTTATAGTATTGGTCCTTAGATTTATTCACTTAGTATTTTCACTTCTGTTCTTCTATTTTTCTGCCTTCCTTGATCTATTTCATTATCCGCTATAGGTGCCCTCTCACCATAACCTTTAGCCTGGATTCTGCGGCTGGAAATTCCTTTGGAAATGAGATATCTTCTAACAGTGTTTGCTCTTGCTTGTGATAGTTCCAGATTGGCTTGGTCATCCCCTATATGATCAGTATGACCTCCAATTTCAATGACCAGGCTTTCTTTTAATTTCATGAATTCAACCAGTTCATTCAATTCTTCAAAGGAAGACTTGGTAAGAGTGGACTTTGCAAAATCAAAGTAGACATTATCCAGAGTGATTAATTTAGGATGTTCAAATTGAATGGTCAATTCCATATAGGCATAGGCTTCCTTTTCCGAATAGGGAGGAATGTCAATTTCAGTATAGTCATGGGCCTCACCTATACTTTTTATTTTAATACTGTATTTGGAACCATAAGGCAGGTCTATCTCAAATTTTCCATATTGATTGCTAACAGCCCTAAATAACGTTCCTGATGGTATTGCTACAAAATGAATTTGTTCACCCTTTCTAATGGTGTTTTCAAAGTCGGTGACAATGGTTTTTACCCTAACTCTGTGCTGGTCATTTTGAGCTATTCCCAACATTGGAATTAGTAAGAACAGCAGTAGTGATGTTAAGGTTTTAGAAAGTCGGATATACATAAACGATTAAATCAAATTGGATGTTTTTTGTCTGAGTAAGATAATTAATTTTTTTAATTCAGGTTCGATATTGAAGGGATGTAATTGATGGTAATCTATTGGTTATGAGTACTAGCTTCATTTTTCAATTAAAAATGAGCATACACAAGGAGGATAAAAGTATCCATTTTAGTAGTCCAAATTCCTTTTCTGAAATGAATAAAAAAAGGCTGTAAAGTGTGAAATAGGCATAGAGAACCTGGGCTACTGATTGGATTGCTATATTCACCATTCGTATTGGGAATAAATTGATGAGTTCTATTAACCCAAACAACCCAATAGTACACCATTCTATTGGATAAATTAATAGGTCCCTTATATAGGGAAAGGAAGAAAATAATAAAAATAACAGGCTACATAATAGTAGAAGAAAGGCTAATAGAAATGCAGGTATATTGGTAAGAAAGAACCAAATAGGAACTTGCTTGAAATAGTACAATGAAATGGGGGTAACGGCACCTTGAGCTGAAAAGGATACTACAGTTGATTCCAGGATGAATGTTAACAATTTGGAATTAGATTTCAAATTTTTGGATCCTTGAAGACCAATGATTATACCAGCCGTTGCCAGATAACTAAATTGAAATCCCAATTGAAAAAGCCAAAGGGGTTCTATGATTAGCAATATAAATGCGGAAACGATTAATTGATGTAGGGTAGGGCTGTTTTTTAAGAATAAACGCGAAGTAAATACCATGGCAAACATCAAAACTGCTCGACTTATAGAGGGACTAAATCCACAAATCCAAGCATATAATATCAGGATAATAAGGGCAATTGCATTTCTAATATGCAATCTTTTAGGTCTATGACCTATCCAGAATAGCGCTCTGTAGACCAATAGGTACAGCATACCGACATGGAGTCCGCTTACAGCTAGAATATGAATAATACCCGCTTGGCTAAAGAGTTGTTTGGTGTCTTTATTCAATTGGGATTTGTCCCCAAAGAGAATAGCAGGGACCAATGTTGCGGCTTCTTGTGAAAGTTTGGAACGCAATAGATTGATCCATATTTTTCTCCAATGGGTCTGAATTGGATTTGGAATGGATATGCTTGTATAGCCTGATTTTTTGACGTTTTTAATTTTGGAATAGGTTTGAATACCATTTTTTTTCAAGTAAGTGTTATAATCAAAGCCGTTGTTTTTGGCGTTTGAAGGTAGTGCTAGTAAGGTTAATTTTATACGCAATTTCTCCCCTAGGACTGGCTTTTTAATTGGATCAAACCATTTGACTTCTGTATTAAAAGTCAATCCTCTAGCCGATTGACAAGTCATCCAATAACTCAATCGCTTGTACCGGTCGTTTACTTTTGACACATTGCATAAACAATCTATTGGGGAGTTTAAGGGAGCTTTTTGGAGTCGATTGTTCAGGAAGTATGATCCCAAAAGGAAGAAAAAGAGGTAGAAACTTAAGCTAGCCCAGGCTTTAACCGAAAAAATATTGAGTAATAAAATCAGTAAGCATCCTATTAAAATAGAAGGATTGGCAATTGAAAAATCCTGATAAAAGGCAATGAGAATACCTAAAACATAGGCGCTAAACAGCCTAACCAATGGGAATTGGAATATACGCATGACGGACCCTAAATATTAAATTTTGTATAATTATTATATACCTAGAAGATACAAAATAAATGAAGAGATATCCAGTGCAGAAAAAAAGCCTTAATTTCAAAGAATCTAAAACATAAATAATATAATTTTGTTCAAATTTAACGATCGTAGCAATGGGATTTAATTTTGCAGAAATGATGACTATATCTTTAACGCTTTTTGCCGTTATTGATATCTTGGGGTCGGTTCCTATTATCATAGATCTTAGGTCTAAATGGGGACATGTTCAATCTGAAAAAGCCACTTTGGTTTCAGGAGGATTGATGATCTCATTTTTATTTTTAGGGGAACGTATACTTAACTTTATTGGACTAGATATTTCATCTTTTGCCATTGCAGGGGCTATTGTAATGTTTCTATTGGCATTGGAAATGATATTAAATATTGAATTATTCAAAGCCGATAAGGATGAAGAATCAGCGGGGGCTTCAGGTTCCATTGTGCCAATTGCCTTTCCTTTAATTGCAGGGTCCGGAACCTTGACTACCTTGATCTCATTGAGAGCGGATTATTCTACTATCAATTTGGTGCTGGGAATCCTAATCAATTTGTTGCTGGTCTATCTAGTTTTAAAAACAACGTCTAAATTGGAAAAGTTGCTTGGAAATGGAGGGATCAATATTCTTAGAAGGGTCTTTGGTATCATTTTATTGGCCATCTCCATTAAAATATTCAAAGCAAATATGATGCTATAGGCACATTGATATGAGAATAGTATATACCTTATTAGTAGTTGTTTTTGGATTTAAAAGTTTACAAGCTCAAGATAGTTTGGCTTTTCAAAATGAACAAAACAGGCTAAATGTGAATGAGCTAAATCAGTTTCATATCAATCAGAATGATCGTTTTGGTCAATTCAGTTTGGCTAATGAAGGAGCTCCTATTCAGGACATGATTTTCAATCCATTCACAAATGGATTAGGATTTAAAACGAATGCCTACCAGGCATATATTCGCGATCGTAGTCATTTCCCTTTTAGTTATTACGATAGGTTCACCAGACTTAGTTATATGCCTGCCAATGATGAGGGCCAATTTATTTCAGCTTATCATGCTCAAAAATTCAAGAGCTTTTCTTTTGCCTTGGACTACAGCAAGATGCTTTCTGAAGGATTTTTCATTAATCAAAAGGCAAGACATGCCAGTACGAGTTTAAAGTTAAATTACCATCCTGATAATGGACGTTACAGTGCAAAAGCATACGCCTTGTATAACACAATCAATGCTCAGGAAAATGGTGGGCTTGCTTCGGATTCATTATACCTAGCAGAAGCTTTTAACAATGAAAAAGTATATCCGGTAAGGTTAAGTGATGCCAAAATAGAACAGTGGAATGTTTCCTTGAATTTGGATCAGTTTTACGATCTACGGTCAAAAGATGCTTTTGTTGATTATAGCTATTTAACGCTAAAATCAAATTATCAGAGTCAAGAGGAATTGTATACCGATGGAGATCCCGACTTCCAAGCAAATGTAGAAGGTGCTATTTTGGACAATTATTATCCTTCCATATTAGATCCAAATCAAACCCATGATAGCGTTGGTTTTCAAACTTTTGGTCATTCCCTTAGTTGGAATTATGGTATAAAGGCACTTTTGGATGCTCGTATAGGTTATGGATTTCAATGGGATAATTTTACAACGGGTATAGTAAGAGAAAATCAAGATAGACAAGCTTTGTTTATGGATATAGATGTGCTAAAAAGCTTGGTGAAATTTAATTTGGAATCTGAGCACAGTGATCTATTTGACAGTAGAAGAAATTCCTGGTCCATAGCCAGTGAGGTTGTAAAGGATTTTGAGGTCGGATATAAAGTAAACGAGCGTTTTCCTGAACTCATTAGCAGGTCTTATCTCGGAAATCATTTGAGTTGGATAAACGATTTTAATACTACTGAGGCACAATCCATCTATAGCTCTTTTAAGGATACCAAAAAGAAGGTGAATATAAAAGCTAGTTATTTTACCCTTCAGGATTGGATCTTTTATAATGCCAATGCTAAGCCAGAACAAATAGATGATAGTCAAGAACTAATACAAGTTCAGATCCAAAAAGACTTTGATTATAAAAAATGGCATTCAAATGTCCGCCTAGTATGGCAAAATACAGAGAGTGAAATATTGCGATTTCCAGAATGGTTAACACGTATTCAATTGTATTACCAGAATGTTATTTTTGGTACGAATGATCTTCAGATTGGAGCTCAGTTGAATTATTTTTCAGAATATGTAGGGCAATCTTATATGGCAGCTAGCTCTGTTTTTTACCTAGGTGAGGAAACAGAAGTGGGAGATCACCCAATGGTAGATCTTTTTATGAATGTTCGTGTGAAAAGTTTGAAGGCATTTATGAAATTTGAAAATATCAATGGATTATTTGATGATAAAAAAGGTTTTGTTGCTCCGCATTATACTTTAGCTGAGCCAAGGTTTAAGTTTGGACTTACTTGGAATTTTTATGATAAGTAGAGCTCAATAAACTAAACAAAAAAAGGGAACCACATTGGTTCCCTTTTTTTGTTTAGTTTAAGTCTATGGTATAATTATAGATAGTTCCTTCTTTAGACCCTATGATCAGATTTGGTTTATCTTCATTTAGCCTGCCGAGAAATAAGCCAGTATTTCCATATACCGGAAATCCACTTAATGCTTCACCTTCTTCATCTAGTACATAAACTTTCCTGCTGTTGTTTAGAGAGATTGCAGTAAGTAATTTTGTAGGACTTTGATAAGTTGTTAATTCAAAATTGCCCTGATGATCCAGGTCAAATTTTAGTTCTGAATTTTTACTTTTTAATTCAAAATCTTCAACGAAGTAATCTTTTCCTTCAAATTGCCCCACAAAGGATTCTTCCTCCTTGAAAGCTTCTGAACTAGAAATCTTACCGTTCAAGCTTATTTCGATTTTAGTTCCAGTAGTATCAATGAATTCAAAATGTGGTATTTTTCCTGTTTGATCTAACAGTATCTTTGTGTTCCTATCCACTTTGAACTTTTCATTTATATCGAACCTTGGATTTCCTTTTCTATCCATTATAACTAGCTGAGACTTCTCAGTCAAAGTAAGAATATAGTCCTTGTTTTTTAGGTTATAGTGAACAGGTGAAATAATTGTTTTTGGACGTATTTTGATACCGTTCCATCCTTTTATTTTTTTACCGGAAATGTCTAGCAATTTTAATGTATGAAGGGTAGGGATCACCAATCTGTAATTTCTATTATTATCGTAATCAAAAACAGACATTCCAAGTTCTGCAACATCATGTAATGCTATGGGATACTGTTCTACATCATTTCCATTTCTATCTATCAGATAGATTTTGGTGGCAGTGTTGAAAATCAATTGAAGCCTTTTATTCTTATACCTGTCCACCTGATGAACTTTCCCAAGGATAGCTTCATCTAAAGAGCGCTTCCATAAAATTTCGCCGGAGGAAGATATTAGGTACAGGTTGTGGTTATCATCTTGAATCAGCAGTTCCCAGCTTTTCGATTTATGGTTCCATACCTTTTGAACTGGTTTACTCAATGGGTTATCCAGGTTTAAAGTCCATTCTGCCTGAACAAGCGTGGCTGCTCTCTCTTCCTTAAGCTTTGTAGTAATGTTTACATTAAAATAATTGTTGCTATTATCTAATTGTAGCATCCAGCCTTCAAAATAATCCAATTGGGTAATGCTCTTTTGCCACTTCGGTAAGTATTCTTCTTTTAGTAATTGGTTGAAATGACTTTTGTTTCCTAAAGAAGCTCCATACATCCAAATATTCGATTCATTCGAAAGATTCTCCTTTAGTTTTTGAAAATTCTCCTGAGTTTCCAGACTATGATCAAGTAGATATTCATTGACGGTAAGTCTTAAATTCGCTTTTGAATTCGAAAAGACCCAATACTTATCTATAACAGTCCAATAAGGTCTTTTGATAGCCCTGAAATCTGCACCAAACAGGTATTCAAATAACATGGATGACTTGATTTGATAGAAAGGATAATCTCTATAGTTTTCCAGGCTATCACTTGAAGGAGAGAATAGTAGACTAAAGGAGGACGGATCCCGTAGTTTAACAATTCCCATCTGATTTTCCTGGTTCATTTTCTTACCAACCATCAAAAAGGCAAATTCTTCCACAATTTGCTCCATCAACTTATCTTCCTTGAAAGTTAAGTTGGCCAAGCCTCTTTTAAAGCGTTGTAACTTCCCTTTTCGTTTAAGTTGTGTCTTCTTATTTCTAAAGAATTTTTTGAACTCATCGAAATGATAAGAAATTAAAAATTCGGTATTTGCTGGAGCGATTTCAAAAAGTTCAGGTTTATTAGACTTTTGACCATTAAAATAGTTGCGAACACTATTTAGAGAATCTCTAGTTTGGCTTATCCCATTAAATAATAGGTAATTATCGCCTAAGCTCATGTCAAGAGCCATCCAGTCAGAAAAGTTGCGTATTTCAGTAAATGGAAGATTACTATGAGGTGATAAGGCTTTTTTTAAACCATCAACATGTATAAAAACATTGAGAATGTCCTTTTGATTTGCGGATGAGTAAACGCTGGAGAAAGTCGGATTGTCCGAAAGGTTGTGTTCTGCATATACCTGCCTCATGGCATCCGAGAGTAAACCACTATTTTTTGTTAGAAATAGGTATTCATCTACATAGGCAAAATAGAATTTTAGGCCTTCATTATCGATAGAATAGATGAGGTTTTCATCATAAGTTCTAGTGCTTACTCTGGTAAAGTTGGATAGTTTTTTTAGGGTCTCCTCCAATTGGAAATCGCTGGCTTTTATTCTCGAAGTGAACAATAGATCACTCTGCTTACTCCCTGTTTTATGAATTGAAAATGCAACAGGATCATCCAATTTTAGTTGGATTTCATGGACTCTCAATTTCTGTATTAGCTTAGAGAATTGAGTTTTTAGTTTTTCCAGCTGGTGTAAATCCGTTAATCTGGATAGGTATTCATTGTCACTGGTTTCGTGAAGGAGTTGTGTAATATCTTGTGTTTCCATTACCACGTAAGCCGAGGTTGGAATAACCTTTATTAAACTATTTTTAGGCGCTAATAAGTCACCGCAAGATATTATACAAGTAGCTAAGAAAAGCATACTTATGAAAAGTACTCGAATTCCTAATCTCATGAATTGGTTTTGATTGATAGAGTGAACGCTAAAAGTAAATAATTATCCTATAAATCCAATGTTAATTCGTTGGGAAGCAGTTTGAAACTGGTTCGATGAAGTTTGCACGACCCAAATTCTGAGATCGCAGCTCTGTGTTTTTTTGTAGGGTAACCCTTGTTTTGCTTCCAATCGTAAACTGGGTATTCTTTGTGAAGGGCTTTCATGATATCATCTCGATAGGTCTTAGCCAATACCGATGCCGCAGCAATACTTTGGAATTTCCCATCCCCTTTTATAATGCAGCTGTGATCAATATTTGGATAGACCTTAAATCTATTCCCGTCCACTAAAATATGTTCAGGTCTTGTTTGCAATTGATCCAAAGCTCTATGCATAGCAAGAAAGGAAGCGTTCAAAATATTTATTTTATCTATCTCATCGGCTTCTACTATTCCAACAGCCCAGGCAAGAGAAGTTTGTTCAATGATAGGCCGTAAGGCGTAGCGTTTCTTTTCAGATAACTTTTTAGAGTCGTTTAAGGCTTCTATTGGGTGATCTGGAGACAAAATTACCGCAGCAGCCACGACTGGGCCAGCAAGGCACCCTCTTCCAGCTTCATCCGTTCCCGCTTCTATTATTCCGTATGTTTTATAAGCTTTCAGCATATACCTTTTCTATGGTTTGCCAGATGATATCGGCAGTGCGATCCCAAGTGAAATCATCTGCACGTTTCAATCCTTTTGATATTAATTCTTCAGATAATGATTCTTGTTGAAAAAGGTCATTCAGTTTTTGACTTATATCCTCTACAGAATAAGGGTCCGCAAATAGGGCTGCATCTCCGGCGATTTCTGGAAGGCAGCTTTTATTTGATGCAATTACAGGTGTTCCAGACTTCATGGATTCTATCATGGGAATACCGAAGCCTTCAAAGTAAGAAACGTATAGCAGGCATTCTGCAGCTGAATAAATTGACGGAAGATCTGATTGAGGAATATGTCCAGCAAAAATTACATCCTTTGCATGTTTCATGTTGTTCAGTTGCTGTTCCATTTCGTCGGTCCACCACATCTTTTTACCACCAATTAGAAATTGGATATCTCCGGGATGTTGTTCCTTAAATTGATCGAATGCTTGAAGCATTCGGGTAATGTTTTTCCTCGGATGAAGGGCTCCTAAATACAAAATATATGGTTTTCCCTCCGTATATTTTTGACGAGTTTCCTCTTGAATAAGTTTCGACTGTGGTTCAAATTTATCATCCACGCCATTATAACAAACAGATATTTTCTCCGGAGAAATATGATAACATGCTACGATATCAGCTTTACTGAATTCGGAGACTGTTAGAATATGTTTGGCTTTTTTTGCGAAAATCGGGAATTCAGTCCTTAGGTATCTACCTGCCCAACCTGGAACATCCTTTGGCTGGTGAATAAAATTTAAATCATGAATCACATTGATTTGAGGTATAGAGCTAGTGCTGGATAGATAGCCATCCGGAGAAAGAAATACATCAATCTTATGCTTTTTGAACAGGGATGGTAAGCGCCAATTGAACCATATTTTCCACAATATTGGGTGTCTGGCCTGTGGAGAAACAATTACGGGGATCACATTTTCTGCAAAAATAAAGGAAGGGTCATAAGCTCTGTCAAAGAAAAAGTAAAAAGTATGTTCTGGATGTGAACGGCAGATTCTCTGCAGGCTTTCAATAGAAAACCTACCGATACCTTCTATTTTATTTTTAAGTAATAATCGTGTGTTTACCCCAATTCTCATGTAGCAAATGTAAAATTTTTATTGTCTATTTGATACGAATTTTATTTTTTTGCCGTTGCTACACTAAATCCTCCTTGCTATTTTGATAAGCTGTAGCTGCCGTCTAAATATTATTTGTAATATATTAGACGCTGTAGTTTTGATGATTATTAATGGAATTTGCCCATGCAAAAAAAGTTTATTGTAAATCTGGTTTTCCTATTGTTACTTAACTTATTGGTTAAGCCATTTTATATCTTAGGGATAGATGCCGAAATCTTAAACAGGGTTGGACCTGAAAGTTATGGGAACTATTTCGCTATCATAAACTTTACTTTTCTACTCAATATATTTCTGGATTTAGGAATTACCAATTTCAACACCAAGAATATAGCTCAAAATCAACAATTGATGGGCAAGCACTTGTCTAAAGTGTTGAGTCTAAAATTGCTTTTATCTCTGTTCTATATACTTATTACCTTAGGTCTAGGGTTTTGGTGGGGATTTAGATCAGAAGAGCTGCATATTTTATCATTTTTAGCTTTAAATCAGTCCATTGTGGCTGTAATTCTTTACTTGAGGAGTAATTTGAGTGGGTTACATATGTTCAAGCAGGATAGCTTGATTTCCATCCTAGATAGATTATTACTCATTATTATTTGTTCAGCCTTATTATGGGGAGGAGTTACAGATCAGGCCTTCCAGATTGAGTGGTTTGTGTACGCTCAAACTTTTTCTTATTTGGTGACTGCTATTGTTACTTTTCTGCTGTTGAGAACGAAGGCAGAAAAATTGAAATTTTCTTTTAGTAAGGTTTTTTCCTTAATGATACTAAAGCAAAGTTATCCCTATGCCTTGCTCGTGTTGTTAATGAGTTTTTACTTTCGAAGCGATAGTGTAATGTTGGAGAAAATGCTGGATGATGGAGCTGAGCAAGCTGGGTATTATGCCCAGGGGTATCGTTTTTTTGAGGCGGCCAATATGATAGGTTATCTCTTTGCAGCCTTACTATTACCATTATTCTCTAATATGCTAAAAAAGAAAGAATCTGTAGACGAATTGGTCATGTTGGCCTTTAAGTTGATTTTTTCCGGTTCCCTTATTTTATGTTTGGCTTGCGTGTTTTTCAATGAAGATATCATAAGTTGGAAATACGCTGATATTCATCCTTATTCTGCTGTTACCTTTTCTGTTTTGATGATGTGTTTTGTGTGTGTTACCAGTACTTATATTTTTGGAACATTGCTAACTGCAAATGGGAATTTAAAAGCATTAAATATCATGGCTCTTGCTGCTGTTTTTGTAAATGTGGGGCTAAACTTACTATTAATTCCAAAGTACTTAGCCTTGGGTTCCGCAGTGGCTAGTTTGATTACTCAATTATTTGTTACCATTGCTCAGATAGTACTTTGTAAACATTATTTGAATTTGAAATTGCCATTTATTCAACTCTTTCAGATCGTTGGATTTAGTGCTGTTTTGTACACAATGGGCTATTTCGGTCAATCCTATTTTGAAGCCTGGGGACTAAATCTAGTATTTTTTGTGACCATAGGTCTACTATGGGCTATGGGAACTAAAATGATATCTATTCCAGGGCTATATCGAATTATCAAATATGATCGTTAATAAGTCAATAGAGAGTATTTAGCGTAGAATATCCTATAAGGGCAATAAGATTATTTTATATTTGCCTTCTATTTTTAGTAAATATTATGAAGAAAGAAGATCAAAAGCTATTTCAGGCAAATGACCTGATTGTTTTTATTATCAGAAATTGGAAATTATTTGGATTGGTAGCTTTTGTAGCTGCCTTGCTTTCCGCTATTTTTTCAGGACCTGCTTTTATTCGACCTAAATATAAATCGGAAACTACCATTTTCGCTACGACTACTCCATCCGTTTCTCAGGCATTAACGGTTGAGGATAATCCATACCGTAAAAATGTAATGGAGTTTGGAGAAGAAGAGGAGACAGAACAGTTGATTCAAATCTTGAATTCTGACCGTATCCGTAACCAGATTATTGAAGAATTTGATCTTGGTAAACACTACAGATTGAATCCAGAAAATAAGGAATATATAAATCTTCTGTACTTTATGTATGGGCAGAGTGTATCTGTTAAGAAAACAAAATATATTTCTATCAATGTAAAGGTATTGGATTTTAGTCCGGATACCGCTGCATTGATGGCCAATAGAATTGTTGATTTGGTGGACAAGTATTATTACGAAGTTCGACGTCATAGAGCTCAAGAGGCACTAATCGTCTTAGATAAACAATTCAATAAGATTACAGATGAATTGAAGAGTCAGGACGATAGATTGCGTGAAATTAATAAAGCAGGTCTTATATCTTTAGAATTACAGGTTGAGCGTCTTACCGAACAATATGCGATTTCTATACGAGCCAACGACCAAAGTGGTGCTCGTAGAATACAGAAAGAAATGGATAAGTTAGCTGTGCATGCAGCAGAGTGGCTTAGACTTGAGGAAAGTTCAGAATTATTGCAGGAAAACTTGGATATCGTTCGTATGCAAAGGGACAATTTACTTATTGATGCCAATGAGTCCATGTCTAGTAGATTCGTTATCAATGAAGCTTATCCTGCAGTTAAAAAATCATACCCAATACGTTGGTTAATTGTAGTTGCTTCCGTATTCGCAGCTATAGCCTTTACATTTGTTTTACAGTTTGTAATCAAGTCTGTAAAAGAAGTTAAAGCTACTGCGTGAGTCAAATAATAAACATATTAAAGAAGAACTTACCGGCACTGATAAGTTTAAGCTATGTCTTGTTTATGGTCTATATGATGACTCAAAACAAGTTTAGCTATGCTGCGATTATTCCAGGGGTTATATTGATATTGTATTGGTCGTTTTTTAGGATCAATTCACTATTGTTGTTTGTTACCTTTTTCACACCGTTTTCAACGAGTCTTGAGGAATTAGGAATTTATAATCCTTTGGGGGTAGAAATGGCATTGCCTACCGAGCCCATCCTATTTGGTTTGATGATTATCGCCTTGTATAAAAGCTTTTTTCATGCGGATAGATTCAAACCACTGCTAACGCACGGTATTACAAAGTCTATATTGTTTTATTTAGGCTGGATGTTGTTTACCGTATTGTGGAGTAGTATGCCTATGGTTTCTGCGAAGTTCTTTATTTCCAAGCTATGGTTTATTTTTAGCTTCTTTGTATTAGGGCATATCTTCTTCAAAGACATTAAAAATTATCAGCGGTTCATTTACCTCTTTACTCTTGCCATGGTAATGGTGGTTATTATTACCATTATTAGGCATGGAATGAGAGGTTTCGATAAGTTTACTGCTCACTTTATCATGTCTCCATTTTTCAAGGATCATACGATCTATGGCGCTATCTTGGCTTTTTTACTACCGATTACTTTAGGAGCGGTTTGGAATAAAGCTTGGTCTAGAGGGCACCGATTGTTTTTTGTTGTAGCAAATATCATTCTTATAGCTGGAATTATTTTATCCTATACTAGAGCAGCATGGTTAAGTTTAGTTTTGGCTTTAGGTGTTTATGCAGTCATTAAACTGAAGATTTCATTCAGGTTTTTAGGGTCTTCCATCGCTATATTGGCAGCTATATTCTTTTCTTTTCAGACGGAGATCTTCTTTATGTTAACAAAGAATACTCAAGACTCATCTGATAATTTCTCTGAGCATATTCAGTCTATGAGTAATATTTCTACCGATGCTTCCAATTTGGAACGTTTGAATAGGTGGAACTCTGCTATCACTTTATGGGAAGAAGAACCTTTCTTTGGTTGGGGACCTGGAACCTATCAATTCCAATATGCGGCAAAGCAAATGTCTTATGATAAGACCATTATTAGTACTATGGAGGGGGATATGGGGAATTCCCATAGTGAATACCTTGGACCTTTGGCTGAAACAGGAGTGCTTGGATTGGTTTCTGTTTTAATTCTGATAATTGTCTTTTTTACCAAGTCAATACAGCTCTATTCCGCCTTGGAAGATAAACGCTTAAAGAACTTTGTTCTTGGAATAATTTTAGCCAATGCTACCTATTTTTCTCACGGTATATTGAATAATTATCTGGATGTAGATAAGGCTTCGGTACCTGTATGGGCTTCATTTGCATTTATTGTTACGCTGGACTTGTTTTATAGAGGGAAAGAAAAAGAGATGTTAGAGGCACAAATTGATTAGATTTCACCACACTATATTAAGCTTATAAAACAAAAAGCCAATACGACGTATTGGCTTTTTGTTTGCTATTTATTTTACAATTGCTTGTCCAGTTTTTTGAAGGAAATACCGCGATTTTTATTGAAATATGAAATGCCATTTAAAATGTATAAATAGATAAGTTTAAAATCAATTCTATTATTCGAAGATAATCATTACTTTGGGTCGGCTAATGATGTTTTAAGGTAATTAAACTTTAAGTGAATTTAGCTTTTTTCGATTTTTCGAAATCTATTAATCAAATTTTTTAAAGAATGAAAAACTTTTATTTACTGGCTGCCTTGGCATGCTCTCTTGGTTCTGTAAAAGGACAATATGTTGAAAACATTTTGACAGAAAGCTGGAATGAAGATGAGGTGTGGGAACGAGCTACCAGAGAGTCCTTCAGTTATAATGAGGACGGTAATAATTTGCTCATTTATTTTCAAAATTGGAATTTGGATGATCTGGAATGGGATCATAATTACTTATATTCATATAGGTATCATAGTAATGGGTATTTGGATTCAACCATACATCAAATGTATAATTTCACCCATTGGTCAAAAAAGTTAAAAAGTGCCTATAGTTACAATGGTTCAAGTTTGATAGATGAGATAGTGGAAGATCGTCCGGTTGGTGATGAATGGGATCACTCTATTCGAAAAAGTATAACCTATAATTCTAGTGGAAAGCAAACAGAATTGATGGAAGATGCTTGGGATACCAATACGGAACTATGGGATAACTATCAAAGAGATGTTCGTACCTATAATACAGATGGTGAAGTAAGTGAACATATTTTCCAACATTGGATTGATGCAGGGAGTGCCAGCTACTGGCAAGATTATATGGAGATTACTTATGCCTATAATTCAAATGACCTAGAAACGGAATCAGAGACTTCTTATATGATAGATTCTGTTTGGATGAGTGCTGTGAAATATACCACTACCTATAGCTCCAATAATAAAATGGATACCCGCACCAAATGGGAGTGGAGTACTTATTTTGAAGATTGGGAAGAAAAGTTCCAGGACTTGTATAGCTATAATACAGATGGTACCATTCATCAAATTCATAAGAACAAAATGAATGAGGACACAGATCAGTATGAAGATTTTCAGAAAATGACTTATACCTATCATTTGGATATTGGATTGGATGAAAATTCGGAGTTGAATTTTACCATTTATCCTAATCCAACCTCAGAGAAATTGGTGGTTGATTTGAAAGAAGATGGTATGGCAAAGATTTCATTTGGAACTCTAGATGGTAAGGTCTTACTGGAAGTAGAATCAAATGAAGTAAATCGTACTTTAGATATTGCTAGATTTCCGGCAGGTATTTATTCTTTGACGGTAAATCAAAATGGGACTAGCCTTAGTACGAAGGTGATTAAAAGATAAAAAAGAGTTACCCCCATATCCTTTGAGCGTTTCTCAAAGAGAACCTGAAGATTATTTAAAAAAAAAGCCTACTCATCGAGTAGGCTTTTTTAATATTAACGAATGCAATCCAGATATCTTACATTAGTTAATATTGAAAAAAACAATTATATTCGATCGAAATAATTAAATGAATAATTGAAATTAATGGAATATGCCAGTGATTGCTATTATTCAAAAAACCTAAATCTCTTAATAAAATACACATGAAAAAACTTCGATTATTTACCTTGGCTGCAATCTGTTCAGCATCCTTACAAGCCCAAGATCTGGAAACGACCACTATGGAAGCGTGGCAAAACAACAATTGGGAGAATGTGTCCAAATCAATCTTCTCATATGATTCTGCTGGAGTTGAAACTATGTCAACTACTCAAATGTGGACGGCTAGTGTCTGGCAAGATGTTGCCAAGATAATTCACACCTTCAATCCAGATGGTACTATTCAGTATTCAACTACTAGTATGAATGCTGGAGGTTCTTGGTTCGATACTGAAAAATCTACAATGACCTATACTAGCTCTAGTATGATTAGTACGATGACGAGTCAAAGTTTGATGGGAGGTGTTCCAATAAATAATTCCAGAACGACTTTTACGTATGATGCGAATGATGTTGTATCCAGTCTGTTTATTGAGACGTGGCTTTCCGGATCGAGCTCATGGATTAACAGTCATAAATACGACTATACCTATGATTCAAATGGCTTACTTGTTGGTACTTTATTAAAGGAGTGGGTTAACGGAGCTTGGGTAAATGCTGGTAAAACCATTACTTCCTTCAATTCTTCAGATTTAGTTTCGAATACGGTTCATCAAGATTGGGATAATGGAGCTTGGTTGAATATGTCTAAAAATGAGTACACATATGATATCAATGATCAGCTCGACAACATGGATATGTATGAATGGTCAAATAGTGCTTGGGATCAAATGAGTACGAGTACCATGACTTATAATTTGGATGGAACAGTGTATCAATCGACAACCGAAGCAGAGGATTCCTTTGGTGTTATGGAGAATTCATCACGTTTTACTTTTACCTATGTGAATACGGTTGGGCTAGAAGAAGAAATGAATGCTGCTATTGCTGTCTACCCAAATCCAACATCTGATGTCATTTCAATAGGATTGGAGGATGAAGGATTTGCTCAGATTAACTTGTTTGATATGAATGGGAAGATCGTAAAAATGTCTTCAAGCAATAGTTCCAATGTTTCTCTAGATATTAGAGAGTTGCCTTCAGGAATCTACAATTTGAATATTTTCAAGAATGGTAAGTCTATAACTAGACAATTTGTGAAGCAATAAGTTGCTTCTTTCTGCAAGTCACTCATAGAGGACTTGGAAGTTATATTAATAAAAAAAGCCTACTCATCGAGTAGGCTTTTTTTTGATATTAATTCTCTGGAGCATTTTCCAAAGTAGCTAATAAGTATTTCCAGAAGCTTTCTACAGCTGGGATATGAACTCTTTCATCTGGAGAGTGCGCACCACGAATGGTAGGCCCAAATGAAATCATTTCCATATCTGGATAGTTTTGTCCTAGTAGACCACATTCAAGACCAGCATGAACGGCTGAAACTTTAGGCTCATAGTCGAAGATATCATTATGAAGTGCTTTCATCGTTTTAAGGATAGAAGCTTCAGGATTTGGAATCCAACCAGGGTAAGCACCACCATGAGATACTTTTGCATTGATCATGGAGAAACATGCATTTACCTTGTTAGCGATATCCCACTTACCTGATTCTAGTGAGCTTCTTTGAAGCGTCTTACAGTTGAAGTGACCACCTTTGATTTCAACACGAGCAAGGTTTGAAGAAGTTTCTACCAATCCTTCGATATCATCACTCATCTTATGAACACCGTTAGGACAGGCTATTAGACTGTTTAGAATGTCATTTTGCTTAGCCAATTCCATTACCCAGTCAGCAGAGCTGTCTTTGATTTCTAGATTAAAGTTTGCCTCTGTATTTTTATATTCGAACTTTAGCGTCTTAGTCATCTCTGCAAAGTAGGCCTTGAAGCTTTCTTGGTTGTTTGCAGGAACAGTAACGATAGCATATGATTCTCTTGGAATAGCATTTCTCAAGCTACCACCTTCAAATGCTGCAATACTTAGGTTGAATTTTTTAGCCGCTTCCCAAAGGATTCTAGCCATTAGAATGTTGGCATTCCCTAGTTGTAAATGAATATCACATCCAGAGTGTCCACCTGTCAACCCATTGATGTTTATTTCATAGGCAACGCTATTCTCAGGTGTTGGTTCCTCGATATATTCCATATCGATAGTAGTGTCAACACCACCGGCACAACCTATACATAGCTCACCTTCATCTTCCGTATCCAGATTCAAAAGGATATCTCCAGTAAGCACATTAGCTTTCAATCCCATTGCTCCGGTCATCCCAGTCTCCTCATCAATTGTGAAAAGTGCTTCGATAGGTCCGTGAGGAATGTTTTGAGATGCCAATACTCCCATGATTGCAGCTACACCCATTCCGTTATCAGCACCTAGCGTAGTTCCATCAGCTCTTACCCATTCACCATCGATAAACATTCTGATAGGGTCCTCATCAAAGTTAAATACTGTGCTGTTATTTTTTTGATGAACCATGTCCAAGTGACTTTGTAGGGTAAGCACCTTTTTATTCTCCATTCCTGGAGTAGCACTTTTACGTATGATTACATTTCCTACTTCGTCAACCAGTGTTTCAAGTCCTAAGTTTTCACCGAATTCTTTGGCGAATGCGATTACACGCTCTTCTTTTTTAGACCCTCTCGGTACTTGGTTTAATGCATAAAAATGAGACCATACTTCTGATGGTTGGATATTTTTAATTTCTGCACTCATGTTATCTCTTTTAACAGGGGTTAATCGTTTATTATTTGGGGAACGAAAAGAATGTTGGCTAACATTAAGCCATCTTCATTATCGATTTCCGTCATTTCAACTTCTATGGTTTGATTTTTCAAACTTGGATCGTAAGGCGCTTTTACCTTTACGTAGTTTTCTGTAAAACCTTGGATAAATCCATTTTTGTTTTCAAATTCAAAAAGGACCTTTCCTTTTCTTCCTATATTTTCTTCGTAGAACTTACGCTTCTTCTTTGCGGATAGGACACGCAGCATTTTACTTCTCTTGCTACGTACGTTCTTTGGTACAACTTCTTCCATTTCCGCAGCCTCAGTGTTGGCACGTTCCGAATAAGAGAATACATGGAAATAGGAAACATCCAATTCATTTAAGAAATGGTAGGTCTCCATAAATAGCTCATCCGTTTCTCCAGGGAAACCAACAATAACATCTACTCCAATGCAACAGTTTGGTATCTTTTCCTTGATGCGCTCAACTCGTTCAACGTATAATTCTCGTTGGTATCTTCTACGCATCAATCCCAATAACTTATTGGAACCAGACTGTAATGGAATATGGAAATGAGGAACAAAAAGATCCGATTGAGATACGAAATCTATCGTATCATTTTTTAGCAAGTTCGGTTCAATAGATGAAATTCTCATTCTACTAATGCCCTCCACTTTATCCAATGCTTCCACCAAATGTAAGAAGGTGTGTTCGTGTTTTTTATTACCGAACTCACCTTTTCCGTAATCACCGATATTAACACCGGTAAGCACAATTTCTTTTACACCTTTGTCGGAAATTTCTTTCGCATTTTTCAATACGTTTTCTAAACGGTCACTTCTACTGATGCCTCGTGCTTGAGGAATAGTACAATAAGTACACTTATAGTCACATCCGTCTTGAACCTTTAAGAAAGCTCTGGTTCTATCACCAATGGAGTAGGCTCCTTCAAAATGGTCTGCCTCTATAATCTCACAAGAATGAACAGTTTCTACAGACTCATCGTGTAATAAGGAATGGATATAGGTTGGTAGCTTAAACTTTTCAGTTGCTCCCAATACCAAGTCTACACCATCCAGTGCTGCTATTTCCTCCGGTTGCAATTGTGCATAACAACCAATAATAGCGATATAGGCCTCAGGCGATCTCGCCTTTGCCTTTTTGATCAATCTTCTACACTCCTTATCAGCATTGTCCGTAACGGAGCAAGTATTTATGACATAAATCTCTGCTTCCTCTTGAAAATCTACACGGTCAAACCCCTCTTTCTCACACTGTCTGGCGATAGTAGAGGTTTCGGAGAAATTCAATTTACATCCCAATGTATGAAAGGCTACTCTTTTCTCTTTCAGCATCTTGTCTTTATGCTTTGAAACTCAAAAAATTGAGCGTATTTTTAGGCCCGCAATTTACGTCAATTTTTTTATAGATGATGAATGAATAAGGCCTATTCCGTACTGATTTCAATCTTTGTTTTCACTAGTTGCTCAGAACGTCCTGAAAAAGGCTATTCAGATGCCGATATTTTCAGGTATAATGAGGCAGCTGGAATTACTTCTTTGGATCCAGCTTTTGCCAAAAACCAAGCGCATATTTGGGTGTGTAATCAGTTGTATAACAGTCTTGTTCAACTGGACGATTCGTTGAATGTTATTCCTTCTTTAGCGGAGTCGTGGACAGTCGATAGTACTGGTTTAATCTATACTTTCCAGTTGCGTAAGGATGTTCTTTTTCACAACAATGCCTGCTTTAAGCCAAGTGAGGATACAAGAATATTAAAGGCATCAGATGTGGTATTTAGTCTAGAACGATTGAGAAGCCCAGAATTGTCAGCTCCTGGATCTTGGACTTTGAGCAATGTTAAAGAATCTGGCATTAAAGCCATTGATGATTATACTGTTTCCTTTGAATTAAAGGAACCATTCCCTGCATTTTTAGGTTTGCTAACCATGCAATATTGTAGTATTCTTTCGGAACATGCTTTTCAAAAATTTGGGAAGGATTATTTTGAATATGCCATCGGTACAGGACCATTCTATTTTAAGTTATGGGTAGATCGTGTAAAGTTGGTATTGAGGAAGAATACGGATTATTTTGAGAAAATTAATGGTGTATCCTTACCTCATTTGGAATCGGTGGCCATTCGATTTATACCGGACAAGTTCGCTGCATTTTTAGAATTTGTAAAAGGAGATTTGGATTTTATCTCTGGTATTGACGCTAGTTATAAGGATGAAGTACTAGACTTCAATGGGGATCTTCAGGAAAAATACCAAAAAGATATACGTCTGATCAAACAAAATTATTTGAATACGGAATATTTAGGTTTTTTGGTGGATCAGGAAAAATCCACCTATCCATATAATAACCGATATTTTAGGAGAGCCGTGAATTTTGCTTTCGACCGCCAAAAAATGATTCGATATTTGCGGAATGGTATAGGAAGTCCGGCAGAGCATGGTATGATTCCAAATGGATTGCCTTCATTTGAAAAGACCAATAGTTTCAGCTTTAATAAAGATTCAGTTTTAGAGAATCTGACTAAATCTGGATATGTAGAAAAAGGTAGTCCGGAAGTTGTGCTGCATACCAATAGCAGTTATTTGGATCTTTGTGAGTATATCCAATACAGTCTTAGAGAGATGGGAATAAATTTATCCATTGAAGTACATCCACCAAGTACATTACGTCAGTTGATATCCGCTCAAAAAGTACAGTTCTTTAGAGCTTCTTGGATTGCAGATTATCCGGATGCTGAAAACTACCTTTCACTTTTTTACTCGGAGAATTTTGCTCCAAATGGTCCCAATTATACCCACTTCAAGCTGGATGAGTTTGATGCAATGTATAAGGCATGTTATGTTGAAACCGATTTGGATAAAAGAAGATCACTTTATAGAAAGATGAACAGGATCATTATGGAAGAGGCAGCAGTTGTTCCATTATTCTATGATGAAGTGTATAGATTTTCAGCAAAAGGGACCCAAGGATTGGGTGGGAATGCCCTGAATTTACTTTCTTTGAAGAACGTAAAAAAATCGGAATAAGGTATGTTGATGAGGCTGATTTCAAAAATAGGTTTTATTGGACTTTTTATAGTGAATTTTTGGATGATGACTAGTTGTCAACCAGATGAAATTGGTCCTCAATCTTCAGATGATCCTACGGATTCCATTTCAGATTTCACCAATGGTGTATTTGTTGTCAATGAAGGGAATTTTACCTGGGGAAATGGATCCCTGAGTTTTTACGCTCCCGATGAAAAGAAAAGCTATAATCATTTGTTTGAAATGATTAATGACTATCCATTGGGGGATGTTCCACAGTCCATTCGAAAAGGTAAATACGATTATTGCTTATCGGTAAATAATTCCAATTCTGTGATTTTCTGTGATTTTCAGATGAAGGTTAAAAAGGAATTTAATGGGGTAAATAGTCCTCGCTATTCTACAGAAGACGATGATGGAAATGTATATATCAGTTCATTGTACGGTTCGCAATTATTGAAAATAAATAAAGAAAGGACCACTATTGATACCATTAGCCAGTTTGATGAGTGGACCGAAGATATTCTTTGGAAGGATGATTATCTATACCTGATCCAGAAAAGATTCGGAGAAAGTGATAGTCTATATAAAAACAGATTATACAAGTTAGCCGATTCTGGGAAGAAGTTAGATAGTATTGTGATCGGTCAAGATATTAGTGGGATGAGATTGATCTCAAATGATAGACTTGCCGTTTTGTCTCACACCGAGGAAAAATCCAAATTATGGTTGGTAAACCTTGCTAATTTTAGTGTGGAGAAAAAGGAAATATCCGGAAAGGCTTCATTCTTGGCATTCAGTGCCTCCAAGCAGCAATTGTACTATTTCAAGGATGGAATTTACAGTTGGGATTTGGCAACAAAGGAAGAAAAGTTGATAAAAGAAATAACTGGTAAAAACTGTTATGGGTTCAATGTAGATGCGCTGAGAAGCGAGTTCTATATTGGCGATGCCAAGGATTTTATTAGTAAAGGGGATTTGTTGAGGTACGATATAGACGGATTACTATTAGACTCTACTCAATTATCCATTATCCCAGGACAAATATATTTTGAACATAATTTATGAGAATTAAGATACTATTCTTACTAATTGCTATGTCTGTATTGGTGTCATGCTCGGAAGAACATGTTGCATCACTATCGGAAATAAATGCACCGCAAAAATCAACTGGAAAGTTGATTCAAAATGAATTTGCTGATAAATTTCAAATTGAAAAATTTGATAGCTATACCCTCATTAGCATTTCTGGAAAGTCGGAAAAAAAGGAACAATATATATTGTATAAGGAGGAATCTGCTCTAGCTGATTTACCTTCTTATGGTACAAAGATTAAGGTGCCTGTTGAAAACATTGTTAGTTTGTCATGTGTGTATACGCGTGCTTTTTTTGAACTGGATTATATGCATGCTGTAAAGGCTGTAGATCAGGTAAGACATCATTATTTGCCCGAAGTATGGAAGGCTTTTGAGGAAGGAGAAATTCAGGAGATTAGCACGGATAACCAGATGAATATCGAAAGGTTAATGGAGCTATCACCAGATGCCATTTTTTCCTACCATTCGGACAATGGGAACGATATTTATTCCAAATTGTCGAAGGCTGGAATACCGGTGGTATTTTGTACGGCCTTTTTAGAAGATCATCCTTTGGGAAAGGCAGAGTGGATTAAGCTTTTTGCCCAATTTGTAGGTAAGGAAAAGGAAGCCGAAGCCCTGTTTAGTAAGATATCACAAGATTATTTAAATTTGAAGGACCGGTTGAAAATACCAAATGTTAAACAGAAAACAGTATTTTGTAATGCCCCATATTCGGATAAATGGTATTTGCCAAAGGCCGATAGTTTTACAGCGAGATTTTTTAAGGATGCTGGTTTAAACTATATTTGGAAGGACGCCAAAGGAATTGGAAACCAACCCTTAAGTATAGAGGTTATTTTAGATAGGGCTTTGGATGCTGATATTTGGCTCAATGCTGGGGCTTATCTGTCCTATGATGAATTGTTGAAAATTGATTCACGCTTGGGTAATTTCAAGGCTTTTAAAGAAAATAATGTGTTTAATACCCTTAAAAAAACACGATCGAATTTCGGAAATGATTATTGGGAGATGGGATCCTTACATCCAGATTTAATATTAAAAGATTTGGTGTCGATTGCTTACCCAGAATTATTGCCTGATCATGAAACAGTATTTTATCAATCCTTAAAATAATTGAAAAATAGCGATTACATAAAAGTTGGAACCTTAGGTGTTTTAATATTAGCTTTATTTTTTGCTGACATTAAATGGGGTTCTGTTGCAATCTCATGGTCGGAATTGATGAGTATATGTTTCGACTCGGATCCATCCGTTTCTATGGCTCATCAATTGATCATTTTGGATTATCGTTTACCGAAAGCGGTTACTGCGTTGTTTGGGGGAGGAGCACTCGCTGTAGGTGGGCTATTAATGCAAAGTTATTTCAAAAACCCCTTAGCTGGTCCCTATGTTTTAGGGATAGGTTCTGGTGCAAGTCTGGGGGTAGCCATATTTTTGATGGGTATGCAAAGTGCTTTTTTAGCTGAAATACCAGAAATTATCCAATCTGCAGGAATCGTTTTATCCGCCTTCTTAGGGGCGGTTTCAATTTTACTGGTCATCGGATTTCTTTCCATTCGATTTAAAAGTGATATTTCCCTCTTATTATTAGGTTTAATGTTGAGCTATTTTGTTTCAGCATTGGTGAGTTTACTTCAATTTTGGGCAGATGCCGACATGGTGAAGCAATTCGTTATATGGGGAATGGGAACCTTTGGGAATACAGATTGGAATTCTTTGCAAATCATCATCCCACTTACCCTTTTAGGATTGATTTTGGCCTATAGCCAGGTGAGGGCTTTAGATGCCTTTTATTTAGGAAGAGAGGAAGCGGAAAGTTTAGGTATATCTATTCGAAGGAGTAGAACCATTATAATGATAGCCACCGGTTTATTGGTTGGGCTGATAACTGCCTATTGTGGTCCTGTAGCATTTTTAGGATTGGCAGTTCCTCATTTTGTACGTTTGGCTTATGGTTATGCTGGACATAGGTGGTTGTTACCATTGTGTTTCCTTTCTGGAGGTGCCTTAGCTTTATTGTTTGATTTAATCAGTCAGAATCCATTTGGAGATTCTATTTTACCTTTGAATACCATAGCTTCAATCGTCGGTGCTCCGACCATTATTTATTTGTTATTTAAAAATTATCAAATGAAATGATATGCTGCAAATAAAAGATCTGAACATATCATTCGATTTAAAGGAAGGCAAAAGAGAGCTGATTAATGGTTTAAACTTCGAGTTGTCACCAGGTGAAAATTTAGTGCTTCTGGGACGAAATGGCGTAGGGAAATCATCCCTGTTAAAAGCCATTTCAGGAAAGATGGAGTCTTGTTTGCCATCCATTCATTGGGAAGGTCGGTCCATATCCAATTTTGGTCAGAAGGAATTGGCTAAGAAAATTGCATGGATCCCTACGACAAGAATTGACATCGCTTATTTGTCCGCTTTTGATTATGCTGCACTGGGGAGGTTGCCCTATGTTCCATTTCATGGAAGGTTGAGCTCTGAGGATAAAAAAATTGTTGGAGAAGCTTTTGAGAAGCTACATATAGGACACTTACAGCACAGAAATCTAAATCAACTCAGTGATGGAGAGTTTCAAAAAGTGCAAATTGCCAGAGCATTGTCTCAGGATACGCCTTTGATATTGTTGGATGAGCCATCAGCCTTTTTAGATTATCCTTCAAAGGTGGATCTATTTTCGATGTTGAATCGCATCGCGAAACAAGCGAATAAGATGATCATATATTCTACCCATGACTTGGATTTAGCTTGGCGATTTGCTGAGAAAACCTTGTTGTTGGCTGGTGACGGGACGTTCAACTTCGATTTATCTGAGCAATTGATATTAGATGGCCATTTCAATCGATATTTTGATGATGAGTTTATCCGTTTCAATGTGGAAGACGGTCATTTTGAATTTGATTTTTCTGAGGAGACTATGCAAATGAGATTGACTGGGGATTCAAAGACTGTTTTTTGGACGACTCAAGCATTGGCAAAGATGGGAATTGCATCAGATGAAAGTAGTGATATTAGAGTAGAATGTGTAGAGGGGAAAGGGTGGAAGTTACACGATAGAACCTTTCAAAAATTAATTGATCTGTTGAAATATTTGAAATAGATTATATATAATTCAATTAGTTTAAATAACGTGAATTGAATAATTTAGAACGGATTTTGGGCATAGGGATAGAGAAAATAAACGATTTTATTTATCAGTTCGGAAAAGTCAATTATAAATTATTAGATTTGCATAGATTATCAAAAAATTACGATGAAGACCACTATGATAAAACCAGGAGTTGCTGCAGGAGATGAAGTACAGGAAATATTCCAATTAGCGAAGGATAAAAGTTTCGCTCTTCCGGCTGTAAACGTTACCTCTAGTTCAACCGTAAATGCTGTAATGGAGAGTGCTGCCAAATTGAACGCACCCGTAATCATTCAGTTTTCAAAAGGTGGAGGGCAATTTTTTGCTGGAAAAGGAATGAAAAATGAGGATGAAAAAGCTGCAATTGCAGGTTGTGTTTCCGGGGCTAAGCATGTTCACATGATGGCAGAGCTTTATGGAGCAACTGTAATTATGCATACAGATCATTGTCAAAAGAAATGGTTACCATGGATTGACGGTCTATTGGATGCAGGAGAATCATTCTTTGCTGAAACAGGGAAGCCATTATACAGTTCTCACATGATCGATCTTTCTGAAGAATCATTAATTGAGAACATTGATATTTGTAAATCATACCTTGAGCGAATGAGCAAAATGGGAATGACTTTGGAAATTGAATTAGGAATTACTGGAGGAGAAGAAGACGGTGTGGATAACACAGATGTAGATGAGAGTAGATTATATACTCAGCCGGAACACGTTGCATATGCTTATGAGGAGTTGAAAAAGATCTCTGATAGGTTTACCATTGCAGCTGCTTTTGGAAACGTACATGGTGTTTATAAGCCCGGAAACGTAAAATTGACTCCAACGATCTTGAGAGATTCTCAAGTATATGTACATGAAAAGTACAATACAGTTGACTCAAGACCGATTGATTTTGTATTCCATGGAGGTTCAGGTTCTTCGGCTGATGAAATCAAAGAAGCGATCTCTTACGGAGTGATCAAAATGAATATCGATACAGATCTTCAATATGCGTTTACAGAAGGGGTAAGAGATTATGTTCTTGGTAAGCAAGATTATTTGAAAGCTCAAATTGGAAATCCTGATGGGGATGACCAACCAAACAAGAAATACTACGATCCAAGAAAATATTTAAGAGCTGGTGAGGAAACTTTCCAAGCGCGTTTGGAGCAGTCTTTTAAAGACCTAAATAACGTAGATACTTTATCTTAATTTATTATAAAATAATTAAGCCTTCCTTTTAAGGAGGGCTTTTTTTGCTAATACGACTTACTATGGGTTGGTTTAAGAGAAGAACAAAAAATATCAGTACAGATACCGCAAACAAAAAGGAGACTCCTGAAGGTTTATGGTATAAATGTCCAAAGTGTAAGGTAGTAATACATACACAGGAGCATGAAGAGAATATGTGGGTTTGCAATACTTGTAACCACCATGAGCGAATCAATGCCAAGGAATATTTTGACATCTTATTTGATGAAGGTTCCTTTACGGAATTGGATCCAAATCTAACTTCTGGAGATCCTCTTGAATTTGAGGATACCAAGTTGTACAAAGATAGATTGGTAGCCATGCAAGCTAAGACAGGATTGAAAGATGCTGTAACAACTGGATATGGTCCAATGAATGGAAAAGATGTTGTAATAGCCGCTATGAATTTCAACTTTATCGGTGGATCCATGGGATCCGTTGTTGGGGAGAAAATAGCAAGAGCTATTCAATATGCCATGGATCACAAGCTTCCATTTATCATGATTTCAAAATCAGGTGGAGCAAGAATGATGGAGGCAGCTTTTTCATTGATGCAGATGGCTAAAACTTCAGCAAAATTGGCTCAGTTAAGTGAAATGGGAATTCCTTATATTTCATTTTTAACAGATCCAACTACAGGAGGAATCACAGCGTCCTTTGCCATGTTAGGTGATATCAATATTGCGGAGCCAGGAGCACTTATTGCTTTTGCTGGACCACGTGTTGTAAAAGAAACTATTGGGAAGGATTTACCGGAAGGATTCCAGAGATCGGAGTTTGTTATGGAGCATGGATTCCTTGATTTTATTGTAGAAAGAAAAGACCTGAAAGATAGGATGGCTCAGTTCATTAGACTGACTTATGATTATTCTTAAAAGGCTTGTTAGAATTAAATAATAGGTTATCTTTGCACCTCGGTTACGCGCATTACAAACATTTAAAACAATTTTGCATTATGTATTTAACCTCTGAAAAGAAAGCCGAATTTTTCGCAAAATACGGTCAATCAGCAACGGACACTGGTTCTGCTGAAGGTCAAATCGCTATGTTCTCATTCAGAATCGCTCACTTAACTGGGCACTTGAAAGAAAACAAAAAAGATTACAACACGCAACGTTCATTGATCAACCTTGTAGGAAAGAGAAGAAGACTTCTTGATTACTTGAAAAACAAGGATATCACACGTTACCGTGTTATCGTAAAAGACTTAGGTCTTAGACGATAATTAGATTGACATTCAAAAAGGCAGTTGTTCTCAATTGCCTTTTTTTTGGTTTATAACAATGGCTATTACGTCCTCAAATTGTATTATCAATTTTAATGGAATTTGTCAGCGCATTCGTTTAGGATCAAGAGGAAACAAAGAAAAATGTTGGGGTCACAGGGACACCAAAAAGTATTAAAGATGCTTTAAACGAAGCTCTAAAAAAAGAAATTTAAACGTATGTCATTAAACGTTATCACTCAAAATATTGAACTACCGGATGGTAGAGTCATTACAATTGAGACTGGGAAGTTGGCGAGACAAGCCGATGGTTCCGTAATGATCTCAATGGGGAAATGTAGATTATTAGCTACAGTTGTAGCTTCTAAAGATCCAAAACCAGGGATTGATTTTTTACCACTTACTATAGATTATAGAGAAAAATTCGCTGCTGCGGGAAGATTCCCAGGTGGATATTTCAAAAGAGAAGCTAGACCTTCTACCAATGAAATTTTGGTAATGCGTCTTGTTGATCGTGTATTACGTCCATTATTCCCTAAAAATTACCACTGTG
>MAAC01016875.1_pt1 | contig 80078 bp, 85 predicted proteins | sample 1115981 | NCBI WGS metagenome assembly MAAC01 (sample SAMN04961126, study PRJNA320927) | seawater metagenome | isolation source: sample BD02T64 sea water enriched with oil for 64 days | place: USA:Gulf of Mexico | collected 2013-07-27
GCTAAAGAAGTTTTAGTAATCCGTGTTTTAGGAGGAACTAAAAAACGTTATGCTAGCGTTGGAGATAAAATTGTTGTTACTGTAAAGTCAGCAACTCCAAATGGTGGTGTAAAGAAAGGACAAGTTTCTAGAGCAGTAGTTGTTCGTACCAAGAAAGAAGTTAGACGTAAAGACGGATCTTACATCAGATTTGATGATAATGCTTGTGTGCTTTTAAATCCTACTGAGGAGATGAGAGGAACACGTGTATTTGGACCTGTAGCTCGTGAACTTCGTGACAAACAATTCATGAAAATAGTATCACTAGCACCAGAAGTGCTTTAAACCCGTTAATGAGATGAAAAAACTTATAATAAAAACAGGAGATACTGTAAAAGTAATTGCAGGAGATCATAAAGGATCAGAAGGTAAAGTTTTACAAATCCTTAGAGAAAAAAATAGAGCAATTGTAGAGGGTGTTAATATGATTTCAAAACACACGAAACCAAGCGCTCAAAGTCCTCAAGGAGGAATTGTAAAGAAAGAAGCATCTATAGATGTATCTAACTTGTCATTAGTTGAAAATGGAGTAGCTACAAGAGTAGGTTACAGAATGGAAGACGACAAGAAAGTTAGATTTTCTAAAAAATCAGATAAAGCTATATAGATATGACTTATATACCAAGATTAAAAGCAGAATATAACAGTAGAGTAGTAAGTGCTCTTACTGAGGAGTTTGGTTATAGCAATATAATGCAAGTGCCTAAATTACAGAAAATTGTAGTTAGTAAGGGTGTTGGTGCTGCTATCGCTGATAAGAAATTGATTGATTATGCTCTAGAAGAGTTGACAACAATTACAGGTCAAAAGGCAATCGCTACATTATCTAAAAAAGATGTTGCAAATTTCAAATTACGTAAGGGAATGCCAATTGGTGTGAAAGTTACGTTAAGAGGAGAAAAAATGTACGAATTTTTAGATAGATTGGTTACCGCATCTTTACCACGTGTTAGAGATTTTAACGGTATCAAGGCTAATGGATTTGATGGAAGAGGTAATTATAACTTAGGAATTACTGAACAAATTATTTATCCGGAAATTAACATTGATAAGGTAAATAAAATTGGTGGAATGGATATTACTTTTGTAACTTCTGCAGACACTGATAAAGAAGCTAAATCATTATTAGGAGAATTAGGTTTACCATTTAAAAAAAATTAAGACATGGCTAAAGAATCAATGAAAGCCCGTGAGGTAAAAAGAGCAAAAACAGTAGCAAAATACGCAGAGAAAAGAAAAGCTTTGAAAAAAGCTGGAGATTTTGAAGGGTTACAAAAGTTGCCAAAAAATGCTTCACCAGTTCGTATGCATAATAGATGTAAACTTACAGGTAGACCAAAAGGGTATATGCGTCAATTCGGAATCTCTCGTGTGACTTTTCGTGAAATGGCAAATCAAGGATTAATACCAGGTGTAAAAAAAGCAAGTTGGTAGAAATCAGAAATAAAGCTTAAAAATAAAAATAGAATGTGTATCTTTGCACGCTCTATTTTTTTTGAGTATAGGAATATTAACTGATTTTAGGTTTAATTATCACAGAGAAATCTGTAATAAAATAGAGATAATTAAAAACCGGAATCGCAATTTTAAATAAATTATGTATACAGATCCAATCGCGGATTTTTTAACGAGAGTTAGAAATGCTATCGCAGCAGGACACAGAGTTGTGGAAATTCCAGCTTCAAAATTGAAGAAGGAAATGACTAAGATTTTATTTGATCAAGGGTATATTTTAAGCTACCAGTTCAAGGACGATACAGTTCAAGGAACAATCAAGATAGCTTTAAAGTATGACAGAGATACAAAAGAATCTGTTATTAGAAAATTAGAGAGAATCAGTACGCCAGGTTTACGTAAATACGTAAATTCTACTGAGTTGCCAAGAGTATTAAACGGTCTTGGAATCGCTATTATATCAACATCTAAAGGCGTGATGACTAACAAGAAAGCTAGTCAAGAGAATGTTGGAGGAGAAGTAATTTGTTACGTTTACTAATACCAAAACAAGATGTCAAGAATAGGAAATAATCCAGTTAGCATTCCACAAGGTGTTGAAGTTAATTTAAACGGAACAACAGTAATCGTAAAAGGAAAATTAGGAGAATTATCTCAAGAGGTTTCTAACGATATTACTGTAAAAATAGAAGAAGGAAATGTTGTAGTAAACAGACCTTCAGATAGCAAGCCTCATAAAGCGGCTCATGGTCTTTATAGATCATTAATCAGTAACATGATTGAAGGAGTAAGCAAAGGGTACACTAAAGAATTAGAATTGGTTGGAGTAGGTTATAGAGCTTCAAATCAAGGTCAAAAATTAGATTTAGCATTAGGTTTTTCTCATAATATCGTTTTAGAAGTAGCTCCAGAAGTTAAAGTTGAAACAGTATCTGATAAAGGAAAAAACCCAATTATTAAATTGTCTTCTTTTGATAAGCAATTAGTAGGTCAAGTTGCGGCAAAGATTCGTTCTTTCCGTGCTCCAGAGCCTTACAAAGGAAAAGGAGTTAAGTTTGTAGGAGAAGTATTAAGAAGAAAAGCAGGTAAATCTGCATAATTTATAGAGTTATGGCATTATCAAAGCTTGAAAGAAGACATAGAATTAAGAACAGAATCAGAAAAATCGTTTCTGGTACTGCATCAAAACCTAGATTGTCTGTATTTAGAAGTAATAAAGAAATTTATGCACAAATAGTAGATGACGTTTCTGGTGTAACACTAGCGGCTTCATCTTCTAGAGATAAAGGAGTTGCAACTGGTTCAAAATCAGAAGCTGCTGCTTCAGTAGGAAAGGCTATCGCAGAGAAAGCTGCAAAAGCAGGTGTAGAAACTGTTGCTTTTGACAGAAACGGATATTTATATCACGGTAGAGTAAAAGTATTAGCAGAAGCTGCTAGAGAAGCTGGTTTAAAATTTTAATAAGTTTATTATGTATCAAAATTATAAAAACGTAGAAAGAGTTAAACCTAGCGGATTAGAGCTTGTAGATAAGTTAGTAGGTGTACAACGTGTTACTAAAGTAACAAAAGGTGGTAGAGCTTTCGGTTTTTCTGCAATTGTTGTTGTAGGAGATGGAAACGGAGTAGTAGGAAATGGATTAGGAAAATCTAAGGATGTTGCATCTGCAATTGCAAAAGCAATTGAAGACGCTAAGAAAAACTTAGTGAGAATTCCTATTTTAGACGGAACACTACCTCATGAGCAAAAAGGGAAATTTGGTGGAGCTAAGGTATTCTTAAAACCTGCTTCTCATGGTACTGGAGTTATTGCTGGTGGTGCTGTGCGTGCGGTATTAGAGTCTGTTGGAGTTCACGATGTATTATCTAAGTCTCAAGGATCTTCAAACCCTCATAATGTAGTTAAAGCAACTTTAGATGCTTTATTACAATTACGTAGTGCAGTTACAATTGCAAAACAAAGAGGAATATCTTTAGAAAAAGTATTTAACGGATAAATCTAAGAACGATGGCAAAAATTAGAGTTAAGCAAGTAAAAAGCAAAATCGGACGCCTTCAAAGTCAAAAAAGGACTTTAGAAGCATTAGGTTTACGTAAAATGAATCAAGTAGTAGAGCACGAGGCAACTCCTTCTATTATTGGTATGGTAAATACAGTTAAACACTTAGTTTCTTTCGAGGAAATTAAATAAAGACATATAGAACATGAATTTACATAACTTACAACCCGCAGAAGGATCTGTAAAAAAAGAAAAAAGAATCGCAAGAGGAGAAGGTTCTGGTAAAGGTGGTACCGCTACTAGAGGTCACAATGGTCAGAAATCTCGTTCAGGTTATTCAAGAAAAATAGGATTCGAAGGAGGGCAAATGCCTCTTCAAAGACGTGTGCCTAAATTTGGATTTACTAACATTAACCGTAAGGAATATGTTGGTGTTAATTTAGATAGACTACAAACATTAGTTGACGAAGGTAAAGTAACTGATACAGTAACTTTAGATATCTTAATCTCTACTGGAGTAGTTGGCAAAACCGAATTGGTAAAAATACTAGGTCGCGGAGAGCTAAAAACTAAATTAAATATAACTGTTCACAAATTTACTGCTACTGCAAAAGCTGCTATTGAAGCTGCTGGTGGAGAAGCAGTTTCTTTATAACATCACGTAAGAATGAAATTGATAAACACCCTTAAAGACATTTGGAAAATAGAAGAATTGAAAAACAAAATTCTTTTAACATTAGGTTTAATTGCTGTATACCGTTTTATGGCTCAAGTTCCTTTACCTGGAATTGATCCTTTACAATTAGCAGCTTTAAAAGACCAGACTTCAAGTGGACTTTTAGGTTTATTAAATGCATTTACTGGTGGAGCATTCTCAAGAGCATCTATTATGGCTCTTGGAATTATGCCTTATATTTCTGCATCTATTGTAGTTCAATTAATGGGAATCGCGGTTCCTTATTTACAGAAACTACAAAAAGATGGAGAAAGTGGTAGAAAGAAAATTACACAAATAACTCGTTGGTTAACAATTGGTATTACTTTGGTGCAAGCACCAACGTATATCACAGCGATTAAAACTCAATTTGGCTTACCAGAAGAAGCATTTTTAGTGTCTGGTGGAGCATTTTGGTTTTCTTCAATTGTATTGTTAACAGCAGGTACTATTTTTGCAATGTGGTTGGGAGAGCGTATCACTGATAAAGGAGTTGGTAATGGAATATCATTATTAATTACTGTTGGTATTTTAGCAAATTTCCCAGGTGCGTTCATGCAAGAACTAATATCTAAAACAACTAATGCAGGTGCAGGTGGTGTTATGATGATCTTAATAGAGATTATTGTTTGGTTTGTTGTAATTTTGTTATCAGTTCTTTTAGTAACTGCAGTTCGTAAAATAGCTGTTCAATATGCAAGAAGATCTGTAGTTGGTGACATTAAAGATGTTGCGGGCGCAAGACAATACATTCCGTTGAAATTAAACGCAGCGGGAGTTATGCCAATTATATTTGCGCAAGCAATTATGTTTTTACCAGTTGCTTTGGCTAGAAAGTTTCCAGCTATAGCAGGTTTGCAAGACATGAATGGATGGCAGTACAATGCATTGTTTGCATTCTTAATTATAGTATTTAGTTATTTTTATACTGCAATTACAGTTCGTACAGATGAAATGGCACGCGGATTAAAACAAAGTGGAGGATTTATTCCAGGAATAAAGCCAGGTACAGAAACAGCAGATAAGTTAGATTCTGTTTTATCTAGAATTACATTTCCAGGTTCATTATTTTTAGCAGCATTATCAATTTTGCCTGCTATTATAGTACAATTTGGAGTGCAACAAAGCTGGGCTATGTTTTATGGAGGAACGTCATTGATCATTATGGTTGGTGTTGCAATAGATACCATACAGCAAATCAATTCGTATTTATTAAACAGTCATTACGATGGTTTAATGAAAACAGGAACTAGTAGAAAATCACTTAATTAATATGGCTAAACAACCGGCAATACAACAAGACGGAACGATTACAGAAGCATTATCAAATGCAATGTTCCGTGTAGAGTTAGAGAATGGACATATTGTGACTGCTCATATCTCTGGTAAAATGCGTATGCATTACATTAAATTGTTACCAGGAGATAAGGTGAAATTAGAAATGAGTCCTTATGATTTATCAAAGGCAAGAATTACTTATAGATATTAAAACAAAGTACTGATGAAAGTAAGAGCTTCAATCAAAAAGAGAAGTGCCGAGTGCAAGATTGTGCGTAGAAAAGGCAGATTATATGTGATTAATAAACAAAATCCTAGATTTAAACAAAGACAAGGCTAATGGCAAGAATAGCAGGTATAGACATTCCAAAAAACAAAAGAGGAGTTATTGCTTTAACTTACATCTTTGGTATAGGAAGCAGCAGAGCTAAAGAAGTTTTAGCAATTGCTAAAATTGATGAAAGTATCAAAGTTCAAGATTGGAACGACGATCAAATCGCAGCAATTAGAGAACAAGTAGGATCTTTCACTATTGAGGGAGAATTACGTTCTGAAATTCAATTAAACATCAAACGTTTAATGGATATAGGATGTTATAGAGGTATTCGTCATAGAACTGGGCTTCCATTAAGAGGGCAAAGAACTAAGAACAACTCTAGAACAAGAAAAGGTAGAAGAAAAACTGTAGCTAACAAAAAGAAAGCTACTAAATAATAACTAGATATTATGGCTAAAGCAAGTACAAAAAAGCGTAAAGTTATTGTTGAATCTGTTGGTGAAGCACACATTACTGCATCATTTAACAACATCATTATTTCTTTAACAAACAAAAAAGGTGACGTAATTTCATGGTCATCTGCAGGTAAGCAAGGATTTAGAGGTTCTAAAAAGAATACTCCATATGCTGCTCAAACAGCTGCAGAAGATTGTGCAAGAGTTGCTCATGAAGCTGGACTTAGAAAAGTGAAAGTTTTTGTTAAGGGACCAGGAAATGGTAGAGAGAGTGCAATAAGAACATTACATAACAATGGAATTGAAGTGACTGAAATTATTGATGTTACTCCAATGCCTCACAATGGATGTCGCCCTCCTAAAAGAAGAAGAGTGTAAGTTGAACTAGTTTCAGTTTTCTCTTTATCAATAGATTAAAAAATTATATTTTAACTAAGTTGGAATAGATTATCGAAGGAGCACGCCTTAATTCATAATCCCAACTTTAATAACTAAGAAATGGCAAGATATACAGGACCAAAAACAAAAATTGCACGTAAATTCGGTGAAGCAATTTTCGGTGACGATAAAAACTTTGAAAAAAGAAATTATCCACCAGGACAACATGGTAACGCAAGAAGAAGAGGTAAGAAATCTGAATATGCGATGCAGTTGCAAGAAAAGCAAAAAGCAAAATACTCTTACGGTATTTTAGAACGTCAATTCTCTAACTTGTTTAAAAAAGCATCATCTTCGAAAGGAATTACTGGTGAGGTTTTATTACAATTATGTGAATCTCGTTTGGATAACGTTGTATTCCGTTTAGGGATCTCGAATTCTCGTAGTGGGGCACGTCAATTAGTTTCTCACAGACACATTACTGTGAACGGAGAAATTTTAAATATTCCTTCTTATTCTTTAAAAGAAGGTGATGTTATTGCTGTTAGAGAGAAATCTAAATCTTTGGTTGCTATTGAAAGCGCTTTGGCGTCTAATAGTAATGTATATGAATGGTTGACTTGGAACTCTGATTTATTATCAGGTACGTTTGTGAAGGCTCCAGAGAGATTACAAATTCCAGAGAACATCAAAGAACAATTAATCGTAGAATTATATTCTAAGTAATAATTAATCATATTGAAATTCAGCCAAAGGGTCTATTAGTATTTCTTCACACTTATAGGCCGCGCAACTGAATGACAATTAAAAGAAGAAAAATATGGCAATTTTAAATTTTCAAAAACCTGATAAAGTTATAATGATTGAATCTACAGATTTTTCTGGTAGATTTGAATTTAGACCTTTAGAACCTGGTTTTGGATTAACAGTAGGTAACGCATTAAGAAGAGTGTTGTTATCTTCTTTAGAAGGATTTGCAATTACATCATTAAGAGTTGATGGTGTAGAGCATGAGTTTTCAGCAATCAAAGGTATTGTAGAAGACGTAACAGAAATGATCTTAAATTTAAAACAAGTACGTTTTAAAAAGCAAATTGAAGATACTGATAGAGAGTCAGTGTCAATATCAGTTTCTGGTCAAGAGCAGTTAACTGCTGGAGATTTACAAAGATTTATTTCTGGTTTTCAAGTACTAAATCCAGATTTGGTTATCTGTAATATGGATAAATCTGTGAAATTAAACATGGAAGTTACCATTGAAAAAGGTAGAGGATTTGTACCTGCTGAAGAAAATAAAAAGAATAATGCACCTTTAGGAACTATTTTTACAGATTCTATTTACACTCCAATAAAGAATGTAAAATATGCTGTTGAAAATTTCCGTGTAGAACAAAAAACAGATTACGAAAAATTAATTTTCGATATAGATACTGACGGTTCTATCAATCCAAAAGATGCATTAACAGAAGCAGCTAAAATTTTAATTCACCACTTTATGTTATTCTCTGATGAGCGTATCACATTGGAGGCTGATGAAATTGCACAAACTGAAACATATGATGAGGAATCATTACACATGCGTCAGTTATTAAAGACTAAATTGGTAGATATGGATTTATCAGTTAGAGCTTTAAATTGTTTAAAAGCTGCAGAGGTAGATACTTTAGGAGACTTAGTATCTTTCAACAAAAATGATTTAATGAAATTCCGTAATTTTGGTAAAAAATCATTAACTGAACTAGAAGAACTAGTAAATGTTAAAGGTTTAAACTTCGGAATGGACTTAGGTAAATACAAATTAGATAGAGATTAACCTTTCATATTTTGCGCCCCAGACTGGGTAGATGCAAGATGAAAGTAAAAAGCAAATGTCATGAGACACGGAAAGAAATTTAATCATTTAGGAAGAAAGACAGCGCACAGAAAAGCGATGTTAGCAAATATGTCTTGTTCTTTAATAGAACACAAACGTATTAACACTACAGAAGCTAAAGCGAAAGCTTTACGTAAATTTGTAGAGCCTTTAATTACAAAATCTAAAAGTGATACTACTCACAACCGTCGTGTTGTATTTAGTTACCTTAGAGATAAGTTTGCAGTAACAGAATTATTTAAAGAAATTTCTGTAAAAGTTGCTGACAGACCAGGAGGTTACATTCGTATTATCAAATTAGGAAATCGTCAGGGAGATAATGCTCCTATGGCAATGGTAGAATTAGTTGATTACAACGAAATCTATAATCCTAATGGAAAGAAAGCTAAGAAAACTACTCGTAGAGGTAGAAAAAAAGCTGATACTGTTGTTGATGTTGCTGAGACTGAAACACCAGAAACTTCTGAAGAATAAAAAAAGAAAAACCAAAAAAAGGAATAAACAACATCGTTTATTCCTTTTTTTATGACCAATAATTACTATGAAAAATACATTTACATTACTTGCATTATTATTTACAATTACAATTTTTAGCCAAAAGGCCAGAGTAGAAAGAAATACTACTTCTAAAATCGATTATACTAAAGGAACCTGGATTAAACCAAGCAAAGATAACTCTGATGTTACTGGTACACCTTACTTATTAGACAACTGGTCTAGCACTGGGAATATTATAATTGATTCAAAAACAAAAATAACAGTAAGAAACTTTAATTTAAATACTAGGTTAAACAGGTTTGTTTCTAAGAAAACTAAGGACTCTTTATATGTTTTTGATTTTTCACAGATAAAAAGGGTCGATTTAAATAATAAAAAATACAAACGTTTTAAGAATTTGCATAATGATAACATTGGGTATTATCAAATTATAGCTATTGGGAAAGACATTACTTTATTGAAAAGAGAAAAAAAATATTTTAAAGAAGGCAAGCTTAACCCACTTACACAAACTATTGGTAGATCTAGTTATGTCTTAAAATCTCGATATTACATTGAAAGTAATAATGAAATAACTAATTTTAAAATTAAGAAAAAGACAATTTTAAAATTGTTTAAAGAGAAATCGGATGTAATGAAAAAGTACATTTCGAAAAATAGATTCTCATATAAATCAGATAAAGACTTGGCATTAATATTTGACTATTATAGATCGTTATAATTGTAAAATGCAGGTTTTATGACTTGTAGATTGTTGTAATTATTGTTGGTAATCAGTTATTTGGATGAAAGTGGCCTAATTTTTGCTATATTTAACAGAATTTAAAAAAATAATACCATGAAAAAAACAATTTTATTATTAGCTTCAATTTTTTTAGCGCATTCTTCTTATTCACAAGATGATGATGTTACATTTGTTACTAATACAGGTTTGCAATCTAGTGTGCAAAGTTTTATTAATAGCGCTCCACTTTCTCAAGGTTCTGGGCTTTGGGTAAGATCTGCGCCTACTTCTTCTGATATTTTAGGTTCGATGTATTTGTTTGATAATTGGACAACTCAAGCAACATTGTTAACCGATACTGGTAAAAGTTTTACCATTACAAACCTTAATTACGATACCAAAACGAATAGATTTGTTTCTAAAATGGGATTGGACTCTGTATTTGTGTTTAATCCAACGGATTTAAAGGAAGTTCTTGTAAATAAGAAGAAATATAAAAGGTTTCCATCTATTGTAAATAATTTTGATTTTTCATATTATAATATTACAGCTAGAGTAAAAAGCGCTTATATTTTAAAAGAATCAAAGAAAATATTAAGGGATGGAGTTTTGAATAAGTTAACTCAGAAGAAATCCAAGTCTAAATACATTTCTAGTTCAAAATATTATTATTACAATAATGAAAAATTTACTGAACTAGTTTTGAAAAAGAAAACGGTTTTAGCTTTGCTCGATGCTGATAAAAGAAAATCGGTTAAGAAGTATGCCAAAAAGAAGTCATTATCATTTAAGAAAGATGAGGATCTAAAAGAAATACTCAACTACTATAATAAATTATAAAAAAAAAGGGATAAACAAATTGTTTATCCCTTTTTTTTTGAAATAGAATATCTATAGTAATTTGATATTTATTACTTTTGCAAATAATTCTTTAAAGGTTCTAGTTTTTTTGAATTTTTAATTAAAATTAACAAGACACACAACTAAAAATGAAATACCAACAACACAACAAAGCCATCATTTTATTAGCAGACGGAACCATCTTTTACGGGAAATCTATTGGAATAGAAGGAACCTCTACAGGAGAAATATGTTTCAATACCGGAATGACGGGCTACCAAGAAATTTTCACAGATCCCTCTTATTTTGGACAATTGATGGTTGCTACTAATGCACACATTGGAAACTATGGTGTAAATGCTGAAGAAATAGAATCTGAGGGAATTAAAATTTCTGGTTTGATTTGTAGAAACTTTAGTTTTACACATTCTAGAGTAGATTCAGAAGGGAGCCTTAAGGATTGGTTTATAAAACACAATACTGTAGCTATTTCTGATGTTGATACAAGGGCGTTGGTTTCTTATATTAGAGACAATGGAGCCATGAATGCTATTATTTCTACTGATGTTGACAATATTGATGGATTAAAAAAACAATTGGCAGCAACTCCTGAAATGAATGGCTTAGAATTGGCATCAAAAGTATCTACTAAAGAACCTTATTTTGTTGGAGATGAAAACGCAACCTATAAAATTTCAGCGTTAGATATCGGAATCAAAAAGAATATTTTAAGAAACTTAGCAAAAAGGGATGCCTATATTAAAGTATTCCCATACAATGCAAGTTTTGAAGAGATGAGTTCTTTTAATCCTGATGGTTATTTTATTTCTAATGGACCTGGAGATCCAGAACCGTTAGTAGATGCTCAAAATACAGCAAAGGAAATTATTAAAAGAGATTTGCCTTTATTTGGTATCTGTTTAGGGCATCAAGTAATTGCTTTGGCAAACGGAATTTCTACCTATAAAATGCACAATGGTCATAGAGGTATAAATCACCCTGTTAAGAATTTAGTGACAGGTAAAGGAGAAATAACTTCACAAAATCATGGTTTTGCAATCAACAGAGAAGAAACTGAAGCAAATGATAATGTAGAAATCACCCATGTTCATTTAAATGACCATACGGTAGCAGGAATACAAATCAAAGATAAAAATTGTTTCTCTGTACAATATCACCCAGAAGCAAGTCCAGGACCAAATGATGCGGAGTATTTATTTGATCAATTTATAGAAAATATTAAAAAAGTAAAGTAACCTAAATCACTGAAAACGTTTTCGCAGTTAATCTGTCAGAAACGAATTTTTAAATAGAGTATTTACTAATTTAGCCAAAGAAATTTATAATAGGAACTTTTTTAAGTTACCATAAAAAAGATTAAAATGAGTATTATCATAAACATACATGCACGTCAAATATTTGATTCAAGAGGAAATCCAACTGTAGAAGTTGATGTGATAACTGAGAATGGAGTTTTAGGTAGAGCTGCGGTTCCATCTGGAGCGTCAACAGGAGAACATGAAGCTGTTGAATTAAGAGACGGCGGAAAAGCATACATGGGGAAAGGAGTTTCAAAAGCTGTTTCTAATGTAAATCAAATCATAGCACAAGAGTTATTAGGAACTTCTGTTTTCGAACAAAATCAAATTGATCAAATCATGGTTGATTTAGATGGAACGCCTAACAAATCAGTATTAGGAGCAAACGCTATTTTAGGAGTTTCTTTGGCTGCTGCCAAAGCTGCAGCTAATGAATTAGGATTGCCTTTGTATAGATACGTAGGTGGAGTGTCTGCAAATACGTTGCCAGTACCAATGATGAACATCATTAATGGAGGTTCTCATTCTGATGCACCAATTGCATTCCAAGAATTTATGGTAATGCCCGTAAAAGCAGAAAATTTTTCACAAGCAATGCAAATGGGTTCTGAAATTTTTCACAACCTTAAAAAAGTATTACACGATCGTAATTTAAGTACAGCTGTAGGTGATGAAGGTGGTTTTGCACCAACGTTAAAGGGTACGGAAGATGCGTTAGATACGATTGCTTTGGCTGTTAAAAATGCGGGGTATACTTTAGGAGATGATATCATGATTGCCTTAGATTGTGCAGCCGCAGAATTTTATGTGGATGGAAAATACGATTATTCTAAATTTGAAGGAGCAACTGGGAAAATAAGAACAAGTAAAGAACAAGCTGATTATTTAGCTGACTTAGCATCGAATTACCCAATTATATCTATAGAAGATGGAATGGATGAAAATGACTGGGATGGATGGAAATATTTAACAGAAAAGGTTGGAGATAAAGTACAGTTAGTTGGAGATGATTTATTTGTTACAAACGTAGAACGTCTGTCTCGAGGAATTGAAAATGATATCGCAAACTCTATCTTAATTAAGGTAAATCAAATTGGTACTTTAACAGAAACTATTGCAGCAGTAAATATGGCGCATAATGCAGGGTATACTTCTGTAATGTCTCATAGATCAGGGGAAACAGAAGACAATACAATTGCAGATTTAGCCGTTGCGTTAAACTGTGGACAAATTAAAACAGGTTCTGCTTCACGTTCAGATAGAATGGCAAAGTACAATCAGTTGCTTAGAATTGAAGAGCAACTGGCAGATACAGCGTACTTCCCAAAAGAAAAAGCATTTAAGATTAAATAATAGTAAGAACATATTTAGTCAAAGCCTTGTAGAAAATTTATCTACAAGGCTTTTTTGTTGCATAAATAATAAAAATTGATTATTTATTTATGCAGAAAATCTATCAATCTCATTTTCAAAATCTTTGAAAAATTGGTATCTTCGCATTTCACTTCATTATTATAAAACAAGATAGAAAGAATGTCAGATAAAGCTACTTTAAAAATAGATGGGCAAGAGTATGAGTTTCCACTAATTACTGGAACAGAGAATGAAACTGCAATTGATGTAAAAGCATTAAGAGCAGCTACTAATGGAGTTATAACAATCGATCCAGGATATAAAAATACAGGGTCATGTATCAGTGAAATCACATTTTTAAATGGAGAGGAAGGAATACTACGTTATAGAGGGTATTCTATTGAGGAATTAGCTGACAAAGCAGATTTCTTAGAAGTTGCTTATTTATTGATCTTTGGTGAATTGCCAACTGCTAAGCAATTAGAAAAATTTCATACAGATATCAAGGCAAAATCTATTGTAGATGAAGATGTAAAGAAAATTATTGATGCATTTCCAAAAAATGCACACCCAATGGGAATTTTGTCTTCTTTAACAAGTGCTTTAGTAGCATTTAATCCTAGTTCAGTAAATGTAGATTCGGAAGAAGAAATGTACAATGCGATTGTAAAGATAATGGGGAAATTTCCTGTGTTAGTATCTTGGGCAATGCGTAAAATTGAAGGGTTGCCATTGAATTATGGAAATAAATCTTTAGGATATGTGGAGAACGTAATGAAAATGATGTTCGAGAAACCTAACGAAGAGTACGTAATCAATCCAGTAGTTAAAAATGCATTGGATAAATTATTAATATTACATGCAGATCACGAGCAAAACTGTTCTACATCTACAGTAAGAATTGTTGGTTCTTCTCAAGCAGGATTATTTGCTTCTCTTTCTGCAGGGATTTCTGCACTTTGGGGTCCACTTCATGGTGGTGCAAATCAGGCAGTTTTAGAGATGCTAGAAGCGATTAAAGAAGATGGAGGAGATACAAAGAAGTATATGGCAAAAGCCAAAGATAAAAATGATCCTTTCCGTTTAATGGGATTCGGACATAGAGTTTATAAAAACTTTGATCCTAGGGCAAAAATCATTAAGGTTGCTGCTGATGAAGTTTTAAACGATTTAGGAATCGATGATCCAATTTTAGAGATTGCTAAAAGTTTAGAGCAAGAAGCATTGAATGATCCTTATTTTGTAGAAAGAAAGCTGTATCCAAATGTAGATTTCTATTCAGGGATTATTTACCGCGCAATGGGAATCCCTGTTGAAATGTTTACCGTAATGTTTGCATTGGGTAGATTACCAGGATGGATTGCTCAATGGAGAGAGATGCGTTTAGGGAAAGAACCAATTGGGCGTCCAAGACAAATTTATACAGGAGAAAACTTAAGAAGTTTTAAGACCGTTAACAATAGATAATTCGTAGTTGTAAAATGTTCAATTCAATTAAAATTATAAAAAATAGATCTGATATTGGAGCTGGTACAAGAGGTTCTGATATGGGAATTGATGCCATTGAAATTGCTGCGATAAATAAAGAGAACGACTACTTTGGTCAGTATGATTTTGTTGATGTGGTTACAGAAAATGAATCTATTTATAATAAAGTAAACAATTCTTTTGCAAAAAGAATTGGCAGTGTTTTAAACCAATGTACGCGTTTAAGCAACCATGTAAAAGTAGCATTACAAGAAAAAATGTTTCCTGTAGTTATATCAGGTGATCATTCTTCTGCATTAGGGACTATTAGTGGCGTAAAGGCTGCATATCCTCAACAAACCGTTGGAGTTGTGTGGATAGATGCACATGCAGACATTCATTCGCCTTATACTTCACCATCGGGTAACATTCATGGCATGCCTTTAGCAGCTGTTTTATCTGAAGACAATCTTGATTTTCAAATCAATGATATCAGTCGTGAAACTTCCGATTTATGGGAGAGAATGAAAAATATTGCAATTCCTGGAGCTAAAGTTTTAGCCGAAGATGTAGTTTACTTTGGAGTTAGAGACACAGAAGAACCAGAAGACAAACAAATAGAAACCTTAAATATTAAGAATTATTCAGTTTCTGAAATTAGATATAAAGGATTAGAAAAATGTGTAAACGAAGCAATAGAGAAACTGTCTAATTGCGATGTTATTTATGTTTCTTTTGATGTGGATTCTATGGATTGTGATATGATTTCTTACGGAACTGGAACTCCTGTTTCAAAAGGATTTGATCAGCAAGAAGTAACTCAGATTATGCAGCAGTTTATAGCAACAAAAAAAGTTGCTTGCGTAGAGTTTGTAGAAGTAAATCCTTTATTAGATTTAAAAGGAAATGTAATGGCAGAAACAGCATTTGAAGTGCTGGATGACGTTACTCAAACAATAAAAGAGTCACTTAATTTTTAATAAACTTTTTAGCAATTATTGTATTATTTTTTGATGCAATTTTTAAGAAATACGTTCCAGTAGTTAATTTGTTAATTCGAATTTGATTGCTGGAATTTTATTTTTGAATAAAAAAACGTGTAATTTTGTTTTTTTCTAAATGATAAGCATGCAACAAACTACCAATACCATTTTAATGGTTCGTCCTATTGGATTTAGAATGAACGAACAAACAGCTGTTAATAACCATTATCAGCAAGAATTAGCGAATACATTGCCAGCAACAATTAATATAAAAGCACAAAAGGAATTTGATAATTTTGTTTTGAAACTGCAAAATAATGGAGTTGAAGTTGTGGTTGTAAATGACACAGAAAATCCAAATACTCCAGATTCAATTTTTCCGAATAATTGGATTTCTTTTCACGAGAATGGAGATATTGCTCTGTATCCTATGTTTGCAGAAAATAGACGATTGGAGCGTAGAGAAGATGTTTTAGAAGTATTAGAATCTAAAGGCTTTGAAATTGAAAATGTAGTTGATTATTCTGAAGCCGAAGAAGAGGGGGTCTTTTTAGAAGGTACCGGAAGTATGATTTTAGACAGACAAAATCAAAAAGCATATTGCGCACTGTCTGAAAGAGCAGACGAAGAATTGTTCATTGAGTTTTGTGAAGATTTTGAATATACTCCAGTTGTGTTTACAGCAAAACAAACGGTAAATAATGAAAGAGAAGTTATTTATCACACCAATGTGATGATGTGCGTTGCAGAGCAATTTGCAATTGTGTGTTTAGATGCTATTGATGATAAGAAAGAACGTAAAAATGTACTCAAACATTTAAAAGAAAATAAGAAAGAAGTAATTGCAATTACAGAAGCACAAGTAAATGCTTTTGCAGGCAATATGTTGCAAGTTAAAGGAGAGAATAACCAACGGTTTTTGGTCATGAGTAGCTCAGCATATCATGCATTAACAAAAGAACAATTACAGAAGTTAGAAAAATACAATACCATTATTCATAGCTCTTTAGAAACCATAGAAACTTGTGGTGGTGGAAGCGCTCGTTGTATGATGGCAGAGGTGTTTTTACCAAATCAATCTAAATAATTCATCCATGTTATTGCTAGCAGTTGCTCTTGCTCCCATACTTGTCATTATGATTTATATTTATATGAAAGATAAATATGAAAGAGAGCCAATCAAGTTTTTACTAACTAATTTTGGTCTAGGAGCAACGGCAAGTATTGTGTTGACAATAATTTTTGGAGCTATCGGGAAAGTGTTTTTACCAATAACTGATTCGCTGAGTGTTTTTCAACAATTTATCCAAGCCTTTTTAGTGGTTGCTTTGGTAGAAGAGTCTTCTAAATACGTTATTGTACGTTATGTTGCACAACGCAATAAAGAGTTTGACGAGCCTTTTGATGGTATTGTATATGCTGTAATGGTTTCTATGGGCTTTGCAGCCTTAGAGAACATTCTGTATGTATTCCAATATGGATTTAGCAACGGACTCTTACGAGCTTTTACAGCGGTGCCAGCACATGCAACATTCGGAATTATCATGGGCTATTTTATGGGGAAAGCAAAGTTTGCAAAATCCAAGAAAGATAAAATTAGATTGAATTTAACTGGATTGTTAATGGCAACCTTATTTCATGGAGCTTACGATTTCTTTTTGTTCTTAGATTTTATCCCAGGAATCTCAATTGGTGCTTTTGTCTCTTTAGTCATCGGAATTCTATTGTCTAGAAAAGCCATACAAAGGCACCAAGAAAATTCGCGCTTTAAGTATTGATTACTTCAACGCTTCGTCAATAATTTGCCCAGTAGTTCCGTTAGGGAACTCTATTTGTAACAAGTTTGCAATGGTTGGTGCAATGTCTGTTATGGTGTATGCTTTTTTTGATGCACCAGGTTTGATTCCGTTACCATAAAATATTATTGGCACATGTGTGTCATAATTATAGCCAGAACCGTGTGTGGTTCCTTTTCTGCTAGAACTGCTAATTGTTGATGGATTCGGAATTAATAGCACATCTCCAGAATACTTTTGATTGTATCCTTTCTGTAGTTTTTGTAAAATACCATCTGTAAAGTGTGTAGACTGCATAGTTCTTGCAGTTACTGCTTTGTAAATATTTTTATAATTCATTGCTTCATCAGCAATTTTTTGAGCAACAGTGTTTGCGTCTAGCTTTCGTTTTTTAATTTCATCATGATTTAAAAACACTTGAAAATTAGAAATATTTTCTACTAAATCATCAGATTTATAATATTCTAAAGTTACTGTATTTATAAACTTTTTAAAGTCTCTAGAACTAAAATAATGTGCCGGAATTTTCTCAGACTGTAAATAAGAAGGTACCTGAACAGCAGCATGATCAGCAGTTAAAAATAGAGTATAATTCCCTTTTCCAATTTCAGTATCTAAAAACGAGAATAAACTCGCTAGGTCTTTATCTAAACGCAAGTAATTGTCTTGAACTTCTTTAGAAGCAACACCAAATTGATGTCCAATATAATCTGGTGTAGAGTAACTTACGGCTAAAAAATCTGTGTGCTTAGATTTCCCTAAATTTTCACCTAAAATTGCTGCTTTTGCGAAATCTGTAGTTAAAGAGTTCCCTGCAGGAATGGCTTTGATGATGTCATAATCACCATTTTTAGCTTTTAAAGTAGGAATGTCATAAGGGAAAACGGGTTTGTCTTTTCCTTTAAACAACACTTCAAACTCATTATCATCTGCGATACTTTCTGTGTATGTGTTTATGTCATATAAGGTATTCCAAGGTTTAGAAAGATACGCATCTACTTTTCCAGAGTTGTTAAAATCAGAGACCCATGTTGGTAGCGATTTCATGTAAAAAGTACTGCTAATCCATTTTCCGTCTTTTTTTCCTTGAAACCAATAGGCTCCGTTTGCAGTGTGTCCGCCAGGTAAAACAGCAGATCTATCTTTAATAGCAACACTAATTGTTTTTCCTTGCATATTTTGAGCCAATCGCAATTGATCTGTAATGGTAGTAGTCTGCATTCTGTAAGGAGATTTTTTACCGCCATATTTAGTTCCTACAGTTTCAAAATTGGCATCATCTACACAATAAATCCCTTTTTTAGCATATTTATCGTACCAGTTGTTGCCAATTATTCCGTGATTTTCGGGTGTGGTTCCAGTGTAAATAGAAGTATGGCCAACTGCGGTGTAGGTTGGTATATAATTGTAATGTGCATTTTCTAATGAAAACCCGTTTTTTAAGATTCTTTTAAATCCGTCTTCTCCATACTTATCAGCAAAACGAGTCAAATAGTCATAACGCATTTGATCAATGACAATTCCAATCACTAATTTGGGTTTTTGCTCCGTCTTTTTTTCTGTAATACAACTCGTAAAAACGAATAGTGATAGGCATAAAAATGCAATTGAATTTTTCATGAAAATAATTTTGAAGACCAAAAATAGATATTTTTAATTATGATTACTACTATTTTACATTCAGTTAATGCTTTTTTAATACTTTAGCATAAAGAAAGACGATTAATGAATTATTTTGAACATATAGGGAAGTACTTTATGATGCTTAAACAGGTTTTTAGGAAGCCTCAAAGAGCAAGAGTGTTTAGAGAAGCTTTGTCAAGAGAGGTAGAGGTATTGGGAATACAGTCTTTAGGGATTATTATTTTTATTTCTTTTTTTATTGGTGGTGTAATTGCATTGCAAACAGCATTGAATTTAAACAATCCATTGATTCCTAAATCATTGATCGGTTTTGCGGCAAAAAGATCTATTATTTTAGAGTTTGCGCCCACTTTTTGCTCTATTATTTTAGCAGGAAAAGTTGGGTCGTATATTACTTCTAGTATTGGAGCAATGCGTGTAACTGAACAAATAGATGCGTTGGAGGTAATGGGAATCAACTCATTAAACTATTTAGTATTGCCAAAAATAATAGCCACTGTTTTCTTTTATCCTTTTTTAATAACGCTGGGAATGATCTTAGGTATTTTTGGAGGATGGGTTGCAGGTAATTTATCAGGATTGTTTTCTGGTGTTGATTATATTGAAGGCTTACAGGCCGATTTTGATCCGTTTTTAATTCAATACTCAATCATAAAAACCTTAATCTTTGCTTTTATCATTGCTACCGTCCCTTCTTACCATGGATATTATGTAAAAGGAGGATCTTTAGAAGTAGGTAAAGCAAGCACACAGGCCGTAGTTTGGACCATTGTAATTATTGTCATAGCTAATTATATATTAACTCAAATGTTATTGACCTAAATGATAGAAGTAAAAAAGTTACATAAAGGATTTAGTGGAGTAGAAATTTTAAAAGGAATTTCTACAACGTTTGAAGCAGGTAAAACCAACCTAATTATTGGTCAAAGTGGATCGGGTAAAACCGTGTTTTTAAAATCGTTGATAGGTTTGCATAGCCCTGAAAAAGGTTCTGTAGTGTTTGATGGACGCGTTAATACGGAATTAGGTGTTGAAGAAAAAAGACAATTACGACAAGAAATTGGAATGGTTTTTCAAGGAAGTGCATTATTCGATTCTCAAACGGTAGAAGAAAACGTCATGTTTCCTTTAAAAATGTTTACAAAACAATCAAACAAAGAAATGTTAGAACGAGCAAACTTTGTTTTAAAAAGAGTTGATTTGGTAGGTTCTAATAAAAAGTATGTTGCAGAGCTCTCTGGAGGAATGCAAAAAAGAGTTGCCATAGCAAGAGCGATTGTAATGAAACCAAAATATTTGTTTTGTGATGAACCAAATTCGGGTTTAGATCCGCAAACAGCAATTATAATTGATAATTTAATAAAAGAAATTACTGAGGAATATCAAATTACAACGGTTATAAATACCCATGATATGAACTCTGTGATGGAAATTGGAGAAAAAATTATTTTTTTAAAAAATGGTAAAAAAGCATGGGAAGGAAGCAATAAAGAAATCTTTAAAACTGATAATGAAGCTGTTGTAAATTTCGTGTACAGCTCCAATTTATTCAAGAAAGTTAGGCAGGCATATTTAAATGAAACTAATTAAAAAAAAAGTTTGTTTATATGGAATTTGCGTCTATATTTGCAGCCGCTAAGGCAAAAGAAAATGACCTGGTAGCTCAGTTGGTAGAGCATCTCCCTTTTAAGGAGAGGGTCCTGGGTTCGAGCCCCAGCCCGGTCACAAAAAGCTTCTCTTTGGAGAAGCTTTTTATTTGAAATTTTGGTGAGATACTCAAGTGGCCAACGAGGGCAGACTGTAAATCTGCTGCGCAAGCTTCGAAGGTTCGAATCCTTCTCTCACCACAAATTCTTTATAAAGCAGTTTACGTTTTCGTAAACTGCTTTTTTAGTTTTAATATACGAGTAATTTGTTTGAATTTTCTTTTTCGTATATTTCCTCATCTTTTTAGAAGATATGCAATCAAATTTGAAATGGAAGAACAAGAAAAGAAAGATCAAGCTGTAGAGCAAAAAAAACAAGAAGTTCAAGAAGGAGCCAAGGGGTTGTTCGAAAGCATTAAAAATTTTTTAGTCGAACTTTTAGATTTTAGAGATGATACAGATCATGAGGCTACTGTAGAAGCAATAAAATTGGATATTCCGTTTAAAGGAGCTACTGCTTGGATTTTGATTTTTGCGGTTTTTATTGCTTCTATTGGATTGAATGCAAACTCTACTGCAGTTGTTATTGGTGCCATGTTAATATCGCCGCTAATGGGCCCCATTTTAGGAATCGGAATGTCTATCGCTATTAATGACATTGATACCTTACGCAAATCGCTAATCAACCTATCTACAATGATTGTGTTGAGTCTGCTAACTGCTTTTTTATTCTTTTATATTTTTCCGCTTAGTGAAGATAACTCAGAACTTTTAGGACGTGTTCGTCCAGATATTAGAGATGTATTGATTGCCTTTTTTGGTGGTTTGGCATTGATGGTCGCAAGAACAAAAAAAGGAACTGTTGCTTCGGTAATTTTTGGAGTTGCAATCGCAACGGCTTTAATGCCTCCTTTATGTACTGCTGGTTATGGATTGGCAATTGGTAACTTTTCTTACTTCTTTGGAGCCATGTATTTGTTCATCATCAATACAATTTTCATAGCATTGGCTACATTTTTAGTACTAAAACTATTGAGTTTTCCAATGTTAAAATACGTAAATTCTGCAAAGAGAAAACGTATTGCGCAATTGGCATCTGTTTTAGCTGTAGTGGTAATGATTCCTGCGGTATTTACTTTTATCACTGTGTACAAAGAAAGTAAAATGAACAATCAAATTGCTGTTTTTATCAAAAGTGAAGTGGAAGGAAATGATTCGTTTCAATTAATGGAGTCTAATCCAGATTTGGAGATGAAAACCTTACAGTTGAAGTTCTTTAATGAAATGACAGAAGGAGAAATTAATGCGTTAAATAACCAATTAAAAAACAATCTTAATTATACTGCTATTAATGAGTTTGAGCTTCAGATAAAAGGCAGTGACACTAAAAGTTTCGAATTGATTACTACGGCTTATAAAGATACTAGAAAAGAGCTGCAAGAGAGCAAAAGTGTGATCTCTGGATTGCACAGTCAAATAGAACAATTAAATACCACAATCTCTAGTCTAAATGCGAGAATTGAACAGGGAGCGCAAGAGAATAATAATAAGGTTGTTGCTTTTAGTAGAATTGCCAAAGAAGCTAAAATACGCTATAATGATTTAGAGCAAATAGGATTTGCAAAAGTGTTGACCTCTAAAGATTTTATAAAGATTGATACAATTCCAGTTGCAACGCTTTCTTGGAATAAAAATTTAGTTGACAGTTTAAAAACAGTAAAAGAAACGGAATTAAGAGCGTGGTTGCAACTAGAGCTATCTTTAGATACTTTGTATGTTAAAAGAGTGAATTACTAGGTGAAATCGCTGCCAAAAGTAGTTTTTACTTCAGCTGTAATTTCTTTGATGTCTTGCTCTGCTGATTTGGGACAGATCATGATCACATCTTCATTTTCTACAACAATAAAATCTTTCAATCCTTGTATAACAACACGTTTTCCAGATTGAGTTTTCACCATGTTCCCATGAGCATCTCTAAAAATAGTTTCGGCACCAACAACAGCATTTTGTTGTGTGTCTTTTTCGAGTTTGTCATACAGAGACCCCCAAGTACCTAAGTCGTTCCAGCCAAAATCTACAGGTAATACATGTACATTATTTGCGTTTTCCATAATTCCGAAATCAATAGAAATGTTTTCAGATTTTTCGTAATTTTCTTTAATAAATGTCTTTTCTGATTCAGTGTTCCAGCAGTCGTTTCCAGCCTTAAAAATAGCAACCATTTTGGGTAAAGATTTTTCAAAAGCTTTGATGATATTTTTAGCAGACCAAACAAAAATTCCGGCATTCCACAAATAATCTCCGCTATTTAAAAATTGTTGAGCTTTTTCTAAATTAGGTTTTTCGGTAAAGTTCTTTACTGTTTTTATTTCAGTGCTAGTTTGATTAAACTGAATATAGCCATAACCCGTATTTGGTGAATTCGGTTGAATTCCGAGTGTCATTAAGATATCCGCTTTTGAACAAGCAGTAAAAGAAGTTTCAATGTTGTTAATAAATTCGTTTTCATTGTCAATCCAGTGATCAGAAGGTGCAACTAACATTACAGCATCTGGATTTTGATTGTATATTTTTAATGCTGCATATAAAATACACGGGGCCGTGTTTCGCATTGCAGGCTCTAATAATACATTGTTTGCAGAAACTTTTTCTAGTTGGTTTAAAACCAAATCATCGTATCGTTCATTCGTAGCAATTAGAATGTTTTCTGAAGGAATTAATTTTTCGACCCTCTGATATGTTCGCTGTAATAACGACTGACCAGTTCCTAAGATATCATGAAACTGCTTTGGATATTCTTGTGTGCTAATAGGCCAGAATCTAGATCCTATTCCGCCAGCCATAATTACTGCGTAATAATTTTTATTCATTGAGAAAACGATTAATGGTTAACAATAAACTTGAACAGTACACAGAATATTCTAAGGCCGTTCTAGTTTGTTATAGGCTCAACTTCTACATTTTGATTGAATAAATATAGTCTTTTATTGTGTAAGTTTAAACACTCAATTCTTGTTCTTCTTTTTGAGCCTCTCTTATAGGTCGCGTTTTTAAAAAGAAACAAGCTTCCTATAGAAAGCTCAAAGATATAACTCTTTCCTGATTCTTTACTATATTCTTTTAAAGCTAACGATAAATTTACATCAGCATCTGTGCTTGCTTTGGGGTTTTTTAAATAATTAGCTAAGATTGGTAATATGTGATTAGGATAAATTTCGGGTTGTAATAATGGCAACATTAAATGCTGAAAAACAGTTTTCCATTGCTTGCCATGTGGTTGGACTCTGCCAAATTTTTGATAAGTAACATGATGTGCAATTTCATGAATCAATGTTAGTAAAAATTGATATTGGTTGAGATTGTTATTGACCGTGATTTGAAACATCCCATTTGGTAATTTTCTAAAATCACCATGTTTTGTTTGCCGCTGATTGACAATCTTTAAAGTAAAGCGATGCTGCTCAATTAAAAATTGAACAACAGGAATTGCCTTCTCAGGAATATATGATTGATAACTATCGATCAAACTTTATTATGGGTTTGTGCTAGAAACTTGTAATACTTTTCCGTTGTAAAATTGATTTCCTTTTAGAGAGAAGTCAAAAATATACGAAGCCATTTCAGTGGCAGTTGTTGGTGCTTGGTAGCCAGGGAAAGCCTCTTCTAGCATTTCAGTTTGTACTGCTCCCAACGCTAACACATTAAATGAGATCCCTTGTTCTTTGTATTCTTCCGCTAATAATTCCGACAAGGTAATTACAGCTCCTTTAGAGGAGCTGTATGCTGCTAATCCAGGGAATTTTAAGCTTCCTTGAATTCCGCCCATACTGCTAACAGTAACAACATGACTGCCTTTTTGTAAAAAAGGAATCATGATTTTAGTCAATTCAGCAACTCCAAAAACATTTACTTTATACACATCTAAAAAGTCTTGAGAAGTCAACTCAGTAAAAGGTTTATTAATTAACAGACCTGCATTGTGAATCACAATATCAACCTGTTTCCAGTTGTTATAAACATAATCAACAACTTTAGTGAGATCATCATCATCCGATAAATCGGTAGAAATAGCAGTGATGTTTTCATGGTTCAATGCCGAGATTGAAGTGGCGTTTCTAGATAGTGCTAAAACATTGTGATTGTTGTTGGCAAATAACTGTGCCAATTCAAAACCAATTCCTCTGCTTGTTCCTGTAATTATAACGTTTTTCATTCCTAAAAAGGGGCTAAATTTTTGCTGTAAAATTAAAAAGGCAATCTACTCAATTTTTAATACATTTATAAAATATAAAAAGAACAATCATGAAAAAAATACTGTTTTCACTTATTTTGCTTTTATCAGTAACAATTGTTTCTGCGCAAAAAACATATATTCTTTGTGGGAAACTAATAAACACCAAATCGGGTAAGGTTGAGAAAAAGAAAACCATAGTAGTAGAAGGGAATAAGATTACCCATATTCACAGTGGTTATGTACAGCCAAAAAGTAGAAATGCTAAAATAATCAACTTGAAAAATAAAACGGTGATGCCAGGTTTAATAGACATGCATGTGCACATTGAAAAGGAGTTCGATCCAAAAACAAGGTTAAAGAGATATATAATGAATGAAGCTGATGTAGCTATAGAGGCTACAGGTTTTGTGAAAACAACCTTGCTAGCTGGTTTTACCACCGTTCGTGATTTAGGAGGTAGTGGCGTTAATGTTTCAGTTAGAAATGCCATTAATGCAGGTAAAATTGTTGGTCCACGAATTTTTACATCTGAAAAGTCATTGGCAACAACAGGAGGTCATGCTGATCCAACAAATGGGAGTAGTAGAAAGTTAATGGGAGATCCTGGGCCAAAAGAAGGTGTGGTGAACTCTGTTGAAGATGCAAGAAAGGCGGTTAGACAACGGTACAAAAATGGTGCAGATATGATTAAGATTACTGCAACTGGTGGCGTATTAAGCGTGGCAAAGAGTGGAGATAATCCGCAGTTTACCATTGAAGAAATAAAAGCAATTTGCGATACAGCAAGTGATTACGGAATGCATGTAGCTGCACATGCTCATGGTGATGAGGGTATGAGGAGGGCAATTATTGGAGGTGTAAAAACCATTGAACACGGAACCTATATGAGTGATGCAACAATGGAGTTGATGAAGAAGCACAATGCCTATTTAGTACCTACAATTACTGCAGGTAAAGAAGTGGCAGAAAAAGCAAAAATTAAAGGGTTTTATCCTGCAATAGTGGTTCCAAAAGCGTTGGCAGTTGGTCCTCAAATACAAGGGACTTTCGCGAAAGCTTATAAAAAAGGAGTAGGAATTGCTTTTGGAACAGACGCTGGAGTTTTTACGCATGGAAAGAACGGAAAAGAATTTGGTTATATGGTTGAAGCAGGAATGCCAGCCATAGAAACGATTCAATCTGCCACGGTAACAAATGCAAAAATACTTAGGATGTCGACAGAAATAGGACAAATTAAAGTTGGTTTTTTAGCAGATATTATTGCGGTGAATGATGATCCTATAAAAAATATTTCAACAATGGAGAATGTCGTTTTTGTTATGAAAGAGGGTGTGGTTTATAAGAAATAGTGTTTTGATAGAGTGAAAAGTTGTCGATAGAGGCAAATGCTAAGCCATTTCGTTTTTAGAATTTAGAAAAAATTTGAGAATGAGGCCTGATTTTTTCAAAAAAAACAAAAAGAAAATAAGAATGAATAAATATGTTAGTTTGGTGTTGGCAGTAATTATTGCTGCCGATGTGGTTATGAGTTTTATTAATGATAAAGCTGTTGAAAACGTTTTTGGAATAGAAATAAATGTTTGGGTATATCGATTTCTTTGGTCTGCGCTCGCGTTTTTCTTAGTCAAAGGATATCTAAAACAATCGAAAATAGAAAAAACGACTAAAAAATAAGAATTATGAGAAAAAACTTGTATTTAATTTTAACGATTCTATCTCTAGTAAACCTTGTCTATACGTTTTTTAGTGAGGCTACCAATGGTGATTTTTTTGGATTCCAGGTTGATATTTGGATGTACAGATTTGTTTGGGCAATTCTTGTAGTGTTATTTTTTAAAACCTATGTTAAATTGAGAAATAATTCTACTGAAAAGTAATGTGTTGGTAAGCTCCAATATCTGGAGAAGTTGTTCTGTCTGATTCTAAAATGTCTAGAGGGAAAAGGAATGAAGTATTAATATCTGCTTTATTAATTCCGCTATTGTCTTGCCCAATATTAAATTCATTCAAAGAAGTGCTTTTAAAATGAAGAATTCCGTTTATAATGTTATTTTGATAATGCGTAGCATCGCTAAAATCTAATTCAGTATTGTTGATAAAAGAGTTGTTTACATCGTTAAACTGAATCATGTTATTCTTTATTGAATAGTTAAACAAGCTACCGTTAACTTTATCCAATACAAATTCTATATTGTTATTACCATCAATAATACAGTTGGTGAAATTTGCCGCATGTAAATCTCTAGTTTCTGTTATTTCTTCATTGCTAGCATTTCTATAAGTGAAAAAATTATTAACTAATACAGATGGCAATTGTCTTGAGCTGTTGTTCCAGTAATTAGCAAATGTACAATGAGAAAAATTATAGGTTCCGCCAATTGTACATGCCAAAGCAGCTTGCCCTGTATTGCCAATCACCAAATTTTCGCCTTTAATATTGGTCTCTCTTCCTAGAATTCCGTAGCTAGAATTGTTGTAAATCTGAGAATTTTTTATGTGTAGAGTTGGAGTAGTAGTAGCGCCAATCGAATCTACTAAAATGCCGATTACACCATTCTTTATAGTTGCGTAATTAATTTCATTGTTTGTGCTTCCTGCTCGCATCCATATTGCTCCCCATTGTCCTGGGGTTTCACTAAAGCGATGTTCCAATCGATCACCTTCAAAAATAACTTCGTTGTTTAAAGTGCCATTTACTTTTAAGCTTGCTTTTTTATCAACAATAAAACCAGAATTGTTGTGAAAATAAAGTTTAGCACCAGCATCTATGATCGCTGTTTTGTTTTCGGGCACAGCAATATACCCGTAAATAACATAGGGCTTGGTATTGGTAAAGTGTAATTCTGAATCTTTTAAAAAACGACCTTTTGTAAAAGGTTTTCCATTTAATGATAGCGAATCAATTGCCATGGTTACGGCGTCTTTACCAGGATATAAAAAAGTTGCATCTTGCACTAAGGTGATCAAGTCTACATTCTGCTCATTGTTTCCTGTATCAAATAAAATTCGATCTGTGTATAATGGATTTGAAATAGTACTGAAATCTATAGTGGTTTCTACAAAAACATAAATGCTGTCATTTGCTAAAATATCAATGTCTTGAAAACTTTTGCCAGGTATGCCGTCAACATTCAATCGATAGTTTGAAGAGCTTCCGTTTTCTAATTGAATAGACGGAATTGTAATTGCGTTGTTTCCTTTGTTGTATACTTTTAAATTATAAGTGCTAGATCCGATGTTTGTAAAAACAGTATCTAAAAAAACCGTGTCTTTAGAAAAAGAGAGTTTTCCAAAATTAGGAATCGTGCTAAAATCTTTTCTACAAGAACTCATAGAAATTAGAGCCAAACAAATAACAACAGTAATAATATTTCTCATAAAAAGGTATTTGTCTCCTTGAGTGCAGTCGAAAGGTCTTTATTAAAGTTTCGATTGCAATCTACCCGACATATTTTGTAGATGTATAAAAATAGAACTTTTTAATGAGATGTATATTGTTGTTTATTGTTTAATCAATTCTATTTCAAAAAGTTTTCCCCAATGTTTACCGGTAACAAAGATTCTACCTGTTGCTTTGTCATAAGCAATTCCGTTTAAAACTTCATCTTGATCTGTTAAACGTTGTGTTTTTTCAATCTCTTTTTTCAATCCTGATAAGTTAGCAACACCTTCAACCATTCCTGTTTTGGCATCAATAATAACAATAGAATTTTGCTGCCATTTGTTAGCGTAAATTTTACCGTTGATGTATTCTAGTTCGTTCAGCTCTTTTAAAGGGTATTTGTTGGTGTATACTTGAATCGATTTTTTTTCTTCTTGGGTGTTTCCGTCCAAGAAATATACCTTATGAGTTCCGTCAGATTTTAGGATGTTGGCTCCGTCATTTGTCAATCCCCAACCTTCTTTACTCCAGGTGTAATCAAATTGTCCTTCTTGTTTAAAGGTTTCTAAGTCGTAAATAAATCCTCTACTTGCTTGCCAGGTTAGCCAGTAGATTTTGTCATTTAAAATAGTCATTCCTTCTCCAAAAAATTGAGCGTCTAATTTAATGCTCTGTACAACTTTACCAGTCTTTAACGCTACTTTACGTAATTCAGATTTTCCTTTTTGCCCTGTGGTTTCGTACAGGTATCCATTGTGGAATTCTAAGCCTTGTGTATATGCTTTTTTATCGTGAGGATAGGTGTTTATTACTTTATACGAATAAATAGTGGGTTCTATGCTTGATAAAACTTCAAAAGAGTTATTTGTTTTTTTTGTTTTCTCCGGGAAAAACGCCAAAGCAGTGACAGTAAATTTACCAACACCTAAATTTTGTGTGCCGATAGAAATGTTATTTCCTTCTGATTTTACCCGCTTTCCGTTTACGAAAAAATGAATAGAATCAACAGTTTTGTTGTTTTTTTCGGTCAATGTTGCTGTTGCTTCTGCACCAAGAACTACTTTTTTGCTTGTGGTTAATTTAAATCGATAAGGATCATTACAAGCAGTTAGCATTATAAAACCTGCTAAAAATGGGAGAATATATTTTGGTAAACGCATAACTGATTAATTTTTATACAAATAAAACAAATTATTTGGTTGTATTTTTAAAAATATCGTTAAATTTGCACCCTCAATTAGCTATGTGTTAGTTATTGAGTCATTTAAGAGTGAGAATTTACCAGCTTAGCTCTTTTTTAAACAAAGAAATTAAAGTATTAAAATATATTACAATGAGAAAAGGTATACACCCAGAAAATTATAGAATGGTAGCATTCAAAGACATGTCTAACGGAGATGTGTTTTTAACAAAGTCTACAGCTGATACAAAAGAAAATTTAGAAGTTGATGGTGTTGAGTATCCATTAATCAAATTGGAGATCTCTAGAACTTCTCACCCGTTTTACACTGGTAAATCTAAATTAATTGATGCTGCAGGACGTATCGATAAATTCAAAAACAAATACGCGAAATTCAAGAAATAATTTTCTTAGAATTTTAATCATATTTAAAAAGCCTCGACATTGTCGAGGCTTTTTGTTTCATTTAACCATCCAGGTTATGTATAGAGTGTACAATTCGTTTTTTTAGTTGAAGTTCCCTAAAATCTCTAATTGATCAATATAGTTGCCACTTCTTCCTCCAACGGCAACAATACCTCCTGTTAATGTTACTAGGTTGCCTCCATTTCCACCTCCTGTAATCTGTTGCCCTAGATTAGTGGTGATTTCTAAATAGTCTATGTATTTACCCTGTCTAATTTCCATTCTACTAATGTATTCGTTAGAAGCAAGTGTTATGGTGTCAGATAACTCGCCTCCGTTACCTCCAAATTGCTCTCCATTAATAATGATTGCATCAACATAGGAGCCATGGCGTATTGCTACTGTTTCAATTCCTCTTTGAGTAAATGTTGCACCTCCAGAGCCTCCATAGCACTGAGTTACTAAATTTTGAATATTAATTTCCATAATAAAAAATGTTTGATAAAAAATTATCCCTACTCTATAGACTTTTCAGGTTTCGTCATGTTTTAATTGAATAGCAAATTTCAATCTAAATTTAAAATAAACAATCAGTAGAAACACCTGATCTTGTAAACAAGAAGAACTACCTTGTTTTTATGGTATAATCACCTGATAGTTAGAGGTTTTAGTTTGTTTTGAGTATCGTGAATGGCCTGTGTTATTTAATAATAGTAGCCCTTTAAATGTGTCGTCAGAAATGATTTTCTTAGAGATTTAATCATGTTAAAAAACCTCGACATTGTCGAGGTTTTTTTTTGTGCTTCATTTTAAGAAATGCCCTAAATATTCTGCTATTTATAGTATGGTTCTTTTCCGTTTTCTAAATCATTTACAGATTTTTTTTAATGGTTGAGTGTGCCGTTTATGTACTCAATGGCTTCTTTTATAGCAGTTTGCTATAAATTTTTAATAAGACTAATTTTTATTTGTCAAAATAAAAAGATACTTTAGTAGGGCACTTAAGAAATTGCTATCTAAATGATGCCAAATCATAAACAAGTATTGCTGGATATTGAGTAGAGTCCTACAACGATTATTTAAGGGTAAGTGCATCATTTAATCTCTAAATTCATGAAATTACACATCTCCCTTCTTTGTATACTACTGTGTACCACTGCTGTTTTTTCTCAAAAAGACAGACAAAACAATTCTTCTAGTAGTTTAGAAACTGCTTTTCAAAACATTCAACAAGAAAAGTTCTTTTTGCACACCAATAAAACCACCTATTTTTCTGGTGAAAAGATTTGGTGGAAAGCCTACGTGGTCAGTGATTTTAACAATAAGGCAACCACCAATACCACCAATTTGTATGTCAATTTTTACGACAGTGCTAAAAAACTAATTTCTCACCAATTATTCCAATGCATTGGTGGCAAGGTTTCTGGTGCGCTCTCTTTGGCAAAAACCTTAAAAACAGGCAGATATTACATCCATGTAGACAGCAAATGGAATAAAAATTTTGAATCTAGATACATTGTTCCTGTTGATATTGTAAACACAAAAACTGACAAAGTAAAAACCACAAAACTGATTTCTCAAATAGATCAAATAAACAATGGAGCTAAAGAAAGTGTAGCGGTAGAGTTTTACCCAGAAAGCGGTACTTTATTAGCAGGAGTTCTAAACACTGTTTTTTTTACAGCAAAAAAAGGAAATACATTTATAGCTGGTGCAAAAGGCTACATCATAAACAATTTTACAAGAGATACCATTACAAGGTTTAAAAGCAATAGGCATGGCAATGGCTTTTTTAGACTGCCTTATCAGACAAATGAATCATACACAGCAAAGGTGCAATCTGTTGGTGCAACACAGGAGTTTGTTCTAAAACAACAAAATGATGTTGGTGTTGTGATTCAGAAAAAAGGAATACTAGAAAATAACAGCCATCAATTTTCTTTAAAAATAAGCAAGGCTATTGCGAAGCAATACCATAAAAGAACCTTGTTTGCAACGGTACATAGAAATGGGAAACTGCTGTATGTGCTTCCTGTTCAAATTGATAAAACGCACCGTAGTTATGGGTTCACTATTTTAGAAGAATACCTGTTTAAAGGTGTAAATACACTTACCGTATTTAACGATGCCAACGCCATTGTTGCAGAACGTACATTCTTTAATTCGAAAATAGAGCAAATAGATGTAGAGGTTGTTCAAAACAAGCAATCGAAAGATTCTATAACATTAGATTTTAAGTTGAAAAACAACATTGCCTCTAATTTGAGTATTTCTGTACTTCCGCAGCAGAGCAAAATGAACAGCAATGCAACACATATACTATCTGCATTTTTGGCAGCACCCTATCTGTCTTCTTCCGTAGATGTCAATTTGTTTTTTAACAGCAATATTTCTGAACGAGAAAAAGACATCTTACTGCAGGTACAAAAAATAAAAAAACCTAAAAAGGTGATTCTTACAACCGAATCAAAACCCGTTTATAAAAAAGAAACGGGTTTGAGTATTCGTGGTAAAATAAATACATCTGCTAAAGTTTTAACAAAACACAAGGTTTTACTGTCTTCTACAGAAAATGAAATTATCGTGCTTACCGATGTTAAGGCAGATCAATCATTTGAATTCAGTCACTTGAATCTAAAAGCACAATCAAATTATAAATTGGCGCTTTTAAACGAGAAAGGAGCTTTTGTTGATGCTGGGTTTTATCTGTATAAAAAGGAAACTTATAAAGTAGATTCTTTACTGGTATTTTCAGAAAAGGCAACTAAAATTATTGACCAGCAAGCCGCTGCAAACTTAAACAGCAATGCTTTTGTAATACCTATAGATAAGTCTAGCCAGCTGCTCAATGAGGTTGTTGTAGAAGGGAAAAGAAGAAAAGAAAAAATTGTAGAAGAATTGTATCCAGATACTCCAAATGAGTTAGGGAACGGAGTTAGTAAAAATATTGTGATTACTGAACAAGATGCGTTGAATAATACTGTCCTTGATTTCTTAGACAATATACCAGGGGTGACAGCAGAGGAATTGGTTGTAGGCGCAAGTGTTATTGTTGACAGGGCAAGATATAATACATTAACAGGTAGTAGTGAAGCGTTAATTATCTTGAATGGTGTGTCAATAGATGTGGCTATTTTATTAGAGATTCGTTTAGAAGCAGTAAAATCGATAAAAGTTAATGCACTAGGTGCAGGATATGGAATGCGAGGGATGAATGGTGTTGTTCTTATAGAATTAAAAAAAGGAACGGACGCCTATGTTAGAAAACCCAATAAACATTATTTTACTAGCAAAACGGATTTTGGTTTTTCTTCTTCAGAAACGGCTTATGAAAAATTCAATTCTGTGTTTAGCTCAAAACTATCACGATCTCATTTTGAAACCTTAGATTGGGTTCCAAACTTAAACTTACAGCCAGACACTACTTCTATATTACAAGTCTATAGCGGTACACATAAAAAGCTAACACTTTTTATCAATGGTATGAATAACCAAGGGCAACTAATTTATAAAGAAGTAAACCTAAGTCTTAAATAGTTTTTGGAGGAATTGAAATTAAACCCATTTTAAAGCCTCGAGGAGCTGAAATAAATTCAGTATTCATCGAGGTTTTTGAGGTTGTTAGTTTAATGAATAATCAAAATAGTCTTCAGTTTCTTCAGTTGGTTCTTTGCAATTTTCTAAATCGTTTATAAACAAATCGATTTGTTTTTTAGAAACGTTGGGCATGCAAATAACATGTGCAATGTCTCCTTCTGTAGCCAATTGCCATTTGTCTTTTATCTTTTTTGATGTTTTTGGTAATACAACCGTAATTGCATTTGGATTTCTCCAAGCTTCAATACCGATTTCGTTGAGTCTTTTTTCGCAGTATTTGGCAACGGCTAAACTATGTTGGTATCTTTTTTTTAAACCTTCAATACCCAATGTTTTTAAAGCGTACCATAAAAACAATGGCGAATGTCCGTTTCTTGATCCGGTAATAGTGGTGTCTAAAGAACCAATGTAAGAGATTCCTTTCGCAATGCGGTCTCTGTTAGAGCGTTTGGCGATTAAAACACCAGTTGGCATTGGAGAGCCGATGAATTTATGTCCACTTATGGAAATGCTGTCTACACCATCTTTAAAATCAAAAGGTAAACGAGGCTCCATAAACGCTCCGAAAGAGCCAGAAAGCGCTGCGTCACAATGAATATAGTGATCTTGAATGGCTAGGTTTTTTAAAATCCCTTTAATCTTCGAAACATCGTCTTTTGCTTCTTTCATAGTGGTGCCAAAAGTGGCCAGCATGATGACTGGTTTATGACGATTCATTTTTAGAGTGCTTTCTAAATCATCATAATCAATTTCACCGTTTTCTTGAGAGCGAATTACAATACTAGGTATGTTTAATAAATGAATGTTTTTACGAATGCTATAATGTGTAGATTCCGAATAATACACCACACCTTTTGGATATAGTTCACGTGCCAAATACAAACCATATAAATTACTTTCAGAACCTCCATTGGTTACATAGCCCCAATAATCTTTTGGATTGGCGCGATACATTCTAGCAAAAAAAGCAATCACTTCTTTTTCCATTTCGTGGGTTTGTACCTTGTAGGTTCCGTCTTCAAAAGGATCTCCTAAATTGTTGATGGGGTATTTAAAAAAGTTATTGATTTCGCTATAGTCAAAATCTTTAGAAACAGGATAGCCTAAAAAAGTATCTCTTGCAACTTGAAGCTTATTTTCAAGCTCTTTTAGCCTGCTTTTGTCAGTCGGATTTAAAGAAGAAGTAGTTGTATTCATTTTGCTGGTTTTAAAGTTGGCAAAACTAGTGTGTGTGTAGGTGGTTAACTACGTCTTTATTTATTTTTAGATTATTTTATTGTGAAAAATTGATAATGAAGAAAATTAGTCTAAAATTATTTTAAATATTCAATGTCTTAGAAATTATTTCTTTGTAAAGCCAGTGTTAATGATAAGAAGAAGGTGTTTGTTTTGTTAATTTTTTAAAGAATTTAATAAAACTAGAAGGGCTGGAAAAGCCGAGGTTAGATGCAATTATTTTTAGATTCTTGGATTTTTTTAATTCTATAATGGCTAAATTTAGTTTTACTTTGTTCAAGATTTTTGTAAAAGTATTGCCTTCGAGTTTTAGCTTTCGTTGCAGAGAACGCTCACTTAAATTAAAGGCATGAGCAACGGTAATTAAATTTGGAAGCGATTTAGTATACTCGCTTAATAGATGTTGTTCAATTTTTATAGACCATTTGTTGTTTTTTTGAGTTAAGAAATCTTTAGAGTAATTAATTAGACTCATCAAAATCTTTGGATTAGAGTTCACGATTTTAATGTCAAGACTTTTTATATTGCCTTTAATTGTATAGTGCTTTTTATGGTGTTGATGAGGTGTCGCTTTGGTAAGTTCTCTTACTGTTTTTTGTGGGGGAGAGTATGGAAAATAAATGTCTACAGGAGGAAATTCTTGTAGTGTTAAGTGGTAATAAATTTTCAAAGTCATAGATATTGTAAGTAAAGCTACTTGTTTTGATCTTTCTGGGGAGTTGATTACATAAAGAGGGTTTGGAATGATAAGAAGCTGAAATTCTTTACTTCCTTTTTTTAAATCTAGTTCTATTACATCGGTAATAAGATTTATATAGGAGACAGCATTTTTTAAAGCTTCGTAAAAAGTAGGGGAATTCTGTAAAATAAACCCTAATGTAGCCAAGCCTTCTATAGGTGTTTTGATTCCTAGATAAAAGCCTAATTCATTGTTTTTTGTTTCTTTTACACTTTCTGTCCATAAAATTTCGGCTTGTTCATCGGTTAAGATCAATTGACCACTTCCAAGAGATTCAAATGTTATTTTTGCTTTTTTGCATATAACTTCTGGTGAAGTTCCTAGTTTTTTGGCTTCAATCAATAGCCTATAAAACATGTTTTGACTCGTTAAATTCATCAAATAAAGATTAATGGTTAGACTTTAGTTTAGGGGGAACCATTACTCGTTGTACCTATCTTGATATGTCGCAATTAGACATGTAATTGTCGCATAGGTATGATTTGTACGTGTGATATTTACAATAAGACTATTTTATATGATATTGTGGATCTAGGAAATCGCAAATCATGAGTTGAAGTTATCGTAATTATATGGATTAAAAAAATTTAACGATAAAATTAAGTAGTTAAATACAGGCTGCTGTTGGTGAATGTATATTAGTGTCAATCGGGGGAATGAGATATGCATCTTGCTATTTTTTTATTGTTGGAGGTTTTAATGTCTTTGTTGCGATGAAAAAAACCGTTTCAGTTATCTGAAACGGTTTTAAAATATTTATAAAAAGGGACTTCCTTTTACATGTAATCTTCAATTGGGTTGCAAGAACAAATTAAGTTTCTGTCTCCAAAAGCATCATCTACCCTACGTACAGAAGGCCAGAATTTATTGTCAGCAATATAGTCTAAAGGAAAAGCTGCTTGCTTTCTTGTATATGGTAAAGACCACACATCTGCAGTTAACATCTCTTGCGTATGAGGTGCATTTTTCAGTGGATTGTTTGCGTCTTCTTTTGTTGCTTCAGCAATCTCTTTTCTGATAGAAATCATTGCGTCACAAAAACGATCTAATTCCGCTTTACTTTCAGACTCTGTTGGTTCTACCATAATGGTTCCGGCAACAGGAAAAGAAACTGTAGGTGCATGGAATCCGTAGTCCATCAATCGCTTTGCGATATCAACCACTTCGATTCCGCTTTGTTTAAAATTTCTACAATCTAAAATCATTTCGTGCGCTGCACGGTTCATTTCTCCTGTATACAATGTTTCGTAATGTCCGTTTAGGCGTTCTTTGATATAGTTGGCATTTAAGATGGCGTTCTTTGTAGAATCTGTCAATCCTTTTGCGCCAAGCATGGTAATGTATCCGTAAGAAATTAAGCATGCCAAAGCAGAGCCCCATGGTGCTGAAGAAATAGCCGTAATTGCGTTTTCTCCTCCTGTAGCAACAATAGGATTTGTAGGTAAAAACGGTACTAGTTGTGGAGCAACACAAATTGGTCCAACTCCAGGTCCACCACCACCATGTGGAATGGCAAATGTTTTATGTAAGTTCAAGTGACACACATCTGCTCCAATTGTTGCAGGGTTTGTTAATCCAACTTGTGCATTCATATTTGCACCGTCCATATATACCTGACCACCATTATCATGAATAATCGTGGTAATTTCCATGATGGCCTTTTCATACACTCCGTGTGTAGAAGGGTACGTTACCATTAATGCAGAAAGATTTTCTTTATGTAGTTCAGCTTTTTCACGCAAGTCGGCAACGTCAATATTTCCTCTTTCATCCGTTTTGGTAACCACAACTTTCATTCCGGCCATTACTGCAGAGGCAGGGTTAGTTCCGTGTGCAGAAGCGGGAATCAAACAGATGTTTCTGTTTGTGTCTCCATTGCTTTCATGATATGCTCTAATAGTCATTAATCCTGCAAACTCACCTTGTGCACCAGAATTTGGTTGTAAAGAGGTTCCTGCAAAACCAGTAATCACATTCAATTGGTTTTCTAGATTTGTCAATACTTCTTGATATCCTTGTGCTTGCTCAATAGGGACAAATGGGTGAATGTTTCCCCACTGCGGATTGCTCAATGGTAACATTTCAGAAGCCGCATTTAATTTCATTGTACAAGATCCTAAAGAAATCATAGAATGGTTTAAGGCTAAATCTTTACGTTCTAATTTTTTGATATAACGCATCATGTTTGTTTCTGACTGATACGTATTGAATATTTCGTTGTCTAAGAAAGAAGAGTTTCTTTGAGTAGCTTCTAAAATAGTATTTGCAGTAGAAAATTCTGAAATACTAGTATTATTTATGTTGAAAGCTTGTGTAAAACAGTTCAGAATAGCATTGATTTCTTTTAAAGAAACAGTTTCATTTACAGAAATAGAAATGGTATTATCATCAATATAATTAAAATTTATTCCGTTAGCTTCAGCCACAGTTTTTAATGCTTTTGCATCTACTTTTATAGTGATTGTGTCAAAGAAAGAAGTATTTGTTTGCTTAAACCCTAAACTAGATAATGCATCTGCTAAAGTTACTGCTGATGCGTGCACTCTATTTGCAATGTATTGTAAACCATCTTTACCATGATATACCGCATACATACCAGCCATTACAGCTAATAAAACTTGTGCAGTACAAATGTTAGAAGTTGCTTTTTCACGTTTAATGTGTTGTTCACGCGTTTGCAATGCCATACGCAATGCACGTCCTCCATCAATATCTTTGGTAACCCCGATAATTCTACCAGGCATGCTTCTTTTGTATTTGTCTTTTGTAGCAAAATATCCTGCGTGTGGCCCCCCATACCCTAATGGAATTCCGAAACGTTGTGTGGTTCCAACAACAATATCAGCTCCAAATTCTGAAGGAGCTTTTAATTTTACTAAGGATAAAATATCTGCAGCAACTGCAACTTTTATATCGTTTTCGTTTGCTTTGGTAACAAATGCTGTATAGTCATTTACAACTCCGTGTTTTCCAGGGTATTGTAGAATAGCACCAAAAAAACCTTCAGAGAAATCAAATTCCTCGTGATTTCCAATCACTAATTCGATTCCGATTGGTGTAGAACGTGTTTGTAAAATAGACAATGTTTGAGGTAAAATTTCTTCAGAAACAAAAAACTTGTTTGCACCTGCTTTTTTCTTGGCTCTTTCTCTAACGCTAAATAATAGTGCCATTGCCTCTGCTGCTGCAGTTCCTTCATCTAATAATGAGGCATTTGCTAGTTCCATTCCGGTTAAATCACAAACCATTGTTTGGTAATTTAACAAGGCTTCTAAACGACCTTGTGCAATTTCTGCTTGATAAGGCGTGTAGGCAGTATACCAACCTGGATTTTCTAAAATGTTGCGTTGAATAACACTTGGTACAATAGCTTCATGATATCCTAGGCCGATGTAACTTTTATAGACCTTGTTTTTAGCGCCTAATTCGGTAACGTGATTTAGGTATTCATATTCGCTCATTTCTGGAGCTAAGTCCAATCCTTTTTTTAGACGAATATCATCCGGAATAGTTTCGTAAATTAATTGGTCTAAATTATCAACTTTTATCGTTGATAGCATGTCTTTTTGCTCCGCTGTATTAGGACCAATATGTCTTGCTTGAAATGAATATGTGTTCATTGTTTTGTGTTGTTGTGATGTTGTTAAAAACAAAAAATATTTTGCGCACCAAAAATAGCAAAAATTCAACACTTCTATTGATATGATTTTGATAAAAAAGAACATTTTATTAACCAAATTTCTAGGTTGTTAACAGAATTGTTATTTTTGTGAGATGCACATCGTAAAGACGATTTTTAATTTTTATTTAAACGCAAGTATTCACGTTGCTTTGTCGGTGTATTCTTTTGTGAGAATTACCGAGTTGTATTTCAATATTCCATATAACGAAACCTTAGATTACTTTATTTTTTACGGTACAATTACTGGCTATAATTTTGTGAAGTATTTTGGAATTGCTAAGTTTCATCATAGAAGTCTAACAGGAGACTTAAAAGTAATACAAGTGTTTTCATTTATTTGTTTTTTGTTGATGTGTTATTACGCCTTGAAATTGCCGTTGTCAACACTGCTTTGGTACTTGCCATTTGGAGCATTGACCATTTTATATGCAATTCCGTTTTTAAGTGGGTTCCAAAAAAACTTACGCAACATCAGCTACTTGAAAATTGTTATTGTTGCCTTGGTTTGGGCTGGAGTTACAGTTGTAATTCCGGTAATGGATGCAGAACAAACAATAGAAAGTCCAATGGTTTGGTATTTGTTTTTACAACGATTTGTTTTGGTTACAGTTTTAATTTTACCATTCGATATTAGAGACGTACAATTTGATGCCATTTCACTACAAACGATTCCTAAAAAAATCGGTATAGAAAGAACAAAAAAACTAGGCTATATCTTGTTGTTGATTTCTTTGGTCTTAGAATTTATCATTGCGCCAAACTCTAACTTTAGAAATGTGTTTTTATGCTGCTTTTTTATCATTCTTTTTTTCTTGATGAGAGCAAGGGTTCAGCAATCAGAATATTACAGTTCATTTTGGGTAGAACTCGTTCCTGTTTTTTGGGGGCTATTACTTTACGGAATTGTTAATTTTTAGTGGATTCATTGCAGACTATTAAAATAAATTAGACATATCAAAAAGATATGATAATTCTTTAAAATAGCTTCTAGTTCAGTGATTTACTTTGTAGATTTGCTTGCTTAACAACAACACAACACAGTAAAATAATGAGCACTCCAAAAAGAAATTACATTTTCGATTTTGACAGTACCTTAACTAGGGTAGAAGCTTTAGATGTTTTAGCAGAAATAACCTTGGCTAACAATCCAAAGAAAAATGAAATCATTCAAGAAATTATTGATATTACCAATTTGGGTATTGATGGCGAAATTTCATTTACTGAATCCTTAGAAAGACGCATCAAGTTATTAAGTGCAAACAAATCTGATTTGCCAAATTTAATTACTGCATTAAAAAAACAAGTTTCAGTATCTATAGAAAGCAATAAAGGTTTTTTTGAGCAATTTGCTGAAGATATCTATGTAGTTTCGTGCGGATTTAAGGAGTTTATTGATGATATTGTTGGAGACTATAACATTTCTTCCGACCGTGTATTTGCAAATACTTTTGAGTTTGATTCAGATGATAAAATTGTTGGATTTGATAACAAAAATGTACTGTCTACTCATAATGGTAAAATACAGTGTTTGAGGGATTTAAATCTTGAAGGTGAAATTCAAGTTATAGGAGATGGGTATAGCGATGCAGTAACAAAAGAAGCAGGTGTAGCAGATAAGTTTTTCGCGTACACAGAAAATGTTTCAAGAGATAAAACTACTGAAAATGCAGATCATATCGCGCCAAACTTGGATGAGTTTTTATTTGTGAACAGACTGCCTAGGAATATCTCATATCCAAAGAACAGAATAAAGATATTATTGTTAGAAAACGTGCACCCAGATGCTTTTGAGAAATTATCAAAAGATGGTTTTACTGTAGAGACAGTTTCTAAAAGTTTGTCTGAAGACGAATTGATAGAGAAAATAAAAGATGTACATGTATTAGGAATTCGTTCTAAAACTAAAGTGACTCAAAAAGTAATAGAAGCTGCTGATAAATTGATGGTTGTCGGTGCATTTTGTATTGGAACAAAGCAAATCAATTTAGCGACTTGTAAAGAAAATGGAATCGTTGTTTTTAATGCGCCATATAGCAATACGCGTTCTGTGGTCGAGTTGGCTATTGGAGAAATCATTATGCTAATGCGTAGTGTTTTTCAACGTAGTACAGAATTGCATAATGGACAATGGAATAAGACTGCGCAAGGTTCTAGAGAAGTTCGTGGTAAAAAACTAGGAATCGTTGGTTATGGTAATATCGGTAAGCAATTATCAGTATTGGCAGAAGCACTCGGAATGGATGTGTATTATTACGATGTAGAAGATAAATTAGCATTGGGTAATGCTACGAAAATAGAAGATTTGTCTGAGTTGTTGGCAATTTCTGATGTGGTTACTTTGCATATTGATGACAATGCCGCAAACAAAAACTTTATAGGTTCAAAAGAGATCTCTCAAATGAAACAGGGTGCACATTTAGTGAATCTATCTCGTGGTTTTGTAGTTGATATAAAAGCTTTAACTGAAGCATTAAAAAGCGGTGCTATTGCTGGAGCTGCAGTAGATGTATACCCAGAAGAACCTGCTAAAAATGGAGATTTTTATACAGATTTAAAAGGATTGAGTAATGTGATATTAACACCACATGTTGGTGGAAGTACAGAAGAAGCACAAAAGGATATTGCTGATTTTGTACCGAATAAAATCATGGCATATATCAATTCTGGAAATACTGTTGATGCTGTAAATTTCCCAAATATTAGATTGCCAAAACATAACAATGCGCATCGTTTTTTACACATACATGAAAACGTTCCTGGTGTTATGGCAAAAATCAATAAGGTATTGGCGAAGTATGATATGAATATCACCGGGCAATATTTATCTACTGACTCTAAAGTTGGGTATGTAATTACTGATTTAGACAAAGACTACAATCAGAAAGTAATTAAAAAACTAAGAGAAGTAGAAGGAACAATAAAGTTTAGGGTGCTGTATTAAATGATTAGCATACATAAAAAAAGCTCTCAAATTTGAGAGCTTTTTTTTATGGAATAATTTCTAATGCTTTTTTTAAATTGATAGTTAGATCGTCATCAATGCCTAAGTAGCGTCGACTGCCTAAATATCTATTTTTATTAAATTCGTCGTAGTTGGGTTGGTCTATGTTGATTGAACTTAGGTGTACATTTTTAGAGGCGTGAATAAATTCGCCCTTGCCATTTCCTAGCCAAATTCCAACATGTGTTACGCGTTGTTTTTTGTCTTTCGTTGCGGGTCTTCCAAAAAACAACAAATCTCCTTTTTCTAAATCTTTAAATTGTAGGTTTTGATCAACTATTTTTCCCGCATGTACTTGTTGTGAGGCATCTCTCGGGATTACAAAACCATTCATTAGATACACCATTTTTGTAAAACCACTACAATCCATTCCTTTGGTAGAGGTACCTCCCCATAAATAGGGAGTGCCCAACATCGTCTTTGCCGTTGTTTCAATAAAGTTTGCATTTGATGGATTTTTCAATAACCAAGAATTGTATAATAAGGCTTCCTCTTTTTTTACAAAACCAATTCTTCCGTCTGGATATTCTACTTCGTAAAATGAATCGTGTTCTTTTACCAGGGCTAAGATTCCGCCAAAAACGATGTCAGAAACGATTGCTGCGTTTTTAAGTTGATCTTTGTAGACAGATCCAACATTTGGTGTGAAAATAATTTTATTTTTTTTATTCCATTGTTGTAACTCGTTAATAGTCATTTGTGTAATTCCGCCATGATCCACCCAAGAAATGTAGTTGTCAGGAGTTTGAACTCTATAGAAATCCCCTTTCTTATCCAGTATTTTTAATTCCATTCCAAGTAAACCTTGAGTTCCTAATTCGCCAGAATGTTTTGGTTTAGACCTAATGTTGATCACAGAATTATTTCCAAGTGCATATATTTTTTTTCCAACAGCCGAATCGGGTAAAATCCGAACTTCATTATTATAAATGATGTTTCTTTTTTTAAGACTGTCTAATAAGATTGAAAACGCTTTTTTATGCGTGATTTCTCCCGTTAAAACGACGGTGTTTTTTTTGTTTTCAAAATGGATGTCAAACAATTCGACTCTTTTGTCGGGAGCAAATTCTTTTTTTAATGAGCTGTGTATACTTTCTAATTCAGCAATCGTATTGGATGTGTCGTTACATGAAATAAATGCGCTAATTAGCAATAGGGAAAATATTTTTAAAAATTTCATATCAAAAAGTAAAAGTTTAAAAGCCGTTTTGTGGATGTAGGCTAAAGTACAAAATGCTGTCTTGTATTTATAAATTAATTTTTGTTGCTCCATTTTTAAGAATAGAGATGTAATTGTTCACGTTTTTAAGCTCAAACCTACTTGATGGGCCAGAGGCGCTAATACTGCCAATTAGCTTGTTGCTTTTGTTAAAAATCGGAATTGCCACACATATCAATCCTAATTCAAACTCTTCTAAATCCAATGCGTAGCCTTGCTTTTTTGTTTTTTCTAGTGCGCTGATAAATATTTTTTTGTTCGTAATCGTATTTTTAGTGATCTCTGTAAAGTTTAAAGATCTTAAAATGCTCTCTTTTTTTGTTTCTGATGAAAAAGCCAATAATACTTTTCCAATTGCTGTGGCATGTATGGGTTGGTATGATCCTACAGAAGTACTTATTTTCAATCCCTGAAGACTTTCTGCTTTGTTGATGTAAAACACTTGGTTGTCTTTCATGACACCGAATAACACGGTTTCTTGAATGTCTATTGCTATGTTTCTAATCGAAATTTTTGTTGCGTTGATTAATGATTGATATAAAGAAACACGGTTGCCTAATTCAAAAAGCTTGCTTCCTAGACTATATTTTTCATTTTCGTTTTGCTGAACAGCGTTTAGAGAAACCAATGTGCTTAATAAGCGATAGGTAGTGCTCTTGTTGTAGCCAGATTTTGTAGCCAATTCGCGAACCCCCCATTCTTTTTTATCGGTAGTAAAAGCATTTAACAGTGTAAAGGCCTTAATTATGGATTGGTTTAGGTTTTTAGAAGTTGTTTCCATAGAATTATTGTGAAATCATTTTGGCTAAGATAAGATAAATGTGTAGATTTATAAAACAGCGTTTCACATTATGAAACACTTTAGGTATTTGCCTGTGAAAATCGCAGTTAAATAATGTATCTTTAGTGTTCTTAATGAATTCGTTTGAAAATAGAAATAAAGATAGATGTATCAAAATAGTTTAGACTACGCGCAACAACAAGATAAGCAAGATGAATTAGCGCATTTACGAGATCAATTTCATATACCGAAAGATAAAAATGGAAATGATTGGTTGTACTTTACGGGGAATTCATTAGGGTTGCAACCAAAGAATACGCAGAAATACATTCAACAAGAACTTGATGATTGGGCAAGCTACGGAGTAGAAGGTCACTTTGAGGCAAAGAATCCTTGGTTGCCGTATCATGAGTTTTTGACAGGTAACATGGCGAAAATTGTAGGCGCAAAACCGTTGGAAGTTGTGGTGATGAATACGCTAACAACCAATTTGCATTTGTTAATGGTTTCTTTTTATCAACCAACAAAAAAGAAGTATAAAATTGTGATTGAATCTGATGCATTTCCTTCTGATAGATATGCAGTACAATCGCAATTAAAATTTCATGGATTTGATGTAGAAGAAGGATTGATAGAGTGGAAGCCAAGAAAAGGAGAAGAATTATTAAACATTGAAGACCTAGAGACCATTGTTTCTGAGCATGGAGATGAAATAGCATTGCTGTTAATTGGTGGTGTTAATTATTATACGGGTCAATATTTAGATCTAAAAAAAATTGCAGAGATTGGTCATGCTAAAGAGTGTATGGTCGGAATTGACTTGGCCCATGGAGCAGGAAATATATCGCCAGAATTGCATGATTCTGGAGTTGATTTCGCCGCATGGTGTACCTATAAATATTTGAATTCTGGACCGGGAAGTTTAGGTGGTTTATTTGTCCATGAAAAGCATGCACACAATAAAGAGTTACCTCGCTTTTCTGGGTGGTGGAATCATAACAAAGAAACGCGTTTCAATATGCGTCAACCCTTTGATGTAATGCCTGGAGCTGAAGGTTGGCAATTGTCAAATCCACCTATATTGTCTATGGCAGCCATTAAAGCATCATTAGATATGTTTGCTGAGGTTGGAATGGAGGCTTTACGTGAGAAATCGGAAAAATTAACAGGATATTTTGAGTTTTTAATCAATCAAATAAATTCTGATAGTATTAAAATTATCACACCATCAAACCCAAAAGAAAGAGGGTGCCAGTTGTCTATTCAAGTGAGAAATGCTGATAAGAGCTTACATCAGAAATTGACAGATAATAATATCATTACAGATTGGCGAGAACCAGATGTGATTCGTTGTGCACCAGTGCCAATGTATAACAGTTTCGTAGATGTATATAGAATGGTCTCAATATTAAAAGGATTGCTTTAGAAATGAAAGAACAAGAAAATATATTAATTGTAGGAGCTGGGTTATGTGGCTCTTTATTGGCTTTACGTTTGGCGCAAAGAGGATATAAAGTAACCGTTTACGAAAGTCGCCCAGATTTAAGAACAACGGATATTTCTGCTGGAAGATCTATCAATTTAGCATTGTCAGACAGAGGGTTTAAAGCCTTGCGTTTGGCGGGAGTAGAAGGTAAGGCTCGTGAAATCTGTATTCCAATGTATGGACGACTGATACATGATATTGAAGGAAATGCATTTTCATCGAATTATTCTGGTAGAGATGGAGAATATATCAATTCTATTTCTCGTGGAGATTTAAACGGAATTTTATTAACTGAAGCAGAGAAACATGAAAATGTAACCATTCATTTTAATAAAAAATGTACAGCTGTAGATATTGAGACTGCGACAGCAAAGTTTGAAGACTATAAAACAAAAGAAGAATCTTCTATTGCTTCGGATGTGATTTTTGGAACTGACGGTTCAGGTTCTGTATTGCGTAAAAGCTATTATTTAGAACGTAAATTTTTGTTTAGTTATTCTCAGAATTACTTAACACATGGGTATAAAGAGTTGGAAATTCCAGCTACAAAAAATGGAAGGCACCAAATTAGTAAAGATCATTTACATATTTGGCCACGTGGCGAATATATGTTGATTGCTTTACCAAACATGGATGGCAGTTTTACGGTGACTTTGTTTTTAGGGAATGAAGAAGGAGTGTATAATTTTAAAAATTTAGATTCAGAAAGTAAAATTACCACTTTTTTTGCAGCTCAATTTCCAGATGCCTTGGCATTAATTCCGAATATAGCACAAGAATTTGCAAACAACCCAACAGGAGCGTTAGGAACAGTAAAATGTTCCCCTTGGTCATACAAGAATAAAACGTTGATTATGGGAGATGCAGCCCATGCTGTAGTTCCGTTTTATGGTCAAGGAATGAATGCTTCTTTTGAAGATATAGTTGTATTTGATGAAATATTGAATCAAGAGTTAGGGGATTGGGAATCCGTTTTTAAAGCCTATGAAAAAACAAGAAAAGAAGATACAGATGCAATTGCAGATTTAGCAATCGACAATTATGTTGAAATGAGAGATCATGTTGCAAATCCACTATTTAAGCAAAAGCGAAAAATAGAAATGGATTTGGAAAAGAGTTTTCCAACAGAATACTATTCTAAATATTCGATGGTTACTTTCAATGAAAATATACCTTATGCTGATGCGATGAAAAAAGGAAGAGCACAAGATAAAGCATTATTGAATCTAATTACTGATAAAGATGTATCTACATCATTAGAAATGACAAGAGAAGAGTTAGGAATCGTATTGAATAAAGTGCAAGAAGAAACAAATTCAATTTTGCAAGAAGATAAAATTGTGGGATTATAATAAAACTAAAATTTCTCATCGAACGCAGTCGAGAGGTAATTATGAAAACATACATCGTCATATTAAGAGGAATTAACGTGTCGGGAAAGAACATTCTTCCGATGGCAGAGTTACGTGAATTGTTGTCAAACTTAAAATTTGAAAATGTTAAGACATATATTCAGAGCGGAAATGTTGTTCTGAATTCTGAAATGTCAAAAGACGAGGTTATAGAAAAAGTAAAGAACGGAATTGCAACTAAATTCGGATATGATGTTCCTGTTTTGGTAAGAACTATTGAAGAATGGGAAAAAGCCATAGAGAATAATCCGTATCCTACAGAAAATCATAAAATTGTATCTTTTACGTTTTTAAGTGAAGTACCTATAGAAACAACTATTGAAGTAAACATTATAAATGATGATGAGTATACTATTGTAAGTGATATGGTGTATATGTATTGCCCGGATGGATTTGGGAGGACAAAATTGACAAACAATCTGTTTGAAAAAAAATTAAAAGTAATAGCTACCTCTCGTAATTATAAAACAACGATGAAGGTGTTAGCGTTAGCAAAAATGTAATAATGGAAGAAAAAAAAGTAACCCCAAGAGGCGCATATCCACACGTTAAAGTTGTGGGGGATTTTATTTTTGTGTCAGGAACAAGTTCTCGTAGATCAGATAATAGTATTGCAGGAGTAGATACTATTGATGAAATGGGAACCAAATACCTAAATGCAGAAACTCAAACCAGAGAAGTATTAAACAACATCGATAAAAACTTGCAAAAAGTTGGAGCGAGTATAAAAGACGTGGTTGATGTTTCTACCTTCTTGGTAAACATGAATGATTTTGCAGGATATAATAAAGCCTATGCAGAGTTTTTTGACAAAGAAACTGGACCAACACGAACAACAGTTGCCGTGCATCAATTGCCACATCCAGATTTGGTGGTTGAAATTAAAGTGACCGCTTATAAGAAACGTTAATAAATGAACATCCAAAACTACATAAACGGTGAATTTATAAATCCAATAAATGGAGAGTTTATAGATAATTATAATCCTGCAAAAGGAGAAGTATATGGTCAAATTCCAAATTCATCTACAGAAGATGTTAAGGCTGCATATAAATCAGCAAAAGCAGCTTTTCCTTCATGGGCTAAAACGACCTTAGAAGAACGCAGTAAGATTTTGATTAAAATTTCTGAATTGTTAGAAACTAATTTAGAGCGATTTGCTGAAGCTGAGTCTAAAGACAATGGAAAACCGTTGAGTTTAGCAAGACAAATTGATATTCCGAGAGCAGCAAGTAATTTTCGTTTTTTCGGAAATGCCATTACGCAGTTTGCATCAGAAGCCCATGAAAGTGTTGGCTTAGATGCCGTGAATTTTACACTACGCCAACCATTAGGTGTTGTTGGTTGTATTTCTCCTTGGAACTTGCCTTTGTATTTGTTTACTTGGAAAATTGCCCCTGCAATAGCGGCAGGAAACTGTGTGATAGCAAAACCTAGTGAAGTTACTCCAATGACAGCCTATTTGTTAGGAGAGATTTGTACAGAAGCAGGTTTGCCTAATGGAGTACTAAATATTGTACATGGGTTAGGGGTTACCACAGGTCAAGCTATTGTTGAGCATTCAGATATCAAAGCTATTTCCTTTACTGGAGGAACAGCAACTGGAGCACATATTGCTAGAGTTGCAGCACCAATGTTTAAAAAGTTGTCCTTAGAATTAGGGGGGAAGAATCCAAATATCATTTTTGCAGATTGTGATTATGATACCATGTTAGAAACAACCGTTCGTTCTTCATTTGCCAATCAAGGTCAGATTTGTTTGTGTGGTAGTAGAATTTTTGTAGAAGAATCGATTTATGAAAGATTCAAAGCCGATTTTGTTCAGAAAGTAAAACAGTTGAAAATTGGTCACCCTTCAGATGCGGCAACAAATATTGGCGCCTTGGTTTCAAAACCACATTTAGAAAAAGTAGAAGCCTATATTAAAATAGCTGAAGATGAAGGTGGAAAAGTTTTATGCGGAGGATTGGAAGTAACCGTTCCTAATTATGAAAACGGTTATTACTTACAGCCAACCGTAATTGAAATTGAGGATAATTCGTGTAGCATAAATCAAGAAGAGGTGTTTGGGCCTGTGGTTACCATTATGTCCTTTAAAACAGATGTAGAAGCCTTGCATTTAGCAAACGATGTAAAATATGGACTTTCTGCAACTCTGTGGACAAATAATTTAAATAGAACCATGCAATTCTCGCAACAATTACAGACCGGGATTGTTTGGGTAAATACGTGGATGCTGCGTGATTTACGTACGCCATTTGGCGGTTCAAAAGCATCTGGAGTTGGTAGAGAAGGAGGTTTTGAAGCCTTGCGTTTCTTTACTGAACCAAAAAATATATGTATAAAATATAATTAAGAACCAAGATGATAGAGCCAAGAGAAAAGACAAATAGTCTTGCTTCTTGTTTCTTTATTCTTACATCTATATATAATGAACTTAGAAATAAATAACAAGAACGCCTTGGTATGCGGAAGTACACAAGGAATTGGAAAAGCATCGGCAATTGGGTTGGCTGCAGAAGGAGTGAATGTAACCTTGATTGCTCGAAATGAAGAGAAATTAAAAGCAGTGCTTTCAGAATTGCCAAATAACAATCAAAACCACAGCTATATAGTTGCAGATTTTTCGAATCCAACCGAGTTGAAGTCAAAAATTGAAGCGAGTAATTTAGATTTTCATATTTTGGTGAATAATACAGGAGGCCCAGCTGGAGGTCCTGTTTTTAATGCTAAAATAGAAGAATTTGAGTCTGCATTTACGCAACATTTAAAATGCAACCATGTATTGGTGCAGGCAGTTGTTCCATTTATGAAAACGAGTGGGTTTGGTAGAATTATTAATGTAATATCTACTTCTGTTAAACAACCCTTAGATGGTTTGGGAGTCTCAAATACCATTCGTGGTGCGGTTGCTAGTTGGTCAAAAACATTGGCAAACGAATTAGGTCAGTTTGGAATTACAGTGAACAATGTGTTGCCAGGAGCAACAGGTACTGAGCGTTTGACTGAGATTATCAATAACAAAGCAAATAAAACAGGATTGTCTGTGGATGAAGTTTCTAAAAACATGATGAATGCTTCACCAGCAAAACGTTTTGCTAAACCAGAAGAAATTGCCAATGCAGTGGTGTTTTTAGCAAGTGAAAAAGCAAGCTTTATCAACGGAATCAATGTTCCGGTTGATGGAGGGAGAACGAAATCTTTGTAACTTATCAAAAAAACGAAATAGCCAACAACTTAAAAATCTATACAAATGAGCAAATTAGTATCGCCTTTAAATTTTAAAAAATGGATTGATGAAAATCGTCATTTATTAAAACCACCTGTTGGGAATAAATGTGTTTGGAAAGATGGGGAATTTATAATTATGGTTGTTGGTGGTCCAAATAGTCGTAAAGATTACCATTATAATGAAACACCAGAATTCTTTTACCAAGTAGAGGGTGATATGGTATTAAAAATTATTGATTATGATGGAAATCAACAAGATGTAGAAATCAATGAAGGAGATATTTATTTATTGCCTGCAAAAGTGCCGCATTCGCCACAGCGAAAAGCAAATACTGTTGGTTTAGTAATCGAGTATCCACGTTCTGAAGGCATGTTAGATGCCTTAGAGTGGTACTGTGAAAACTGTGGAAATCAATTGTACAGAGAGCCCTTTGCATTGGATAATATAGAAACAGACATGCCAATTATATTTGATAAATATTATTCTGATCAGCAAAAATGTTCTTGTTCTAGTTGTGGAACAATAATGGGAGCTCCTAAAAAAATATCTTAATGAAAAGAAAACTTAGAATAAACGGACATTCACATTTATTGCCGTATCCAGAGCAAATTCCTCAGTTTATGAAAGACAAGGAGATTTTTTGGGTGGATGATGAACGAAAACATATGTTACAAAAAGGGTGGAAACGTCCAGTAACAGATTCAAGTTTCTTTTTAGATGAGAAGCTAGAGTGGATGGAGAAAAATCGTTTAGATCATGCAGTAGTATTGAATCTTTCGCAGCTATATGGTAACGGTTTGCGTTTGGAAGAAATGAAAAAGGCGTTACGTTTTCAAAATGATTTCAATGCCAAAGTACAACATGATCATCCATCTAAATTTACCTGTGGATTTGTTGTGCATCCTGGATTTATTCAAGGAGCTTTATGGGAAATAGAACGATGTGTAGAAGAATTAGGATTGAGAGTTCTGTGTTTACCTACACATTTTATGGATTCAATTGGGCAATGGCGTTGTGTGTTTGATAAAGAGAATGATCCCATTTTTGAGTTGGCAAATAAATACAAATTAGCTATTGAAATTCATCCTTATGATGGGGATAAAATGATTAAACTAGAAAATACCAATTGGCGTTTTCATCTAATTTGGATGTTAGCACAATGTGGTGATGCTTACCATTTTTATACATTAAATGGTATGCAAGAGCGTTTTCCGAATATCAGAACTTGTTTTGCTCATGGAGGTCAATTGGCACAGATGAACTTAGGAAGAAGAATTCAGGGGTTTGATGGTAGACCAGATTTGTTTGAAGGAAAAACACATCCTAGAAAAGCAGTTGGTCATCCAAATATTTATTTTGACACCTTGGTGCACGATACAGATTCGCTGAAATTAATGATAGACAGACAAGGGTCTAATCAGGTAATAATGGGCTTAGATGATCCGTATCCGCTAGGGGAAATGGAAAATGATGCGCAATCTTCGTATCCAGGTAAGTTATTGGATTTAGCAATAGAAAGGAAATTAATCAATGAGAAACAGTACCATGAAATTTGGGAAGACAATACCTTGCGTTGGTTGTTTGGAGATGATAAACAAGCAAAACAAGATTTAATTAAACAGATTTTATCATAAAAAAAGCCTTCTCAATTGAGAAGGCTTTTTTTATGATTCTTTAAGTAGTTTTATTTAAAAGTAGATGTTATATTGATAGCTACATCGCTCCATGTTTTTGAAACTCCATCTTTAGCCTTATGTAAATCTTTACACGCGATGTTTAAAGATGCTACTGCTTTTTGAGTATTCCAATTGTCTAAATTCATCGTTGCACTAAACTTAAATTTTTTCCCTTCTAAAGTATATGTAAAAGGCAAGTCAGCAGTTACTCCGTTCATTGTTATAGATGCAACTCCATTTGTGTCGTCAGAGATATTTAATGTTCCAGACAATAACTTGGTATTGTCCATAAATCCGAAGAAAAATTTCTTTAGTTTAAAATCTCTACTCGCATCGGCAGTAAAAAGACTACTTACGGGAATTGAGAATTCCGCACCGTTAATTGCCTCTTTGGCTGTGTTTCCGTCTCCATTTTTGATGATGTCAACTTTTTTGAATTTTCCTTTTACAGGAAGTTTGTCTGTCGTTTTATATGCAATCCAATGAACCGTGTTCTTTGCAGTTTTTAAAGAAAAAGGAAATTCCTTAACTTCTTTTCTAGCATCTAGATCTTTCTTCTTTTCTGTTTTACAAGAAGTAAATTGAAGAGAAGCTCCGAGGATTAGGGTTATTATGAATATTTTTTTCATGATAGACGTTGTTTTATAAATTGTTTACAATTTTAATGTATTCTTTTTTTGCTTTTTCTTTTGAGAGTCCTCTTAATTGAATCCATGCGTTCAATTTAAACCCATTTCTAAGGTCTAATTCGTTTGTCTCAATATATTCAGGGTTGTTGTCTCCGTATGTAGCTTGCTTGTAGTAAGCATATAATTTAAGCATCATGTCTGGAGCAAATTCATTTTGAGAAAGCTTTGAGATTGCTATGTATGCATCTTTAAATTGTATGTCTAAAGAGTTATTCATTATTTACTCGCAACAATTTGTTCTCCGCCTTTTACTGTATCACCAATTTTTACATCGATTTTGGTTCCTAATGGAAAATATAGATCAACTCTAGAACCAAATTTAATAAATCCTGCATCAGTTCCCTGTACAACGTTTTGTCCTTCTTTAGCATAATTTACAATACGTCTTGCTAGTGCTCCTGCAATTTGTCTGTATAAAACTTTTCCAAAAACACTGTTTTCTATAACGACAGTGGTTCTTTCGTTTTCTGTTGATGCTTTTGGATGCCATGCAACTAAATATTTTCCAGGGTGATACTTGCTGTATTTTACAATTCCGCTCAATGCATATCTAGTAACATGAACGTTTAAGGGGGACATAAATATTGAAACTTGCAATCTTTTGTCTTTAAAGAATTCTGGTTCGAAAACCTCTTCAATTACCACAACTTTTCCGTCCACAGGAGCAATAATATGATTGTCATTAATTGCAGTATTCCTTTTTGGGTTTCTGAAAAATTGTAAAACAATTACAAAAAAGAATATCAATGTAATTTGTATGACTTTTTGAAGCCACATGATTTCAATGAATTTATCAGCAGATAAGATTCCTGCAACAATAATTAATGATGTAATTGTAATGATTTTAAATCCTTCTTTATGAAACATAAGGAGCTTTTGGTTTTAGATGATGAAGTGTAAATACAAATATACGAATGGTGCTGCGAAAAACAAACTATCAAGCCTGTCTAATAACCCACCATGTCCTGGCATAATATTTCCACTATCTTTAATATTTGCTTGTCTTTTAAATTTTGATTCAACCAAGTCTCCAATAGTACCAATAACTGACAGGATTGATCCGATTATAAGCCAATCAACTAAGGTGATAGGTGAGTTGCTATGGGCTTGTGTGATAAAGTAGGCTGCAATTAATGAAAAGATCCATCCGCCAATAAAACCTTCAATGGTTTTTTTAGGTGATACACTTTCAAATAGCTTTGTTTTTCCGAAATTTTTTCCGACTATATATGCAAAGCTATCATTCACCCAAATAAAGATTAATATACAAATCACAATTTTTGGTTGGTACTCTCCAAAAACAAATGGAATCGTAATTAAATAGTAAAAAGGCAGTACAATATATATAAGTTGTAAAAATAATCGTTGAGAGATGGTTTCTGTCTTGATACTTTTTTTGCTGAATAGTAAATAGATTAATATCAATAAACCAGCGATCGTTAAACCAAAAATGAAATCAAAAGTAAAAAATGTATTTGAATAAGGATAGATAAAGAAGTATAACATAATCCCTAAGAATAGATATGGAATGATGTTTTTTGATTTTACAAGTTTAGAAAATTCCCAAATACATATGGCAGCAAAAATACCCGTTAATGCAATGTAGCTTTTCGAATCAAAAAGAATTGCAAATAAAAAAAGTGAAATGTAAACAATTCCTGAAATAGATCTTGTTATAAGGTTGCTCATGCTATAAATCTTCAAACAGCAGCAAATATAAGTTTTTTGAGTTACTGTTGCCGTAATTTAAGAAATTATCGTCTTTTTTATTGATCGAATAATTTTTTACAGCACTAATATTGGTTGGAATGTTTCCTTTGAAATTGGTTTTAATTCCCGTTAAACCTTCGCCGGTGTTTTTAACTAGCTGACTCGTAGTTGCGTAAACAATGAAGTGTTCTGATAAGGAAGCAATCTTTTTACTCTTCAGTTGATTTGATGAAAATAAAATATCGCCGTTATCTGCAATTAAATGTTCACAGGATGTTAAAAAAGGAGCAGAGTAATTCATGTCGTTTTTCAAAACAACATAGCTTTTATTACTCAATTTAGAAATTGCTTTGTCTATACATACAAGTTCTTTCCAATTGTTTTCTTGAATGATGTTTTGCAAATGAGTACGGACTTCTTCTTCTTTGGTGCAATAGAGAAACTTACCTCCTTTTTCGAGGAAATAGTGTACAAAAGAATCATCCAAAGACAAGTTGACTTCTTGCTTCTTAGCTGCCTTCTCTTCGGATGTTTCTTTAGATATTTTAAATACTTTTTTAAAAAAACTCATTCTCAATTAAAAAAAATAAAGGTAAAACTATTCTTCAGTTTTTACTTCAGCTTCTGAAGTATTTTCTTCTACTTTCTTTTCTGCTTTTTTTTCGATTTTATTTTCTTCTTCAAATGGCCTTTTACCAAAAACATTGATTAAGTCATCTTTAAAAATAACTTCTTTTTCTAAAAGTAATTTTGCCAGAACTGTTAGTTTTTCTTTGTGACCTTCTAATAGTTTAATAGCTCTTTGATATTGAGCTTCTATCATTTTAGAGATCTCTTTGTCAATTGTTTTTGCAGTTTGTTCACTATAAGGTTTTACAAAAGCATCGTTTCCAGAAGAATCATAATAGGTAATATTACCAATCTCATCATTCAATCCATAAACAGTAACCATAGCTCTAGCTTGTTTTGTTACTTTTTCTAAATCGCTCAATGCTCCAGTAGAAATTTTATTGAAAATAATTTTTTCAGCTGCTCTACCACCTAAAGTAGCACACATTTCATCTAACATTTGCTCGGTTTGAACAATCATTCTTTCTGCCGGTAAATACCAAGCAGCTCCTAAAGATTGACCTCTTGGAACGATCGTTACTTTTACCAAAGGAGCAGCATGTTCTAGCATCCAACTTACAGTTGCGTGACCAGCTTCATGAAAAGCAATAGTTTCTTTTTCTTTTGGGGTAATTACTTTGTTTTTCTTTTCTAAACCTCCAACTATTCTATCAACAGCATCTAAGAAATCTTGATGTTCAATTGCTTTTTTATCATTTCTAGCCGCTATCAATGCAGATTCGTTACACATGTTTGCAATATCTGCACCAGAAAAACCTGGAGTTTGTTGTGCTAAAGATTCAATGTTTACATCGTCCCCTAATTTTAATGGCTTTATATGTACTTCGAAAATTGCTTGACGCTCGTTAATGTCGGGTAGGTCTACATAGATTTGACGATCAAAACGACCAGCACGCATTAAAGCTTTGTCTAACACATCTGCTCTGTTTGTTGCAGCTAATACAATTACATTGGTGTCAGTTCCAAACCCATCCATTTCAGTTAATAATTGATTCAACGTGTTTTCGCGTTCATCATTACCACCTGTCATGCTATTTTTTCCACGAGCTCTACCAATAGCATCAATCTCATCAATAAAAATAATAGAAGGCGATTTTTGTGCAGCTTGTTTAAATAAATCTCTAACACGAGAAGCACCAACACCTACAAACATTTCTACAAAATCAGATCCTGATAAAGAGAAAAACGGAACACCAGCTTCACCAGCGACAGCTTTTGCTAATAATGTTTTACCAGTTCCTGGTAGGCCAACTAACAAGGCTCCTTTCGGAATTTTACCACCTAAGGCTGTATATTTTTCTGGGTTTTTTAAGAAGTCTACAATTTCTTGAACTTCCTCTTTAGCTCCTTCTAATCCAGCAACGTCTTTAAAAGTGGTCTTCACTTTCGTATCCTTATCAAAAAGCTTCGCTTTTGATTTTCCGATATTAAATATTTGACCACCGCCACCGCCACCAGAACCACCACCAGACATTCTTTTCATAAAGAACAGCCAAATAGCAATTAAAATGATAAAAGGTAAAAAGCTAAAAATTTGATCCATAAAGCTAGTTTGCTCTACGTTTCTTTTGTCAAAATTTAAATTATTGTCAATTTTCGCTTTTGCTAATCTGTTTTCGAAATTTTGCAAATCCCCGAAATTATAACTAAAAACAGGTCCGCTTTTAGAGAACAAAGATGGCTTTGCATATTTTTTGTATGCTTCTTTTTTTAACGCGTCACTTGTTAAATATATTTGAGCGGTACTATTGTTGGCAATGATAATTTCTTTGATGTCATTACTTCTAAGTACTTCAGAAAATTTATTTGTAGAAATGTTTCTAGAAGACGCTTCTCCAGAGCTAAAAAATTGAAATCCGATTAAAAGAACAAATATAGCTCCATATACCCAATAAAAGTTAAACTTAAACTTAGGCATATTTGTTTTATTTTTATTTGAATCACTCATGAAAAATGTATGGGGATAAAATTATTATTTACTTGCGTTCATTAATGTGATTTTTGCATCACCCCAAAGGCTTTCGATATCGTAATACTCTCTTATTTGTTTTTGAAAAACATGAACTACAACGTTCACATAGTCCATTAATATCCACTCTGAGTTTGCTTCACCTTCTATATGCCAAGGTTTATCCTTTAAGCTTTTACTAACTATTTTTTGTATTGAGCCAGAAATGGCTTTTACTTGAGTGTTTGAGTTTCCTGAACAAACAATGAAATAATCACATACAGTATTTTCTATTTCTCTTAAATCAAGCAGCTGAACATCTTCTCCCTTTACTTCGTCAATTCCTCTAATTATTTCAGTAATTAAATCGTCTGTATTTACCTTTTTTGTTGCCATTAAAAATCTTTATATTTAAAACAAAGTTATTGTTTTTTTATGAGTATTTTGCGCTATATTCTACTTGTTTGTAGAATTTTTAACATATGAAGAGAATCAAACTTGATGCCATCGATTCTACCAATTCTTTTTTAAAGGAAATGGCACACAATTCAACCTTAGAAGACTACACTGTTGTTACTGCAAATTCACAAGCAAAAGGCAAAGGGCAAATGGGGGCTACTTGGTCTTCTGAGTCAGGTAAGAACTTGTTATGCAGTGTGTTTGTGAGGTTTGATGATTTGAGTATAAGCGATCAAGTGTTGATTAATTATGCAGTTTCTGTGGCAATAATTAGAGTTTTAGAGTCTTATATGTTGCCAAAGTTAACGATAAAATGGCCTAACGACATTTTGTCATCAAGTCAAAAAATATGTGGTATTTTGGTAGAGAATGTCATACAAAATGCAAAAGTAAAATCTACAGTGATCGGTATAGGGTTAAATGTGAATCAAATTGATTTTCCTAATCATTTATTAAAAGCGACTTCTTTAAAGAGAATTTTAAAGAATGAAATTGATTTAGAAGAGTTATTGAAGAAGCTCATTAATGAATTGAAATTATGTGTTTCTGATATTTCTAGCTCAAAAAAGAACAAGCTTAAAAGTACTTATCTAGAATTTCTGTATAAAAAAAACATCCCAACTATGTTTAGAGATAGTAACGATGTTTTATTTATGGGTATAATTGTAGGTGTTTCTCCTGTAGGTAAATTACAAATTCAATTAGAAGATGATTCTATAAATGAATTCGGAATAAAAGAAGTCTCAATCGCTTAAAGCTTTGAAATATTTTCTGCTAAAACTTCAATAAACTTACCAAGAGGTTTTTTTACCATCATTGCCATCATTGGATTGAAATCTCCATTAAAAAATAGTTGAGCTTGACATTCACTTTCAGAAACTTCTGTGATTTCTGCTGATAAAGTGAAAGGCAGTTTGCTACTTGCAGCACCTAATACAATGTTCGAATATGCTGTTTTTTCTTTCAATACCAATCTGATTTCTGGCATCCCCTTTAAGCCAAATAAAAATGAATCTCCATCAACCTCAAATTTCTGAGTGTTTTCTGGCATCAATTGCTCAAAGTTTTTAAGATCTGTTAAGAATTCAAATACTTCTTTGTTAGATTTTACTACGTTTACTTTTGTGCTTTCTAAATTCATTGGTGTTTTTTATTGATTCCACTCGCTTGGATTTGATCTCCAATCTTGTAAGGTTTTTAATTCTTTTGTAGAAATATATTGACTGTCTAAAGCTTGTTCTAGCAAATGTTCATAATTACTCAAAGTAGTCAATTCTACATTACTTTCTTTGAAATTGCTTTCTGCAATGTCAAATCCGTATGTGAAAATAGCAACCATTCCTTTAATGTTTGCGTCAGCTTCTTTCTTTAAAGCTTCTACTGCTAATAAACTACTTTTACCAGTGCTTATTAAATCTTCAATAACCACAACGTTTTGTCCTTTTTCTAAATGACCTTCAATTTGGTTTTTTCTTCCATGCTTTTTAGCTTCAGGTCTTACATAAACAAAAGGGACTCCTAATTCTTGAGCAACTAAAATACCTATAGCAATTGCTCCAGTAGCCACACCAGCAATTACATCTGGTTTACCGTGTTTTTCTTCAACCAATTTCGCAATCTCTTCTTTTAAATACGTGCGAATGGCTGGGAATGATAAGGTAATTCTATTGTCACAATAGATTGGTGATTTCCAACCAGAAGCCCAGTTAAATGGTTCAGTCGGATTTAATTTTATGGCTTTTATTTGCAATAAGAACTCAGCTGTTTTTTTTGCAGTATCTTTGTTTAAAATCATGCCGCAAATGTATAAAGTTTTTGTAAATGATAAGCCAATTATCTTAACAGATTCATTAAAAAAAGACAACAATTTCCCTGTTTACATTTTTAATGAGATTGTTATTGATGAGGTTTTACATAAATTAAGGCGTGGTAAACTTCAAGGAATTACACTGTTTTGTACTAATTTACCTAGTGATTGGGCACTTTTTCAAAAAGAATTCAAAGTTGTTCATGCAGGTGGTGGATTGGTTGTGAACCCTGAAAAAGAAATATTATTTATCTTTAGAAGTAATGTGTGGGATTTACCCAAAGGTCGAGTAGAAAAAGGAGAGTCAATAGAAGAAACTGCAGTAAGAGAAGTGGAAGAAGAGTGCGGTGTTAGCGGGTTGACTTTGATAAAACCATTAATTGTTACCCATCATTTATTCTATATGGATAATATCCAGCAGATGAAAATAACAAATTGGTTTTTGATGGATATTGATTATAATGAAAAGCTAACACCACAACTAGAAGAAGGAATTACCGATGTGGTTTTTAAAAATCCAACAGACGTAAGAGAAGCAATGTCTAATACGTATGCTAATATAAAATTAGTGATTGATAGTTATTCAAATGACGCAAAATAATCTTTTCTTTTCTTCATAATAAAACAAATATAATCTCCATATCTTTGCCCACTTTTAGAAAAACATATCTATTATGATGAAATACATTAAAAGCAAAACGTTGAATATAAAAGACGATACTTTTGCAGGAATTACAGTTTCTTTAGCGATGATTCCAGAAGTAGTGGCATTTGCTTTTGTTGCTCAAATAGATCCATTAGTTGCGCTTTCAGGGGCTTTTATTATTGGGTTGATTACAGCCATTTTTGGAGGAAGACCAGGCTTGATTTCTGGGGCAGCTGGAGCCGTTGCAGTTATTTTTGTAACCATGATTTCTGAAGGACACGCAAAAGGAATGTTATTGAATGCTCCAATAGACAATATGGGGTATTACTATTTGTTAGCAGCTGTTATTTTAATGGGGTGTTTTCAGGTTGGTGCCGGATTGTTAAAATTAGGCCGTTTTGTACGTTTAATTCCGCATTCTGTAATGATGGGATTTGTAAACGGGTTGGCAATTGTAATCTTTATCGCTCAGGTAAAAATGTTTACACATAAAGAAGCATCAATTTCTGCTGAAGGGGTGAAAAGTTATATAAATATAGCAATGCACGGTAGTGAGTTGTACGTTATGTTAGGCCTAGTTGGTTTAACAATGGCTATTATTTGGTTGTTGCCAAAATTAACAAAAAAAATACCGGCAGCATTGACGGCTATTCTTGTAACGACGGGAATTGTGATTTTTGGAGGAATGGATGTAAGTACAGTAGGTTCATATATTATAGAAGGTGGTGGAAAAGGATTGTCTGGAGAGTTTCCAACTCCAAATACCGAATTATGGCAAAATTTACCAATCAACTTAGATACGTTCATGTTTATTCTGCCGTATGCGTTTTTAGCAGCCAGTGTTGGTTTGATAGAATCATTAATGACGATGAACTTGGTTGATGAATTGACAGAGAGTAGAGGGAATGGAAATAGAGAGTGTGTTGCGCAAGGAGCAGGGAATATTGTAAGTGGATTGTTCGGAGGGACTGGTGGTTGTGGAATGATTGGACAAACGGTGATTAATATCAATGCTGGAGGTAGAGGGAGAATCTCTGGAATTGTAATGTCTTTAACTTTATTGACGTTCATTTTATTTACAGATAAATATATTGAGCAAGTGCCAATTGCTGCTTTAGTAGGTGTGATGTTTATGATGGTTATCGAGACATTTGCTTGGTCGAGTTTTAGAATTTTAAGAAAAATACCTGCTTCAGATGCTTTTGTTTTAATCGTAGTTTCTGTAGTGACTGTTTTATTTGATTTAGCAATTGCTGTATTTGTAGGAGTTGTTATTTCTGCTCTGGTTTTTGCATGGGAAAATGCCAAGAAAATTAGAGCTAGAAAGCGTGTGAAAGAAGACGGAACGAAAGTGTATGAAATCTGGGGACCATTATTCTTTGGAAGTATTTCTGCTTTTAACGAGAAGTTTGATCCCAAAAATGACCCTAAAATGGTAGAGATTGATTTTGTAGAAGCTCGAATAAGTGATCATTCTGCAATTGAAGCCATTTCAGCCTTGGTAGAAAAATACCAAGCGCAAGGAAAAACAATTAAATTAAAACACCTTAGTGAAGATTGTAAGGTCTTGTTGTATAAATCAAGCCCAATATTTACGGGAGTTATCGAGGAAGCAATTGATGATCCTCGTTATCATTTAGCGGCAAATCCAGAGGATTTCCCTAAGCCATTGTCAGAATATAAGTTTTAAGAAGAGATAAATATTTGCCAGTCTTTTGGCGTGTTTAAATTTTTAATACAGTTCGCATCAGAAGTTTCTACTAAAGAAATTTCTGATGCTTTTTTGTTTTTTATCTGAGAATCCAATCGAGCATTATTATTTGCAGGGTTTATTTCTAAAAGAGAACTCCAGAAAGTAGTAGACAATTTTACTGGATGCCCTTTTTCACCGTTGTATCTGGGAATTACAATTTGATTTTTTGCTTCATGAATCATTTCTTGTTCTTGTTTGTTAAAAAGAGGAACATCAATGGGTAGAACAAGTACTTCCTGATTTGTGTCTATGTGTTTTAAAACAGATTGCAGATTGGAGAACAATCCTAATTCTGGGGTTGGATTGATAATAGCTCGAATGGTTTTTTTATTAAACTTTATAGGATTCAAAATAGCTTCTTTTAACCATGGAATAGCATTTTGATACGATTGATAGTCATGTCCTAACCCGATAAAAACTTCGGTTCCAATAAAGCTTTCAATTTGAGATAAAATCCAAAAACTATGGTTGTGTTTTAGCAAGCCTTTTGGTTTTCCCATCCTAGAGGATTTTCCTCCTGCTAATATGATAAGAGTTGTTTTTTGCTTCATAAAGAAATTCCCGCCTAAGCGGGAATAAAATAAAATTGTTTTTTTCTGTTTTACACCAATCCGTGATCAGATAATGGCAACGTTCTATAGCGTTTGCCTGTTGCATTAAAAATCGCATTTGTAATTGCAGGAGCTACAGGAGGAACACCAGGTTCGCCAACACCAGTTGGAGCCTCGTCACTCTCAATGATAGTAATGTCAATTGGCGGAACTTCATTCATTCTCGTCATTATATAGTCGTGAAAATTACTTTGTTCTATCGAGCCATCCTTTGCAGTGATTTTTCCGTGCAAAGCAATTGACATTCCGAATACTGCCGCACCTTCCATTTGATTCAGTACATTGTCTCTGTTTACAACCATTCCGCAATCTAAAGCGGTCCAAATATTGTGAATTTTTACTTTGTCATTTTTTACAGATACTTCTACAACAGTAGCTACGTAACTAAAGAAGCTATAGTAAAATGCAATTCCTAGGCCGTGTCCTTCGGGTAAATCTTTTCCCCACCCAGCTTTTTTAGAAACAACATTTAGTACGTTTTTTAATCGTTTTGTGTTTAATGGATGCTGAGACTTCTCTTCTCGAACACGATCATTTCCAATTAGGTTTAATTTAAATTGTAAAGGATCTTTTTGTGCTTTGTCTGCCAATTCATCAATAAAAGAATTGATTCCGAAACTATGAAATATTGCACACACAGAACGCAACCAACCAATTCTAACAAAAGGTTCTGCCTTTGCATTTTCAAATCGTGTATTTGGAATGTCAAATGGGTTGTTATTCATTCCTTGTCCTAATTCCCAGCCTGCTGCGTAATTAGCACTAGGAGCAAAAGTTGACATGATTGTAGGGAAAGCAGTTCTGTGTAGCCATCCCGAAACATCACCATTTTTATCTAATGAAGCTTTTAAATATTGTGCATTTGTTGTGTGATAATAACTATGTTGAATGTCGTCTTCACGAGTCCAAACTACTTGAACGGGTGCATTCATCTTTTTTGACAGTGCAGCAGCTTCAACAGCGAAATCTGGTTTGGATTTCCTCCCAAATCCACCTCCTAAAAAAGTAACATGAATGGTGACGTTTTCTTTTTCGAAACCTAAATAATTAGCAACTTCTTCTCGTGCAGATTGTGGAGATTGGACCGGAGCCCAAACCTCACATTTTCCATCTTTGACATGTGCTAAAGCATTTGGAACTTCCATTGGAGCATGTGCTAAATGTGGTAGCTGATAGGTCGCTTCAACAATCTGTGACGCATTTTTAAAAGCAGAGTTTACATTCCCTTTTGTTGGCGGAGCAACTTTGGCTTTATTATGAACACGACCTGTTATTTTTTGCATGTACTTTTTACTGTCGTAATTGCCATTACTTCCTTTGTTCCAAGAAACTTCCAGGTTATTTCGTCCTTGAATTGCTGCCCAAGTATTATTGGCAACAACAGCAACACCACCTAACATTCCGAAAGGCCTTTTTACTCGCTTAAGTTCAAAAACATCCACAACTCCAGTTGTTTTCATCGCGTCTGTTTTGTCGAAATGTTTAACGGTGCCGAATGCAGAAGGACTACGAGCAATCGTTGCGAATTTCATGTTTGGTAAACGAGCATCTAAGCCGTAAACAGCAGATCCATGAGTAAAATCATCAATGTCAATACTCTTTAAGGTTTTGCCAATGTATTTAAAATCTTTTTTTTCTTTTAAAGTAACTTCTTTAGGGACTTCTATCAACATGGCTTCATCAACCAAATCGCCAAAAAACAATTTGTCTTTTGTCTTATTATTGATTACATAGTGCATATCTGCAGCACAATCTGAAGCAGATATTTGCCATTTTTTCGCAGCAGCTTCAACTAGCATTGCTTTCGCTGTTGCACCCATTTTACGCATAGGTTCAAAAATGGTTCTGATGCTTCTCGAACCATCAGTATTTTGATTTCCGAATTTTTTATTCCCAGTAGCTTGTTCAACAGTAACATATTTCCAATCGGCATCCATTTCGTCTGCAATGGTAGATGTTAATGAAGTTCTAATCCCTTGTCCCATTTCAGAACGAGAACATAAGAGAATCAATTTTCCATCTTTTTTTAGTTGAACAAATAGATTGGGGGCAAAAGTGGTTCCATCATCTATTCTTATAATTTCATTTTTATCAGATGAAAAGTGACATCCAATAATCAATCCTCCAGAAGCCAATCCAAAAACTTTAACAAAGCCTCTACGGCTCATATTTTGTATACCTTCCATAGTTAGTTGTTTTTAAGTTTAACGGCTTCATGAATTGCTTTTCTAATTCGTGGATATGTTCCGCATCTACAAATATTGCCACTCATGGCAATATCAATATCTTCATCTGTTGGGTTTGGATTGCTGTCTAATAAAGCAGTTGCAGCAATCAGTTGTCCTGATTGACAATAGCCACATTGTGGAACATTGATTTCTGACCAAGCAGTTCTTAAATATTCTAAATTGTCCGTTTTTCCTTCAATAGTAGTGATGCTTTTGCCAACACCATAACTGATTGGTAATCCACAAGAGCGGACCAAATCGCCATCAATCAGAATTGAACAGGCACCGCATTGACTTACGCCGCAGCCATATTTAGTTCCTGTTAAACCAATAATGTCTCTAATTGCCCATAACAAAGGCATGTCGTCTGGTGCCTCTAGTGAATGGTTTTTTCCGTTGATATTGAGTGTTTTCAATTGCCTGATTTTTTTAGTGTTCACTAAGTTACTGCTTTTTTAAAAGAGGCGAAAAATTTAACGTAATTTAACTTTTCTTAAAAGAATATTTCTATTCATTTAGGTGAGAATTCTGGGATTGTATTACAGCTAGTGTTGTCATCCAAATAAAATAAAAAGACCATTTCCCTTAAATTATTCGTTTAAAAGGTTCTAAAATACTACCTTGGCGCTAATGTGAAAAACAGAGGGTTTTCCTCTGTATTAACCCAAAAACATCCAAATACCTCTTGGAAACTATAAAAAAAACTCAAAAAACCTTAGAAACAATATCTGAACTTATTCAAGTTTTAGATGAAGAGGAGAGGACAAATTACACGACTATTTTAAAGACAATGAAATTACCAAATGCAGAATTTGAAAAACATGCAACTTGGTCTGACACATGTTATACTAGAAATTGCATTGTCGAAAATGAAGACTTTGAACTGATTTTAATTTGCTGGGAACAAGGGCAATTGACTTCAATTCATGATCATGGAGGAGAAGAATGTTGGGTGTATTTTGTTGAAGGAGAATTTAGAGAGCATGTATACGAAGAGGATGACAATGGAAAGCTAAATATTGTCAAAACTACAAATGCAAAACCTGGAGATGTTGCGTATATGATTGATTTTATGGGGTTTCATAATTTAGAAAACAAATCAAACAAAAGGAGTATGTCATTGCATTTATATGCAAAGCCTATTCGAAATTGCAATGTGTACGATTCAAAAAGGAATGCATTTGTTCGTAAGGAATTGTCGTATGATAACGTCGAAGGATTACAACAATCAATAATAAAAAACAACAACAATATATGTCTGAATTAAGTAAGGATTTAATCCTATTTAATGAGCTAACAGAAGTTTTATTAAGCGAAGAGGAAAATCATCCAGTTGCAAAACGAATTGATTCAAATGCTTTATATAATACCATCGATTTGTCACTTAATAAATCGGCAATGGTAGATGATACATTTAAAAAAGTGTTGAAAGATGTACTTATCGCAACACCAAAAACAGCTACAAATTTATTTTTCAATCAGTTATTTGGAGGAAGACAATCCAAAGCGGTTTTAGGTGACTTATTAGCGGTTTTGCTAAATAATAGCATGTATACATATAAAGTTGCTGGACCACAAGTAGGTATTGAGCAAGAAATAATTAGACAATCTTGTAATATGATTGGTTATGGATCACAAAGTAATGGAACTTTTCCTACTGGTGGGTCTATGAGTAATTACATGGCTTTGATTATGGCTAGAGACGCCAAAGATCCAAGTTGTAGAGAAAATGGTATGACCAAACCTTTGGTGATGTACACATCTAAAGAGTCTCATTACTCAAATGCTAAAAACGCTAGTTTTGCAGGATTGGGAAGAAACAATGTTCGATATATAGAAGCTGATACAAAAGGGCGTATGATGGCTTCTAAATTAGAAGAACAAGTTACTATTGATATTCAAAATGGTTTTATTCCTGCATTTGTAAATGTTACAGCAGGAACCACTGTGTTGGGTGCTTTTGATCCAATTGATGAAATTGCTATAGTTACAGAGAAATACAATGTTTGGTTGCATGTAGATGGAGCGTATTGTGGTTCTGTTATTTTTAGTGATGCAAAAAAGCATTTATTAAAAGGGATTGAGAAATCGGATTCTTTTAGTTACAATGCACATAAAATGATTGGAACGCCAATGACATGTTCTATTATTTTAGTGAACGATAAAAAACATTTACACAATTCTTTTAGTAATGATGCCGATTATTTATATCAAACGGATGGAGATGATTTCAATTTAGGGAAAACCTCTTTTCAGTGTGGACGTAGAAATGATGCATTGAAATTCTGGACCTTGTGGAAATCAGTTGGAACGAATGGATTAGAAAAGATTGTTGATCAACAATTTGACCTAGCAGATGTTGCAAGGAAGTATGTGGAAAATCACCCAGACTATACATTGTATAGTTATGAGAATTCCATTTCTGTTTGTTTTAATTATAAAGGTATTGACCCTAAAACCTTGTGTACTTTGTTGTACGAACATCAAATAACTGTTGTAGGTTTTGGCGCTTTTAACGAAGATACTTTTGTTAGGTTTGTTACCATAAATGCTACAAATACCAAAGAAGACATTTTAAACTTCTTTAATGTACTGGAAGTTTTTGTAGAAGAAAACGAGCTTATTTTAAAATCAGTTTGTAATTAAACTTATTTTTTATTTAGAAAATTAGATACAGATTTAGGTAATAAAATAGAAGCATCACCACCATTTTTAACAACATCTCTAACAATAGAAGAACTTATAAATGAAGTCTCTGCACTAGTTAAAAGAAATACAGTTTCGATACCAGAAAGTTTTCTATTGGTTTGTGCAATGGCTTTTTCAAATTCAAAGTCGGCGGGATTACGTAAGCCGCGAAGTATAAAATCAGCATTGATTGTTTTACAGTAATCTACAGTTAAGCCAGTATAGGTTTCTACAGTGATTTTCTGTTCTGCGAAAAAAGCATTCTGAATGAATTTTTTGCGTTCTTCAATAGAAAACATATAATTCTTTTTAGCATTGATACCAATAGCGATTACTATTTCATCAAACAAAGGCAAACTTCTAGAAATGATATCTACATGGCCTAAAGTAATTGGATCAAAAGAACCAGGGAAAACTGCTTTTTTCATTTTGCTGATGTTTAATTGTTTATGTGTTTAATCGTTAAGCTGTAAATATACAAATCAGCGAATAAATAGATTAACTTTTTTATAAGGCAGATTCTATTGCACTGTCAAACAAATTTGCTAAACTGATATTGGCCGCATTTGCTTGTTGTGGTAAAATACTTTCTTCTGTTAAACCAGGGACCGTATTTATTTCTAAGAAATAAGGTTCGTCATTTACCAATATGTATTCAGCTCTTGAAAAGCCACTCATATTTAATATTTTGTAGACTTTCTTTGCGATTGTTCTTACTTTTTTAGCTGTAGCTTCAGAGATTCTAGCCGGAGTTATTTCTTGCGATTTTCCTTCATATTTAGCCTCATAATCAAAGAAGTCGTTTTCTGTAACAATTTCTGTAATTGGAAGAACTACCGTTTCTCCTTTATATTGAATTATACCAACAGAAACTTCTGTTCCGTCTAAAAAACTTTCAATCAATATTTCTGTATCTTCTGTATATGCTTTTTCAATTCCTGGAATTATATCTTCAGCAGTATGAGCTTTTGTGATACCATAACTAGAACCTGCATTGTTTGGTTTGATAAAACAAGGCAAACCCACTGCATCAATAATTAACTGAATATCAATGTTGTCACCTTTGTTTAAATAGATAGAATTAGCTGTGGGAATTTCATAGTTTTTTACCACGCTTAACGTATCTCTTTTGTTAAAAGTCAACGCCATTTGATAAAAAGGAGCAGAGGTGTGTTTGATTCCTAATAATTGCAAATAAGCAAGGATCTCTCCATTTTCTCCTGGTGTTCCGTGAATGGCGTTAAAAACGCAATCGAAAGTAATACGATTTCCATTTTGTACAAAAGAAAAATCATTTTTATCAATAGGAGTTTCACTTTTGTCATTGTGAATAACAACCCATTTTTCTGCTAAAACATATACTTGATAAGGAGTGTATTTGTTTTTGTCTAAATGATTGTAAACAACAGTTCCACTTTTTAGAGAGATGTTTACTTCAGAGGAAAAACCTCCCATAATGATGGCAATATTTTTTTTCATTTTGAATTGTATCGAACCTAAAACAAATTTATCAAAATATAAATAGAAAGACTAACGTTTGGTTTTATATCTTTGTCCCCATTAAAAAATTGACCATGAGTATTTTTCAATTTATTAAAAGTAAAACTTTTTTCAAACAAGCAGGTATTGCAATAGTTGGACTCGTCGTCTTTGTTTTTGTATTGCAATGGTGGTTTGGGTTTACAACCAATCATGATCAGAAAATTCAAGTTCCTGATTTACAGAAAATGGAGTTGTCAGAGGTTGAAAAAACGTTGAAAGCATTGGATTTACGCTTTGAAGTAATCGACTCAGCAAGTTACAATCCATCATATCCAAATAGATCGGTAATAGAGCAAAACCCAGAAGTTGGTGATTTTGTAAAAGAAAATAGAAAAATATACTTGACAATTAATCCTTCTAAATATAGAGATATTGCTGTGCCAGATTTAAATGGTAGAACTAAAAGACAAGCTGTAACACATTTGTTATCTATAGGATTTAAAGTTGGTAAATTCTCTTATGTACGAGACATTGGAAAAGATGTGGTAAGAGGAATGCGATTTAATAATAGAAGAATAAGATCAGGAAATAAGCTGCCAAAAAACTCTACAATAGATTTAATATTAGGCGACGGTAAACAATAAGAAGATGCAGGAAGATCAAAATACAGACATAGAAAACGAAGAATTATACGAACATTACAGATTCACTGCAAGTGAAGGGCAGGTGCCTTTACGTGTAGATAAATACTTAATGAATTTTGTAGAAAACTCAACTCGAAGTAAAGTGCAACAAGCAGCCAAAGCAGGAAATGTTTTGGTAAATGATGTTGCTGTAAAATCGAACTATAAAGTAAAACCGAACGATGTTGTTCGTGTGGTGTTGTCACATCCTCCAGCTGAAAGATTGTTGGTCGCAGAAGAATTGCCATTAGATATTATCTATGAAGATGATGCGGTAATTGTGGTAAACAAAGCAGCAGGAATGGTTGTGCATCCAGGTCACGGAAATTATTCTGGGACTTTGGTAAACGGATTGATTCACCATATAGAAAACTTACCTACAAATAGTAACGAACGCCCTGGTTTGGTGCATCGAATTGATAAAGACACCAGTGGTTTGTTAGTCGTTGCGAAAACAGAATATGCAATGGCACATTTGTCTAAGCAGTTTTTTGACCGTACCACAGAACGTTTGTATTATGCATTGGTTTGGGGGTATATAGATGAAGATGAAGGTACCATTGAAGGAAATGTTGGTCGTAGTTTTAAAAATCGATTGCAAATGGATGTTTTCCCAGAAGGAGATTTTGGAAAACATGCTGTTACGCATTTCAAAGTTTTGGAGCGTTTAACCTATGTTACTTTGGTTGAATGTAAATTAGAAACAGGAAGAACACATCAAATTAGAGCGCACTTTAAGCATATTGGTCATACATTATTTAATGATGAGCGTTATGGTGGAGATGATGTTTTAAAAGGAACAACCTTTACTAAATATAAACAGTTTGTTCAGAACTGTTTTAAAACATTACCAAGACAGGCATTACATGCAAAAACATTAGGTTTTGAACATCCAACAACTGGCGAGTTTATGCGTTTTAATTCTGAAGTTCCAGAAGATATTGCTACTTGTTTAGATAAATGGAGAACGTATTCTGAACATTCTAACCACGAAGAGATATAGTGTATTCTGAACGTATTTTAGAATGTATTTATTATTTTAAAAAAAGCGAGAAATCTAATTATATTAGTTAGTTTTCTCGCTTTTCTTTTGAAATGACTACTGCTTTATAGAATCAATAAAGTCGCGCAACTTAAGTAGCGCTTCTGTTGTACCCTTTTTAAAAGCATTTTTAACGAATAAGAAAATCACTAGCTTTTTTAGAAGAGATCTCGCTTCTATATATACTTCGGTTTCGACAGAGCATGATGTGTTTGTGATGGGGGTAATTGTATGAAACTGATACAAAACATCTACTGGAGGTGGACTTGTGCTCATTTCTCCATATACCAACTGTCCAGATTTACCTTGTTTGGTAATTGTAGTAAAATTTAAGTGTTTGTCTTTAATAACACAAATATGCTCAGTGCCAATTCTATTAACTTCGTTGTGATTAAACTCAAAGTCTACCACTTCATCAACCCAATGTTTTCGGTAGTTGAAATTAGTAATGTATTCTAATAGTTCATTTGCTGCAATTGGAAATAGGTTTTCAATAACAAAAGTAGGTGGTTTATCAAATTCAATTTTTTTAGCCAATTGAAATGGTTTTAGCTTCAATTCTTTTTTATTAATAATAGCGTAGAGGTAGCTTAACTCTTTTCCATCATAGGAATTACTTCCCAATTTGAAATTGTATAACTTGCTTTTATAAGAACTAGACAAATGTATGTGGTTTGTTAGTTCTTTACTGAGTAATACATAATTACCACTGTCAATAGAGTTTTTCAATAGCCTATGTGCTTCAATCACTTGATTTCCAAAAGGTTTTCTGTTGTTCTGTACATTGATAAATTGCAATTCTCCACTATGCGCAATAATCTTTAATTGTAATTTTGGTGCTGAAGAACATGCGTTACAAGGGCAGATTCTATTTTTTTCTAACAGTTTTAAATGACTATAAAAAGCAGTAAACATGTGTTCTACTTGTGCTAATAGTTTTTCTAAAGACGGAATTTCATTCTCCTTATAAAAAAATAACGCATCACCTTCTATTTCTGCCAATTGTAATTGTTCAGTATTGGCTTCAATCAAGACTTCTAATAATTCAGAAATAACATGCTGACTGTGTTCTACTTCTGTGGATTGGACAAACTCTGTAAAGCCAGAAATGTCAGGTAAAAAAAGTAAGGAAGAATTCATGAATTGTAGGTCGGTTTTGTAAGTTAAAACTAACTAAAGTTATTGAGCTAACTTCTTTTTGCTGTTAATTTCTATAGCTTGATGGATGTAATACAAAAGTACAATTTCATTATATCCTTTTAATGATACAACTCTTATTAACTTTCCTTTTCCATGAAGTAAAGACAATCGATCTTCTAAATGTATTCCTTTTAGAAAACCAATGTCTACTCCCTTGGATGTAGTTCTTAAATGACAAATACCACCGTATTTATCTGAATATGTTGTGATTCTTTCTTTTTTTGTTTCGGTAATATATGGAATTGAAAGCAATAAGTTTTTTACATCTAGAAACAGGTTTTTGTATACGGATTGTATATCTATATCGTACTGCATGATTAATGCTAAGGTTTTGTGTTGTTAGTTTTTGTAGGGGTCAGAAGAAAAATGATCTTGAAAAATGAAGTTTCGATCTTCAAATTTATCTTCTAAAATTTTAAAATGCTTGATTCTGTCAATTCTAAATGCTCTCATTTCATTTCGTAAATGACACCAAGCAATTAAAATCCATTTATGATTGGTAGAATACATAGCACAAGGTTCAATCTTTCTAAATGAAATTGTTGGGTCGTCTGCTTTTTGGTAATTAATCTCGACAAAATTAAAATTGGTTATTGCCAATTGAATTTCAGACAACGCATTACTAGAAAACTCTTCGTAAGTCCAATTCATTACATGAATTTTATCATAAAGTAATTCGCTTTTCTCTTGAATTGAGCTTCTGAAAACCGATTTAATTTTAGTCAAAGCTTCATTAAAATCATTTACAAAAGAGGCATCTTTAGATTGATTTACAATATGTTGTGCCGTAATTAAAGCGTTTGCTTGTTTCTCTGAAAACTGAACAGGAGCAATCGTGTAATTATCCATTAAACTATAGCCTCTTCCTTCAATCGTGTATACCGGAATACCAGCTTCTTCTAACTTTCGAATATCTCTATAAATGGTTCTAATACTTACGTCATATTTTTCTGCCAATTCGGTAGCTGTTAACAATCGTTTGGATTTTAACAAGGTAAGAATTGATATGAGTCTAGATAGTTGTGACATAAAAAACAAAGATAGCGAACCCAATTAGGATTCGCTATAAAATTAATTTTAGTTCATAGAATGTAAGGCAACTCTATTTCCTTCAGTATCTATAAACTGAGCAATAAAACCGTTTTCTCCAATGGCCATTTTAGGAATGAATACTTTTCCGCCAGCATTAACAACTTTGTTTAATGCAACGTTTAAGTCATCACCTCCATTTAAATACACAGTAGAACCATCTGTAGAAGGGTTCATTTCATCCATTCTCATGATTGCGCCACCAACACCCATATTTTTTTCATCATGTGGAAAAAAACCATATTCAACATTTTTTTCTGGCATGTGAAAATCTGTGATTTCTAGACTTAAGATTGTTTGGTAAAAGGTTTTTGCTCTTTCGTAATTTGTTACTGGTATCTCAAACCAATTTACTGCATTTTTCATTTTGTAGTTATTTTAAAATTATAATACCACAAAAGTAAAATAGAGAATGACGAATGATGTCAGGGGTGAAAAATTAATTAAAATTTTTGAAATTTCGCGAACGGTTTTGTGAATAGAATGCAGTATGTAAAAGCCTCTAGGTAGTTTTACCTGAATTTCAAACAATATGATTCGTTAAGTATGGAAGATTCAAAATAAATACTAAATTGGCTCAAAACAATTTATATTATGTCAAACAATACAGAAACAAGCTGCTGCGATAAATGCGAAGAAGAGTACAAGAGATGCATAGCTTCAGATCCAGGGAATCCTACTTTCGGTGCAAGATGCGAAAAAAGGAAAAAAAATTGCCAAGACGCTTGTAATGGCGGTGAAGGTTGCTAAAATTAGTACAAAGGTTGAAACAAATTTTTATTTTGTTTCAACCCTTTTTTATAGACCTTAGAACTTATATTCAGAATGTGACTTTTGTTATTGTTAACTAGATTGGAAATCCATCACTTGAATCTTAAACTATTCGGATTTTGTAAATAACATTGCCCAATTTATTTTCCATTGCTTAGTTGTTTCATAAAAATAAGCTTGTTCTCATTGTGAAGTTTCTAAAGTTTCTTGCCGTGAAATTCTCCGATTCCATTTTTAAAAGTATCTGTAACTTGTTCTATTATTTTTGATACTGGATTTGCAGTTTCAACCCAATAAATAGTCCAATTATTAGTTTTTGGATCAACCATTCTAATACCTAGTTCGGTAAGCTCTTTGCCAAAATAATCAGTTTTCATTTCGTCGATAAAAGCCAATCCATTTAGAATTATTTTTGTTTTCATAAATGCAATGAACTCTGTCCAATCATTACAATTGTTGTGCCGCTCATTCAGTATTTTGTGAGAAAAGACCGTTCTTACTATTGTGGCATTAAAATAGATTGAAACTATCAAAAAACATTATGTAGTAATTGGTGATCGTGAAATCCCTATAAGTAGCGATTATAGAGAGGGATTGCTATCTCTAATTGATGAGCTGTGGAAGGCAAAAAAAATAAAAACCTCAAATTTATTTGAGGTTTTTAAGCCAATCAAAAAAAAAGGCTAACTAGACTTTGTGTTAAGCTCGAAAACCCTTATTCGTTATTGTTCCTTTTTGGGACCATTTACTTAGAATCTAATTATATCATTTACTTTTATGCCAATTTTACTTTTTCATTCGTTTTTAATATTAAAACTCTCAACTTCAATAATGGCATCATATCATATAGATTTATAACCTAAAATATTAGAATTTCGAATTCTAAAACAAATCATTTAGATAAAAATTTAGACCATAGTTTCCTTTGTCTTTCAGTTGCGTTTTTAGCAAGAATCATTTTTCCATTTTCATAGCAAAGCCCCATAAGCTTTGCGTTTTCAAAAAAAGGAATTTCATTAGGTAAACTTGTATAATCCATCAAAGCATCAGATATTTCCTTCCCATACAACTTTAAAGTAGCATCATAAATTTTAGTCAATGTTAATGCTTTACCATTTTTAGGATATGTCTTTAACAAGTATACCCATAGATCATCTAAATTCTTTTTACCATTGGTCTCATCTCTAATTAGGAAATCTAGTGAAATAGCAGCCATCAGGCCTCCCCAATATACTGTTGTGGAATACTTGAACTTTTCATTTCCTGCAGATACTAGCGTTAATTCGCCATCAACTTCCTTTTGATACTCTTTCATTCTGTAAATAATTCCATCAAAGAACTCTGACTCAGTAAAAACCCCTGTTCGTACTAAAGCCGAAAAAGCTCCATATTCAGCACCAAAACCTTCATTAAACCATTCGTATAACGGTGCGTTTTTGCCAGAATCATCAACCTCTAGTTGGTCAAAAGCAAAACTATGAAAAAGTTCATGAGCAATGAGACGTGATGTTCTATTAGTCATGCCATTGTTAATAACCATTTCTTTTTTTGTTTCAGGGCTAAGAGAAATTGATATGGCCTTTCCCATAACTTCTCCGCCCCCATAACTTCTGTCGCCGATTATTAAAATCATTTGAGCCTTTAATGGAGACATATACCGATTGCCGTAATATTCAAAATACTTTTCAACTTGTTCCTTTATTTTAGTAGACATCTCATCTGTAAATTTTCCAGACATTGCTATACTCAAGGAAATATTTCCAGTAGTAAGTTCAGTATGTTTATGTGTACCCGCAAAAAATGCCGAATAAAATAAATCATTGGATTTGTCTATTTTAAAAGTGTATTTGGTGCCTCTTAACTTTCTCCACGGGGTTGTAACTTTCCAGTTTTCAGGTAAATCAAATCGAATATCGATATTAGTAGTTGGCTTTCCTCCAATGAATAGTGCTCTCCCAGCCCACATGACGCCATCATCATTTGCATAAGCAGCTCCATTATCTCCACCTCTAATTGCAGGAACAAGTAAATCATGTTCGAGACGAACTTGATATGATAGCTTAATTAATCCTTCTTTATAATCCTGCAATTCCCATCGACTATTCTCTTTAGCTATAACTTTAAGAGCACGCCCATGATTATCACGTACCTGAACCTTTTCAACAAAGGTGGCCCATCCATTTTCTAACCCATGTTCATTATATTCGTTCATTTGAATCACATTTCCATCTGGATGTAATATTGCAGTGACTTTTACCAATCGAGGCTGATCTCCATTTATAGCAACAACATATTCATCACTCAAATTGTTCTTATTGCCAGCTATTATGTTTTCTCCTTTTTTAGATTCTTTTGAAGTTTGAAGTTGTTTTTTATCAGTTTTACACCCAATAATTAATAAAGGAAATAGTAAACTGATTAATATTGATTTTTTCATTTTTAAAAGTTTATAAAAAGACAATGTATCTATCCCAGTGTTACAGTTCATTATGCTAATATTCAAAAATGCGTGGATAATGGTCTTCGTGTTTTCTTACTTGTTTCAAATATAATTAGTACAGTTTTCCATCTTGCGGGTAACTTTAATGATATCAGTTGTTTTAACCATTTATTGAAAAACAAATTTAAAATGAAACTAAAAAGAGTAATTGCATTAAGTGCAAACACCTGTTGTAATCATATCAATTCTCTTTATATCTACATCAATTTTATATTTCTAAAAGCTTGAAATTTCTAGTTTCTAATTGTACTTTTACTTCAGAAAGAAAAGCAACAATGAAAATTATCATATCTCCGGCTAAATCATTAGATTTTGAAACTCCAGCAGCAACTAGCTTGCATACCCAACCACAATTTTTAGAAGATTCGGTAAAGCTGAATAAGAAGTTAAAAATGTTGTCTAGAAAGAAAATAGCGGAGTTTATGAATGTTTCTAAAGACTTGGCAGCATTGAATTATGAACGCAATCAAAATTGGAGTTTGCCTTTTACAACCGAGAATTCTAAACAAGCAATTTTTGCTTTTACAGGAGAAGTTTTTCGCGGAATTGATGTGTCTACTTTAGGTGAAGAAAAATTACCTTTATTACAAGATCGTTTGCGCATCTTATCAGGTTTGTACGGTTTATTAAAACCGATGGATTTAATACAAGCGTACCGCTTAGAAATGGGTAAGAAATTAAAAGTGGGTAGAACTGAAAACCTATATAAATTTTGGGGAGATAAAATTGCTGAGACTTTAAATGCAGAATTAGCAAATGACGAACTGTTTGTGAACTTAGCAAGCTCAGAATATTTTAAAGCGGTGAATCAAAAAGTATTGAAAGTGCCAATGATTACGCCAGTGTTTAAAGATTTTAAAAATGGACAGTATAAAACCATTATGACCTTTGCTAAAAAAGCACGTGGATTAATGGTGCGGTATATTATAGACAATGATGTTACTACTATTAAAGGTTTAAAAGGATTCAATATTGATAACTATGGTTTTTCTGAAGAGATGTCATCAGAAACGGAATTGGTGTTTACGCGATAAAACAGTGAATGTTGTTTCTATTTTTTCATTGATGACCTTTCGACTCCGCTCAAGATGACACACGAAACAAAAAACCTGGTCTTCGGATTTTTATTCTGAAAAACTATATCAAATTTTCATTCCGCTTCCAGACTATTGCATTCTTTGGAAGCTCCTTTCTGAAAATTATCTTTGTTTTTATTCGAAAAATATCCAAGGACAAAATTGAACTATTGCAATTTATTAACACTAAGCTTTGCTTAGCAATCTGCTAAGCCAACCGTAATAGCCAATCCACCTTCAGAAGTTTCTTTGTAATTACGGTTCATGTCTTTTGCCGTTTCCCACATCGTGTCAATCACTTTATCTAAAGGAACTTTTGCTTCTTTTGGATCTGTTTCCAACGCTAATTCTGCAGCATTAATTGCTTTAATTGCCCCCATTGCATTGCGTTCTATACATGGAATTTGAACCAAGCCACCAATAGGATCGCAAGTCAATCCTAAATGATGTTCCATAGCAATTTCTGCAGCAACTAAACACTGCCCAGGACTTCCACCTAATAATTCTGTCAAAGCAGCAGCTGCCATTGCAGAGGAAACGCCAATTTCTGCCTGACATCCTCCCATTGCAGCAGAAATAGTTGCATTTTTCTTGAAAATACTTCCAATTTCTCCAGCCGTTAATAAGAATTTTTTAATGTGTTCAAAATCGGCAGTGTGATTTTCAATAACTAAGTAATACATTAAAACAGCAGGAATTACACCTGCACTTCCGTTAGTTGGAGCTGTAACAACTCTACCTAAAGAAGCATTTACTTCGTTAACAGACAATGCAAAACAACTAACCCATTTTAATATTTCTCTAAATTTTACTTCTGTAGTTCTAATGCCGTCAATCCAGTTTGTGTGGTTTGTGTATTCGGCATCTTTAATTAATTTATTATGCATTTTTAATGCACGGCGTTTTACGTTTAATCCGCCAGGTAAAATACCATCTGTATGACAACCTGTATACATACATTCTAGCATGGTCTCCCAAATTCGTTTTAATTCGGCATCAATTTCGTCTGCTGATTTCAACTCTAATTCGTTTTGTAAAACAATATCAGAAATCAATTTATTTTCTTTTTCGCAATAACTTTCTAATTCTGTAGCCCTATTAATTGGATATGGAAAATTACTTTTTGTGAATTCGTTTTCTTTATCTGCTTTTACATCTTCTTGAATTACAAAACCACCACCAATAGAATAATACGTTTCTGTAGAAATTACAGTTTCTCCATTATAGGCGATAAATGTCATTCCGTTAGAATGAAAAGGTAAGAAATCACGATTAAAAACAACTGTCTTATCAGAATATGGAACATTTTTAATTCCGTTTAATAATAGGGTGTTTGTATCTTTTATGGTTGAGATAATGGTTTCAATTGATTCAATAGGAATGTATTCAGGATCCGTTCCACTTAAGCCAAGTAAAATAGCTAAATCTGTAGCATGCCCTTTTCCAGTTAAAGATAAAGAACCATACAAATCGATATGAATGTCTGTAATGTCATTAAAGAGCCCATCGTTTTTTAGTTTCTCAATCCATTGTTGGGTTGCACGCCAAGGACCTAATGTGTGCGAACTCGAAGGGCCAACACCAATCTTTAACATATCAAAAACACTAATAAACTGCGACATACTTTAATTTTTGGCTAATGTATGAAAATACGGCTCTTAAGAAATGAGAATCTTTTGAATTTTTGCGGTTAATTCTGGCGTAATTATGTCATCCTGTCACTTTATTTACATCAAAAAGAAAAGAAACTGACAATTTATAGCTGATAAAGTAATGGCACACAAATTGACTATTAGTCAACTGTAAAATAGAATTATCAATTATATAAATAAGTATTATGAGTAAAATTATAGGGATTGACTTAGGAACAACCAATTCATGTGTTTCTGTAATGGAAGGAAATGAGCCAGTTGTTATACCTAATTCAGAAGGGAAAAGAACAACTCCTTCTATAGTAGGTTTTGTTGAAGGTGGAGAAAGAAAAATTGGAGATCCTGCAAAAAGACAAGCAGTTACAAATCCAACAAAAACAGTATACTCTATCAAACGATTTATGGGTAACAAATTTTCTGAGTCTTCTAAAGAGGCAAAGAGAGTGCCTTATAGCGTTGTAAAAGGAGATAATGATACACCAAGAGTAGATATTGACGGACGTTTATATTCGCCACAAGAAGTATCTGCAATGGTATTGCAAAAAATGAAAAAAACTGCTGAAGACTACTTAGGTCAAGATGTTACAGAAGCAGTAATTACTGTGCCAGCATATTTTAATGATGCACAAAGACAAGCTACAAAAGAAGCTGGTGAGATTGCAGGTTTACAAGTTCGTAGAATTATCAACGAACCAACTGCAGCTGCATTGGCTTACGGAATGGATAAAAAAGGTACTGACCAAAAAATCGTTGTTTTTGATTTTGGTGGAGGAACACATGATGTTTCTGTATTGGAATTAGGAGATGGAGTTTTTGAAGTATTAGCAACAGATGGAGATACGCACTTAGGTGGAGATGATGTTGATGAAAAAATCATTAACTGGTTAGCTGAAGAGTTTATTGCTGAAGAAAGCATGGATTTACGTAAAGACCCAATGGCTTTACAACGATTAAAAGAAGCTGCGGAAAAAGCGAAAATTGAATTATCTAGCTCTGCATCTACAGAAATCAACTTGCCATATGTTACAGCTACTGCTAGCGGACCTAAACACTTAGTTAGATCTTTAACAAAAGCGAAATTTGAGCAATTAATTGACGATTTAGTAAAGAGAACTATCGCACCTTGTTCTAAAGCATTAAAGAATGCAGGTTTAACTACTGCAGATATTGATGAAGTAATTTTAGTTGGAGGATCAACTCGTATTCCTGCTGTACAAGAAGCAGTAGAAAAGTTTTTCGGAAAAACACCAAGTAAAGGAGTAAATCCTGATGAGGTTGTTGCTTTAGGAGCTGCAATTCAAGGTGGAGTTTTATCTGGAGATGTAAAAGATGTATTGTTATTAGACGTTACACCTTTATCTTTAGGAATCGAAACTATGGGGAATGTATTTACAAAGTTAATCGATGCAAATAC